>Ga0208105_1000030_pt1 | contig 78521 bp, 65 predicted proteins | sample CryBogCBE16Jul07_FD_184574 | JGI IMG/M metagenome (GOLD analysis project Ga0208105, IMG submission 184574) | Freshwater microbial communities from Crystal Bog, Wisconsin, USA - CBE16Jul07 (SPAdes) | ecosystem: Environmental > Aquatic > Freshwater > Lake | place: Crystal Bog, Wisconsin, USA... | reverse complement strand
AGCCGTGGCACTGAACGGGGATCAGACGTGCGTGCACGAGATGAATGAGCACTTCAAAGCGCGTCACGACTGGCTGGTGGCCGCCTTGAACTCGCTGCCCGGGATCCGCTGCTTACCCGGCTTTGGCACGTTCTACGCCTTCGCCAACGTCAAAGGCGCGATGGACAAGCTCGGCTGCGCGGACGACACCGCGTTCGCGGAAAAGCTCATGACCGATGCGCTGGTCGCGGTCGTCCCGGGGTCGGGCTTCGGTGCCCCCGACCACATGCGGCTGTCCTTCGCCTGCTCCATGGAAACCCTCGAGAAGGCGGTGGCGCGGATTCGCGCCGTTTTGGCCTAAGGTGACACGGGGGCTGAGCGAAGCGCAGCCCCCTTTTTTCGTATCGCGTCCTTGACTTGGAGGCGGGGTATCGCGAGAATGCGCCGCCCTCCACGAGGGGGCTGAAAAATCTACCGTTCCCCTGTAGCTCAGTCGGTAGAGCAAGCGACTGTTAATCGCTGGGTCGTTGGTTCGAGTCCAACCGGGGGAGCCATTTTTGCGAAGCCTCGCCCACCGGCGGGGCTTTTTCGTTTTCGGGCTGGCATTGCAGTCTGGTCCGGCGCCCCGGAGAATGGTCGCACAGAGGTGAGTCGTACTCGCCCACGGCCAGGGGAATCTCGACATGTCCACGCTCAATGTCTCGGCCCGAGACCGCCAACTCATGCCCGTGACGCTCGGCCTCGGCCTCGTGTTCTGGCTGGTGGCGCTCGTGATCTTCGCCCGGTTCGCGACCGCCCCGGTCGTGGTCGGTCTCCTCTTGGGCGCTGTCCTCGTCGTCGCGATCCTCGGCCTCTCGTATCTCTTCGCGCACTCGGCGTTCATCGCTCACCTGCGCGGTCAGGGGATTGAGGTCACCGAGTCGCAGCTCACGTCGTTGCACGCGCAACTCGTGGAGTGCTGTACCGCGCTCGGTGTGGCCCACCCGCCGCGCCTGTTCGTACTGAACGGCAACGGCGTCCTCAACGCGTTCGCGACGTGGTTCTTGAACCGCCGGTTCATCATTTTGAATTCGGACGTCGTCGACGCGATGGAGGGCAATCCCGCCGGCGTGCGTTTTTACATCGGCCACGAGCTCGGGCACATCCTGCGCCACGACAACCCCTTCATCGCGTGGCTGCGTTGGCCGGCGCTGCGCTTGCCGTTGCTGGGCGCCGCTTTCGCCCGCGCCCGGGAAAGCACCTGCGATCTGCACGGCCTCGCCTGTTGCCCCAGTCGCGAATCCGCCGCTCGCTCGGTCGCGGCCCTCGCCGCCGGCAAACGGCAATGGGCCGCGTTGTCCACCGAGGGTATGCGTCGCCAAGTCGAGCAAGGCACCGGTTTTTGGATGTCCTTTCACGAGTTGATCTCGAGCTATCCGTGGACAGCGAAGCGGACCGTACGGGTATTGGACGAAGAACCGTGGCTGCCGCAACGCAACCCCTTCGCGTATCTCTTGGCCGCCTTGATTCCGTATGCCGGACGGATGGGTGCCGGCATTGGGTTGCTGATTTACGTCTATGTGATCGGCATCGGCGCCGCCATCTTCATCCCGCGGTTTCAGGCGCAAGCCCTGCGCGAGCATTTGGCGCAGGCGGACGTTGCGACCGCGCCGGTGCGCGACGAACTGGTGGCCTATTACCTCCGAACCCACCGCGTACCGGCCTCGCTCGACGAGGCGCACATCGACAGTACCCGGGACATCACCGACGCCAAGGGCGTGTCGTTCCGTCTCGGCTACAGCCTCGATGCCCGCAACATGATGTTGAAGATGTACGTCGGTAACGCCGGCCTGTTATACGTCCCGAAGCAGATGCCCGACGGCAGCATCCGTTGGTCCTGTTCGGGGCTGGACCCGCTGCCCAAGGACGCGCTACCGACCACCTGTCTACCGTGAAACCCGCTTGGCTGCGCGGACGCCGCAACGCATGCCGGATCTGCCGATTTACTCACACCATTGGACATTGCTCGTAAGGAGTTCGACATGAGCCGAATCACCCCCCGTACGTCGCTGCTCGCGCTGACGATTGCGAGCGCCCTGGGCGTCGTCGCCGTCGCTGCGCACGCCGATCCGCTGCCGACCCACCATCAGCACGACGCGGTGCGCCGTGCCGCCGCGGCGCACGCCGAGACCGGCCACGTGCCGGCCGACCAGGTCCTGACGTTGGACCTCGTCGCCTCGCCCGCCGACCTCCCGGGGCTGCGCGCCTATGCGCGCGACGTGGTGACGCCGGGCAGCGCGCACTACCGCCAGTTCCTGAGCTCGGCCGAAGTCTCGCGCCGTTTCGGTCCGTCGGCCGCGGATTACGCCCGCGTCGTCGCCTTCGCCCAGAGCCACGGCCTGACCGTCATCGGCGGTAGCCGCGAATCGATGGACGTACAGGTCAGCGGTTCGGTTGCCGCGATCGAACAGGCCTTCTCCATCCGCCTGAACACCTACAACCATCCGACCGAGAACCGCACGTACCGCGCCCCGGACCGCGAGCTGTCCGTGCCGGCCGGCACGCCGATCTATCACGTGTCGGGCCTCGACAATTTCTCGATCCCGCGCCCGCACCTCGCGACCCGCGCCAACACCGGCGCGACCCCGAAGGCCACGACCGGCTCGGGCCCGTCGGCGTCGTACCTGGGCTCGGACATGCGCGCGGCCTATTACGGCTCGGGCCCGCTGACGGGTGCCGGCCAAGTGGTCGGCCTGCTCGAGTACTACGGCTCGAACTTGAACGATTTGACGACCTACTACACCAACGCCGGCCAGACCAACACCGTACCGGTCAACCTGATCGCCACCGACAAGACCAGCCTGACCTGCAATTACACGGGCACGTCGCGCACACGCTGTGACGACACCGAGCAGACGCTCGACATGACCCAGGTGCTCGGCATGGCCCCCGGCATCGCTGCCTTGAACGTGTACGTCGGCTCGACCGACACCGCGATCTTGGGTGCGATGGTGGCCGCGAACCCGTTGCCGTTGACGATCGGCTGCTCGTGGGGCTGGTCGCCGGCGGATCCGGCGACGCTGGAGCCGTACTTCCTGCGCATGGTCGCGCAAGGTCAGACCTTCTTGGCCGCCTCCGGCGATGCCTCCACCTGGAAGGCCACCGGCAGCGCCGCACCGTGGCCGGCGGACGATCCGTGGGTCGTCTCGGTCGGCGGCACCTCGCTGACCACCACCGGCGCCGGCGGCGCTTGGGCCGGTGAGACGGCGTGGGTCGACTCGGGCGGTGGCGTGACCACCAACGGCTTTGCGATCCCGGCGTGGCAGGCGCTGCCGGGCGTCATCAACGCCACCAACAACGGCTCAACGACGCTGCGCAACGGTCCGGACGTCAGCGCGAACGCGGACTTCACCTTCTACGTCTGCGCGAACCAGACGACCTGCACGGCGAACAAGTACGGCGGCACGAGCTTCGCCGCGCCGATGTGGGCGGGCTATCTTGCGCTCGTCAACCAGTCGCTGGCCGCCAACGGCCAAGGGCCGGTCGGGTTCGTGAACCCGGTGATCTACAACCAGAACCTGGTCGGCAGCACCTACGCGCTGGACTTCAACGACGTGACGAGTGGCACCTCGGGCAGCTACTCGGCCACCACCGGCTACGACCTCGTCACCGGCTGGGGCAGCCCGACGCCGGCGCTCGTCGGCACGTTGGCGGGCCTTGTCAGCGCGCCGTCGCTCACCGTCAGCACCCTCGCGGGCAGCCTCTCGATCGCCGAGGGCGCCACCGCCTCGACCGTGGTCGATGTCGCATCGGCCGGTGGCTTTAGCGGTGCCGTCACACTCGCCGCCTCGGGGCTGCCGAGCGGCGTGAGCGCGGCATTCAACCCCGCAACCGTGACCAACTACGGCGCGTCCACGCTGACCCTGACGGCCAGCGCCAGCGCACCCGTCACGACGGCGGTGCCGGTGACGATCACGGCGACGAGTGGCAGCACGACGGCGTCGACGACGGTGAACACCGCCGTCACGGTACCGCCGAGCTACAGCTTGTCGATCGCTCCGACGGCACTGACGGTCGCTCGCGGCAAGAGCGGCACGGCGACGCTGACCGAATCGGTGACGGGCGGGTATTCGACGAAGGTGACGCTGACCGCGTCGGGCCAGCCGACCGGTGTCACCGTGTCCTCGTCGAAGAGCTCGCTGACGGGCGCGACGACCGCGACGATCACGTTCAAGGTGGCGAGCACCGCCGCGGTGGGCACCTACACCATCACCTTGAAGGGCACGGCCGGGACGACCAGCAAGACGACGACGGTCGCACTGACCGTGCAGTAACCGCTGACGGACCGACCGGTCCGTTGCGGATCAGGGCCGGGTGGCGCGACCGACCGTCGTGGCCGCCCGGCCCTTTTTCATGGGGGCCGCGACCCGGGTGCACCGGGCATGAACGAGACTTCATGCACGGCCTGCCGCGCGCCGCACGCCAGACCGCATAATAGGCACCTCGTGAGGGCCTGCCCGGGCCCCGCTTCCCGACCCGAGACGAGGGTAGCCTTGACGCCTCAGCGACTGTCCAACCGCCCCCTGCGCGCACGGCTGCGGACGTGGGGATGCCGCGTGAGTCTGGGTCTGCTCTTTGTCATGACCTTGCCGGCGACCGCGGCGGTCGAGCAGACGCCCTTCGACTTGGCCGGGCCGCAAGTGACGCTGCGGGTCAAACGCGGCAACGACACCTTGCCCATTGCCGAGGTGCCCTCGCTCGCCCCACACGATCGGGTGTCGATCGCGGCGACCGTGCCCGACGCCGACACCGCCCGATACCTGATGGTGGCAGCGTTCTTACGCGGTCCGACGGATCCGCCGCCCGAGACGTGGTTCTACCGCTGCGACACGTGGAAGCCCCCGTGCGATCGGGCCGGCCTCACCGTGGACGTGCCGGAGGGCGCCCAGCAGATGGTGCTGTTCTTCGCGCCCAAGACCGGCGGGGACTATCGCACCTTGGTCGACGCGGTGCGGGGCAAGCCCGGCGCGTTCGTGCGGGCGGCGCAGCAACTGCGCCAGGCCGCACTCGACCGTGCGCGCCTCGACCGTTACCTCGCGCTCTTGCACGACGTCGGCACGCGCGACCCGGCGGCCGTCAAAACCACGGCACCGCTCTTAGCGCGCAGCCTTGCCATCAAGATCGATGAGAAGTGCTTGGATCGCATCGCGGCGCTGCAAGCGTCGTGTCTGATGCAAGGCTCCGACGCTCAGATCATGAGCGACGGGCACGGCGAATCCCTCGTCTCGATGGTCACGACAGGCATTGGGCGCGACCTCGCGATCCAAGCCGGCGGCACCTCGTTGCTCGGCTCCGGCAACTACAGTTCCGTGATCGGTTCCATCCTCGATTTCGGCCGCTTGATGGACTCGCTGCACACCGCGCAGTACGTCTACATCCCCGCCCTGCCGTCGGTGCAAGGCGAGCGTGCGGCGCTCATGCTGAACTCCCCGCCGTCGTTTCACAAACCGATGTCCGTGTTGGTGGCCGCCTTGCCGGCCGTCGAACCGGTGACGCCGCCGGTGCTGCGCAGTTCGGCAAACGACGCCTCGCACTGCACGTCGTCGACCCCGCTGGTGCTGCCGGTCGAAGGCGATGCGCTCGTCTATTCGACGCGCTACGCGCACGACGTGGCGCTCGTCGGGCGCACGCGCGACGGCACGCCGTTTCGCTGGAACGCGGAGCCGGATCCACTGCACGGCGGGTACGTGATCCACGCTGCCGCCGGCGTCGACGTCGACGAAACCGCGCCGGCCACCTTGGAGGGCTTGTGGGGATTCGATCCGTTCAAGGGGCCGACCTATCACCTGGCGAGCCCCCGCGCCCGCGAGTGGCAGGCCGACAGCGCCTCGCGCGCGACGGTCGTCGCCGGCCGGACGGCGGAACTCACGGTCACGGGCGAGGCCGCGTGTCTTGAGAGCATCGTGCTCAAAGACGGCACCGGGCACGATCGCCCCGTTCCCTACGCCGCGGCGGGCCCGGGCGCGCTCACCTTGCAACTGCCCTTGGACGGCGTCCGTGCCGGCCCGGTCGTTCTGCAGTTCGCGGACCACGGCGCCGTGGCGGCATCGCCACTGACCGTTACCGCCTTCGAAGAGCCGAGCCGCATCGAATCCGCACGCACGCACGTGGGCGACGCCTCGGTCGATCTTGACGGCCAAGGCCTCGCTCAGATCGCGCAGCTGTCGATCGGAACGCTCGTGTACACCCCCATCGTCGATGCCGCGACCGACAGTCACCATCTGCGCCTCGTCGCCGGGGAGGACGTCCCGGCGCACTGGGGCGCCGGCATGTCGTTGAAGGCCGTGGCCCACTTACACGACGGTCGGACGCTGCCGGTGACGGTCTCCGTGCTCGCGCCCCGACCGCGCCTGCGACAACTGGCGTTGAGCACACGCGTCGACGGCGATACGGACGGATTGCCCATCGAGCTCGGCGACAGCAGCGACTTGCCGATCCGCGCGACCGCGACGTTCTCACTGCGCACGGATCCCGCGAGCCGTTTCCCGTCGTCGGTGCATCTGGACGCGGAGGCCCCCGAGGCCGACGCGACCCATCGCCTTGACTTGAAGAGCGGCGGTCTCACGCTGATCGACGGGCGGACGCTCGTTGCGACGCTCGAGCTCGCCAAAGCGTTCGGGCCCTCCGCCTTCGGCCCGGTCCGCTATCGGCTGAGCACAGGCGAGGACACCTCAGACTGGCTGACGCTCGGTAACCTCGTGCGCTTACCGGCGTTGAAGGCGCCGACCTGTCCGACCGAAACGAGCTTGCCCTGCGTGCTCTCGGGCACGCGGCTCTATCTGATCGAGTCGGTGGCGGTCACACGCTCCGGTGAGGGTGCCGTTCATTTGGAGGAAGGCTTCCCCGGGGATGCCGTGCCCATCCCCCGCCCGACCGACGGCCACCTCTATCTGCGGCTCCGGGATGACCCGGAACACCAGGCCACGATCACCTTACCCACCGTGCATTGACCGAACGTCGGTGTCGGCGTCGCGTCGTACCCCGTCAGGTCGGTGCGGGGGTGGATCGCGTGCGCCGTGCACGCTCGGAATGACGCACCGGCACGCGAGACTCTGCGCGCGGCTCCATCACGTAGTAACCGCCGGGGCCTAAATCGTCCAACGGACTGGCCCACCGCAACCCGCTGAAGCGCGCGCAGTCGCGATCGAGCGTCACGAAGGTGCACCGATGTTCGATGGCCAGCGCCGCATTCCACGCATCGGGGACTGATTTTCCGACCGCGGGCGTCTCCAGGCAGAGTTGCCGAAAAATCGTCGCATGCAGGGGTCCGGGCTCGATCGGCCGCGCGAGCGGATGCCCCTGCAAGGCCTCGCAAAAATCCAACGCCAGCGCGATCGATGAGGGCGTCTGGAAAATACCCGGGTGTGTCACGACGCGAACGAACGCACTGAGCAGCACCGACGACACCGCAAACGGTCGAGGCGTGCGCCACTGCCGCTCCAACCACGCTCGGCAGCCGGCGTGCTGGTGCGCATCGACGCGAAACGCGCCGACGAGAACGTTGACGTCGGCCCATTGCACGCCCCGTCACCCCCGCGCGACGGGCGCGCCGACGGATGCGCGGAACTCCGGATCCGCGAGATCCAGCGCCGACAGCATGGCCGAGGTCGCATCCTGCCAAACACCGGGCCTGAGCCCACCGCCCACGGTGCAGACGGGCAGTGGCCGGACGGAGGGCTCGCTCCGGGACGGATCCAACACCGTCTCCAAGCCGCGTTCGATCAGCGCGGTCAGCGTAATGCCCTCCGCGTGCGCGCGCGCTTTGGCGCGTTCGAGCAGAGCGGTCGGCAATCGGATGGTCGTTCGCATGGCTGAAACCGTACCCTTAAGACATATGTATGTCTACTTCATCGATCGGTGTCGCGGGGGTCCACCCCCGCTCCTCACGGGCCAGACGGCGGTGACAAGCCGCTATAGCCGACGGCGCCCCCTGCGCGGACGATGAGACCCCGCTCGCCTCGGAGGACCGATGGCAACACCTACCCGTTGGGGCACGCCGGCCGATGTCCTCAGGCTCGGACGGGTCAGCCTGCTGACCGACATCAGCTCAGAGATGATTGTCGGCGTCTTCGCCCTGTGTTTCACGACCGTCGCGGGCGGCTCGACCGCGCTGCTGGGCCTCGTTGAGGGCCTTGCGGACGCTGCGGCAGCGTCGCTCGATTTCTGGGCCGGCTGGTGGTCGGATCGGACCGGACGCCGTAAACCCTTTGCGCTGGCCGGCTACGGATGGTCCACCCTGATGAAGTCGCTGTTGCTCGCGAGCCCCTCCGTGGCGAGCCTCGCGACGTTTCGGGTGTTGGAGCGTCTGGGCAAGAGTGTCCGCGGCCCGCCGCGCGACGCATGGCTCGCGGCGATCGCCCCAGAGGCACGCCGCGGTTACGCGTTCGGTGTGCACACGGCGCTCGATAAGGCGGGCGCCGTCATCGGTCCGCTCATCGCCTACGGCGTCTTGGCCTGGCGCGGCGCAACACCCGCCACCTACGCGCTGCTCTTTGCGCTCGCCCTGATCCCCGCGCTCGCGAGCGTGCTCGTGTTAGCGCGCGTCGCTGAGCGACGCAGTCCGCCGCGCGAGCGGGCAGCCCTCCGCGTCGCCTGGCGAGCGCTCAGCCCCCAGTTCAAGCGCTACCTCCTCCCGGCGGGTCTCGTTGCGCTCGGCTATTTCAGCGTGGGGTTTTTGTTCCTGCGGGCCCGCGCCATGGGGTTTGCAGTGCAGGATGTCGTGCTGTTGTATGGCTTCAGTAATGGGGTCGCGGTGATCAGCGCACCGCTCATCGGTCGCCTCGGCGACGGCATCGGTCGCGGCCAACTCGTGGTGCTGTCGTACCTCAGTTACGCGCTCGTGTGCCTCGGCTTCGCATGGACCTCGAGCCCCGGCGCGATCATCGCCTTGTTCGGTCTGTACGGCGGCTTCACCGCGCTCGACGAGGCCCAAAGCAAGGCGTTCATCGCCGATCTGGAACCGACACAACGGGGGATGGCCCTCGGCATCTACAACGCCGTGACCGGCGCGCTCTATCTCGTGGCCTCGCTCTGGGCGGGTCTAGTGTGGGCGCAGCACGCGCAAGCGGCGTTCATCACGGCCGCGGCACTCGGCGCCGCGGCACTCGCCGCGTGGGTTGGGGTGCGACCGGACCGGCCGTTAGGGCGCCGCTGAGGTCGCCGCCGGGTCGCGCTCGAGCGCCGCGAGCCACGGCTCCAGCGAGCGGCCAAAGACGACGGTCGCGCGCGTGGCCGTACCGGCCTTGAGCGCGTCGGCCACCTGCCAACGCCAGGCGTCGCCGACGGCCACCCGTCGCGAGGGCACTGCGAGCACCGTGTCGCCGAACAGATGGGCCGGGTCGGCGCGCAACGTCAATACGCCGGGCACGATGGCGTAGCGGTGGCGATCGGGATACCGCTCGCGCAACGCGTCGCGCGATGCGCCGGCGTCCATGACGTAGAGCCGACTGCCTGCGCGCGTCATCTCGCACAAGGTGACGCGCTTCACCGGGGGGCTGAGCGGTACCTCGGACGCCGTGGCGCCCGCCGTCGGGGCCACCGTGCACTGCCGCTGCAACAGATCGGCGTAGGCGGTGCCGTCCAACTCCAGCACCGCATACACCGCGATATCGCGATCGGGTGGGCCCTTGCGCGGCGGCGTGCCGGGCGCGATCGGTGCAGGCCACGTCGCGGTGATCCCATTTTGCCGCAGATGTGCGTGCGACAACCACGTGTCGGTGGCGCCCGGCGGCACAAACTGGACATGAGCCCAGCGGACATCCAGCTGCAAATCCTCGCCTCTCGGGGTATCGACCGATCCGCTCGGGACGACCTGCAACTCCGCGGGCGAGAGGCGCAACGTCGCCTCGGCGGGTGGCAACCGATTCCACCACACGCCGCTGAGCGCCGCGGCGTTGGTGAGCACCACGAGGGCTATCGCCCACAGCACCCAAGGCACCTGCCGCACGGTCATGCCGCACCTCCGACGTCACGACCGTGTCGACGGCGCGCGGTCCGCAGCAGACCGATCGCGCCGAGGGCGGTCAGACCGATGATGAGGAAGAACAGGTACTTCGGCAGACTCGCCCACCACCAGTCGTAAAACTTGGTGTAGAGAAAAATCACGAAGAACGTCACGCCGGTGTTCACGACTGCCATCTGGTCGCGGCGTGCCCCGATCCCAATCGCGACGGCGCTCAACACGAAGCCGGCCACTTGATAGCCCATTTCGATCGTATGCAGGCCAAACGGCAGATCGCTCAACGAACCGACGTTCGCGAGCACGAGCACCGGCAGCAACAGCGTGAGCAGCCCCCACACGCGGTACTGTGTGGCAAAACCGATGCGCTCGAGATCCACGACCTCGGGCAACGCGAGCAGCGCCACCGCAGGCACGAAGAAGTGTTCCGGCTGCGTGCCCACATCCAGCCAGTAACTGCCCCCCAACGTGCCTACGCGCATGGCGACGTACGCATCAAACGCAAGGATCGATGCCGCGACCAACACGGTGGAGCGCGTGGCGTACGCGAGCAGCGTCGCGTACAGCGCATAGGCGAGCAACGCACGGTCGCTCGGCGTGATGCTGTACATCGCCGCCAGTCCGTTTAAGTCGTAAACGAACGCGGCGAACGAGACGAGGGCCAGCAACCGGGCGACGTAGCCGCTGCGCTCCACCTTCTGCACGAGCGCGGTCGCGAGCGCCGTGAGCATCGGCAACACCACCAACAGCCCCGTCGCCATCGCGCGGGGCAGCCCATCGATCACGCGGTCCAACAACAGATACAGACTCGCCGCCAGCGACAGCGCGCCGATGAGGCTCGCCACGCGCAGCCCGAGCGACAACCGCCGCTCGGCCGCGTCCGCATCAAGTTCGTGCGAGCGCCGCAGATCCGCCACGAGACCGGCGTGATAGGCCTGCACCGCCGCGGCTTGCGCGTCGCTCAACGCGAGCACATGAGCGGCCTCGAGCGCGGCTCGCTCCGCCTCGAAGGCGCGGATGCGGTCCAACCGTTGCTGTGCCTCGAGGGGGCTGACCATCCCGGCATTCCTCACTGCGATGACGCACCATCCTCGCACAGTTCGCGACGACGGCCACATTGGGGACTACCGTCCCACACCGTTCGGTGAGAACAGCGGTAGGATCACCGCCTTGCCCTCCTGCTCGGTAGCCGCCCATGGCCCTGACCCGTCGAACCTTCCTCGCGCTCTCCGCCCTCGGCGTCTCGGTGCCCTTCCTAAGCCGCGCCGACCGCCTGGGGGCGAGCGCACCGCGGCGCCCGGCCGTTGCACGCGAGCGCGTGCGCCTGCTCCCCGGCGTCTTTGCCGAGGCGAGTGCCGTGAACCGACGCACGCTCATGGCGCTCGATCCGGAGCGACTCCTGCACATGTTTCGCGTCACCGCCGGTCTGCCGTCGACGGCGGCACCGCTCGGCGGCTGGGAAGCGCCCGACAATGAACTGCGTGGCCACTACACGGGCCACCACCTGTCGGCCTTGGCGCACTACGCCGCGCAGGGCGACAACGAGGCCGCTGCGCGCGCCCGCGAACTGGTCGAGGCACTGGCGGCCTGTCAGCGCGCGCACGGCAACGGCTACCTCTCCGCCTTCCCCGAAACCTTGTTCGATCGTCTGCGGGCCGGACAAAGCGCTTGGGCGCCGTTCTATACGCTGCACAAACTGCTGGCCGGCTTACTCGACGTGCACGAACACGTGCACGACGCGGCGGCGCTCGACTGCGCGCGCGCCCTTGCCCTGTGGATCGAGCGTTGGACGCAACCGCTCGGCGAGGACGCCATGGCGCGCGTGCTGGAACGGGAGTTCGGTGGCCTGAACGAGGCGTTGTATCGGTTGGGCCGGGTGAGCGGTGAGGCGCGCTTTAGCACGCTCGCGGCGCGCTTTGATCACGAGCGCCTGTACATCCCGCTCGTGCAGGATCGTGACGAACTCACCGGACTGCACGTCAACACCACGGTCCCCAAACTCATCGGCGCGCTCGAAGGCGCGCACGTGACCGGCTCGGCGCGACTGCACGCCGCGGCCACGCATTTTGATCGAATGGTGCGCGAAGACCGCAGCTACGTGACCGGCAGCACCAGCAACGGCGAAAGCTGGAACAGCGCGGCCGGCACCCTCAAAGGCGAACTGTCCGGCTACACCCAAGAGTGCTGTGTCAGCTACAACCTCATGAAACTCGCCCGGCGGCTGTACGCCGACGACGGCGACGCGCGCCACATCGATCACTACGAGCGCCTGCTCGTCAACGGCATCTTGGGCGTGCAACACCCCGCCGACGGTCAGAAGTTGTATTACGTTCCGCTCGCCGCAGGCTACTGGAAACTCTACGGCACACCGCTTGCGGACTTCTGGTGCTGCACCGGCAGCATGGCCGAAGCCCACGCGCAATTCGGTGAAGCAATTTACAGCGAGACGCCGGACACCCTCGGCGTCGAGTTGTGGGTCGCCTCGACGCTCGCGCCGGGCGCGCTCGGGCTGGGGCTGCGCCAGGAAACGAGTTTCCCCGACGCCCCGTCCACCCGCCTCACGATCACCGCCGAGCGTCCGGTGCGCGCGACGCTCGCCTGCCGAATCCCCGGCTGGGCGCGCGGCGGCGAGGCCCGCCTCAACGGCCTAGCGCTCGACAGTTTTGCCAGCGCCGGCAGTCGGCTGTGCCTGACGCGCACCTGGCAGGACGGCGACGTGCTGGAGCTGCGCTGCGATTGGGCCCTCGAGGCCGTGACCTTACCCGGGGACGACACCCAGGTCGCCGTGCAACTGGGACCCGTGGTGCTCGCCGCGCAGCTCGGGACCGAGGGCTTGGACGCGGCGCATCGCCGCGCCGGCCCGACCGCACCGCGCACGGTGCCGGAGTACCCCTTAGAGCCCGTAACCGCCCCCACCCTGCCCGCGGCGCTGCGCGCGCCCGGCGACTGGCTCCGCCCCGTGGCCGGCGCGTCGCTCACCTTCCGCACGCCGGATGCGTCGGCGCTCACCTTCGTGCCGCTGCACCGCATTCAGGACCAACGCTACGCGGTGTATCTGCCCACCCTTGCGCCCGGATGAGGCCCCCACAGGCGGCCTGCCCGACGCTACCATCAACGTTTATTTCGAGTGGAGACGTGTCCATGCGCCGACTGACCCTGACGCTGACGGTGAGCCTGCTCGCCTGGGCCGCCGCCGCCGCCGCGGCACCCGCGCCGGCGGCGAAAGACCCCGATCGCGACTTGCCGGAAGTGTCGATCACGACGCTGCACCGCTACTACAGCGAGCATCGCTACACGGTCACCGAGGTCGTGCAGTGGTACCTCGAGCGTATCCATCGCTACAACGGTGTGTATCGCGCGGTGGAACAAGTCTTTGACCGCGACGCGCTGGCCGCCGCGGCACGGGTCGACGCAGAACTCGCCAACGGTCACACGCCGAGCGGCCTGCTGTGGGGCGTGCCGATGGTGATCAAGGCGAACACCTCCAACGCCGGTGCGGTGACGAGCGCCGGTTGGGCGGGTTACACGCTGCCCGGTCACGCGCTCGTCGCCCCGAAGGACGCGCCGATCGTGCGCCGCCTCAAAGCCGCGGGCGCGATCGTGCTCGGCCACTCCAACATGCCGGATCTGGCGAACTCCGACACGAACCGCTCGAGTGCCTTCGGTCGCACCGGCAACGCCTACGATCCGCGCTACTCACCGGGCGGCTCCTCGGGCGGTACCGTCACGAGCGTCAGCGGCAACCTTGCGCTCATCGGCAACGGCACCGACACCGGTAACTCGATCCGCATGCCGGCCGCGACCAGCGGCCTGATCGGGGTGTTCCCCACCCGCGGACTCGTCAGCATCGCCGGGATCGCGCCGCTCGACTGGTTGCTCGACAACACCGGCCCCATCGCACGCAACGTCGAAGACGCGGCGATTGCGCTCAGTGTGATGGCCGGCGAAGACCCCGAGGATCCGGTGACCTTGGGCTCGTCCGACAAGGCGCAGCCCGGGCCCTACACGCAGTACCTCCACGCGACGGCACTGCGCGGCAAACGCTTCGGCGTGCCGGCGTTCGTGCTCGCCGGGACCGGGATCCCGTTCCACGGCATCCCGGCGCAAATCCCCGATGCGATCGCGCTGCCGCGCGAAGCGGATGCCGCGATACCGCTGCAGGCGCCGACCCGGCGCGTCTTCGAAGCGGCGTTGAACGAGTTGCGAGCCCAAGGGGCGACGATCGTCGTCGTCGACGACCTCGGCGACGCGTTCGCACAGAGTGCAAGCCGTATCGCCACGTTCCCGTACGTCAAGGAAGGCACTGATCGCTTCTTGGCCGATTACGGCCCGGCCGAGTACCACTCGGTCGGCGACTACGAACGCGTCACCGGACAACCGGGGTATCCGGCCGTGACGGGCGAAGAAGCGGCCAACCGCGATGTTGGCGACGTGCACCTCGCGCAAGCACTGATCGGCACGGACCCGGCCTTTGATGCCAACGTGCGCGTTCCGCGCGAGCGCACCCTCAAACGCTATGACGAGGCGCTGGAGCGCTTACACCTCGATGGCCTCGTGTATCCGGCGATCCAGATGCCGCCGATGGACGAGACCCTGGCGCAAGACGGTCGGCTGTCCGAAGGGCCGCACTCGGCCACCGGTTGGGTCAACATGATCGGCGTACCCGCCGTGGTCGTCGTCGGTGGCAGCTACGCGAACGGGTTGCCCTTTGGCCTCGAGTTCTCGGCCAGGCGTTGGCACGACGGCGACCTGTTGGGCTGGGCCTACGCCTACGAGCAAGCCACCCACCACCGCCATCCGCCGCACTTGGTCACGGAGGGCCTCGTCAGCGGCGAACCGTGACCCCGTGGACGCGCGGTGTCGCGCCCGGCGTGGTCAGGTCAAGGTCCGTGCGGCCGTGCGCGTCAGCGCTTGAGCGGCAGTCGAATCCGCCGCCACGTCGGTTGCGAGGCTAATTTCACGTAACCCTCGAGATCGGCCAAGGTCTCGATCTCGGACGGGAGGACCGCCTGTTCGAGGGCGACTTGCGTCGTGCGCGAGACGCGCTCGCGACGTTCGCCCCAGGCCCGGCTGCGCGACACTTGCACGCGCTCAATCTCGCGCTGCCCGATCAGTTGCGAGGCGAAACGCGCGGTCCCGCCGCCCTCGGAGGCCGAGCAGCGCAGAATCAGCGTGGTCGCGCAATTCTCGACGATCGTGTGTGCCTCCGCCTCCCCGTAGGTGCCGCTGACCTGTGCGATGGATTGAAAGCCGAGGACGCAGCGCCCGCCGAACTTCCGTAAGCGCGCGAGCGCGTCTTTGAGCCCGTCGATCGCGCCCAAGGCGTCGAGTTCGTCGACCACAAACCACAGGCGTCGATCGCTCTCGCCGAGACTCATCGTCTCGAAGATGGCGAGGCGCATCCACGCCGAGATCAGGTGTTTGAGCGTCGCGATCTGATCGGCTTGATACGGCAGGTACAGCACCCCGGAGCCGTCGCGTATCCAGTCGCGTACCGAGAAATGCACGCCACTCTGACGCAGGATCGACGGCAACGCCGCGAGACGACTCATCGCAATCGCGCGTACCGACCCAAACATCCGCTCGTTGCCCGACTCGACCAACGGCGCGGCCGCCGTGCCGCGCAGCATCAAACGCAGTTCGGTGAGCGACGCGGACGACAACGCGCGATACAACTCCGTCAGCGGCGGGGTGTCGAGCGACTGCAGTTGTTCGAACAGCGCCGCGAGAAAGGTTTCCGCATAGCCGTGCCATGCGGCTGCCTCGCCGCTGGCCGAGCCAATCAAGGCCCGTGCCAACTCGCGCGCGTCGTGCGGCGCGCGCAATTCCCGAAACGGCTGCCAGACCGCGCTGCGCGCATCGAAGGGGTTCAAAATCACATCCCCACGCGACGCCGCGTAGGTCCGCGCCAAATACCCGCCGTCCGGATCGGCGATGACCGCGCGATCCCCGCGCGCCAGCGCCGCGGCCAGCAGGCCGTGGATGGCGGTGCTTTTCCCGGTGCCGGTCGTGCCGATGAACTTGAAGTGCTTCGGCTCGTCCGCCTCCGGCACGGCGAGCGGACCGATCGCGAGCCCCGCCGCCGGCGCGGTCCCGGACGCTGTCACCGTCTCGACCGCGCTGCCCCGGCGCCAACGATCACCGCCGTCCTCGGCGGCCGCACGGCCGGTGAGGTAGGCAACGCCGAGCACGACGAGGGCCGCGACGAGGAACGCCGCCAGCGCCGGCAGCCCGGCATGGCGCGCCAGACTCTGCAGAACGAGGAGACTCGGCCCAGCGATCGTCGCGACCCACAGGCCGCGGACGAGGCGCGCCGCCTGCCACGCCGACCCGCCCAGCGCCGAGCGCAGGCCGGCCGCGTGGGCAGCAACGATGAGCAGGCACCCGGTGACGACGGCGTACACCCACATAGGCGAGTCCTTTGGATGGCGAGGATGCGCCATCGTCCCGCACATCGGGGGTCGACCGTACCTCGCATATTTGCCCTGTTTGTGCACAAATGCGCAGATCGGGTGTTTTTTTTGGGGCTGCGCCGCGTGAACCACCAACCTTACGATCATGTGATCATCGGTGCAGGCTCCGCCGGGTGCGTCCTTGCCCACCGTCTCTCGGCCGATCCCGGCCGGCGGGTGTTGTTGCTCGAAGCGGGCGGCGCGGATCGCCATCTGTGGTTTCGGATGCCGGCCGGCATCGCGAAGATCCAGTCCCTGCGGGGCGTCGAATGGGGCTACCACACCGAACCGGTCGCGACCTTGAACGGGCGTTGCCTGTGGTGGCCGCGCGGCCGCGTCTTGGGCGGCTCGTCGAGCTTGAACGCGATGTGCTACATCCGCGGCCAGCGCGAGGACTACGACGACTGGGGCGCAGAGGCCGCGGGCTGGGATTACGCCCACGTCTTGCCCTACTTCCGCCAGGCCGAGGACCAACAGCGCGGCGCAGACGATTATCACGGGGTCGGCGGGCCGTTAAGCGTGTCGGACCTGCGCCACGTACACCCGCTCTCGCGGGCCTTTGTCGAGGCCTGCGTCGCCGTCGGTCTGCCGCGCAACCCCGACTTCAACGCGGCGACGTCCTTGGGCGCGGGGCTCTATCAGGTGACGCAACGCCGCGGTCGCCGGGCGAGCACCTCCCAGGCTTATCTCGCGCCCGTCCGGCACCGCCCCAATCTGACCGTGGTGACCGACGCCACCGCGACCCGCCTCACGTGGAGCGGTCGGCGCGTCACGGGGGTGGAGGCCCTCGTCAAGGGTCAACCGACCGTCTTTGCCGCCGGGCAAGTGACCTTAAGTGCCGGCGCCATCGCCTCGCCGCAGTTGCTGCTGCTCTCGGGCATCGGACCTGCCGCCGACCTCGAGGGCCTGGGCATCCCGGTCCGCGTCGACCTACCGGCGGTCGGCGCGAACCTGCAAGACCACCTCGACTACACGATCCTCGTGCGCGCGAGCCGCGGCGGCACGTACGACTTCGGCCCGTTGGCGTCGCTCGCCGTGCTGCTGCGCTATCTGCTCACGCACAACGGGCCGGGCAGTTCGAACGTCGCGGAGGCCGGCGCCTTCCTCTGTTCATCGCTCGCGCCCGCGCACCGACCGGACGTGCAGTACCACTTCGCGCCAGTGCAGATCGACGACCACGGGCGGCTCTTGCACCCGGGGCACGGCTACAGCCTGCATTGCGGGATTCTGCGGCCCGAGAGCCGTGGCCGTCTGTCGCTGGCGAGCGCCGATCCGCGCGCGCATCCGCGCATCGAGGCGGGGTATCTCAGCGCCCCGGCCGATCTCACGGTGCTGCTCGAGGCGGTACGCCACGGACTGCAGATCTTGGCTCAGGCCCCGTTTGACGCGTGGCGTGGCCACCGCTACGAGCCGCCGCGCGTGGACGACGACGAGGCGCTTATTGCATCGATACGCGCGCGCGCCGAAACGCTTTACCACCCGGTCGGGACCTGTCGCATGGGCGATGACGACGCGGCGGTCGTCGACGGGCGACTCGCCGTGCGCGGGACCGAGGGCCTGCACGTGGCCGATGCCTCGATCATGCCGCGGATCGTCTCGGGCAACACCAACGCGCCGACCATCATGATCGCCGAGCGCGCGGCCGCGTGGCTCGGTGGATAAGGCTCGCGGTACACTGCGCGCCCTTTCCCCCGCGGCAGTCACTGCCGGAGTGTGACCGCATGACGGTGGCGACCCCGACCCTGACCTCTGTGCCGCCGTTACTCACCCTGGACGTGGTGGAGCGGGTGCAAAAGGCCTTTCAGCGCGAACTGTTGCGGGTGTCCGTGTCGCTGGACCTCGGTCGCAGCGAACGCGCGGTGATGCCCGCCGAGGACGGCTTTTGGTTGGACGGCGTGCCGATGCCGTTCCCGGAACGCGTGCGTGAGCGCACGATTTATTACTGGGCGGACGGCGTCTGGACGCCCGCCTCCCGCTTTGGGTCGGCGTTGTACAAGCTCGTTCCGACCGACTGGGGACCGCCGACCTTCGAGATCGATGGCATCAAGATGTTGGTGTCGCAGCGCGTCTCGCCGCTGGACGATGCGCACGCCAAAGTCGGTCGCATGGAGGTCGCCGGTCAGTCGGTGCTCGACACCTGTGGCGGACTCGGCTACTTCGCGGTGGCGGCCCTCGAGCGCGACGCGCGACACGTCCAGTCGTTTGAGATCAGCCCCGAGGTGCGCTGGCTGCGCACGCTGAACCCGTGGTCGCCGCCCGCGGACCCGCGCCTCACCCTGACCGAAGGCAGTGTGCTCGACCACCTGCCGGCGCTGCCCTCGCGAGCGTTCGGCGTCATCCTGCACGACCCGCCGCGCTTTGGCATCGCCGGTGAACTGTACGCGCTCAGCGTCTACACCGAATTCGCGCGCCTCTTACAACCGCGCGGCGCACTGTTTCACTACGTGGGCAGCCCGAACGCACTCACCACCGGCCGTGACGTGCAAGGCGAAGTGACGCGTCGGCTCAAACAAGCGGGATTCCGGCACGTGGAACGCGAGGGCGACGGACTCGTGGCGCGACTGCGTTAGGGCATGGAGCCGCACGCGGTGACGTCAGCGTATCGTCACATCGAACCCGTAGGCTCTGACGGATGGAGCGCTTCACCATTTCGCTGCCGACCGACCTCGCCCTCGCCTTCGACGGTTGGCTGACTCGCCGCGGCTACACCACCCGCAGCGAAGCGGTGCGCGATCTCGTCCGCAGCGTACTGGACGCCGACCACGCCACCGCCAGTGCCGACGGGGTTGGCATCGGGGCGTTGAGTTATGTGTATGACCATCACGATCACACGCTCACGGCGCGCTTGGCCGAGGCGCAGCACGATCACCACGATCTTGTCGTCTCGACACTGCACGCGCACTTAGATCACGAGCGTTGCTTGGAAGTCTCGATACTGCGCGGCTCCACCGCCGCGGTGCAGTCCTTGGCGAACGCCATTACCGCACAGCGCGGAATCCGGCACGGTCACTTGCACTTTATCGCCACGGACGCCGGTCGTCCCGCCTGGACCCCGGCGCCATGGGCTGTGTCACCCCTCTACACGAAGCCTCTGTCCGCCGACCGGCCGCGCGAAAATGACACGCCACCGTTACAAAACGTTCTCGGCTCGGCCGCAGGGTCGTAAGAACAAATTCGCTATCCTCTTACGGTCCGCACCGCTCGGCCCATTGAGGTTCCCCATGCTTGCTCCCATGAGCCCCCCGCAGCGGCTCTGCCTTTGGTACCTCGCCTGGGTCTTTTGCGCGCCACTGAGCCCTGCCGAGGCCGCGGACGCGGATGCGGATGCGTTCGCGCCCGGCCAATTGGATCCGGTGGTCGTCTCCGCCCGTGGCGTCTCGGACATGCCCGCCGCCTCCGCCGGCGACGTGGACAGTGTCGCGCTCTCGGCCTTGCCAGTGCTGCGGCCGGCGGCGATCCTGGAAACCGTGCCGGGCCTGATCGTCACGCAGCACTCCGGCGAAGGCAAAGCCAACCAGTATTTTTTACGCGCCTTTAATTTGGACCACGGCACGGATCTCGCCACGGTGGTCGATGGCATGCCGGTGAACCTCGTCAGTCACGCGCACGGACAGGGCTACTCGGATCTGAACTTCCTCATCCCCGAAACCGTCGGCGACCTGCACTACCGCAAGGGCCCGTACTACGCCGACAGCGGTGACTTCAGCGCGGCCGGCAGCGTCCGTCTCGCCTTCGCGTCGCGCTTCGATCCCGATGTGGCGGTCGGTGCGGGCACGCTGGGGTATCAGCGCGCCCTCGCACTGACCTCGTGGGACAGCAGCGCGGACAGCCGCTGGAGCGCGGCGGCCGAGGGCTATCACAACGACGGTCCGTTTGACGTGCCCGACAACTACCGTCGCGACAACCTGTTGCTGCGCTACGCGCACGGTGCGGACGACGATCGCACGACCGTCACGGCGTTGCATTACGACGGACGTTGGAACTCGACCGACCAAGTGTCCACGCACTTGATCGACGAAGGGATCATTGACCGCTTCGGCTCGCTCGCACCGACCGATGGCGGTGTCTCGCACCGCGACAGCCTCTCGTTTGCGCGCCACGTGCGCGACAGTGCCGGCTCCTGGGATGTCAGCGCCTACGTCATCGGGTACGCCCTCGATCTGTACTCGACATTCACCGACCATCTGGTCGATGCGACGAACGGCGACCAGATGTTGCAACACGATCGCCGCACCGTGAGTGGGTTCAAAGCCGATCGCCGTCTCGATCACACGCTCGCGGACCGGCCGAGCACCACGGTTTTCGGTGTCGACGTCCGCTACGACGACATCGGTGACGTCGGGATCGATCACACGCTGGAGCGGCGCATCCTCAGCCACACCCAGGACGCCGCCGTGCGCGAGACGGCGCTCGGCGCGTACGTTGAAAATCGCACGCTCGTAAGCGCGCACAGCGCGCTCACGCTGGCGCTGCGCTCCGACACGATCGACTTCCGCGTCACCGACCGCCGGGTGGCGCCCGATGGGCAGTGCTCGATCGCGACCGATCCGCTCGGCTGCAACACCGGGCATCGGCGCGCCTCGCTCCTGTCACCCAAGCTCGGCGTCTCGTTCGGGCCGTACGGCCCCGTGACCGCCTACGCCAACGTCGCCGACGGCTTTCACTCGAATGACGCGCGCGGCGTGACCCGCAGCGGCGAGAATCCGGACGTACCGGCTGCGACCCCGTTGGTGCGCGCGCGCAGCGCCGAAGCCGGCGTCGTGATCGACGTGCCGCACTGGCACACCGCCCTCGACGTCTACCAGTTGCAGTTGGCCTCCGAGCTCGTGTTCTCCGGCGATGCCGGCGACACCGCCCCCTCGGGGGCGACCACACGACGCGGGATCGAACTGAGCGAGCGCTACGCGTTCAACGATGCCTTACAAGTCGATCTGAACGGCGCCTACTCGCGCGGCCGGTTCGACCAGAACGCGCCCGCCGACGACCTCGGCTGCGGAGCCGCCGATCCGGCGCACCCGTGCGCGACGCCCATCGCGATCGTTGGCCGCGAAATCCCCAACTCGCCCACGCTGATCGTCGACGGGGGGATCACCTACGCGGCCGCACCGCTGACCGCGAGCCTGCGGGTGCGCCATTTCGGGCGCTCGCCGCTGGTCGAGGACGGCTCGCTCACCTCGCCCGCCTACACGACGCTCGACGCACGTCTCGGTTGGTCGTTCTTTCACTGGCGTGCGAGCCTTGATCTGTTCAACCTCGCGAACGCGCGCTGGAACGACATCACCTACGCCTACGTCGCTCGCCACCCGGGCGAGGCCTACGCCACGCCCGACACCGTGATCCACCCCGGCACACCGCGCACCGTGCGCGTGTCCATCGGCTATCGGTTCTGAAGCCTCTTTGCGCAGCGGGGGGCTACCGCGCGTCGGGCGAGTTGCTACGATAGCCGCGAGGGTACCCCTATGCGCCGTTTGACGTTATTGCTCGCCTGCTCTGTCGCGCTCGCTGCGTGCCACCCGACCACCGAGACGTCGTGGCAGGGCTATGCGGAGGGCGACTACCTGTCGCTCGCGGCCCCGGCCGCCGGGTATTTGGCGAGTCTCGACGCCGATCGCGGCCATCGTCTCGCCCCCGGTGAACTCGCCTTTACGCTGGCGAGTGATCCGGACGTCGAAGCCGCGGCCGGTGCCGATGCCCGCGTCGCCTCGGCACACCAACATTTGCACAACCTGGCGACGCCGCATCGGCGCTCCGAGATCGCGGCGCTCGAGGCGAATGTCCGCGCCGCCGACGCCTCTGCCGTCTTGGCCGACGCCGAGTTCCACCGCAACGAAACCTTGGCCGCGCGCCACCTCGTCGCCGTCGAGGCACTGGACGAGGCGCGCAGTCGCCGCGACGCGGCACGCGCGAGCCTCGCCGCCGCCCAAGCGACCTTGTCGATGGCCGAGGAGAGCCTCGGCCGCACCGCCGAAGTCGACGGCGCACGCTCCGATCTCGCCGCCGCCGAAGCCGATGCCGCCGAGAAGCATTGGGCGGTGGATCGCAAGCGCGTGCTGGCCCCGGCGGCCGGTGAGGTGGCCGACGTCTATTACCGCCCCGGGGAGTGGGTCCCGGCCGGCGCACCGGTGGCCAGCCTGCTGCCCGATGGGCGCCGTCGTATACGCTTTTTTGTGCCCGAAACCGCCGTCGCCACGCTCGTGCCCGGCACGCGCGTCTGGGCCCGCTGCGACGGCTGCGCAAAGCCGGTCGCCGCGACCGTGGACTACATCGCGGCCACGGCGGAGTACACCCCGCCGGTCATCTACAGTCGCGACACGCGCACGCGCCTCGTCTTCCGAGTGGAAGCGGCGCCGCTGCCGACGCAGGCCGATGCCCTGCGCCCCGGGTTGCCGCTCGACGTGTCCCTGACCCCATGATCGATGGGCCCGCCGCCATTGCGGTGACCGGACTGAGCAAACGCTTCGGCCACAAGACCGTCGTCGATGCGGTGGACCTGTCGGTCTTGGCCGGGGAGATTTATGGGTTCTTGGGGCCGAACGGCAGTGGCAAGACCACCTTCATCCGCATGCTCTGCGGGCTGCTCACGCCGGATGCCGGCGAAGGCACGTGCCTCGGCTACGACGTGCGCCGCGAGTCGGACGCGATCAAGCGCACGGTGGGTTACATGACGCAGCGATTCTCGCTGTGGGACGACCTCACCGTGCGCGAGAACTTGGATTTTATCGGCCGGATGTACGGCGTGGCCGGGCGTCGTGCGGCCGTGGCCCAGACGCTCACGCGCTACGGTTTGGCCGATCGCGCCGATCAGTTGGCCGGTACGCTGTCCGGTGGCTGGAAACAGCGCCTCGCCCTCGCCGGCTGCCTGCTGCATCGCCCGCGTCTCTTGCTGCTCGACGAGCCCACCGCCGGTGTCGATCCGACGGCACGGCGCGAGTTTTGGGAGGAGCTGCACCGCCTCTCGGCCGACGGCGTCACGATCCTCGTCTCGACGCACTACATGGACGAGGCCGAGCGCTGCCACCGACTCGCCTATCTCGCCTACGGCCACCTGCTCGCCAAAGGCACGGCCGCGGACATCGTCGCGGCGGCCGGCATCGCCACCTGGACGATCGACGGCGCCGGCGCGGTCGCGCGCGAGGCGCTCACCCACACCCCCGGGGTGAGCGGACTGGCGAGTTTTGGCACCACGTTGCACGTGACCGGCACCGATGCGCAGTTGCTCGCGCAGAGCGTGCCGTTGACCGCCGCGCGCTTGGGTCTGATCGCCGCGCCGATCGCGCCGTCGCTCGAAGACGCGTTCATCCACCTGATGCAACGCTCGACCCACCGAGACGCGTCGTGAGTTTTTCGTGGGGCCGATTTTTGGGGATCGCTTCGAAGGAGTTGACGCAGCTGCGTCGCGACCGACTGACCTTCGGGATGATCATCGGCATTCCGCTCGCGCAGCTGTTCTTATTCGGCTTCGCCATCAATTCCGAGCCGAAGCACCTGCCCACCGTGGTCGTCATGGCCGATCCCGGTCCCGCGGCGCGCGCGTTTGTCGAAGCGATGCGCGCCTCGACCTATTTCGATATCGAGGGCAGCGTGGACGAGCGCGAGGCAGCGCGCTTACTCGATCTCGGTGACGTGCAGTTCGTGGTGACCTTTCCCGCGGGCTTTCATCGCGACCTCGTGCGCGGTCGACGTCCGACGGTGTTGGTCGAAGCGGACGCCACCGATCCGATGGCCGTCGGCAGCGCCCTCGCGGTGCTCAACGGGCTCGACACGCACGAAATACTGCGCGATCTGCCGGCTGCGACCCCCGCCGGTGACGGTCCGCCGATCGACGTGCGCGTGCTCCGGCATTTCAATCCGGAGGTGGTCTCGGCGTACAACATCGTGCCGGGTCTGCTCGGCGTGATCCTCACGATGACGATGGTGCTGATGACGGGGCTCGCCATGACGCGCGAGCGTGAGCGCGGGACCTTTGAAAACTTGCTCGCGACCCCGGCGACACCGCTCGAGGTGATGACGGGCAAGATTGCGCCGTACATCGGCATCGGTTTCGTGCAAGTGACGCTGATCCTCCTGGCCGCGCGTTACGTGTTCAACGTCCCGCTGATCGGGAGCCTTGCCCTGCTGTACGGCGTCGTCCTGATCTTCATCGCCGCGACTCTCACGCTCGGCATGACGTTCAGCTCGCTCGCCCGTAATCAGCTGCAGGCCATGCAGATGACCTTCTTCTACTTCCTGCCGTCGATCCTGTTGTCGGGGTTCATGTTCCCGTTTCGAGGGATGCCGACCTGGGCGCAGTGGGTCGGCAACGTCCTGCCGCTCACCCACTTTCTCGCATTGGTGCGCGGCATCCTGCTCAAAGGGATCGGTGCAACCGCGCTGTGGCCACACATTTGGCCCATTCTGCTGTTCACCGCGGTCGTGCTCGGCATCGGTTTGCGCACCTACCGACGGACGCTGGATTGATCCGGGCGCCAGCCGGCGCATGACCAAAGCGTGACAAGCGCTGTACAGAACCGTGAAATACAGGTCTTGCACAGCCGGTTTTGAGCATTCGCACAGGTACAGGCGTTACATTGAGAGATAAATGCTGTACGAAAGTTGTATTTCTCAAATAAACCTGTTCTAATCCTCTCCACAGGGGCGTCGCACGATGTCGGCTTGGATCTTCCCCCCTCCCCCCTGTGTCCATGGACCTTCTGGTCTTCCGACGCGACGCCCCTGATTTTTACTCTCCCCGTGTCCCTTTGGAGCCGCCGGCGCGATACGCTCTCGGTGCCCTGTCGGCTGTCATGCAGTGAGGTATTTCATGCGTTGGATGAATTGGAGTTTGCTGGCCGCGTGCGTCAGCCTGTCGGCCGCCGCGGCGCCGTCGTTGACGACCACGGAGCTGCCGCGCAACGCGCGCCCGCTCAGTTACACCCTCGAAATCACCCCCGACGCGCCGGCCCTGCGCTTTGCCGGGCACGTCACCATCGAGGTTGACGTGACGGCCAGCACCCGCTCGCTAACACTGAACGCCAATGGCCTGACGATCGACTCGGCGCACCTGGACGGCCGCGGTGCCGCCGCGCGCCTCACGAGCGCCGTCGATGCCGAGCACGAGACGGTGACCTTCACCGCCGCCCACCCGATCGGCGTCGGCCGGCATCGCTTGGACATCGTCTACTCCGGTCCGATCGGCACGCAGGCGGCCGGTTTCTTCGCGCTCGACTACCCCACGGAGAGCGGCAGCACCGAGCGGGCCCTCTACACCCAGTTCGAAAGTCACGACGCGCGGCGCCTGCTGCCGTCCTTTGACGAGCCGGCGTTCCGCGCACCGTTTACGGTGGATGCGATCGTGCCGAAGGGCCGCACCGTCGTCTCGAACCTGCCGGTCGCGCGCACCGAGGACGCGCCGAATGGCAAGGTCCGCTGGCACTTCCCGGCCACGCCGCCGATGTCGAGCTACTTGCTCTTCCTCGGTGTGGGCGATTTCGAGCGTGCCCACGCTCCCGTCGGTGACGGTCATTTTGAGGCGGGCGTCGTGACGCGCCGCGGCGCGCTCGGCGAAGCCCAGTTCGCCCTCGACTCGTCGCGCGAAGTGCTGAACGACTACGAGCATTGGTTCGGCACCCGCTTCCCGCTGCCCAAACTCGACAACATCGCCGCACCCGGCCAGAGCCAGTTCTTCGGCGCGATGGAGAACTGGGGCGCGATCTTCACCTTCGAACAGGTGCTGCTCGTGGACCCGAAGCTCGCCACCATGGGCGATCGCGAAGCGATTTTTGAAGTGGCCGCGCACGAGATCGCGCACCAGTGGTTTGGCGATTTGGTCACGATGCGCTGGTGGGACGATCTGTGGCTGAACGAAGGCTTCGCCTCGTGGATGGAAGGCCGCGCCACCGAACGCTTGCACCCGGAGTGGGAAACCGTCGGCAATGCCGTCAACGGCCGCGAGTCGGCGATGGCGGTCGACGCCCGCGCGACCACGCACCCGGTCGTGCAGCACCTCGCCACGGCGCGCGACGTGGATGAAGCCTTCGACTCGATCACCTACCAGAAGGGCAACGCGGTTCTGCGGATGCTTGAGACCTACGTCGGCCCCGACGTCTGGCAGGCCGGTATCCGCAAGTACATCACCGAGCACGCCTACGGCAACACCACCTCCGACGACCTCTGGGCGGCCGTCGACGCGGTGTCGCCGAACCCGATCGGCGACATCGCCCGCGCGTTCGTCAACGCGCCGGGCGTGCCGCTCGTCCACGTCAGCCGCGCCTGCGCCGCCGACGGCACGAGTCGGGTGACCCTCACCCAGGACGAGTTCCGGGTCGGCCCGAACACGCGCCCCAAAGGCCACTGGCCGATTCCGGTCACGCTCGCGGCGATCGGTGGCACCACGGAGCGCGTGGTGCTCAACGACGCCAGCACGACCGTGACTGTGCCCGGTTGCGCCGGCGTGCTCGTCAACGTCGGGGCGGCCGGCTACTACCGGGTCGACTACGACAGCGCGAGCTTTGACGCGGTGCTCGGCGAGGTCAACCGCCTGAGTGTCAGTGATCGCTTGGTGCTGATGGCCGATCGGCTGGCGCTCGCGCGCGCCGGGATGGCCCCGGTCTCGGACGTGCTGCGGCTGGTCGCGGCGACCCCGGCGGACGCACCGGCCCCGTTGTGGCGCGGCACGCTGTCCGCCCTCGAAACCTTGGACGGCCTCTACGCCGACTCCGATCCGGGTCGCGCGGCCTACCGCGCCAAGGCGCGCGCCTGGCTCGCACCGGTGGCGGCACGCCTCGGCTGGTCGCCCTCCGCAACGGAGAGCTTGCAGACCGCGGAACTGCGCTCCGACCTGTTGGGCGCGCTCGCCGAAATGGGCGATCCCGCCACGCTCGCCGAGGCCCGTCGTCGTTACGACGGTGCAGCGAAGGATCCGAGCTTGGTGCCGGCGTCGATGCAGCGGATGATCGACTACATGGTCGCGCTCAACGCCGATGCCGCGACCTTCGAGGCGATGCATCAAGCGGCGTTGGCCGAGCACTCGCCGGCGATGCGCTCGCACCTCTTTGCCACGCTCGGCTCGGTCAAAGATCCGGCGCTGGCCGAACGCGCGATGCAGATTGCGCTCACCGACGAACCGCCGAAGACGACGGCGCCGCAGTTGATCCGTGCCGTCGCGGCCCATCACCCCGATCAGGCGATGGCCTTCGCGCTGGCGCATTTGGATGCCGTGCGCGATCGCGTCGATGCACCGGCGTGGAGCCGCTACGTGCCGGCGTTGCCGAGCCGCTCGGTCGACCCGACGATGCCTGCGCAGATCCGCCACTTTGCCGAGACCGAACTCAAGGGTCGCGAGCATCGCGATGCGGATCAGTCCGCGTTGGCGTTGGAAATCCGTCTGGCGACGCGCGCGCAGATGCTGCCGGCGTTGGACGCGTGGATCGCCGCGCACCCGTGAGGACGATGACCCGGCGGCATCGCCGCCGGGTCACTCGGCACGGAAGCCGTCGATCACGCCGTTCTGGATAAACTCAAACAGTAACGCCGTCGGATCCCGCTCGGGATCCACGGCCGCGAGGGCCGCGACGACAGCCTCGAGCGGCTGGCCGGCCTGCAAGGCCTGCACAAAGGCATCGCTCGCCGGATCGAGGTGGCGGATACGCGCTTCGGCGCCGACGCGATACAACACCAGACAATCCCCGCCCGCGTTGAGATCGAGCGCCTCGAGCACCTCCGGCGCGACGTCTTCCCGATGGGCTTCCCAGAGGGCCTCGATCGGCGCGCTGGAGGCGACCCGGCGGACGGACGGCGCGAGCGTGAAGACCAGCCGGTCGTGCGCCTCCACGGGCAAGGCCGCGAAGCCCTGCACGTCGAACACCGCCGCATCCGGGGCCACCAACACCTCTTGGTAGGCCCACTCGAGCTGCGCCACGTCGGCCACAAACGCATAGGGCGAGTCGCCCAATCGAGCCGAGAGAAAGCCCGGGAACGCCACGCCCGCCTCGTGCAGGTTGCCGCTCGTCGACGGGTGGGCGGCGCGATAGTCCTCCACGAGTCCGGCGAGATACTCGCTGCCCACCAACCGCTCGACCGCCGGGTACGCCGCCGACAGCAGCGACAAGAGCCCCGCCTCGGTGTTGTGCCGATAGACGGCGAGCCGCTCCTCGGCCGTGAACGTCCCCTCCTCGACCCAAGCGGCCGCGCCGGCGGTATCGCCGTCGAGCGCTCGCGCGAAGGCGGCCTGCAACTCAGCGAGCGTGGGCATCGTGTTGCGTGCGGACGCGATCAATGCGCGCCGCCACCGCGACCAGTTCGCCCAACGCGGGGACATCGGTGTCCCATTCGAACAAGGTGGGCACGCCCGGAAAGCGCGCGCAGGCGATGACGTACAGGGCCAGCACCTCGGCGCAGGGCGGGCCGATGTGCGTGTCGATGAGGATCTCGCGGCCGGCGTCCGTGTTCACGGTGTGGCCCGCCAGGTGCATCTCGCCGACGGCGTCGACCGGCAAGGCCTGCAAGTACGCCTGCGCGTCGAGCCCGTGGTTGCGGGCATTGACGTAGATATTGTTGATGTCGAGCAAGATGCCGCAGCCGGCACGGCGGGCGATCTCGCGGACGAATTCGGCTTCGCTCATCTCGTCGGCGCGGTAGCGCAAGTAGCACGACGCGTTCTCGACGAGGATGCGCCGCCGCAGTCGATCTTGCACGGCACCGATGCGCGCCACCAGGTGCGCAATGCACTCCTCGGTGTACGGCAACGGCAGCAAGTCGTTGTAATGGGTGCCGGCGTAGGAGCCGAACGAGAGGTGCTCCGAGACGATCGACGGCTCAAAGCGCTGCACGATCCGCTCGAGGTGCGCGAGGTGCGTCTCAGAGAGCGGGTCGGTGGCGCCGAGCGAGAGGCCGACGCCGTGGAAGGCGATCGGATAGATCGATCGCAAGCGCTCAAGTGCCGCAGGCTGCGCGCCTCCGAGCGGAAAGTAATTTTCGCTGTGCGCTTCGAGCCAGCCGACCGGCGGGCGAGCCTCCCACAGCGCATCGTGATGAACAGCCCGCAGGCCGATGCCGGTCGTGACCGGCATCGCCTGCGGGCGGTCAGGCTGCGCGGACGGTCCGCGCAAGGCCTTACTTCGCCGCGGTCAGGCTGCCGCCGACCAGGCGCTCACAGGTGCCGACCGGCACCTTGACCCATTCCTTGCCCGACGCGGCCTTCGACTGGCCGGCGCAGGCGTGGCCTGCCGAGGCGCAATCGTTCTTGCCGGCCTTGGCAACGCCGTAGCACTTCTCGGTCGCCGCAGCAGCAGCGGCAGGCGCATCAGCGGCCTGGGCAACCGACGCGAGCGTCACGCCGGCAACGAGCAGGCTGGACAGGGCAGCAACAGTACGAGTGGTCTTCTGCATGAGAATCTCCTCACTTTACGTCTATAACAATCATCACGAACACCGCGGCCCGCCCGGCGAGCCGCATCAACACGGCGCGTCTTAACGGCTGCTACGGCCGACGATCAAGCGATCGACCGACAGGACGCCCGAACCGAACACGGCCAGACCCGCGATCAAGCAGCCCCACAGGACGTGCTGACCGAGCGCGGCTTCAAAGCCCTCCGAGAAGAGAACGTCGCGGTAGGAAATCACCGCCATCGCATTGACGAAGAAGAGTCCGACGGCCGCCGGGCGACTGAAGAGACCGAGCACCAGCAAGGACGGGAACACCAGTTCACCGAAGGTGCCGGCGACGGCCGCGATCATCGGCGGCAACACCGGCACGTGGTACTCGCTCGTGAACAGATCCAGCGTCTGGCTCCAATTGGTCAGCTTGAGCCAACCCGAGGCGATAAACACCTTCGCCAGATACAACCGGGCCAGCAACAGCACGAGCGGCTGCAACGGCACCAACAACGGATCCAACAGCGTCGTGAGGCGCTTGATCAACGGCATACCCTTCCCCTTGAGACTTTGTTTTTGTATGCGTCGGGATTATCCAAACGCGGATGTCGGATCCTACCGACAGGATCAATAGACGATACTTAACACCGACTATTTTACGCGGTCGTGACGCGCGAGCGTACCGCGCCCGCGTGCCCCAACCGCGTCCGGCGCGTCCCCTCAGCGATCGCGCAGTTTCTCGATGAGCATTTTCGCCAACAGCTGGGTAAACGGCTCACCCAACTGGGGGTGCTTCAGGCCGTACTCCACCGTGGCTTCGAGATAGCCGAGCTTGCTGCCGCAATCGTAGCGCTTGCCCTGGAAGGCATAGGCATAGACCGCCTCGTCGGCGAGCAATGCCGCGATACCGTCGGTCAGCTGGATCTCACCGCCCGCGCCGCGACCGATGTTTTGCAGTTTGTCGAAGATACGCGGCGTCAGTAGGTAGCGGCCGACGACGGCGAGGTTCGACGGGGCGTCCGCGGGCTTGGGCTTTTCGACGATGGACGTGATCCGCGACAGCCGGTCGGTCATCGTCTCCGAGGCGACGATGCCGTACTTGTCCGTTTCTTTCGCATCCACCGTCTGGACGCCCAAGACGCTGCCGCCGAGTTCGTTGTAGACGTTGGCCATCTGCTGCAAACACGGCACCTTCGCATCGATCAAATCGTCGGCGAGGTGCACAAAAAACGGCTCGTCGCCGACCACTGGTCGAGCGCAGAGCACCGCGTGGCCGAGGCCGAGCGGCGCCGGTTGGCGGATGTAGATGCAGGTGGCATTGGCCGGGACGATGCCGCGCAGGGCGTCGAGCAAATCGGCCTTCCCCTGCGCCTCGAGCGCCGCCTCGAGTTCGGGGGCGGAGTCAAAATGGTCCTCGATCGCCCGCTTGGAGCTGCCGGTGATGAACACCAACTGCGTGGCGCCGGCCTGCAAGGCCTCCTCGGCCGCGTACTGAATCAGCGGCTTGTCGACGATCGGCAGCATCTCTTTGGGACTCGCCTTGGTGGCGGGCAAAAAGCGCGTGCCGCGACCGGCAACGGGAAACACGGCGAAGCGAACGGGTTTGCGGGCGGACATGGTTCATCCCACGATGAGAGTGGCGATCATCATAGCCTAGCGCGGTGGCCGCGCGGTGACACTAACGGCGCCAGTGCGGACGGATCGAGCCCACCCAGCGACCGAGGGCGAGGCAGCGCAACGCCAGACGCCAGCCGCGGCGCAGTCGGCCGGCCTGCTCGCCGAGCGCGGTGACCTCACCCATCAGTTCGCGGCGCAAGCGCTGGCTGTCCGCCACCAACGCGGCGCGGCGAGCGTCGGTGCGCGCCATTCTCACGGTGCCTCCCCGGTGACGGCCGCCCGATCGCGCCGGAGCTCCTCGCGGGTCAGACGCAACCACGGGCCCCGGGCCTGTCGGCAGCGGCGCACACCGAGCGCACAGAGTACCGCCACCAGGGCATAGGCCGCCGCCACCGCCAGCGTGGCCGCCACGCGGTGCCCGGGGTCAACCGCGAGCACCACCGCGACGCCCACGGCGGCGAGCGACAGCACGCCGAGGAGGAGCCCAAAGAGCCCGAACCAGAACCGCTGCAGCACGCCGTCGACGTAGGCCTCCGTCTCCGCCGCCAGTAACGCACTGCGGGTCTCGAGCATCGTGAGCAGCGACCCGGCGATGCGCCGGGCGCGGGCCAGCACGCCGCCGTCGAGGTCGCTCATCGCTCGCGCCGTCCGATCAGCAGGCCCAAGAGGACCCCGATGGCCGCGCCGACGCCGACGGCCGTCCACGGGTGCTCGTGCACGGCTCGGTTCGTTTCGGTGGCCGCGGCTCGGGCGCGCGCCTCGACCGCCGCCTCGAGCGAGGCGAGCGTCGACTTCGCCGCGCGCACCGACTCTGCCGCTCGATCGTGCACGGCGTCGGCCGCGGCGGAGGCACCCCCGGCCGTCTCGGCCAACAGCGCTTCGGCCTGAACCACCCACGCTTTCACGTCGTTCAACACGCCTTCCAGTACGCGGTCCGTCATCGCACTCTCCTTGTCGTTGCCGACTCCGGTTAAGGAGAGAGTGCCCCCGACCGCACGCACCGCACATGCGCATAAGCCACAGCGGGGACGCCGTCTGGACCCTTCGGTGCGCCCCGGGGCGCGCTCGGCGCGACCGCCGACCCACCCACTCAAATCACGTCTTTTTTGTCTTTAAACTGTTACAACCCAATACGCATAAGAGGTTTAGTTATCTATTTATATTGTTTATTCACGTTTTAAACGTTTTTCCGATGTCGTGTAAAACGTGACGGATCACGGCGCAAATCACGTGCATCGTGCGCGCAGCGAGGCGGCCCGAACGGCGCGTAACGCCCACGAACGGGCGCTGCACGCGGCGGGCGTGACGGGGTGGAAACGGCTAGATCGGAGTCGGGTCCGACGGTCGTGCGGACCCGATGTGACGGCGGGTGGGCGCCTTAGAGACGCGGTGCGGCGAGCGCCCCACCCTGCTCGCCCGGCCCCAAGGGCTTGAGCGTGTCCCAGCTTTTGCAGCCCGGGCATTGCCAGAAGAAGGCGCTCGAGGAAAACCCACAGTCGCCGCAGCGGTAGCGCGCGACCTTCTGGGCCTGACGGCGCAGGGCTTGCGCGAGCGCCCGCACGGCCGCATCGTCCGGCGTCCGGTCGGCCGACAGGGCCCGCACGAGCTCCGCAATGGCCGGGTCGCGCGTGTAGTACCCCCGCAGCACATCGACCAAGGCCGGCGAGTCGGTGGCGCCGGCGAGGATGGCGGCGTGGGCGATCGCATCCGCCACCTCGTCCCCGTCACCCGCCAACTGTGCGAGCACGGTGGGCAGCAGCGCTTCTTGGTCCTGCATCTTCAGCGCGCGGACGAGTCGTGGGAGCACCTCGGCGGCGAGCTGTGGGCTCTCCACCGGCACCCGGCGCAACAACGTGAGGGCGAGCTGTGCGTCGCCCTCGTCGAGGGCCACGTCGGCACGCACGAGCGCCGCCCGCGGGAACTGCCGTGGGCCGCTGCGGGCTTGTTTGATGAGGGCCTTGGCCCCCTCGAAATCCTTCTCACGACGCGCCACGTCGGCCAGTTCGCACCGGTAATGGGCGAGCGCGATGGCCTGATCGGGCTTGCCACTGCGGGCCAGCTCCTCGTGCATCTCGATGGCCTTCGCCCACTCCCGCTCGAGCTCGTAGATGACCACGAGGTCTTTGAGGGCCGGCAGCCGATAGGCGCCGCCTCGCGACAGGTCGGACAGCAGCTTCTCGGCCCGATCAAACAGTCCGGCCTTGAGGTAATCCTGCGCCAACGCGTAGGTCGCCTGCTCCCGGAAGGCCGGCGCCAGCTCGGTGCGCTCGACGAGGTTCTGGTGCACGCGGATCGCGCGATCCACTTCGCCGCGGCGTCGGAACAGCGCACCCAACGCAAACTGGGTTTCGACGGTATCCGGCTCCACCGCGACGGCCCGCAAGAACGCCTCGACCGCACGGTCGGGCTGTTCGTTGACGAGATAGTTGAGGCCCGCCAGGTAATCGCTCGACGGACCCTTGGCGGGCGCGCCCATGTCGATGCGCGCGCGTCGTGTCGCGTACCAGCCGACGATCGCGCCCGAGAGAATCAGAGCCGCCTCACCCCACTTCATCGGTGAGTTCCGGCGCAGACGGTCAGGGGAGTAACGATCATCGGTTTCCGGGTAGGGACGCTCATGACGGTCGGCAATTTACCACGCCCACGGCCAATAGACCCGAGGCGGCTGCCGACGGGGCCCCGGGAGCGCGCGCCCCGATCGCCTGGCGAACTCCGGTGTCTGTTGGAATTGTACGTAGTATGTATCAATCGCCACCTGAGCGGACACAGTCCGCTTGGCGCGCGGTTCGTACGATCACTTGGCGCTGTGCGGGATCGCCGAGCGTGCGTCAGTCACCCGAATGACGCAGCGGGCGGGATTCGATCCGAGGGGCGCGCGGTCGCGCGCCCCTCGAAGGTCGGCGTGAGAACTCGCTCAGTACGGCGCGTCGAGCTTGAGGTCGCGGTGCGCCAGGCGCCAGGCGCCGTCCACACAGGCAAATCGATCGGTGTACAGACCGGTCGAAATCAACTTCATCGCCCCACCCTCGTTCACGATCAGGGTCAGGTACGAAATTGCCGTCACGCTCGTGTCGGTCTCGTCGGTGAAGAACAGGTTCGTCACCACGTGACGGCGCTGCTGATTGCCCTGCGCTTCCTTGGCGCCGCGATACAACCCCATGATCGTCGCCTTGCCCTGGAAATCACCCACTTGGCCCTGGCCGGCGATGCTCATCGTGAACCGGCCGTCTTCGGCGAAGACTTCGTCGAAGTACTCCAAGTGATTTTCGTCGTAGGCCCAGCCGAGCTTCCCGACGATCTCTGCCACTGCTTGCTTATCAGCCATCACAAACTCCCTTCATAGAGTCAGTTGATCACGACAGTCCACGCAGCGATTGGGCGTCGTACGCGACGACGCCCGATCGTGCATGCGGTTTAGGTTGCCGATGCATCCGCCGCTTTCGCGGCTGCCATGCTGGCATTGATCTCACGCGAGGACGGATTGCGGCGCAAGGTGACGCCGCCGTTCACCTGCAGCACCTCACCGGTCACGAAGCACTCGTCCGAGGCGAGCCACACAGCGGCGTGGGCAACGTCGTCCACCGTGCCCAGACGCCCGAGCGGGTACTCTTTTAGGAACGCAGCCTCAAGGCCGGGCATCTGCACCTCGGCCGCCGTCATCGGCGTCGCCGTCAGTCCCGGCGCAATCGCGTTCACTCGCACGCCCTTCGCGCCGAATTCGTTGGCAAAGCAGCGCATGACCGCGTCCGTCCCCGACTTCGTGCCGATGTAGGCGGCGTGGTGCCACAGGATGGCCTTGGTGGAGGCCGATGACATCGTGATCACCGAGCCGCCCCCGGATCGGGCCATGGCGCCGACGAAAGCTTGGAAGAAGAAGAAGGGACCTTTGAACTGCAAGGCGAGTATGCGATCGAGATCGGCCTCGCTCGTCTCCAGCAACTTCGCGATGAGGCCCCAGCCGGTACAGTTCACGGCGATATCGACACGACCGTAGGCGGCGATCGCCTGTGCGACGAGCGCGTCGACGTCTGCCTTGCGGGTGATGTCGCACACGACCGCGAGGCCCTGCAGCTCGTCAGCCAGGGCGTCGAGTACTGCCGCATGCCGTCCGGCCACCACCACGCGCGCGCCTTCGGCGGCGTACCGCCGCGCAATGGTCTGACCCATGTTGCCCGCCGAGGCGGCACCGAGCACCACGGCCACTTTGCCTTGCAAACGCCCCATGTGAGTCCCCTTTAACGAAATCGCCGGACCGGCTCCGTGCCGTCCCAGCCGAGCGATTTCTTGCGTATGTAATCGTAAAACCGCGTCAGCGCCGGCGTCGCTTCGTACAGTTCGAGGTAGTGCCCCAAGAGCGGCACCTCGACCATCGCAAAGCGCACGCCGTCGGCGGTCTGTGCATCCATGACGAGCGCACCGCCGTGGGCGGCGTAGTGCGCAACGGCCGCGTCGAGATCGGCGACGAACGAGGCCATGTGGTGCACCCCACTCTCGTCGGCCGCGTAGGCCTCGCGAATCACCGACTGCGCGTCGCCGTGCTGGGTGATGAGCTCCACCATGAGATCCCCGGCTTGACCGTAGGCAGAGGTGTGATCGAAGGCGGCCTCTACCCCGCGGTACCGGCAGGACGCCAGCGGCACGTGCTCAAGCAGGTAAAACGGTCCCCAGCCGTAGCGCCGCGCACAGTCCGCCGCGGCGGCCGCAGGATCCGGCACGTGATAGGCGATCTGCACGACCCGCGGCGCAACGCGTGGGGTCGTGCAGGGCGTCACCTCAGCGCCCTTCCACCGAGAAGGCGTACAGCACGTTACCGGGCAGGTGGAAATACACGCCGTAACCGGAGGCGGCGTACAACATGCCGCCGTGCACCACCGGTCCGCCACCGCCCATCGAGCCACCGTGGGCGACGACCCCGGAGCGCGTCGTCACGTCGCTGCGGGTGTTGTACTCCCAGAGCGTCTCGCCCGTGGCCGCCGCATAGGCGCGCAGCTGACCGTCCATGTGACCGGCGAAGACCACACCCGGAATCGCCGAGATGGCCGCGAGAATGCCCGGGTCACAGAATTGTTCGCCGTTGCACTGGTTCGTCGCCGGGTGCGACCAGAGCAAGTCACCGGTCGTGGCGTCGACGGCGTACAGACCCGGATGCGCGTCGCCCGGATAGTCGGGATCGATCGCCTTGCCGATGTCGGCGATCGGCACGTACACGCGCTGACCGTCGTTCGCCATCCCGAACTGAATGCCACCCTGCGTACTGCCGCGGCCGAGACGGCGCTTCCACACGACCTGCTTGTGCGTGTCCGGATCGATGGCGAGCACATCGCCGCTCTTCAGGCCGGCGTACAGCAACTCGCGCCCCTTCGACGTCTTCACCAACATCGTGCCGGAGCCGATATCAAAGTCGGGACCCGACTTGTCGGGGCAATTGGCGTTCTTCAGCATGCAACCGACGTTCCACGCGTCGTTGGCGAAGCCCTGCCAGGTCCAGCGGATTTTGCCGGTCGCGAGGTCGAACGCGATGATGGCGTCGGAGCGCCCGTTCGCAGTGCCCGAGTAATTATCGCCGGTGCCCACGTACACGAGCCCACGACGGGTATCGATCGTCGGGGAGTTCCAGACCGCGGCGCCGGAGGGCGCATAGATCGGCGTGCCCACGGCGGTCTTCCCGACCGGATGCGGCGTCTCGTCGATCGTGTAGGACTTCCAAATGCGTTTGCCGGTGCGCGCATCGAGTGCCACCAGCGAGCCGCGGAACGTGCAGCACGGGTATTTGGGATCCGCCATGGCTTCTTCGAGCGAGGACACCGGCATGTACACCCGACCCGCGTGATAGGTCGGTGAGCCGGTGATGGTGGCGCTCGGGTGATCGTCGAGCTTCAAGGACCACAGCAGTTTGCCGGTCCGCGCGTCGAGGGCGTAGCCACGGCCCACGAGGTCGCCAAAGAAAACCTCCGGCTGCGCCGCGGGATCGTTGGCCTTCCAGTCGCTGACCGCGATGGAGGTGCGCACTTCGGCGCCGGCCTTGAACGACCAGCGCACACAGCCCGAGGCGGCGTCGAGCGCGTACACGGTGCCGTTCTGGCTGCCCACGTACAGCGCGCCCATCGCAAACGACGGCTGCGAACGCGCGCGGATCGCGCCGGGGAAGGCAAAGGCCCACTTCAAGCGCAACTTCGGCACGTCGGCGGCCGCCAGTCCCGCGGCCTTCGCGGAAATGGCGTGCGAGTTACCGAGATCACCGCCCCAGTTTTTGACGTCGGGCGGCTGACTCAGATCGAACTGCGCAGCGGCACCCTCGCAACGAGGGGCCTCCGGCGCGGGTCCCGCGCTCGCCAAATTGGCGGACCCGAGATACAGCGCCACCGCGTGCTTCTCGTCGTCCGAGAGCTTCGCGGCTTGTCCTTGCATGACGCCGGTGGTCAAGGCGGCATAGATGGCATCCGGCTCCATCATCTGCAGAAACACTTGCGTCGGCGCCTTCGGCACCTGGCCTTGATGGCACTGCGCACAGACCTCGGTGAACACTCGCTCGCCCGGACCGGATGTCGCCCGCGCGCGCGGATCGGCCGGGGCCGCCGCGTGCGCGGACAGTGCGGACAGGCTCGACGCCACCATCAAAAGCAATGCTGTCGACTTCATGAACACCAACCCCCTTCCTAAGCGCACCGCTCGCGCGCCCGACGTGTGTTATTTGCGGATGCCGAGTACGCGATCGAGCTCGCGATGGAAATGCCGTACGCGCACTTCCTGTTCGCCCCACAGCGGCCCCTTGAAGCCCGACGACTTCGTCCCGCGCTGGACGGCCGCAACGAGCTCAACGTCCTGATTGAGCACAGGGCCGAGATCGGCGCGCTGGGAGATGTCGTAGTGCTCGATCATCGGGCGCGTGGCACCGGTCACGTCGGTGTCCTTCGGCAGTCCCATCCAGCCCGGCACGAAGTAATCCTTGTCGTCGACGTACCGGAACATCGTGATGTTGTCGTAGTAGAAGCGCTCCGGATCGGTCGGGTGCGGCAGGAAGCGCATGATGAACACGCCCTCCGGGTGCATCCCGATCTGGACGTTCGGGAAGAGCCCCGTCGCCCAACTGTCGGTGAGCTGGCCATCCTCGAACTTCTCGTAATGGGTGAGCCCCAACCGCGCTGCGCGCTCCCGCTTCGCTTTCTGCACAGCGGCACGCACACCCTGCGCCGGACCCTGATAGTCCCCCGGCTTCATACCCGCCTCACCCATCATGTACTGAAGGTCGGGCGAGAGCGTGTCTTGGTCTTCGATGCGATGAGACTTCGTGCAGATCGGGACAATCATGCGCGAGAAGCCATTGGGGTACAGGTCGTACTGGGAGCAGTCCCCCATCACGCCTTGCGTCTGCGGATGGATGTGCGGCAAGTGATACGTCTCGTAGAACGCATCAACACCGACTTTCCAATTGCCGTGCCATTCGGTGCGCACGTGCCGTACGACACACATTTTGTCGATTTCGTAGTTCTCGATGTACCCCGGTGGCAACCCAATCCACTCCTTGAGCGGGGGCGCCTTGCCGTCGAGATTGATAAAGATCAGTCCACCGAGCGAATCGCAACGCACTTCCGCGAGGCCCGGACGATGCGCGACGAGCGAAGGCTGGAAACTCTCCTCGTCGGTGATGCACTCGAGCTTCCCATCGAGACAGAACTTCCACGCGTGGAACGCGCAGGTGAAGCGCTCGACGCTGCCGGAGTCGTTCAAGGCGATCTTGTTGCCGCGGTGCGGACAGACGTTGTGGAACGCGCGAATGCTGCCATCCGCTTGGCGCACCAAGACGACGGACTCATGGCCCACGTCGAACACCGTGTAGTCGCCCTCCTCCTTAATGTCGGAGGTCACGCCGGCCAACAGCCACACGGACGGCCACAGGCGTCGCCACTCGAGCTTCATGAACTCCGGTGCGTAGTAGCGCTCCGGATGCGGCACATCGAGGCCGTTGTCCACGAGCGGTTGCTTCGCTTCCAGCGAACCATCGGCCGCCGTCGGATTGACTACATAGGGTTTGTCGTAGGCGTACATAAAGTTTCCTGCGCGGGAGAGGATGGAGTTCAGCCGTTCGTACCGGTCTGGGCCGGGGTGAACGGGCAGTAGTCTTCGCGTTCAACCAGATCAAGCACAAAAGACAGTTTGGCGAAGCCGGCGATCACGGCCATGGTGGCGCCCAGTTCGCACAGGTCCGCATCGCTGAAATGCGCACGCAAGCGGGCGTACAACGCCGGCGTCATGCGGCCCTCGAGATTGGTGAGCGCGACCTCGTCGGCATACGCGAGCACCGCCTTCTCCGCGTCCGAGAACGGACCGTCTTCGTAGTGCTGCAAGGCCGCGATCTGCGCCTCGGTGAAGCCAGCGGCCAGTGCGCCGGGCACGTTCTGCTTGTTACACGTCAGGCAACCGTGCCGCGTGGACAAGCGCAGCCGGACCAACTGCTTGTACTTCTTGTCCACCTGACCGCCGAAAAAGACGGGCCCGTAGAACTTGTTCATCACGAAGTCGAGCATCTCCGGTGCCTGCGCGAAGACTTCGACGAACGTGGCGTCCCCGGTCAGTCGTTGCAACGCATCCCAAGCCGGCTGGAACGCCTCCGGCATCTCGTCACGCGACACACGACTCAACAAGGTCTCGGGCATGAGGTTCTCCGGTGCAGTAGGTCAGGAATGGAACGCGGGCGTCAGACCTCGAAATACGCCGGCTTGCCGGCGGGCCATACATCGCCCCACTGGTTGTTGCCGCCGTCCACGACGAGCACTTCGCCAGTGATGAACTTGCCCGACGGCGCACCGAGGTAGGCCACGGCCTGACCGACGTCGTAGGCGTCACCGAGCGTGCGCATCGGGTTGGTGTCGGCGAACTTGGCGGCGACCTCCGGTTCGTAGACGTTGAGGCCTTCCGAACGGATCGATCCGGGCGACACGCAATTAACTCGGATCTTGAGTGGCGCCCATTCGGTCGCCAATGTCTTCGACAGATAGATCACGCCCGCGCGGGCCGCGCAGGTGTGCGCCACTTGGGGCATACCGCGCCAGACGTTCGCGACGATATTGACGATGCTGCCGGGGCGACCCGCATCGCGCCAGGCGCGGGCCGCGGCCTGCATCATGTAGAACGTCCCGGTGAGGTTAGTCTCGATCACCGCGTGCCAGCCCTTCGGCGTGAAATCGATCGCGGCTTGGGGATATTGACCGCCGGCGTTGTTGACGAGCAGATCGAGGCCGCCCAAGCGCTGCACGGTGTCGGTGATCAGTGCTGCGCACGCCTCCGGATCCCGAATGGTCATCGCCTGCGTCGTCACCGTCTTCAAGCCCAAGAGGCGCTCAACGCCCTCGCGCGTCGCCTCCAGCTTTTCGGCCTTGCGGCCGGCGATCACCACCTGAGCGCCAAGGCGCGCAAAGAGGAACGTCATCGCGCGACCGAACCCGCTGCCACCGCCGGTCACGAGCACCGTTTTGCCGGCGTACAAGTCCTCGCGATACACCATGGGCGCGCTCGCCAATTCCTCCATCGTGTAGCCCCAACGCGGCTGTGTCGATTCCGTGACCAGTTGTAATTTTTCGACGCTCATGTGGGCTCGCTCGATAAAAGACAGTTTTTATTTCGACTGATGCAGACCGAAGATCGCGACGCTTGCCACGTTACGATTCGGAATGCCGCCGAGGTTGTGACTCAAGCCCAGCGTGGGGCTGCCCACCTGGCGCGGTCCTGCTCGGCCTAACAGTTGTGTGTAAATCTCATAGGCCATCCGCAGTCCGGAGGCCCCGACGGGGTGACCGAAACACTTCAGGCCGCCGTCGGTTTGGCAGGGAATGGCGCCGTCGCGATCGTAACGACCGTCGAGGATGTCCGCCGGCGCACGGCCCGGCGCGGACAGGCCGAGATCCTCCATGACGACGAGCTCGGTGACCGAGAAGCAGTCGTGGACTTCGATCAACCCCAGTTGCGCCGCGGGGTCGGTGACGCCGGCCTCGCGGTACGCACGGGCCGCGGCTAACCGCGTCGTCGGCGTGTAGCTGCCGTCCCAACTGGCGTGGCTCATCTCGGCGCCGTTGGACGGCGCCAACTGCAAGGCCTTGACCGTGACGTGATCGCGGTGGCCGAGACGCGCCGCGATCTCCGGGGTCGTGACGATCGCGCACGCCGCGCCGTCACTCACACCGCAGCAGTCGTAGACGCCGAGGGGGAACGCCACCATGGGCGCCGAGAGCACCTGCTCTGTCGAGATAGGATTGCGCAAATGCGCTTTCGGGTTGTGCACCGCATTGGCATGACTTTTCACCGACACGTGCGCCATGGCGCGACGCAACTCGTCGATGGACAACCCGTGGCGGGCCGCGTACGCGGCGCCGAGTTGCGCAAAGGCCCCCGGCGGTGTGAAGCCGGGCTGCCAGAGATCCTCAAAGGTCCCTTTTGCGCGCTCCGGCAAACCGCCGAAGCCCGTGTCTTTCAATTTCTCGACGCCCATCGCCAGCGCAATGTCGACGGCACCCGAGGCGACCGCATACACCGCACCGCGCAAGGCTTCCGTGCCGGTGGCGCACAAGTTCTCGACGCGCGTGACCGGTATATTCGGCAGGCGCAGCGCCATGGAGAGCGGCAGTCCCGACTTCGAGGTGCTCTGCTCTTGGTAGAACACACCGAGCCACGCCGCCTCGATGTCGTCGCGCTCTATTCCTGCGTCCGCGAGGGCCTCCGTGAAGGCCTCCACCATGAGGTCATCCGGCCCCAGCGACCAGCGCTCGCCAAACTGCGAACAGCCCATGCCGACGATCGCCACCTTGTCGCGGATCCCGCTGGCCATGCTCAGGACCTCCTCAGGGTGGCTTTCCAGAAATAGCGGTGAAAGCCGCGAGCGGCGTCCACGTCTTTGATCCGGAACACGAAGCGCAGCGGCGCGGCCACCGCCACGTCGCCGCGACCGACGTCCGTGAACTCGATGAACGCGTTGCCGCCGCCTTCGAAGGCAACGTTGCCGTACACCAACGGCGGCGCCGGCGTGTACGCGAGCCAATCCTCGGTGTACGTCTTCACGGTCGCCGGCACGTCGGCCAAGCGCACGGGGGTCTGCGGCGCAAACGCCCGACACTCCGGGTTCACGCACGCCGGTGCGGGCGGGAATTGCACCGTGCCGCAGGCACTGCAGCGCCCACCGGCAAAGCCGTTGATCACCGTGTGTTTACGGTAGTGCACCGAGTGCGCGGTGCGCGCGTCGCGTTCGGCGCGCATACCGGCATCGAGCGACAAGGCGCCCGTGTGCGACAAAAATCGGACGTACGCGTGATCGGTCACGCCCGCCGCGAGCGCCGCCGACAGGCCGCTCGCGGGACGATGCGCGGCGATGTCGGCACCGGCACGCAGCAAGATCGCGTCCACACCCTGACCGAAGCCGATCAGCAAAATCAGCGCCCCGGGCGCGCACTGCTCAAGCACACCGGCGAGCATCAGCAGCGGATGCGCAACGCCGACATCGCCGACGCGGTCGTGCAATGCATCGGCGCGCACGCTCGGTGCTACCCCGAGCGTGCGCAGCAGCGGTTCGGCGACACTCGCGCCCACCGGCACAATGACGTGCGCAAGTTCAGCGGCCGAAACGCCGCACTGCGCGAGCAGTCGCTCGGTCGCGCGACGCACGAACGGTACCCATGCCTCCGTACGGACCCAGCGCTCTTCGAGCGCGTAGTCGTACGGTTGCCCGCTTTCGCGGTAATGATCGACAAAATCCACCGATTCGGAGGTGCTGCCGAGGTACTCGGCGAGGACCGCCGCGTCGCTCACGACACACGCGACGGCGCCGTCGCCGTACGCCGATTCTTGCGGGCTCCCCGGTTGCGTGCGACGGCGGTCGGCCGCGAGGAGTAAGCGCGCCGGTGCGCGGCCCTCCAGCATGGCGATCAACGCGCTGGTCGCGGCGCGCTGCGAGCCACCGACATCCTGCGTGGTGAGCGCCGCCGGCAATCCCAGCGCCTCGGCGACGAGACCGGCGTTGCTGCGATCCTGAAACGGGTGCGTCGTGGAGGCGAACACCACGCCGTCCACCGTGGGCGCATCCATCATTGCGTAACGCCCGGACTCCACCGCGTAGGTCAGTGCATCCTCGTCCCAATGGCCGTAGCTGCGCTCGCCGCGACCGCCGACCGACTGGGTACGCCACGCCATCGCCTCACCCAAGGCACGGCGCGCCAACCGCCACCGCGGCAGGTACACCCCGAGCGTGGTGAGGCCTCGACTCATAATCCGGCCACCATCTCCTGCACGAAGGGCGCCAAGACCGGCACCACGCGCAAGGCCTCCGGCACGCGTTCGACGCCGATGCGGCGGTCGAGCTCTTCGTGCCAATGGTAAATGCGCCGCTCCTGGTAACTCAGGGTAATGCCCTCGTAGGCCGGGGACTCCACGGACTCTTGGATGTAGGCCGCGAATTGCGTGTCCTCGTAGAGGATCCGCTCGAAGTTTGCGATGCGGGTCGGCCACAACGGGTGCATCTCACCCCCGCCCCAATCCGGCGCGAACCAGACCACTTCAATTTCCATCTCGTTCGGGCCCATGGGCCAGAACAGTAAGAAAGGGATGCCACTGTCGGCAATAGGCGTGACCAGATTGGGCCAGATGTTGTACGACGGGTTGTGGTGCGCCGTGATCTCCGAGGCCGTCGGCACCTTGATCATGCCCTTCACGCCCGGGTCCACCCAATCCGGGCGCCGGTTGGGGGTCACCATGAGCGAGTGCCCACGCGGCCACAACGTGATGGTCGTGCCGCGGTAATCCAAGAATCGGTCCACCGTGTTCTGGTGGATCGATTTGAGGTGATAGACCTCTAAGAACGCGTCCAGCAACACTTTGACGTTGCACTTCACGTGGTACGACTTCTTGTGCACGAAGCGCGTCTGATCGATGGCCACGTCCGCCAGATGCGAGGGAATCTCCCCCAAGGTCGAGACAAAATCGGGGGCGGCGGGATCGGCGTTGACGAAAATCCAGTTGCCGTAGCGCTGACAGGCAATGGCCTTCAGCGGATGACACGACGGGTCGAAATCGCGGAAGTCGCGTTTATCGCGCAAATTGACGAGCCGACCGTCCAGCGCATACGTCCACCCGTGATACGGGCAGGAGAACCCCTCCACCTTCCCCGCGCCGTCCTTCACGAGCGGCGCGCCGCGGTGACTGCAGGTGTTGTAGAAGGCGCGAACGACGCCGTCCTTGCCGTGAATGATGATCACCGGAGCGCCCAAGCGCTTGTACAGCACGAAGCAGCCCGGTTCGGGGATCTCGTCGATGTGGCAGGCGTAGAGCCACGTCTTCTTCCAGACGTATTCGTCTTCCAACGCTAAGAACGCGGGGTCGGTATACCGCCCGCCCGGGATGCGCGGCAGGGCCGGAAAACCCTCCGGCACGGCGGTGCGCTCGAACTCGAACTTCATGCCCGCTTTGATGGGCTCCACGGCTGCTGGATTGACCATCGCTCTACCCCCCAAACTGCGCGAGGACCTGTGGTCCGACCGGCGACGCTCCGTCGGCGTCGATTCGAGTATAGGCCCGCTGGCCCATCAAAGAAACAAGCCTGACTGTTTTTTTGGAAGCCGGGCGCTATAGTGTCCGCCATCTACCCCGCCGGCCGCAGGTGACCCCGTGCCCGACCCACTCCCGTGCTGCGTTGACCCGTCGCCGATCGCGACGTGGCCGTCGTGCCGGACGGGTCTTTGCCGAGCAGGTCGCCGGTCGGGCGTTGGCGCACCCCGCGCCGACTGAACGCCGATGACCCGCCGCTCACACCACGTTGCGACTGCGCAGGCCGGCAATAGCGGCCGCGTCGTAGCCGAGTTCCTGCAGGATCTCGTCGGTGTGCTCGCCGATCGTCGGCGGCCGCGCCCGTATGCCGGCGGGCATGCCGCTGAAGCGGACCGGCAGATCGACCACTTTTGCAGGACGGGGCAATCCGGGATAGTCGACGGCGGTGTACAGACCGAGCGCGGCCGCCTGCGGATCGTCCAGGGCCTGTTGCGGCGTCTGCACCGCGCCGGCGGGCACGCCGGCACGCTCCAGTTCCGCGAGCGCCTCGGCGGTTGTGCGCTCGGCGCACCAGGCCTGCATGCGGGCGAGGATAGGGCCACTGTGATCGGCGCGCGATTGGTCCGTCTGGAAAGCCGGGTCGTCCACCCAACGAGTCTCCTCGCCCATCAGGCGCGCCCAGCGGCGGAACAGCCCCTGACCCACGCAATGCAACAGGATGTGACCGTCTTGGGTGGCAAACACGTCCGACGGAGCCGAGGTTTGCACGCGATTGCCGGTACCGACGCGGTCGATACCGGTCACGCTCTGCTCGATCAGGTGGGAGTTGAAGACGGCCAGCGCCGACCCGAGCAGCGTCGCGTCCACGCGCTGGCCGGTGCCGGTACGGTCGCGCTGCATGAGCGCGGCCAACGCACCGAAGGCCGACAAGACGGCGGTCGTGAAGTCCACATACGGCGCGGCCGCTTTGGCCGGTGCGCCGGGCGTTCCGGTGATGTACATCGCCCCGGAGAGTGCCTGACCGACGCCGTCAAAGCCGCCGCGGCGCGTGTAGGGACCGACATCGCCGAAGGCGGATTGGGTGACGAGGACGGCGCGCGGGTTGACGCGTTGCACCGCGGCTTCGTCCAAGCCCATCGCTTGCAGCGCGCTCGGCGGCAGGTTGGCGACCACGACGTCCGCCGTGGCCAGCAGTCGTGCCACGATCTCACGGCCCTCGGCGCTCGTCGGATCGAGCGTCAACGAGCGCTTGTTACAACCGGTCTGCAGGATCACGGCGCCCTCGCCCTGCGCCGTGACCGGCGCGATGTAGCGATCCTCACCGCCGTCGCAGCGCTCAATGCGGATCACGTCCGCGCCGAGATAGCCGAGCAAGGTCGCGCAGTAGGGACCGGCCACATAGCGGCCGAAGTCCAAGACTCGGATACCCGACAGCACTGCGTTGCTCACGTTATATTGCTCCTGGGACGTTCGTCGCCGGTTCGGCGGCGGATCATGTCACAAGGTCCCGCGAGCGCGACAGAGGCGCCGGTACGGCGTCACTCCTCCCGTTCACTGCCCGCTTAGGAAGACCCGCATCATGGATTTCCAGCTCACCGACGATCAGATTGCATTACAACAGGCCGCGCGTCGCTATGCGCAAGAGCGTTTACCGGCCATCGCGCGCGAACTCGAGGAGACGGCAGAGCCGCCCTCCCACGCGTTGGTCCACGAGTACGCGGAGCTTGGGTTTCTGGGCATCAACGTGCCCGAAGCCTACGGCGGTTTGGGTCTCGGTAATCTCGAGGCCCTGCTCGTCATCGAAGAGTTCGGCAAGATCTCGTCGGCCGTCGCTTTCCCGGTCTTCGAATCCTGCGTCGGGCCCGTGCGCGCGATCGAACGGTTCGGCCAACCAGCGCTCGCGCAGCGCATCGTGCCGGCGGTCTGTCGGGGCGAGACCGTCGTTGCGGTGGCCATGAGCGAGCCGCAAGCGGGTTCGGCATTGACCGATCTGACGACACGCGGCGTCGTCGACGCGGACGGAGTCACGCTGAACGGCACCAAGCGTTGGTGCTCGGGCGGCGGGCATGCCGGCGGCTACGTGGTCTATTGCCGCCTCTCGGACGAACCGGGTGCCAAAGGCATCGGCGCGGTGTATGTCGAGGCCGGCACACCCGGTCTCAGTTTCGGTAACCGCGAGTCGCTGATGGGGTTCCGCGGTGTGCCGTCGGCCGACCTGTACTTCGAGAACGTGCGCGTGCCGCTGGAGCACATTGTGGTGCCGGCCGGTGGCTTTAAGAAACTCATGGAGGCCTTCGATCTGGAACGCTGCGGCAACGCCACCATGGCGCTCGCGCAGGCCTCGGGCGCGCTCGACGACGTGCTCGCGTACGTCCAGGAACGCCAGCAGTTCGGGCGTTCGCTGGTGGAGTTTCAGGCGGTACAAATCAAGCTAGCGGAAATGCGCATGCGCGTGGATGCCGCACGCTTGTTGATCCATCGGGCCGCCTGCAACGCGGAGAAAGGACTGCCGAGCATCATCGACTCCTCGATCGCGAAGTGCTTCGCGAACGAAATCGCCCGCGAGGTCTGCGGCAATGCGATGCAGTTGATGGGCGCCTACGGCTATTCGAAGGATTACCCAATGGAACGCCGACTGCGCGACTCGTGGGGCTGGGGCATCGCCGGCGGTGCGGTCGACATCCAGAAGGTCAACATCGCGTCGGCCATGGTGGGACGCCGCTTCGATCAACGCAAATGAGCCGCTTGTACGGTCCGACCATCCAGAACGGTTACGTGGTGCACGACTGGCGCCGCGCGGCGGAGCATTGGTCGTCGGTCATGGGCGTCGGACCGTTCTTCGTGATGGAGCACATCGCGTTTGCGACGTGCACCTATCGCGGCGCGCCCACGGCCATCGACATGAGCGTGGCGATTGCGTACTCGGGCGATCTGCAGATCGAATTGGTGCAACAGCACAACGATGCGCCGTCGATCTACCGCGACCATTTGCAACGCTACGGGGAAGGCCTGCAGCACGTCGGCGCACTGGTCGACGATTTGGATGCCGTACTGGACGCGCAAGATTGGCGCGATCGCATCGTGCAAGGCGGTGCGACCACCGTCGGTCAGCGCTTCGCCTATGTCGATGTGGGCGCGCACCCCGGCAGCATGCTCGAGTTAATCGAAGTCACGCCTACGGCCCGTGCCGCGTTCGACTACATGCGTGACGCTGCGCGTCAGTGGACCGGCGATCGCCCGATACGGCTACCGAAGCCGCGCTGAACACCCTAGGCCTCGAGCGCGACCTCGATCCAGCCGTCGACGCTGCGGGTCAGGTGCGCGCACTGCGGGGCACGGGCCGGCGCGCCCAAGAGCGCGCCATTGCGGCAATCGAAGGACGCGCCGTGCAGCGGGCAAATCACCCGCACGCCGCGCAGACGGCCCTCGGAGAGTCGCGCTGTCCCGTGGTTGCACAGATTATCGAGCGCATGCACGCCGTCTTTGGTGCGCACGAACAAGAGATCGCGACCGGCAATCACAACGCCGTGTAACCGACCCTCGGGCAAGTCAGACTCCGGCATCACGCGATGAAACGTCGACATGGATCCGCACTCCAGGAGACCCCTGTCCCCCGTCACTCAGGCGCCGATGGTAACCGCAGCAATAAGAAACAGTCACGACTGTTTCTTTTGAAAGCACTGCTCGCTAGTATCGGACACCTTACCGCGGTAGATCCCGCCGGTTCACGTTGAGGGGGTTGCATGACCAAGACCACGTCCGTCAAAAAGTCCGGCCGTAAGGCCGTTCCATCCGCTAAACGCGCGGCGGCGACGCCGTCGGCGAAGGCGACCTTAAAGCGTGTCGTCACCGCCGTGACCCGGGCCGCTCGCAAGCCGGCGCCCGCCAAGGCGAAGGCCGCCGCGAAAGCGAAGGCCAAGAGCCGCGCCAAGGCAACGGCAGCACCGCGTTACACGCCAGCCAAAGAAGATCTCGCCGCCCTGCGCATTTCGGTGACGACGATCGGCGATCTGTTGCTCACCGCCGCCGACCGGCATCCCAATGACGACGCGATCGTCTTCCCCGATCACAAGATCAGCTACGGTGAACTCGCCTCCCGGGCCCTCGAACGGGCGCGAGGCTTGCAAGCGATCGGCGTGCAGCCGCGCGACCACGTCGGCCTGCTGCTGCCCACGTGCATGGAATTCGTGGAGTATTTCTTCGCCATCGCGCTGTGCGGCGCGGTCGCGGTGCCAGTGAACGCACGGTATCGCGCGCACGAGCTGCGCTACGTCGTCGAGAACGCCGATCTCGTGACGCTGATCACCACGAGCGACGTCCCCGAACAGGTCAACTTCATCGAGCGTCTGCTCACCGCGATGCCAACGCTCGCCGGCCAAGACGATCCGGTGCATCTGCACGTACCGGAGGCCCCCAAGTTGCGCAACGTGGTGGTGCTCGGCAAGCCCGGCCCCGCCTCGTTCCTGACGGCCAAGGCGTTCTTGAAGCTGGCAAAGACGGTGAAGCCGCTCGCCGTCCACCGTGCACGCCTCGGCGTGCGCGTCCGCGACGTGGGTCTGATCCTCTACACGTCCGGTACGACCGCAAACCCGAAGGGATGCCTGATCTCGCACGAGGCGATGGTCCGCAACTCCATCGCGTTGGGTCGACACCGGTATCAGCTGCGCTACGGCGACCGTTTCTGGTCACCGCTGCCGCTGTTCCACATCGCCGGCATCTTGCCGATGCTGGCCATCTTCGACGTGGGCGGCGCGTACCTCACGATGCCGTTCTTCGACGCGGGCAAGGCGCTGCGCATGCTCACCGAAGAGCGGGCCACGGCGACTTATCCGTGCTTCGTCACCATCATGTCGGACATCATCTATCACCCGGATTTCCCGAAGGCCGATCTGTCGCGCATCCGGCTCATGAACTCCAACTTCGCCGTGCAACCGGCCGGCATTCGCGACGCGATGCTGAAGGCGATGCCCGATGCCATTCAGGTCGGCACGTTTGGCATGACGGAGACGGCCGGCACGGTGACCACGAGCATGCTCACCGATCCGCTCGGCGAGCGCGTGGGTCGACTCGGCAAGCCGTTGCCGGGACTCGAAGTGCGCATCGTCGATCACGACACCGGCTTGAATGTCTCACCCGGCGCCCGTGGCGAAGTGCTGGTGCGCGGTTACAGCACGCTCGAGGGCTATTACAAAGACGCGGAAAAGACCGCGGCGGCGATCGACGCCGACGGTTGGTTCCACACCGGCGACGTCGGCTCGATCGACGCGGCCGGCACGATCATGTTCCACGGTCGCACGAAGGACATGCTGAAGGTCGGCGGTGAGAACGTTGCGGCTGCGGAAATCGAAGCGAGTTTGCAGCGCCATGGCGCCGTCAAGCTGGCGCAGGTGGTCGGAATACCCGATGCCCGCTACGCGGAAGTCCCCGCCGCGTTCGTCGAACTGAAGCCGGGCGAGATCGCGACCGAACAGGAACTGATTGCGCACTGCAAAGCCGAAATCGCCGGCTTCAAGGTGCCGCGCCACGTCCGCTTTGTGACCGAGTGGCCGATGTCGACCAGTAAGATCCAAAAGTTCCGGCTGCGCGATCAGCTCCTCAAAGAGCTGGATCTGGGCTGATCGCAACTCGGCCGCGCTGTGGCGCGGTCGTTCCTCCCGCCCTCCCGTCGAACACGCGTCGACCGGAGGGCGGTTTCGTTTTAGCCGCGCGCGCTCACAGCGTCGCGGGCTGGCCCAACCGATCCGCGAGCGTTGCGAGGAACCCCGCGCCCGCCGCGCCGTCGATGACGCGATGATCGGCCGACAGCGTCAGCGTGCAGACGTGCCCCACGGCCAAGGCCCCGTCTCGAACGATCGGCGCCTCGCGGACGGCCCCGACCGCCAGGATCGCCACCTGCGGCGGATTGATAATCGCGTCAAACCGATCGAGACCGTACATGCCGAGATTGGAGACGGTGAACGTCGCCCCCTCGATTTCCTCGCGCACGAGCTTGCCTGAGCGCGCCCGGCCCGCGAGGTCGCGTACGCGCGTGGCGATCTCCGCGACGGACAACGCGTGGGCAGACCGAACCACCGGGGTCAGCAATCCCGTCGGGGTGGCCACGGCAAAGGCGACGTCGGCACTGGCGAAGCGCAACAACTCATCGCCCACCAGATGGGCGTTCACCATCGGGTGTTCGAGCAGGTTCAGCGCCACCGCACGCAGCACGCAATCGTTCACGGAGACACGCACGCGGCCTTGTCCGTTCAACCGTTCGCGATAGGCCAAGAGCGCCGACAGTTCCACCGTCCGCTCCAAGCGGTAATGCGGAATCGACTGCGTCGACGCCAAGAGGCGCCGCCCGATCGTCTGGCGCATCGGCGTCAGGCGCTCGCGGTAGACGCCTGCGGTGTTCGCCGGCGCCGCGGGGCTCGCCGGCACATCCAGCACGGCCGGCACCGCTGCCGGGCTCGGCGCCGGCGTGGCGACGGGCGCGGGCGCGGGTGCTGCACCCGACTGGGCCGCCGCCGCTTTTTCGACGTCTTCCTTGGAAATGCGACCGTTGGGGCCGGTGCCTTTGATCTGGCTGAGATCGATGCCCAGTTTCTGGGCCAGCCGACGGGCGATGGGGCTCACTCGGCCCTCGCCCTCCGGCGCTTCGCTCGGCATCGCGGCGGCAGCCGGCGGCGGCGCCGGTGTCGGTGCGACCGCGACGACGGGTGCGACGGTATCGCCACTCGGTTCGAAACTCGTCTGCGCGGGCTTAAACCCAGCAATAAACGCGTCCACCTCAGCCTCGCTGACCGTCGGATCCGCCAACACGGCCAGCAGCGCACCCACCGGGTACGCGGTCCCCGCGTTCGCAACGATGCGGCGTAGCGTGCCGGCAAACGGCGCCTCGACGGCATTGACGATTTTGTCGGTCTCGACGTCCAGGAGCGGATCGCCCACCGCGAGGGTCTGCCCCACGGCGGCGGTCCAGCCCGTGATCATGCCTTCCTGCATCTCGATGCCCCATTTGGGCATCGTCAGGGCCCGTATGCTCGACATCGGCCTTACTCCTGCAGGACTTTACGAATCGCCGCTTCGATGCGCTGCGGACTCGGCACGTAAGCGCGCTCGAGTTCACGGGCAAAGGGCACGGGCGAATGCGGCGCGGTGACCATCTCGATCGGCGCCTTGAGAGACCGGAAGCCGCGTGAGGCGACCTGGGCCGCGATATCGGCGGCGACGGAGCAGCGCGGCGGCGACTCATCAATGACCACCAACCGCCCGGTGTTCTCGACGCTCTCGAGGATGGTGTCGATGTCGAGCGGCGAGGTGGTGCGCGGATCGATCAGATCGCAGGTGATGCCTTCCTTCGCCAATCCGTCGATGGCCTTTTCCGCGAAGACGACCATGCGCGCGAGCGCCACGACCGTCACATGCTCGCCTTCACGAACGAGTGCCGCCTCCCCGAAGGGAATCGTGTAGTCGCCGTCCGGCACCTCACCCTTGCGCGGGTACAGCGCCTTGTGCTCGAAGAACATAACAGGGTCGTCGCCACGCAAGGCCGTGAGCATGAGCCCCTTGGCATCGTAGGCGTTCGAGGGAATGACCACCTTCAAGCCCGGCACCGCCGTCAGCAAGGGGTAGATGGTTTGCGAGTGCTGGGCACCCATGTTCATGCCCGCCCCCATGGCCAAGCGGACCACGGCCGGACAGGTCGTGCGGCCGCCGAACATGTAGCGGAACTTCGCCATCTGATTGAAGATCTGGTCGAGGCTGACGCCGACGAAGTCGGCGAACATCAGCTCCGCCACCGGCCGCAAGCCGGCCAAGGCCGCACCGGCGGCCGCGCCCATGATCGCGGACTCGGAAATGGGCGTATCGATGACACGGTGCTCACCGAATTTTGGCAAGAGCCCCTTGGTGACACCGAAGATGCCGCCGGACGCTTCGCGTTGGCCGGACGTCCCACCGGCACCGCCGGAGACGTCTTCGCCGAGAACGATGATGTTGGGGTTGCGCGCCATTTCCAGATGCAAGGCATCGTTGATGGCGTCGCGCATGGATTTTTGGGTCATGGCGTTTCTCAGTACGCGACGTAAACGTCGGTGGTGAGTTCAGAGTCCGCAGGCGGCGGCGACTGGCGAGCTTCGCTGACCGCACGGTCGATCAAGGCGAGCACGTCGGCATCGATCTCATCGAGCGTGTCCTCGTCGATGCCGTAGTTCGCCGCGGTACGACAAAAGTTCCCGAGGCAGTCCATGCTCTCCCGCTGACGCTTGACCTCGTCTTTGGCGCGATACAGCTGCGGGTCGCCTTCGAAGTGGCCGTAGAAGCGCGTCGCCACCGCTTCGATCGCGTAAGGACCGTGCCCTGCCCGCGCGTGCTGCAGCGCACGGGTCATCGCCGCGTGCACCGCGTGAAAATCGGTGCCGTCGACTTTCTCGGCCGGCATGCCAAAGGCCGCGGCACGACCGGCGATATCGCCCGAACCGACGGCGTAGTCGACGCCGGTGTGTTCGCTGTAGCCGTTGTTCTCGTAGACGAAGATGGTCGGAACCTTCAGCACCACGGCGAGGTTCATCGCCTCGAACACCGTGCCTTGGTTGCAACTGCCATCGCCACCGAAAGCCACCGACACGGTCCCATCGCCGCGGTTGCGGCAGGCGATCGCCGCCCCCACCGCGATGGGCGGCCCGCCGCCGACGATCGCGTTGGCACCGAGCATGCCTTTGGTGACATCGGCGATGTGCATGGAGCCGCCTTTGCCCTTGCACAGACCGTCGGCGCGCCCGTAGATCTCTTTCATCATCCCGATGACGTCGCAGCCCTTGGCGATGCAGTGGCCGTGGCCGCGATGCGTGCTGACGATGTAATCGTTGGGGCCGAGCGGTTCGCAGACGCCGACCGCGATGGCTTCCTGACCGGAGTAGAGGTGCGTGAACCCCGGTATCTCGCCGGTCTGAATCTCAACGTGCAAACGTTCTTCAAATTCGCGGATCGTGCGCATCTGCCGATAGGCCTGTAAGAGGCGTTCGGTGGACAGCGGCGAGGCGGAGGTATCGGTGCTCAATGCAGCGCTCCCGAGGGGCAGGTGATCAAGGATTAGGCGAGTCCGCCTAACGTCGTCGTACTCTAAGTGGGCACTCTAAAACAATCAATTTTGACGGTTACCAACACGCATGCTTTTTTATCGCGGCCTCGTGGGGAAGGAACAGCGTGCCTACCCCCCGCGGCCGCTAGACGGACGGCTCCTCGTCCGCCGACGGCGTCGCGGTCGGTCCGTAGATGTAGTCGTCCAGCACTTTGTGAAAGTGACGGATGCGCAGTTCCTGCTCCCCGAGCCACAGTCCGTCAAACCCGGCGGACTGCATCCCGGCCTGCACGCCCGGTAAGTTCTGCGCGTCTTGATCGAGCACGAGGCCGATCGATTTGTCGCCGTGCTCGAAGCGCTGGTGCCGAGGACGAGCGGGCCACTCGGCGCCGTCGGGGACGAGTTCGAAGGTCCAGATGTCGTAATACATGCGATTCGGATCGGTCTCGTGCGGCCGTTGCCGGAAGAGCATCAGATCGTCGGCGTGCGTATTGAGCGTGACGTTCGGGAAGATCAGGTAGTGGTAGTCGTCGGTGAGCTGATCGTCGTTCAAGAGCGAGTAATCTTTGCCTTGGGAGGCGCCGTGCTTGCGTTTCCACTTCTGCACGTCGCGGCGAATATTCTCGATCGGCTCATCGTAATCGGCCGGGTCCATGCCGGCGGCCTTCATGATGGTCTTGATCGGATCGGGGATCGTGTTCGGTTTGCGAACGCGGGGCGACAGCGTGCCGAACGGAATCAAATAGCGGTTGTGACGCTCGTAGGTGTCGATCTGGATATCCAGATCGTGCAAGTACCACATCAACTGCGGATGGATCCCTTGAACGTGGTAGCTCTCGTTGAAGGCATCGACGGACGCTTTCCAGTTGCAATGCCACTCCACCGTGATGTCGCGCGTCAGCGCCATCTTCGGGAAGTTGTACGGCGCGAGGTGTTTATCAACGGGATCGAGATAGTCGGTGAGCGGGCCCGCGTTCGGATCCAAGCTGAACCACACGAAGCCGCCCCACGCCTCGCAGGGCAGCGAGCGTATGCCTTTGCACGGCGGTGGACCCTGCACGAAGGTATCAAGGTCCGGAATACGCTTGAAGGTGCCGTCGAGGTGGTACTCCCAGTGGTGGTACTGGCACTTGAACGACTCGGCATTGCCCTTGCCTTCCGGACGCAGGCGATTGCCGCGGTGTAAGCAGACGTTGTAGAACGCCTTTAACGCCCCGTCCCGCTGGCGCACGAGCAGGATCGATTCTCGACCGATCTGCGTGGCGACGTAGTCACCCGGTTCCGCCAGATCCCGCTCCCATGCACCGAGCAGCCACACCTTGCTCCAGACGCGCTCCCATTCGAGGCGCATGAACTCCAAGGAGGTGTACCGCTCTTTCGCGATGAGACCGTGACCCAACTGCGGATCCGGCGTCTTGTCGACCGGCGTCACCGGCGTTTCGGCCGCCGTCACCCGACGCACTTTCTTGTACTTCGGCGCCAGCGACGCCGCCAACAATTCGTCTTTCCAGGATTCGGTCGACATGCTTCGTCTCCGGCGCCGCTTACGGGCGCTCCGCCATCCAGACCAAACCACGGCGCAGCACCGTGTGGAACGCCGGTTCCTTCCAACTGCCGCGCTCTTCGTGCGGATACTCGGCCATCAGCGGCAGCATGTCGTAGCGACTACGCGCATGCCCCAAGGTGAAGTACAGCACCGTGCCCGCGCCGACCTGCTTGAGATACAGCACCGGTCGGATGGCATCGTCACTCCAGTCGGCTTCGACAAACCCCGGCGTGGTCCCCTTAAACCGCGTGTGCAAGAGCACCTCGATCGGGGGATGCAACTCGGACAGATACAACTCGTCGTCCGCGCTAAACGACGGCAGACCGTGGACCAACGGATGGTCCGGCGCCGTCACCTCCACCGTGTACGGGGCGATCGGCGGATGCGCGACGAACTGCGAGCCCAAGGTCTCCATAAAGGTGGGCGCATTGCGCGGGGCGTCCCAGCCCTTCCCTTTGACGTATTTCAGGATCGAATTCGTGCCGTGCAACGCGAACCAACGCTTGCCGCTCGCGACGAACGCGCGCAGCCTCTCGGCGGCGGCGGCATCGGGCACGACGTCGACGGTGTACGTCAGTAAGCAATCGGCCGAGGTGATCGCCTCGATGTCCGTGTAGTTTTCATAGACCCGCGTGCGCAGCTGCGGCGTTTCGAGCAACGACTGCAGGATCTGCGCACGCGCATAGTCGATGTCGTGGTACTTGCCACCACAGACGAACGCGACATTTACGCGGCCGCTGGCCATCGATCAGTACCGTACGCCCTTGGTGAAGCCGTTGTCCGCCACGACGTTCGCGCCGGTGATGAGGCTCGAGGCCGGGCTGGCGAGGAAGGCGACGACGCGGGCGACTTCATCCGGCGTGCCAAAGCGACCGGACGGCATGGCGCGCAGCGTGCTGTCGTAGAACTTCTGATTGGTGCCCTGGATCATTTCCCACGCACCGCCCTCGAAGTAAATCGGGCCGGGCGAGACGGCGTTGACGCGCACGTTGTGCTTGCCCACAAACTGCGACAACTGCTTGGCGTAGGTGATCAGCGAGGCCTTCATCGCGTTGTAGGCCATCGGCGCGGCAAAGGTTTCGATCGCATTGGTCGAACTGATGATCACGATCGAGCCCTGCCCAGACGCTTTCAGCGCATCCATGAGGGTCTCGCACCCGCGCACCGTGTGCAGTACGTCGATTTCGAAGTTCTTCCACCAGTTCTTTTCCGAATCCATGCCGCCACCGGCGCTGACGTTCGGCACGAACACATCGCAGCCGCCGAGCGCGGCCGTGGTCTCCGTCAACCAGGCCTTGTACGCATCGCCGTCACGGACGTTGACCGCACCACCGACGACGTTGACGCCCTTGGCTTTGAGCGAGCGGGTGGTCTCTTCGACTTCGTCCTCGCTACGCGCGCAAAAACCGATGTCGGCACCTTCCGACGCCAGCAGCTCAACGATCGCGCGGCCGATCCCCTTGGTGGCCCCGGTCACAATCGCCTTCTTGCCCCTGAGTAGCAGATCCATGTCGAACTCCCGTAATGGCGGGATGCGCTCACGGCACCCCCGATGATGCGCCAGTATAGGCGCGCCCCGAACTCAAAATAAACAGTCAGTCCTGCTTTTTTTAGGTGCATTCGCTCGCACCCGCACCGCCGGCCCGTGGACGGGCCGGCGGTTCACGACGTCACTGGATGGTGAGCGCGTTGTCAATCAGGAGTTCTGCGCCGTTGATAAAGCGCGACTCGTCCGAGGCGAGGAACAACACCAGGTTCGCGATGTCTTCCGGCTTACCCAGACCCTGCGGGCTCTGGTGGTACATATCCATGGTCATGCCCAGCTCGTGCGTCGCGTTGACGACCATGGCGGTCTCCATCGCGCCGGCGTGGATGGAATTCACGCGGATATTGTACTTCTGCATCTGGCACCAGACCGCGACCGACTTCGTCATGGCCCGCACCGCGCCTTTGGCCGCGCCGTAGGCATGAAATACGGGATAGCCCAGATGCGAGGCGGTCGAGGACATGTTGATGATGGAGCCGCCGCCGCTGTCCTTCATGAGCCCCAACGCATGCTTGCACGCCAGGAACACGCTTTCGGACATCACCGCTTGGTGACGCCGAAAATCCTCAAGCGAAGCGGACTCGGGCGTGCCGATCTTCACCATGCCGGCGTTGTTGACGAGGATGTGCAGACCGCCGAAGGTCGACTTGATCGCGGCCAGCGTATCGATCCAGCCCTGCTCGTCGGTCACGTCCTGACGGCGAAACAGCGCCGCGCCCGGGTGAGCCGCGTTGAGTTCGGCGGCGAGCGCTTCGCCCGCGGCCACATTGATATCCGTGATGCAGACTTTGGCGCCCTCACCCACCAGTGCGATTGCATCCGCACGGCCGAGACCGGTTGCACCACCCGTCACAAGTGCCACTTTGCCACTGACGCGACCCATACTCTGTACCCCCAAGTGCTGTGTTCAATCGGACTCTGCCACCGTGTCGGGACCTCCCGCCGGCGCAGCCGACGCTAACAGTCACACCGGACGGTTTCAATCACCTTTGACTTTTTCCGACAGGACTTTCATTCTCCCCGGGTGGCGCAAGCCCACGGTTAACCGAGACTTTTGAGGCAGTTATGGCTGACGTCGCCGAATTGGCAATAGACCCTTCCGGGTGGCAAGCGCAGAAGAGCGCCGCGACCCGCAAACTCATACTCGAAAGCGCCATCCGCTGCTTCGTCGAGTTGGGCTATGCCGGGACGACGACCACCGCGATCGCGCAACGTGCGGGTCTCTCGCGCGGCGCGATGCTGCATCACTTCCCCTCCAAGATCGACGTCTTCAGCGGCGCCATCGAATACCTGCACGGCAAGCGTCTGCGCGCCTTCCGTCGCGCCATGGCCCGCACGCCCCCGGAAGGCGCCGATCGCGTCATGCTCGGCGTGAAGGCCTTCTGGGCGCACGTGCGCCATCCGATGTTCGTCGCCTTCTTTGAATTGTCCGTGGCGGCCCGCACCGACCCGGAACTCGCGGCGATCTTGGCACCCTCGCATCAGTCGTTCGAGCGGGAGTGGTACCAGACCGCGCGCGAAGTGTTCCCCGAGTGGGAGGGTCGCGGTGAGCGGTTTGACCTGGCCCTCGATCTGTCCCGCTACGTCCTCGAGGGCATGGCGATCCGCTTTATGACCGAGCCCGACGAAGGGCGCGCGGAGCAGATGATCAATTATCTCGCCGACAAGTTGCGCGAACTGAAGGGCGCTTAGCCTCCAACGCGTCCGGCGTCATCCGGTGCACAAACAAGCACTTGGCGACGCCGGCTCAACCGAAACGCAACATTCGTTGCGCGTCCGCCACAGGAATTGTTGTTTTTTGCATTGCGAAAAAACGCGTTGCAGACGGCGTGATTTTGCCCGAAAGAAACCCTCTATCAGTCGCTTACCGGTTTAAGAGAAACCGTCATGCTTGTTTTTTTTTTGGAACCCAATACCATGGAGTCGTGCAGATAACACGCCTCGGCCTCGCCGTTGCGCACGATCGTTGAATACCAAATGTTTGGGGGTACGAATGCTCACTCGTAGTTTTGTGTCTCGTTCGCTGCGTGCCGCAGTGGCCGCATCGCTCTCGGTGGCTGCCGTCACGGCAGGCGCCCAGTCGGTCCCGGCGACCACGGCCAGTGCCGGCCTCGACGAAGTCATCGTGACGGCCACCCGTCGCGAATCCAACCTACAGTCCACCCCGATCGCCGTCAGCGCGATCGACCAGAACCTGATCCGCGATGTGTCGCCACAGGGCATCAGCGATCTCGCCGCCTACGTGCCGAACTTCTCGGCCGCTAAGGTGAACGGCTTCAACGCCGCCTCGTTCGCGATGCGCGGCGTCGGCCAGACGGACATCATCGTCTACAACGAAGCGCCGGTCGGCGTGATCGTTGACGACTTCGTGATGCCGAACGTGCAGTCGCAGTTGCTCGACGCGTTCGACGTGGCCTCGATCGAAGTGCTGCGTGGCCCGCAGGGCACGCTGTTCGGCAAGAACACGACCGGCGGCGCCGTGGTCGTGCATACGAAGCAAGCAGAACTCAACACCTACTCCAGCGACTTCAACATCCAAGTCGGCGAGCCGAGCATGAGCCTGCGCCTCGTGCAGGGCGCGATCAACGTGCCGCTCGTGACCGACCGGTTGGCATTGCGCGTGGCCGTGTCCGAAGAGCAAGTCGCCGGCTACATGCGCAACGACGCGACCAACACCTTCGCCACGCCCTACTCGCAGTACGGCGGCAAGCCGGTTGCGCCGGGCGTTTACCTTGGGACCTACACGGGCGACGGCTCGCGCATCGGTGGCACCGACGTGCTCACGGCGCGCGCGAAGTTGAACTGGCAGGTGACCGACGACGTCACCGCGAAGTTGCAGTACGAGCAGGTCCGCGATCGCTCGCAGACACCGGCTGCTGTGAACACGTCGCCCGGCGGCACGGTGTTCTCGGCGCTCGGCTTGGCGGCGAATTGCACCGCGGCCGATCCGCTCAACTGCGCCGGTATGGACAACCGCTCGGGCTACCTCATCGACATGCAGAAGGGCCACCAGGTCTCCTCGGACGGCCTGTACGGCAATGTCGACTGGAAGTTCGATGCCGGTACGCTGACCCTCGACGGCGGCTACCGCTCGCAGGACTCGAGCCTGCCCTCGGACTACACCGGCACCGTCGGTCCCGTGTCGATCTTCGACGCGAATCGTTCGGACAACCGCAAGACCTACCAGTACGAAGCCCGCTTCGCGAGCAAGGACGTGGGCCCGGTCAACTACGTGGTCGGCGCGTTCTACCAGCACGACGACACTACGTTCTGCGTGGCGCAGATCCTTGGCATCTACGACCTGTTCTTTGACCAGACCACGAACAACTTGGGTCTTACCCCGGGTGGCTGGAACAACAACCCGCAGGTACTGTGCAACGCGCAGCAGTCGACCTCGAAGGCCGCGTACGGCGAGTTCAACTTCAAGGCCACCGACAAGCTGACCTTCACCTTGGGCGGTCGTTACACCCAAGACGCGAAGGACTTCGTGGCGCGTCAGCAGGAGTTCGTGCAGGAACTGGGCACCGACGGTTCGTTCAACCCGGCGTTCACTTGGGACAAGCTGCCGGGCGGCCTGATGGGCGCGGCGGACTTCAACAAGTACTCCTACGGCGTGGTGCGCAGCTCGGCCAGCTGGTCGAGCCCGACCTACCGCTTCATGGCGTCGTACCAGGCCACCCCGGACCTGTACGAGTACTTCAGCTTCAGCCACGGCTACAAGGCCGGCGGTTACAACGATCAGATCGGCACCGGCGGCACGCCGATCACGGCCGATGAAATCAAGCCGACCAACCCGGAGAAGGCGGACTCGTTCGAAGTCGGCATCAAGGCCGAGCTCATGGACCACCGCGTTCGCTTGAACGAAGCGGCGTTCTACGTGAAGTACAAGGACGCGATCCGCCAGGTCGTTGTGCCGATCACGAACTCCGCCGGTCAGCCGGGCGAAGAGACCTTGTTCCGCAATGCAGCCAGCATGACGGTCTACGGTCTTGAGCACGAAATGACCGCGAAGTTGGCGCAGAACCTGACGTTCCGCTTGCCGGCCAGCTACCAGCACTGCAAGTACGACAGCTTCACCAGTGTCGGCGCGACCTTTGATCTCACAACGATCCCGCCCGCTCGCTGCCCTGAGGTCACCGCGACCGCAGCGCTCGTGTGGAACAAGGGCTCGATCTCGGTGGAAGGGTCGGCGAACTACCAGAGCCGCAACCTCGACACCTTCTCGATCGCCAACCAGGCGCCGTGGGCCCAGACCTATCTGGATGCCCGCACGCTGATCGACGCCAACGTGACCTATCACGGTGCGAACGATGCGTGGCACCTGAAGCTCGTGGGTCGTAACTTGGCCGACAAGCGCTACGTGGCCTCCTCGCAGAACGTGGATCCGTTGTGGATCTGGACGCTCTACGGCGAACCGCGTTACCTCGGTCTTGAGCTCGGTATGAAGTTCGGCAAGTAAGCCGAGTCGTCACGACGACGAAAAAGGGCCGGCGAAAGCCGGCCCTTTTTTTATGCCCGCGCGCCGTGCGACGACGTGCGAGAGGCGATCGAATCGATCAGACGCGTTCGAAGATCACCGCGATCCCCTGCCCGCCGCCGATGCACATCGTCACGAGCGCGTAGCGGCCCTGAATGCGATGCAACTCGGCGATCGCCTTGATGGCGATGATGGCGCCCGTGGCACCGACCGGATGCCCGAGCGAGATCCCTGAGCCGTTCGGATTGACCTTCGACGGGTCGAGGCCGAGTTCCTGGGTCACCGCGCAGGCCTGTGCCGCGAAAGCTTCGTTCGACTCAATCACATCGAGATCCGCAACGGTCAGACCCGTGCGCTCGAGCACCTGGCGCGACGCCGGCACCGGGCCGATACCCATGTAGAGCGGCTCAACGCCGGCCGTTGCATAGCCGACGACACGGGCGAGCGGCTGCAAGCCGCGCGCTGCGACGTGGGCGCCGCTGGCGAGCACCAAGGCGGCGGCGCCGTCGTTGATGCCCGAGGCGTTGCCTGCGGTCACCGAGCCGTCCTTTTGGAAGGCAGGCTTCATCTTGGCGAGTTGCTCCGCGCTCACGTCCGCGCGGACGTGTTCGTCGGTGTCAAAGACCACCGTGCCCTTGCGGGTGGCGATCTCCACGGGGACGATCTGGTCCTTGAAGCGGCCCTCGGCAATCGCACGCGCCGCACGCTGCTGGCTCTCTAAGGCCTGCGCATCCTGTTGCGCGCGGCTGATGCCGTAACGCGCCGCGACGTTCTCGGCGGTGATGCCCATGTGCACGCGCTCCCACGGGTCGTGCAGGATGCCGGTCATGTAGTCGAGCATCGCCGCATCGCCCATGCGCGCACCGAAGCGGGCGCTCGGCACGAGATACGGGCCGCGGCTCATCACCTCGGAACCGCCCGCCACTGCCACCGCACAATCGCCGAGCGTAATGGCCTGGGCCGCGGAGACGACCGCCTGCAGCCCGGAGCCGCACAAGCGGTTGACGTTGAAGGCCGTGGTTTCTTTCGGGCAACCGGCGTCCATGGCCGCCACACGGCTCAGATAGGCATCGCGCGGCTCGGTGGGGATCACATTACCCATCACCACGAGTCCGACCTCCTCCGCCGGTACGGTGCTGCGCGCGAGCGCAGCGCGGACGGCGGTGGTGGCGAGGGTCGTGTTCGGCACGTCCTTCAATGCGCCACCAAAGGTACCGATGGCGGTGCGGGCCGTTCCGACCACGTAGATGTCGAGAGATTGCGATGCGCTCATGATCTGTCCTCAAAAAAGGCGTGACGCCGCGTCAGCATAGCCGAAGCGGCGCACCGGTCGCTCGGGCCGACCGGCCGGGAATTACATGTTACGGCGGTACTCGCCGCCCACGGCGTACAAGGCGTGCGTGATCTGGCCGAGCGAACTGTACTTCACGGCGGTCAGCAGACTCTCAAAGACGTTGCCACGGGCGCGTGCCACGCCCTGCAAGGCCGAGAGCGTCTCGGCCCGGCGGGCACTGCGCGCGTCCTGGAACGTGGCCACGTTGTCGATCTGCTGCGCCTTCTCCTCCGGCGTCGAGCGGATCAACTCGATCGTCGTGGTGATCTCACCGCCGTGCTCTTTCGCTAAGAACGTGTTGACGCCGATCAACGGCAAGGAACCGTCGAACTTCTTGTGCTCGTAATAGAGGCTCTCGTCCTGGATCTTGCCGCGCTGGTACATCGTGTCCATCGCGCCGAGCACACCGCCGCGATCCGATATCGCCTCGAACTCCCGATAGACCGCCTCTTCGACGAGGTCGGTGACCTGGTCGATGAAGTAGCTCCCCTGCCAGGGGTTCTCGCAGAAGTTAACGCCGAGTTCGCGATTGATGATCAACTGAATCGCCACCGCGCGGCGCACCGACTCCTCGGTCGGCGTCGTGATCGCTTCGTCGTAGGCGTTCGTATGCAGCGAGTTGCAGTTATCGAGCAACGCATACAGCGCCTGCAGCGTCGTGCGTATGTCGTTGAACTGGATCTCTTGGGCGTGCAACGAGCGTCCCGAGGTCTGGATGTGGTACTTCATCATCTGACTGCGTGCGTTCGCGCCGTAGCGCTCCTTCATCGCTCGCGCCCAGATGCGTCGCGCGACGCGGCCGATCACCGAGTACTCGGGGTCCATGCCGTTCGAGAAGAAGAACGACAGGTTCGGCGCGAAGTCATCGATCTTCATGCCGCGGGCGAGGTAGTACTCGACGATGGTAAAGCCGTTGGAGAGCGTGAACGCGAGCTGCGAGATCGGGTTCGCGCCGGCTTCGGCGATGTGATAACCGCTGATCGAGACGGAGTAGAAGTTCCGCACGCCACGATCGACGAAGGTCTGTTGCACGTCGCCCATCATGCGCAGCGCAAACTCGGTCGAGAAGATGCAGGTGTTCTGGGCCTGATCCTCTTTGAAGATATCCGCTTGGACCGTGCCACGGACGACGGCGATGGTCTCGGCACTGATGCGCGCGTAGGTCTCGGCATCGACGAGTTCGTCGCCGGTGATGCCGAGGAGCCCCAAGCCCAAGCCGTCATTCCCCTCCGGCAGCGGTCCGTGATACGTCGGCCGCGGGCGGCCTGCGTAGGCGGCGGCGATGCGCGCCTCGGCCTCCGCCCAGCGACCGGCGTCGGCACGCAGGTATTTCTCGACCTGCTGATCCACGGCCGTGTTCAGGAACATCGCGAGGATGATCGGCGCCGGCCCGTTGATCGTCATCGACACGGAGGTGTTCGGGTTGCACAGGTCGAAGCCCGAGTAGAGCTTCTTCATGTCATCGAGCGTGGCGATACTGACGCCGGAGTTACCGACCTTGCCGTAGATGTCCGGACGCAGCGCCGGGTCCTCGCCGTAGAGCGTCACCGAGTCGAAGGCCGTCGACAGGCGCGTCGCCTTCTGACCGCGGCTGAGGTAATGGAAACGCCGATTGGTGCGCTCGGGCGTGCCTTCGCCGGCAAACATGCGGATCGGGTCTTCACCGGTCCGTCGATACGGGTAGATGCCCGCCGTGTACGGATAGGCGCCGGGGAGGTTCTCCTTGCCGAGGAAACGCAGCCACTCGCCCCAGCGGTCCGAGTGCGGCGCGGCGACCTTCGGGATCGGTTGGTGGGACAGTGAGACGGTGTAGTTCTCGCCCTTCACCTCGCGCCCGCGCACCGTGTAGGTGTACTCGGGAGCGATCACCGACTGGCGCCGCGCCGGCCACTCCCGCAAGGCCGAGAGCTGGTCGGCCGGGAGGCTCATCAGCGCGTCGTTGTAGCGCTGGCGCAGCGTGCCCAGCGCCGTGTCGGTCGCGTCGTGCAAGGCCTCACTCGGATACAGCGCGAGCGGCGCCGGCCGGAGCGGATCCTGCAACTCACCCAAGGCCTCCCAGACGGACTGAGCGCGCTGCACGGTGTCGCTCGCGCGTTCGATGTGCCGATTGATGGCGCGGCCCGACTCGGCGATTTCCGCCAAATAACGCACCCGCGCCGGCGGCAGCAGCACGGTCTCGCGCGGCTCGCGGATGCGGGTGTCGAGACTCGGTGTCCAGCGCTCGGCCGGCAGCTGCAGCTTCTCGCGCAGCAGGCGGCACAACTCGGTGAACATCCACGTGATACCCGGGTCGTTGAACTGACTGGCGATGGTCGGATACACCGGCACCGCGTCGTCCGGTAGCGTGAACTGGGTGCGATTACGCCGCCACTGCTTGCGCACATCGCGCAACGCATCCTGAGCGCCACGCCGGTCGTACTTGTTAAGGACGATCAACTCGGCGTAATCGATCATGTCGATTTTTTCGAGTTGGCTGGCCGCGCCGTAGTCGGAGGTCATCACGTAGATCGGCAGATCCACGAGGTCCACGATCTCGGAGTCGGACTGGCCGATGCCCGCGGTCTCCACGATCACGAGGTCATAGCCCTGCCCCTTCAGGCACAGCGTGCAATCGGCGAGCACCGCACTGGTCGCGGCGTTGCGGCGACGGGTCGCGAGACTGCGCATGTACAGGCGCGACGAGCGCAGCGAGTTCATGCGGATGCGATCGCCGAGCAACGCGCCGCCGCTGCGTCGACGGGTCGGATCGACGGCCAGCACCGCAATGCGCATCTCTGGGAACGCGGTGAGAAAGCGCAGCACCAACTCATCGACCACCGACGACTTGCCCGCGCCGCCCGTGCCGGTGACGCCGATGACGGGCGTGCGCCGGCCGGCCAACGTCCAGCGCTGCCGCAACGCGGTCAGCGCACCGGCCGGGATCGCATCGGTCTCGATCGCTGTCAGCAGTTGCCCAACCGACAACTCGTTCGCGCAATCGACCGCCTCGGGCACCGTCGCCGGGCGGTGGTGCGCCCGGGTGCGCTGCATCAGGTCCTCGATCATGCCGACGAGACCTAAATGCGCGCCGTCGTTCGGGTGGTAAATGCGCTCGACGCCGTAGGCGGCGAGTTCCCGGGTCTCCTCGGGCGTGATCGTGCCGCCACCGCCGCCGAACACCCGGATATGACCGGCACCGCGTTCGCGCAGCATGTCGACCATGTATTTGAAAAATTCGAGGTGACCGCCCTGGTAGGAGGACACGGCGATCGCATCGGCATCTTCTTGCAAGGCCGCGCGCACGATGTCTTCGACCGAGCGGTTGTGACCGAGGTGGATGACCTCGCCACCCTGCGCTTGAATTAGGCGGCGCATGACGTTGATCGCCGCATCGTGCCCGTCGAACAGCGACGCCGCCGTCACGAAGCGCAACGGTGTATCGTGGGCGTCCGTCGACACCGAAGCGGTAGAGGAATGCGCGGTTTGGGTAGCGAAAGACATGGGAGCACCTTGCGTGGAACGGCCGTTCCGGAGGCGCGGTCGGTGCCGCCCAGTCCGCGGTTGGCCCACGGCGCACCGTGGCACCCCCGGAGAATGGGAAATATACCCAAGGCCTGCGATGCGCCTGCTGTCCGGAGCGTTCAGGATGCGTGAGCGAAAACGCCACTCCACCCGCACCGCGGCGCCGACGGCGACCCACCGCGGCGCGACGACGACCGAAAAAGGCACGATCTCGATCCACTTCGTGCGACCGGTCGCGGCGGCCCTCGTGGATCGTGGGCTCAGCACACAGGCGGTGCTGCACGCGGCCGGCATCCCGCCGGCCTTGCTCGAGGAAGACCGTTCACGCGTCTCGCCGAGCCAATACGCGGCGCTTTGGCGCGGCACGATCGCCGTGCTCGACGACGAGTTCTTCGGCCAAGACTCCCGTCGGATGAAAGAAGGCAGCTTTGCGCTGCTGACGCGCGCGGTGGTGCACTGCGCGACGCTGGCGACGGCGCTGGATCGTGCGATCCGGTATTTCGGGGTGTTCCTCGATGACGTCTCGCTCGTACTGGAGCGCGACGAGACGCGCGCGCGGCTGTCGATCCGACTCACCGACCCGGCCCGCCCGGTCGAGCGGTTTGCGCACGAGACGCTGCTCGTCATGACGCACGGCTTGGCCTGCTGGCTCGTCGGTCGGCGGATCCCGATCATCGAGGCGGCGTTCGCCTACCCTGCCCCCGACCACGTGGCCGAGTACACCGCCATTTTCAGCCCCGTCTTGAAGTTCGATGCACCCCGCACGGTGATCGAATTTGCCGCCGGCACGCTCGATCTGCCGGTCGTGCAAAGCGAGCGCAGCGCCAAGGAATTTCTGCGCTTAGCGCCTGAGAACATCCTGCTGAAGTACAAGAGCCCGCAAAGCCTGGCGAGCCGCATCCGACGCCGACTGCGCCAGACGCTCCCGGACACGTTCCCGGAGCTTGAGGCCTTGGCCCGGGAACTTTCGATGGCGCCGGCCACCTTGCGGCGGCGCCTCAAGGCCGAGGGCGAGTCGTATCAGACGATCAAGGACCACCTGCGGCGGGATCTGGCGATCGCGTACCTGAGCGGCACGGATCTCAGCGTGCGGGACATTGCCCTTGCACTGGGCTTCGACGAGCCGAGCGCGTTCCATCGCGCCTTTCGCAAATGGGCGAATCTGTCGCCCGGCGCGTATCGGCGCGCCGAGCAACCGGACTAACGCGGCTCAGGCAAAGCGCGCGGGGCGCTTTTCCAAGAAGGCCGCCACGCCTTCCTTGCAGTCGGCCGAATCGATGCAGACGTTTTGCAGACGGGCCTCGGCGGCTTGGGTGTCGACCAAGGTCGCGTGCGGCGCGGCGCGCAGCAGCTGTTTGGTGCGGCCCATGGCCTGGAAAGGCTTTGACGCGAGGGTCTGCGCCCAGTCGAGCGCCGCCGCCACCGCCTCCCCTTTACCGACGAGACGGTTCACGAGGCCGAGCTCGTGACAGCGCGCGGCCGGCAAACGATCGCCGGAGACCGCCAACTCAAACGCGCGCTGGTAGCCGAGGCGACGCTCCAAGAGCCAGGTCAGTCCGCCGTCCGGCACCAAGGCAATATTCATAAAGGGCAGCATGAGGAACGCATCGTTCGCCATCACGCACAGGTCGGCGGCGAGCACGTGCGCCATCGCGACCCCCGTAGCAAAGCCTTCGACCGCCACAATGACGGGCTTCGCCATCGTCGCGATGCACTCGACCGCCGGGCCGTATTCTTCGATCAGTTGCCGCTCGAGCTCCGGACCGTTCGGAAAGCCTTCCCGCAAATCGGCGCCGGCGCCAAAGGCGCGGCCTTTGCCGCTCAGCACCACCGCCCGCACGCTGTCGTCTTCCGCAACGGCGCGCAATTGGGCGAGCAACGTCAGGCGCAAGTCCGTGTTAAACGCGTTCAGGGCATCCGGTCGATTCATCTCGAGCCACAGCACCGCGCCCTGACGTTCGACTCGCACCGTATCCATCGCCATACGCCTCACTCCTGCATGAGAGTTGGGGTGAAGGGTCGGATAAGGCCCGACGCGCCCGCACCCTTTCGGAAAGAGCGGCCACTATAGGCCAGCTGTGCTGCGCTGCACACGCGTCGACTCAAAATCGCCGCGGGCCGGCGTTCGGTACGAGCCGATATTAGGAGGTCCACGGCCTGGGGACGGACGGAACGGCAAACAGCGAGTGACGTGAAGTATCCCCAACGGCTGACGATCCTCCTTTTTTCGCTGAGCCTAATCAACCGAGTGATGCGGTTTACTCCCACAGCTCGAATCCGCCACCGGGTCGCGGTCGCGCAGATTTCCGGTGAACTCGACAGGGCATCTACCGTTACGGCCACTGCGGCGTCATCCAGTCGAGTCAAGCATGCTTTTAGCATGCCTTATAGACTCCTTAGGACTACCGGTGGTAGACTGACGCCAATCTGGAGACGCGCTATGACCAAGCCGATGCCTTTGCAACTCAAGGATTTCCCTCCGCAGCTCCGACGCCTGATTCAGCGCGAGTCGGACCGCCATCGTCGCTCGCTCACGCAAGAAACCATCGTCTTGCTCGAAGAAGCTCTGGCCGCGCGGGCAAACGTCGCGCTAGATCCTCGCGATGAAATCTCGAAGATCTTGGAACGCTTCGACGCGCTGCCCACGCGCGACCCTCGCCCGATGGAGGCGATGATTGAATACGACGAACTGGGCTTGCCGAAATGAAACAGAAAGCGGTGCAAACGCTGGCAGCAGCCGTCGTAGATTCGTCACCCATCATGAGTCTGTTTGAGCAGCGCGCATCGGCGCAGGCCTTTCGTCACGGTCTGCAAAAAACGAGACAGCTGTTCATGAGCACCGGAACGTTGATGGAGCTTTCGGTGATTTTCATCGGTAAAAAAGACGCGGCAGGCATTCAGCCCTTGGACGATCTGCTAGCGGAATACCGTGTGGAGATCGTGCCACTAGACGCATCGATGGTCTCTCATGGCCGCCATGGCTGCGCTCGGTATGGAAAAGGCCACCACCCCGCCGACCTAAACATGGGCGACTTGTTCTCCTATGCGTTGGCGAAGCGCATGGATGTGCCGCTCTATTTCGAAGGTTTGGATTTCTCAAAGACCGACGTCAAAGACGCGATGTCCCTGTTGGGGTACGCCTTCGACACCAAGCATTCCCCGTTGATCCCAGCGGCCTGGCGCGACTAGCACTGAAAGGACGGCGATGCGACCCACGGGAGGTGGACGTCGGCTTGCGCCGGCGACGCCATGGAATTCGACATTCGTAAGGGTGCGGGCATCACGATAGCCCGATAGACCCGCTCGCCGAGCGGTCTGGATCAGGCAACGCCGTTTACGACGGGCCTGACAATTCTTGTTCGTTAACCGCGAGGCCGACCGCGCTATTCGCGGATCGGCAAGTGCTGCCCGTCGTTGACCCGCTCGCGCAGGTCCTTACCGGGCTTAAAGTGCGGCACATACTTGCCCTGCAGCGAGACCGCTTCACCCGTCTTCGGGTTGCGTCCCTGACGGGCCGGACGGAAGTGGAGCGCAAAGCTGCCGAAGCCGCGGATTTCAATCCGCTCTCCGGTGGCGAGTGCGTCACTCATGATTTCGAGGATCTGCTTGACCGCGAGTTCAACGTCCTTCGCGGGCAAATGCTTCTGCTTGAAGGTGATGATCTCGATCAATTCCGACTTCGTCATGCCGACATCCCGGGACCGATTTTTCAATATGTTACGACTGGAAGACGGGGGTTTCCACCCCCGTCTTCCAACCCGACCTTATCAGTCGTTGCTGCCGCCGCCGAACTGCTCCTTGAGCAGGTCGCCGAGGCTCGTGCCGGTCATCGAATCGGTGCGGTAAGCCTGCATGGCTTCCTGCTCCTCATGGATGTCCTTGGCCTTGATCGACAGCGCGATCGCGCGCGACTTGCGGTCGACGCCCGTGAACTTCGCTTCGACCGTATCGCCTTCCTTGAGCACGGTACGCGCGTCTTCCACGCGGTCACGCGCCAATTCCGACGCCCGCAGGTAGCCTTCGATGCCGCCCGGCAAGTCGATGATGGCGCCCTTGGCATCCACTTCGCGAACGGTACCCGTCACGATGCTGCCCTTCGGGTGCTGCGCGATGAACGCCGAGAACGGGTCCTTCGCCATCTGCTTGATGCCGAGCGAGATGCGCTCGCGCTCCGGGTCGATCGACAGCACGACGGCTTCGATGGTCTGACCCTTCTGGTAGCTGCGCACGGCTTCTTCGCCCGGGATGTCCCAGGAGATGTCCGAGAGGTGGACGAGACCGTCGATGCCGCCCGACAGACCGATGAAGATACCGAAATCGGTGATCGACTTGATCTGACCCGAGACGCGATCGTCGCGGTTGTAGTTCTCCGAGAACTCCTTCCACGGGTTCGGCTTGCACTGCTTCAAGCCGAGCGAGATGCGGCGACGCTCCTCGTCGATGTCGAGCACCATGACCTCGGTCTCCTGACCGACGTGCACGACCTTGGCCGGGTTGACGTTCTTGTTCGTCCAGTCCATTTCCGAGACGTGCACGAGGCCTTCGACGCCTTCTTCGATTTCGACGAAGCAGCCGTAGTCGGCGATGTTCGTGACCTTGCCCCAGATACGGGTGTTCGCCGGGTAACGACGGGCAATGTTCTGCCACGGATCCGCACCGAGCTGCTTGATGCCGAGCGAGACGCGCTGACGCTCACGGTCGAACTTCAGGATGCGAACGTCGATTTCGTCACCGACCTTGACCACTTCCGACGGATGCTTGACGCGCTTCCACGCCATGTCGGTGATGTGCAGCAGGCCGTCGATGCCGCCGAGGTCCACGAACGCACCGTAGTCGGTGAGGTTCTTGACGGTACCCTTGACGACCGCGCCTTCCTGCAGGTTGTCGAGCAGCTGCGAGCGCTCGGCGCTGTATTCCTGCTCCACGACCGCGCGGCGCGAGACCACGACGTTGTTGCGCTTCTGATCGAGCTTGATGACCTTGAACTCGAGGACCTTGCCTTCGAGATAGGACGGATCACGGACCGGACGGACGTCGACGAGCGAACCGGGAAGGAACGCGCGGACATTCTCGATCTCGACCGTGAAGCCACCCTTCACGCGGCCATTGATGATGCCGGTGATGATTTCCTGGTCATTGAACGCCTGCTCGAGGCGGGTCCAGGTGCGAGCACGCTTCGCCTTCTCACGCGACAGGCGGGTCTCGCCCGAGCCGTCTTCGACCGAGTCCAACGCCACTTCGACTTCGTCGCCGGCCTTGCACTCAATCTCGCCACGCTCGTTCTTGAACTGATCGATCGAGATGACCGCTTCGGACTTCAAGCCCGCGTTGACGATCACATAATCCTGGCCGACCTCGACAACGAGGGCCATGAGGATTTGGCCTGGGCGGAACTGTTGGTTCGCCAAGCTCTCTTCGAACATTTGCGCAAAAGATTCGGTCATGTTTTATAGATCTCTGAGGACCACCCCGTCGGGGCACCCTCGTTCAGTAACCCCGGCCGGCTCGCAGGCGCGTGCGCGGGGGTTGGGCCACACCACGGAACGGACACGGGGCCCGTTCCACCTTGTGTTCGTGACCGTTGTGCTCAGGCGCTCGAGGTGACCCCCGACCGCACGATCGCAACGACCACAAACGAAGACGTTTTCCGGCGAAATTCAGCGCGAAATGAGTGCCGGTCAGCGAACGCTTAGGCTCGCATCGGACCGTTCTCGCCGCTTAATCGAGGCAGGAAAGACTGTCAAGAATAACAGTCACCTCCTTATCCTTCAAGCGGTTATGACCGATGCGCCGTGGCGCTAAGCACGGCGTCGCGCCGGTCGCGCACCCGCCCCCACCTCACTCGACGCGCGCGCGCCTGCGGATTCGTGGGAGATGAATGACTTAAGCGTCACACTTACCGCGCCCTGTGATGAGCCGCAGAGGCCTTCAACCGCACTCGCGATCGACTTGCTGCAAACTGCTGAAGTGCGCCCGGAGCAGCAAAAGACCGGGCGACAGCGTCGGCCACTCGCCTTTGGGATTGCTCAGAAGGCGCCACGACGCATCGCGCAGCGACAGCACCGCCGCCTCCGGTACCCGCGTCGATCCCATGCGCCAGTCGGGAAACAACCGCTCATCGATGGATCCTTCGAGCAGCATGAACAGCCCGGTGTGCAGGCGACTCGCCTGAATCCGCGCATACACGCGCTCCAAGCCCTCGGCCGGTCCCTCCAGGTACTGCAGAAAACTGCCGTCGTGGTGCAGCAGCACGCCGGTGACGCCATGCGCGTCGTTGAAGGCCCGCGCCTCCGCCAACAACCCTTCCAACGCCTGCGGCACGATGGGCCGGGTGGCCGTGCTCGTGTAGCACAAGTGCTGCAGATCACGCATAGCGACGGCTCCTCTGGTCAGGTTGGGTAGAGTCCGACGGCGTCGGCGTGTGTGCAGCGGAGTCTAGTCGCGCCCCCTGATTTTATGGAGTGTCATCTATACCTAAGGGCTGTGCGCAGTGGGCGCTGAGGCAATGATCTCAAGTGCGCAGCAACGAGGCCAAAAAGGTCGCAAACGGCTCGATATCGCCGTGGACGCTGGCCCGTTCCAAGGCGTCGATGTAATCGCTACGCCGCTCCAACGGCACCGTCATCCACGGATACCCACCCGAGGCGAGCATCACATTCATGAGGAACCGGCCCATTCGACCGTTCCCGTCCAAATACGGATGAATCGCGACGAAAAAGAAATGACCGAGCACCACCCGCACCGGCGCTGCGGTCTCCTGCTGGAGGCGCTCGAACAGTGCCGGCATGACGTCGCGGACCGCATCCGCCCGCGGCGGCGTGTGCATGGAGCGACGGATGTGCACCGGCGCACTTCGATAGCCGGCGAGATCCGCTGGGCGCAGTATTCCCGCCGTAACGCTCGGGCCGAATAATTCTCGGTACCAGGTCGGGTGATCGCGATCCGCAATCGCACCCGCATTTTGGCCGGCGAGCACCTGCTCAATGCTCTCCCGGACGGCCTGAAACGCTTGCCAGTAGCCGCGTGCGGCCAAGGCATCGCGGTGCTGCCGATCGTCCGCGTCTGCGTCGGGGTTCCAGCGTCCGGACCGCACCCGCTCTATCAGCGCCGTCGTCACCTGATAGCCTTCAATGGACAGCGAGTGATACGCATCACTGACGTAGTTGGCATCCATTTGCCGCAAATACTCGGACGTGCTGAGCGCAGGCGCCGAGGGCGCTGGGAAGCATTGCAGCACGGTCGCGCGCATCCGTTCCCAGGTCATGTGCAATCGGTTCACGTGCGGGCTTACGGCTAACGTGTGGAGCGCGACCGGCGACGCCGCCTCAAACGGATCGGTTTCGACCACCGTATGCCCGGCAGCCCGCATGGCGCCGAGGATCTGATCGGCCAGGTGGCCGCGACCGATGTTCCGAAGGGCGCCGGCTAAGCGCCCCGCAATGACCGTGTGGCCACGGTCCAACAGGAGGCGCAGCAACTCGGAGGCATCGCCGATCATCGACAGTGCGACCCGCATATCGGTGGGTTGTGCGGTGTAGTGCGCGGCTGAACAGGCCACGAGGGCCGCAGGCAATCGATAGACACGGATGCCATCGATCACCGTCAGAGCCGACGCCTCGGGGAGTGCCAACCGCAGATCAAAGATGGACGTGTCGTGTAACAGCGCCGTGGGCTTATTGCCGGCGAGCGGGGAGCGGACGAGCAACTGACGTGGGACCGTCCAGTCACCGGTGTGGATCCGCAAGGACTGTTCCGGACTGACGCACCAGGCGTCCTCGAACCGCGACGCCAAATACGACGCGCAATACGGCCAAAACGCGGCGACCCATGCGGTACTTTCGCCGGGCGGCTCGTCCGGCCGAGTCGGGACATACCAGCCCTTCATCACCTCGCGCAAAAACCCGTGCCGGAGCAGCCGTTCCCGGTTCACCCGACTGAGGTCCTGAGAACGGATCGCAACACACCCAGCCTCTTGCAGCGCTTTCAAGGCGACGAGTGAGACGGCCAGCCGTTGCGAAGGCGATGGTTTCACAAATACCTCGAGTCCAAACCGGTCGCGGTAGCACCCTGCGCGGCCAGAGCATTTTTAGGTTATTGTGTTGTAGTGTTTTTAGGTTATTGTGTCAACGTACTTTTAGGTTATTGTGCTGTTTACTCACAGCGAACCCTAAAATCGCCCGCGGCAGCCGCCGTTTTGGCCAACCGTCCCGCCTGACGCCGCGCATTCGGCCTCAAGGGCGCGACCGCGTGATGGATCATTATTAGGTTATTGTGCGGGGTACGGGGCCCCAACGACCGACCGACGCGGTGCAGACCGCGCCACGGCACCCGACTCAGCCCGCCAACCGCTCCCGCGCGAGCTGCAGCACCTCTGCAAGCACCGCCTCCGGCGACACCGACGTCGAGTCGAGCACGATCGCATCTGCCGCCGGCACCAGGGGCGAGGCCGCGCGATGGGCGTCCCGAAAGTCCCGGTCTTCGATCTCTCGCGACAGCGTGGGCAGGTCGACCGTCTCGCCCTTCGCCTGCAACTGCAAGTAGCGTCGGCGCGCACGCTCTTCGGCACTCGCCGTCAAAAAGACCTTCAGCACAGCGTCGGGGAACACCACGGTGCCCATGTCACGCCCGTCGGCGACGAGTCCGGGTGCCATCGCAAACGCGCGTTGCCGATCCATCAAGGCACGCCGCACCGCCGGGTGTGAGGCCACGGCCGAGGCGCGCGCGCCCCCCGCTTCGGTGCGGATCACCGACGCGATATCCACGCCATCGAGAAGGATCGCCTCGCCGCCGTCGGCGGCGGTCGCGAAGACGAGCGGCAGGTCGGCCGCCAACGCCGCGTGTCCGGCCTCGTCGGCAGGATCGAGGCCCGCCACCCAGCCGGCGTGTCCGGTTACGCGATAGAGCGCGCCGGAGTCCAATAGATGAAAGCCCAATGCCGCCGCCAAGCGCCGTGCGACGGTGCCTTTGCCCGAGCCCGAGGGCCCGTCAATCGCGATGACCGGAACGCTCACCGGGTCTCGTCGATGGCCATGCCGGCGCCGCGCGCCAGCGCCGCAAAGCCCGGGAAGGAGGTCGCGACGTTCGCCACGTCGCCGATCTCGATATCGCCGGTGGCGCGCAGTGCCGCAACCGCAAAGGACATCGCAATGCGATGATCGCCGTGGCTCGTAACCTTGCCGCCGTGCAGTGTGCCGCCGCGGATCACCATGCCGTCCGGCGTCGGGGTGGCGTCGCAGCCGAGGTGTCGCAGGCCTTCGGCCATCACCGCGATGCGATCGCTCTCCTTCACGCGCAGCTCTTCGGCACCCGTGACGCGCGTCGTGCCCTCGGCGAAGGCCGCGGCCACGAACAGGATCGGGAACTCGTCGATCGCGAGCGGGACGAGGTGCTCGGGCACGTCGATGCCCTTCAGCTGGGTGCGGTGCACTTCCAGGTCCGCCACCGGCTCGTCGCCGGCAAGGCGACGGTTCAGGACTCGGATGTCCGCGCCCATGAGGGCGAGGATGTCGAGGATGCCGGTGCGCGTCGGGTTGATGCCGACGTTCCGGATCAGGAACGGCCCTTCGGCGGCCAAGAGTCCGGCCACAATGAAAAACGCCGACGAGGAGATGTCACCGGGCACCGTCAGGCGCGTGCCTTTGAGCGTGTGACCGCCGGTCAGTTCGATGCGACCGCCGTCGGTCTGCACCGGCACGCCAAAGGCGCGCAGCATGCGTTCGGTGTGATCGCGGGTCACGGCCGGTTCGTGCACGACGGTCGTGCCCTTCGCGTACAAGCCGGCGATCAAGATCGCGGACTTCACCTGGGCGCTCGCAACCTCGAGCGCGTACTCGATGCCGTGCAACGACTGACCGCCGCGGATCGTCACCGGCGGACGGCCGTTCGTCGTCTCGATGACCGCGCCCATCTGCCGCAGCGGCGTCGCCGCGCGCTCCATCGGCCGACGCGACAGCGACGGGTCGCCGACGAGCGTGGCGTCGAAGGCTTGCCCGGCCATGAGGCCCATCGAGAGGCGCATCGCGGTGCCGGCATTGCCCATGTCGAGCGCGTGGGTCGGCGCGCGCAGCCCGTGCAGGCCCACGCCGTCGACGATCACCCGACCCGGGCCGGGCCGCTCGATCGAGACGCCCATCGCGCGCATCGCGCCTAAGGTCGCCAAGCAATCCTCGCTCTCGAGGAAGTTGTCCACTTCGGTGGTGCCTTCGGCGATACCGCCGAACAGCACCGAGCGGTGCGAGACGGACTTGTCGCCGGGCATCGTGACATCGCCGCGCAGGCAGCCGCCGTGCGCAACGTGGAATTTCGCTTCGTTCGTCATGATCGTCCTATCACAGGATCGTGCGGGGGTACGAGCCCAGCACCTTAAGGAGGGAAGCGACGTGCTTCACCTCGGCCAACGCGGTCGACAGCGGCGGCACGTCGGCGTGCCCCTCAACGTCCGCAAAAAAGACGTAGTCCCATTTCTTGCGCCGGCTCGGCCGCGACTCGAGCCGCGACAAGCTGACGCCGTGCTTCGCAAACGGTTCGAGCAAGCGCACCAGCGCGCCGGCGCCGAGCGTGTCGCGCGCCGAGAACAGCAGCGTCGTGCGGTCCGCGCCCGACGGCGCGAGCAACTTGCGACCGATGATGAAGAAGCGCGTCGTGTTGTCGTCGCGATCCTCGATCTCGGGGATCAAGATATTGAGACCGTACACCTCGGCGGCGACCGCACCGCCGATCGAGGCCGTGCCCTCCTCGTCGCGCGCGCGGCGGGCCGCTTCGGCGTTCGAGGAGACGGCGATGCGCTCGACGTGCGGCAGGTGCTCACTCAACCAGCCGCGGGTCTGCGCGAGCGACTGCTGGTGACTGACCACGCGCTGGATGTCCTCCAAGCGCTTCATACGGCCCATCAGGTTCTGACTGATGCGCAACTCGACCTCGCCGCAGATCTTCAGCGGCGAGAGCAAGAACATGTCGGCGGTGTGGCTGACGGTGCCCTCGGTCGAGTTCTCGATGGGCACCACGCCAAAATCGGCGGCACCGCTTTCGACTTCCCGGAACACCTCGTCAATCGCGGCGAGCGGAATCGCGCGCACCGAGTGACCGAAGTGCTTCAACACCGCCTGCTGCGTGAACGTCCCTTCGGGACCTAAGAACGCGACCTTGAGCGGCTCCTGCTGGGCGAGGCATGCGGACATGATCTCGCGGAACAGCCGCACCATTTCCTCGTCGGACAGCGGGCCTTCGTTGTCCTCAACGATCCGCCGCAACACGGCCGCTTCGCGCTCCGGTCGATAGAACTCGGCGGTGCCGGCGGCTCGCTTGGCCTCGCCCACCGACTGCGCGATGCGCGCCCGTGCGCTGATCAGTTCGGCCAAGCGGCCGTCGATCGCGTCGATCTCGGCACGGATGGAATCGAGCGATCCGGCGCCGGTCTTGCGCGCGGCGCGTGCGGACGTTTTCGCGGTTTTCGCGTTTTTGGCCGTCTTTGCGATCTTCGGCGTCTTGGATCCCGACTTGCGCGCTGCCATCTCGCCTCTCCTCAGCCGTAGCGACGCTGAAAATCGGCCATGAAGGCCACCAGCGCGTGGACGCCCTCGAGGGGCATTGCGTTGTAGAGACTCGCGCGCATACCGCCGCCGGCGAGTCGATGTCCTTCCAAATTGACGAGCCCCGCCGCGCGCGCTTCGCTGAAAAACACGCGATCAAGCGCCGCGTCGTGCAGCAGGAACGGCACGTTCATGCGCGACCGTGCCCGCACCGCGACGCGGTTGCGGTAATAGCCGCCGGAGCCGTCGATGGCGTTGTACAGGCACGCCGCTTTCGCGGCGTTGCGCTCGGCCATCGCGGCGACGCCGCCTTCGGCCTTGAGCCAGCGGAACACGAGTCCCGCGAGGTACCAGGCAAAGGTCGGCGGTGTGTTCAGCATCGAGCCTTCGCGGGCCTCGATCGTGTAGTCCATTAACGGCGGCGTGCCGGCACGCACCCGTCCGAGCAAGTCCTCGCGCACGATCACGACGCACAGGCCCGCGGGGCCGATGTTCTTTTGCGCACCGGCGTAGATCAGTCCGTGCGCCGCGACATCGAACGGCCGCGACAGGATCGACGAGGACAGGTCGATCCTGTCGCGGCCGTTCGATGTCGCGGCGCACGGACTGA
>Ga0208105_1000029_pt1 | contig 79009 bp, 82 predicted proteins | sample CryBogCBE16Jul07_FD_184574 | JGI IMG/M metagenome (GOLD analysis project Ga0208105, IMG submission 184574) | Freshwater microbial communities from Crystal Bog, Wisconsin, USA - CBE16Jul07 (SPAdes) | ecosystem: Environmental > Aquatic > Freshwater > Lake | place: Crystal Bog, Wisconsin, USA... | reverse complement strand
CGCCTGCTGATTCGGCAAGCAGTATTTCTTCAGTTCAGATGTTGATCTATGCCTTGACGAACTATGCAACGGTTGACGAAGTCAAAGCTGGTTTTCCAAAAATCAAAGTCAATCGATCCACGATCCCTGCTTATGGTAATAAATCAGCCCCTGTTCGTATGACGCTTCACGATGCTCAAGGCAAAAGCCTTGTGATTGAATATCTCAACGGTGAACTGGTCATGACCGATAATCCAGTGGGCGTGATGACAAACGATCCTCCGTTTCGCGAGCAGCTCAATAACATCGGTCAATATGCAAATCTGACTAATGTTGAAAAGGATCCGCTCATTATTAATGGTGCTACCTACGTTGCGCCAAGTTCGGGAAGCGGTTTGCATGGCTTGCCTGGTGATTACCTGAGTCCGAGTCGTTTTATTCGTGCACTGTTCTTGTCCAAGTCTGCTCCCACCACTTACACGACGGTTCAACAAACTAATACTGCCTGGCACATACTCGGTAGCTTTGATATTCCGCCTGGTGCGATCAGTCTGCCTGCCACGAATGCTTATGGTGGCGGAGCTGGAGGGGTTGAAATTACTGAGTGGTCCGTCGTGGGAGATAATAAAAATCTGATGTATTACATCAAGATGTTTGATAACACGAATGTTCAGGCTTTTGATCTCAAAAAGATTGATTTCAATGCAAAAGAGATCAAGTACTTCAGCCTCGACAAGCCTCAGACTTATATGGAGATTAATTAATTACCGCACATTCCTTGCACTCAATCCGGAGTAACGCATGTCTTTTCTTTCTCTATCGAATTTATCAAAGCGTTATGGCAATCAATATGCTGTAGCGGATTTGTCGATAGACGTGGAGAAGGGCGAGTTTGTGACCTTACTCGGTCCATCCGGTTGTGGGAAAACGACTACTTTGCAAATGATCGCGGGTTTTGCAGAGGTCACAAGCGGGAAAATCCTTCTTGCTGGGCGTGATATCACGCATGCCAAGCCTCATGAACGTGGGCTTGGCATCGTTTTTCAGAGTTATGCCTTATTTCCGCACATGACCGTTCGCGATAATGTTAGTTTTGGGCTTGAGATGCGCCGTATTCCCAAAAATGAGCGTGAGGAAAGAATACGCTCAGCACTTTCTCTAGTGCATCTGGATAGTTACGCAGACCGATATCCCAGGGAGCTATCAGGTGGGCAAAGACAACGCGTAGCCCTGGCTCGTGCCTTAGTCATTGAACCGCCTGTATTGCTGCTCGATGAGCCACTTTCCAATCTTGACGCTAAATTACGAGAGGAAATGCAATTCGAGTTGCGAAAAATTCAACGCAAGGTTGGTACGACCACGATCATGGTCACACATGATCAGTCTGAAGCGATGTCGATTAGCGACAGAATTGTTGTTATGCAGCAAGGCAAGGTAACGCAAATAGACGAACCTTACAGACTCTATGATCAGCCTCGATCCACTTTTATTTCGACTTTTGTTGGAAAGGCCAATCTTCTGTCTGGTCTGTTACGCTTGTCAGACACTGGTTTTAACTTAGTATTGCACGAGTGCAATATTGCCGTGCCTGATCTGTCAATTGATCCGGGTGCCTTCGTTACGTTGAGCTTGCGACCTGAGAAAATAATTTTTACTCCCGTTGGACAAGGGCAACTTGATGGAGTTGTAGCGGCCAGATATTTTCTCGGTGATCAATGGATTTATTATCTCAACACCGCAATCGGAGAGCTGATTGTTGTTACCTCCAATGATGATTCCAAACCTCTGCCCGAACACACTAGTTCGGGTCTGACCTGGTCTACAGGTTCCTTGAGGTTGCTGACTGATAGCGACCATCAGCCATGACATCTTTGTCGAGACTACGCCCTTGGATTCTTTCTTCGCCAGGGATTTTCCTGTTTTTTTGTATGCTCGTATTACCTCTGGTTCTTACGGCAGTGCTGTCTTTCAACGTTTTTGATCACGTAACGGGTATAAAAAACCAGTTGACACTTGAGCATTACGTGACCGTTTTGACTGACTCCTACTATAACGGAATTTTTTGGCGAACGCTTTGGATATCGGCTTTGACCGCCTTGCTTTGCCTGTTGATTGGTGTGCCAGAGGCTTATATCCTGAGTCGAATGTCCAATCCCTGGAAATCAATTTTTTTACTTGTCTTGCTCGCTCCTTTGCTGGTCTCGGTCGTTGTTCGTTCTTTTGGCTGGAGTATTTTGCTTGGACCACAAAGCGTTTTGCACAATCTTTTCGCTGCCTTGGGTGTAGGGCCAATCAAGCTTCTTTATACCGAGTCGGCCGTCATCATTGCTCTTGTGCATGTGATGTTGCCATTCATGGTGATTCCTGTTTGGACTTCATTGCAAAAGCTCGATCCTGAAGTACAAAACGCAGCGCTTTCTCTCTCGGCACCACCCTTGACGACAATGCGCCGAATTATTCTGCCGCAGATCATGCCTGGCATCTTGTCAGGTAGTTTGATTGTCTTTGGCTTGAGTGCCAGTTCGTTTGTGATACCAGGTTTACTAGGTGGTCGAAGATTAAAAGTCGTTGCGACCATCGTTTATGACGAATATATGCATGAACTGAACTGGCCTTTTGGAGCGGCTGTCGCGTTAATTTTACTGACCGTTAATTTGCTGATAATGGTGACTTACAACCGCATGGTTGAGGGCCGCTATAAAAAATCAATAGGCTAACGCGATGAAAAAAAATGGTGTTTTTGCCCTCGCATTTAATGCCCTCGTGATTTTGTTTATGCTGGCACCGCTGGTGATCGTCTGTCTGGTTGCGTTCACACCAGGTCTAAGTTTGAGCGTACCTACGGACAATTTTTCACTACGCTGGTTTAAGGCTGTTTTTGCGCATTCGGATTTGTTGCAATCCTTTAAAAACAGTTTCTGGCTAGGTTTTATTTCTGCCTCACTTGCCACGTTGATCGCAGTGCCGGCTGGTTTAGCTATTACACGGTTTAGTTTTCCTGGCAGAGAATTCCTGAATGGATTTTTTTTGTCGCCCTTGATGATTCCGCATTTAGTTCTCGGTGTCGCGTTGCTACGCTTGTTCGCCCTGGTTGGTGCGACAGGAAGCTTTATATGGCTTGCCTTTGCGCACGTAATGATCATTACTCCTTATGTGTTGAGACTGATCATAGCTGCTTCAGTTGGTTTTGATCAGTCCTGTGAAAACGCAGCTCAAGCTCTCGGTGCGAATAGTTTTACTGTTTTTCGGCGTATAACCCTGCCTATGATTTTGCCCGGCATTACGGGTGGTTGGTTACTTGCTTTTATCAATAGTTTTGACGAGGTAACCATGTCGATCTTTGTTACTGCACCCTCAACGGTAACCTTGCCTGTTCGCATGTACATGTACGCGACCGAATCAATCGATCCTTTGATGGCGGCTGCTTCAGCCTTGACAGTGGGTTTCACATTGGTTGTTATGGTTCTGATAGATCGTATTTATGGATTGGACAAAATACTGGTTGGTGGAAAATGACGGATTTTAATGAAACAAAAAGATTATCCGACCCTCAGCTGCTCAGGCTTGGTGAAACAACTCGTGAACCTTTATCCTTTCTATTGAATGGGCGGTCTGTTCAAGCTTTGAAGGGCGATACAGTTCTGACCGCATTGTTAATGAACCAGTCTCATCTGCGAATGACAGAGCTTGACAATAAACCGCGCGCGGGTTTTTGTCTGATGGGTGCCTGTCAGGATTGCTGGATCACACTAGCAGGTGGCGAGCGGTTAAGAGCCTGCACCACCTTTATTGTGTCCGGTATGCATATCAAGACCCTTGCAGGTGATCAAGAGTGAGTCAAATATCCAATCCTGAGTCATGTATACCTGTCATCGTGGGTGCAGGGCCCGCGGGAGTCCGTGCTGCACAAACACTCGTCCGCCATGGTTTGCACCCGGTTGTGATTGACGAGTCTGCTGCCTGGGGCGGGCAAATTTACCGTCGGCAACCCAAAGAATTTAAACGCTCAGCACAGCAACTCTATGGCTTTGAAGCGGCTCGTGCCGAATCAATACATCAGGCAATGTCTGAGATTCAGGGCCAGATTGATTACCGTCCCGATACACTGGTCTGGAATGCAGAGGACCGACAGCTTGATACCTTGCACGCTGGAGTCACGTCAGTCACACCCTATACGCATTTGATTATCGCCACCGGTGCTACCGATCTGGTATTGCCGTTTGAGGGCTGGACACTACCAGGAGTCTATTCGCTTGGTGGCGCACAGGTTAGTCTTAAATTTCAAGCTTGTGCCATTGGTCAGCGAGTCGTGTTCATGGGTACAGGACCTTTGCTTTATTTGGTCGCCTACCAATATGCGAGGGCTGGCGCGCAGGTCGTCGCAGTGCTGGATACTGCAAGTCTGGTTGATCAGATTACGGCGACTCCACGACTGCTGAACAAGCCCGCTTTATTTGCCAAGGGTGTTTATTATGTCGCCTGGTTGCGCACGCACGGCGTCCCGATATATCGCTCAATCCAGCCAATTGCTGCAAGAGGCGAGGGCCGGGTGACTAGTGTGACTTGGCGCGACAAACAAGGCGAGCATACGCTGGACTGTGATGCGATAGGTTTTGGTTACGGTTTGAGGTCTGAGACACAACTCGCGGATATTCTGGGTGTCAAATTTCAATATGATCAGGCTCAGCGTGCAAGTATTCCAATACGCGATGAGGCTGGGCGCTCCAGTATTGCGGGAGTTTATCTGGCAGGCGATGGTGCATCGATCATGGGTGCTGAGGCCTCGGAGTTAGCCGGTGAGTTGGCTGCCCTGACTCTCTTGGAAGATGTTGATAAGCAGTATTTATCTCCAGCGGCTCATCAGCATCTGAAGAGCTTGAAGTCTCGACTCGCACACATTAGTCAATTCCGTTCAGGTCTTGAGCGTGCCTTTCCTTTTCCTGCTCACTGGGCCAAGCAAATTACTAATGAGGTCATTATCTGTCGTTGCGAGCAAATTACAGCTGGCGAAATCCGAAAAGCAGTCACTGAATTAAACGCGCTGGATCTTAATCGCGTCAAAGCTCTGACCAGAGTTGGAATGGGGCGCTGTCAAGCGCGAATGTGCGCAGCGGCTGCTGCAGAGATTGTGGCTGCTTGTGCCGGTATACAAATCAACAGCGTAAGTCGACTACGAGGGCAAGCGCCCATCAAGCCCATTCCTTTCATAGCTGATGCACAAGTCATTTCTAGTCTTAAGCGAGGCGAGCAATGACTCCTCTGCTCAGCACGGATGTTGCGATTATCGGTGGTGGAATCGTCGGAGCAAGTGCTGCGCTCGCACTTCGTCGCATGAATATTGCTGTGATGGTTCTGGAGCGTGATGTCTGCGGCTCGCACTCCAGTGGTGTCAACTATGGCGGCGTTCGTCGTCAGGGCCGCTCCATTTCACAACTGGCGTTATCCGCACGTGCCCATGAAATTTGGGGTCGACTTGAATCCCTGATCGGTATTAGCGCAGAGTATCTGCGCTCTGGCCATTTAAAAATAGCCAGGAGCGAGGCTGATATGGCCTCTCTTGAAGCCTATCGCGAAAAAACACTTGAGTACGGAATGAATTTGCAGATGCTTGACGGCTCATACCTGCGTAAACACTACCCTTGGCTCGGTGAGCGTGCGGTGGGTGGCTCGCTGTGCCCTGAAGATGGTCACGCCAATCCCCGTCTTGTCTCTCCTGCTTTTGCAATGGCAGCAAAACGAGCCGGCGCTGATATACGTGAGCATTGCCGTGTTGATTCTGTCAATAAAGACGGAGATCACTTTTTATTGAGGACTCACTCTGGTTTACAGATTCGTTCGCAATTTGTGCTTAATTGTGCAGGTGCGTGGTCTGGAAAAATTGCTGCTCAGTTTGGTGAAGTTGTGCCGATGGAGTCCATCCATCCCGTTATGGTTGTAACTGAACCGCTTGCGCCATTCATGAGTTTGAGTCTGGGTGTGGAGGGCGGTGGTGTTTACGCCAGACAGGCGCCAAGAGGCAACTGTGTCATCGGCGGCTCGAGAGGATTTGCGCTGGATGAGTTGCGTGCACGTCCAAGTCGCTCAGCTATCAATCTGGTTTTACAACAAACTGTAGAGCTCTTACCAGGTTTGCGACATGCGCATATTATTCGTTCCTGGAGCGGTACGGAAGGCAGCTTGCCGGATAGGCAGCCGGTGATAGGGTTCAGTAAAACTACACCAGGGCTCGTCCACGGTTTCGGTTTTTCTGGTGCCGGTTTCCAAATCGGCCCTGCAGTGGGTGAGGTACTGGCTGAGCTTGTACGCGATGGTCGTAGCCAAACACCGCTTGATGCTTTTGCTATTGATCGTTATACCTGAAGCAACTTTATATCAATACTCTTAATTAACTGAAGGATTTTTTCATGACATGTTCAGACAGAATCACTAGCGCCCCGGTGGCTTTCATGCGCAAATCCCTCGCTGTACTTTCAGTGATTTGTATCAGTTTTTTTAGCGTAACTGCGGCTGCGCAAAACAAAACGCTTTATGTCGGTATGAATGGCGGCTCAATGGAAAAGACCTGGGTTGAACATGTTTTTCCTGCTTTCGAAAAACAGCATAACGTCAAGGTTGTCGTCGTGCCAGGCACCTCAGCAGATATCCTTGCAAAAGCTCAAGCGAACAAGGACAAGCCTCAGTTACATGTCATTTTTCTGGATGATGGGGTGATGGTCCGCGCCGTAGGTATGGGACTTTGCGAAAAAATGCAGCCGAGCCCTGAACTAAATGAGGTGTATCCCGCTGCGAGATTTAAAGACGATATGGCCACCGGAGTCACGATGGGTATGACTGGAATGGCCTATAACAGGAAAATGTTCACTGAAAAAGGCTGGTCGGCGCCTACCTCATGGCTGGATCTGGCTGATCCAAAATATAAGGGAAAAATACTCTTTCAATCTATGCCATCTTCCTCCTTCGGACTTCACGGTTTTCTCATGTTTAACCGGATCAAGGGTGGCAACGAGAATAACGTCGATCCAGCGTTTAAGGCTTGGTCAGGTTCAATAGGCCCGAACGTTCTTGAGTACATCCCGAGCTCGGCTAAGGTGTCAGAGATGATGCAAAATGGTGAGATAGCTATAGCGCCGCTTACACCAACTGGTGTCGCAGTCCTGCAGGACAAGGGAGTAGAAATCGAGTATGCGCAACCCAAAGAGGGGTCTGTCGTCCTGATGGTTGCAGAATGTGTCATAGCGAAAAATAATGAACCTGAGTTGTCACAAAAGCTCGCAGCTTATTTGTTATCAGCCAAGGCCCAGGAGGCCGGATTGCAATATGGCAGTCAGATCCCGTCAAATGCCAAAGCCCAAGCGATTGGCGAAGTAGCTCAGTCGCGACTTAAACGTTTTGCACAATATATGGAAAACGCAGTCACGGTCGATTGGGAGGCAATCAATACGAATCGACCAAGCTGGAACCAGCGTTGGAATAGAACGATCGAGACAAAATAATGATCAGTCACGCGCTCACAATTCAGAATATTTTTTCTCGGCTAGAACTTGATTTTGGACCGGAGTTCGACTTTGAGCTTGGGCATGAGACCGACCCCATGGCTTCAGCTAGACCAGGAAAAATTAACGTTCACTCGCCGATTGATGGTGGCTTTATTGCAGCAATAACACCAACCTCGACTGAGCAAGTCAGTGCAGCGATCGAGCGAGCACAGCACCGCGCACGTACCTGGCGTAACGAGCCGGGGCCCAGGCGTGGTTCAGTTGTGCGCGCCTTTGGTGAAATAGTTCGCAGCCACAAAGTTTCACTGGCTGAAATTATTACGCTTGAGACTGGCAAGATCACGCAAGAGAGCCTTGGAGAAGTTCAGGAGGTCATCGATATCTGTGAATTCGCTTTGGGCCTGTCTCGACAGTTGTATGGCTTGACCATTGCCAGTGAAAGGCCCGAACACAAATTACTCGAAACCTGGCACCCGCTCGGTGTGGTTGGAATAATTTCAGCTTTCAATTTTCCCATGGCAGTCTTTGCCTGGAATGCCGCGTTAGCTTTGGTTTGCGGCAATACCCTGGTTTGGAAACCCTCTGAAAAAACTCCTCTTTGTGCGCTTGCCTTAAATGCTCTATTAGTGAGAGCTTGCTCAGAGCAAGGCCTTGATTCCGAAGGGGTCAGTGAGGTATTAGTTGGTGGCCGTGAGGCTGGCGAAGCACTAGTGGTTCATCCTGGCGTCAAATTAGTCAGCGCGACTGGTTCAAGCGCGATGGGTCGGGAGGTTGGCATCCGTTGTGCTGAGCTTTTCAAACGTTCCTTGCTGGAGCTTGGTGGAAATAACTGCGCGATTGTCGCACCGTCTGCGAATTTGGATTTGGTGTTGAGAGGTGTGGTATTTGCTGCGGCCGGAACTGCTGGCCAGCGCTGTACGAGTTTACGCAGACTAATCGTTCATCGATCAATTTATTCAAAATTAGTAACTTCTCTGCTACGCGCCTACGAACGTTTGCCCATCGGTGATCCACGCGCAGCGGGAACACTGATTGGTCCGTTGATCGATCAGCGCGCTTTCAATGCGATGCAAAGCACACTCGGCGAGGCGATTAAAGCGGCTGCCAAAGTTCATTTTGGTCAGAGAGAGCACAGCATAAGTGATGCTAGCTATTACGTGCGTCCAGCTCTTGTTGAAATGACTCAACAACTTGAACCGATGCTCAGCGAAACCTTTGCCCCCATTCTATATGTCATGCCTTATGATGATTTTGAACAGGCCATTGAGCTCAATAACGCAGCCCGACACGGCTTATCCTCAGCGGTGTTTACGCAAGACTTACGCGAAGCAGAGATCTTTACCAGTGCTCGCGGGTCCGATTGCGGGATTGCCAATGTCAATATTGGTACCAGTGGTGCTGAAATAGGCGGTGCCTTTGGCGGTGAAAAACAGACCGGAGGAGGGCGCGAGTCTGGTTCTGACGCATGGAAATCCTATATGCGACGGGCAACGAACACTATCAATTACGGCACTACCTTACCGCTGGCTCAAGGCGTTAAGTTCGATCTTTGAGTCCGGATTATTTTGTTAGCTATATCACTGATGACTTTGCATACCGAGACCTAGCAAAAGGTCTCGGGTTGTGCCACAGACAGACTCAAGCATTTGTTTGCTCGCTTGTTCTGAAAGTTGGGAATTTTTGACGATTTTCATCACGTTGCTCCCAAGTTGTTTGAATAACAGAGCAACACTTTCACTATTGCTTTGCGCAGCAGGCAGATTATTACGTAGGTAATGCCCAAGATTGTCCGGGGTATTCCATACCCCACGATGATATTGCGTTGCTTCCATGGTGAACTCACCCAGAAAGAGTCTGCTCAGGGCTTGTATTCGTTGTTCGATCCATTGCAGAAACTGTTCGCGGGACATCTCCCCGGCGAAAGAGTTTTTAATGACATCTGAGGCGAATTTCCGGACAATTTTGTTGACTTCATGAGCGGAATTCAGTGCTGGAAGCTTGGAGGCATCACTTTGCATAGTTATGATCGTTGGGTCAGGTGCGTTGGTGTCAAAGTCTTTAATTCACTAGAATGATGGCATAGTTATCCATCTCACATGCAAAGTTGAACTATCCATGGCTAAAAAAGAAGAGCTTGATCCAGAAACTCTAGAACTCATTGAGTGGTGTACTGAGGTTGAGGGTTATCTTGTGGCTGCAGGGGCGAGCCTTAAAGAAGCTCAGGATTACATTGAAGAGCAGGCGGAGTGGTTCACTGATCAGTTCTACGAGGGCCTGGCGCCAGAGCAGGCTGCAAAAGCTTCGCTGAATGACTAAATGACCCAATTAAGTGTCTTACACCAGCTAATTTAAGCGTCTTACACCTGCTAATGCTAAAATCACGCGTGTTTACCCTTTGACTTTGCGCGGCATTGCCGCGCTTTTTGTGACCAAAGCCCCAAGAATGATCGCTATTACATTGCCAGACGGCTCGCAACGCCAGTATCCCGCACCACTTACGGTCGCAGAAGTCGCGCAATCCATTGGCTCGGGGCTAGCTCGCGCAACTCTAGGCGGACGGGTGACCGAGCACGGCCAGTCGCGCCTCGTTGATGCGACGCATTTGATCAAGCACGACACGGAACTCTCCATCATTACGGCAAAAGACCCTGATGGCCTGGATTTGATCCGTCACTCGACTGCGCATTTACTGGCCTATGCAGTGAAATCCCTGTTTCCTGAGGCGCAGGTCACAATCGGGCCTGTCATCGAAAACGGTTTTTTTTACGACTTCTCCTACAAGCGCCCCTTTACCCCCGAGGACCTGGTCGCCATTGAAAAGAAAATGGCTGAACTGGCAAAAAAAGACGAAGTCGTCACCAGAGAGGAATGGCTTCGTGATGATGCTGTGAAATACTTCAACAGCATTGGCGAAAAATACAAAGCCGAGATCATCGCTTCCATACCAGGTAATGAAACGATCAGCCTGTATCGAGAGGGTGACTTTATTGATTTATGTCGCGGCCCTCATGTGCCTAGCACTGGTAAATTAAAAGTATTCAAATTAATGAAGCTTGCAGGCGCCTATTGGCGCGGCGACAGCAACAACGAAATGTTGCAGCGTATTTATGGTACGGCCTGGGGTTCCAAAGAAGATCAGGACGCATACCTGCATATGCTTGAGCAGGCAGAGTTGCGCGACCATAGAAAAATTGGACGTGATCTTGACCTGTTTCATTTCCAGGAAGAAGGTCCAGGTCTGATTTTCTGGCATCCCAAAGGCTGGACCATCTGGCAACAGGTCGAGCAATACATGCGCTCGGTCTATCGGGACAATGGCTACCAGGAAGTCAAAGCACCTCAAATACTGGATCTCTCATTGTGGAAAAAGACAGGGCACTGGGACAACTACCGTGAAAATATGTTCACAACCGAGTCTGAGAACCGCACCTATGGTTTAAAACCCATGAATTGCCCAGGCCACGTCCAGATTTTTAATCATGGTTTGCACTCCTACCGTGATTTGCCACTGCGGTATGGCGAGTTTGGTCAGTGCCATCGCAATGAACCCTCTGGTTCACTGCATGGCATGATGCGTGTTCGTGGCTTTACGCAGGATGATGGTCACATTTTCTGTACCGAAGACCAACTGCAGGATGAATGCGCCCAATACACCTCCTTGCTTCAAAAAGTCTATGCGGATTTTGGTTTTACTGAGATTTTGTACAAAGTTGCTACTCGTCCTGAAAAACGTATCGGCAGTGACGAAGTCTGGGATAAGGCTGAAACAGCTCTGATGGAAAGTCTGCGCCGCACCGGTTGCGATTTCGAAGTCTCTCCCGGTGAGGGGGCTTTTTACGGCCCTAAAGTTGAATACACCTTGAAAGACGCGATTGGCCGTCACTGGCAATGTGGCACGATTCAGGTTGATTTTTCAATGCCCGAGCGACTGGGCGCCGAGTTTGTCGACGCAAATGACCAACGCCGTGCCCCGGTCATGTTGCACCGAGCCATTTTGGGTTCGCTTGAACGTTTTATCGGAATGCTGATAGAAAACCACGCCGGTGCTTTGCCCGCTTGGCTCGCTCCAGTCCAGGCTGTTATCTGCTGTATTTCCGAACCAACTGCTGATTACGCAACAGAAATAGCACAAACCCTGAAAAAACAAGGCTTTAGAGTAGAATCAGATTTACGGGCTGAGAAAATCACCTATAAAATCCGTGAGCACAGCTTGCAAAAAGTACCCTATATCCTGGTGGTCGGTGATAAAGAGCGTCAGGCAGGGACTGTAGCGGTACGTGGTCGTGGTGGACTGGATCTGGGTGTCATGCCCTTAGCCGAGTTCGCAAATTTATTATCAGAAGACGTGAACTTACGTCGCAATTCCAGCGCGCCTGTTACTCAGGCCGCTTAATCTCCAGGAGTCGTCAACATCGCAACAGAAAAACCCCATCGCATTAACGGTGAAATCCGAGTTCCCGAAGTGCGTTTGCTTGGTATTGAAGGTGAACAACTCGGTATCGTAAAGACGTTTGACGCCATTCGCATGGCTGAAGAAAACGAAATTGATCTGGTCGAGATCGCGCCTAATGCCGAACCGCCAGTTTGCCGTCTGATGGATTACGGCAAATTCAAATATCAAGAACAAAAACGTCTTGCCGAGGCCCGCTCAAAGCAAAAAATTATCCAGGTCAAGGAAGTCAAATTCCGCCCCGCGACCGACGAAGGTGATTATCAGGTCAAGCTGCGTAATCTCAAGCGCTTTCTCGATGAAGGCGATAAAGCCAAGGTCACCTTGCGTTTCAGAGGCCGTGAAATGGCTCACCAGGAGCTTGGCATGCGCGTGTTGGAGCGTGTTCGTGATGACTTGCTTGATATGGCTGTGGTCGAGGCCATGCCTAAACTTGAAGGCCGTCAGATGGTGATGGTTTTATCACCACGCAAAAAGGCACCTGGTAAAGCAGAAGCCGCATGATGTTGCGTGTTCTCTTTGTACTGGATCCTCTGCCAGCGCTTAACGCCTACAAGGACAGCTCTGTTGCGATGATGCGTGCATTCGAGGCACGCGGTCATTCGGTGAGCGTAGCGTTGCAGGGCGATCTTTTCATTCAGGATGGTCAGGTCTTCGCGACCGCTACACCGATTGCCCTGGTGCCTGGCGCGGATTTACACGAGAAATCCTGGTGGACTGTAACAGGTGCCGCAACGGATGCGCTTCTGCAAAATTACAGTGCAGTGATTATGCGTAAGGATCCTCCCTTTGACATGGAGTACGTCTACACCACGCATATGCTTGAGTATGCGCAATCGCTAGGCGCACGTGTGATGAATAGTGGTGATGCGATTCGTAACCACCCTGAGAAACTCGCCATTACAGAGTTTCCTGAATTCACTACACCGACGCTTGTGACACGTGATATGGAGCGTATTAAAGCTTTCCATTCCGCTCACAAAGACGTCATTGTCAAGCCACTCGATGGTATGGGTGGTACGGGTATTTTCCGCTTGTCTGTCAATGAGCCCAATCGCAATGCCATTCTTGAGACTTTGACCGACAACGGTCATCGCACGATTATGGCGCAACGCTATATCCCTGAAATCAAGGATGGCGATAAACGTATTTTGTTAATCGGTGGAGAGCCTGTTCCGTTCTGTCTCGCTCGCATCCCACTGGCTGGCGAAACGCGTGGCAATTTGGCGGCTGGTGGTCGTGGAGTCGCCCAGCCTCTCACGGAGCGCGACTGGTACATCGCACGCGCTATTGCGCCCAAGCTCGCCGCACGTGGTTTGTTGCTTGTTGGGTTAGATGTAATTGGTGATTACGTGACTGAAATCAATGTAACCAGCCCGACATGTTTTGTGGAAATTACCGAGCAAACTGGCTTTGATGTGGCAGGACGGTTTGTCGAGGCGCTAGAGGCAGTCCTTAACAAGGCAGCATAAGCCATGATTTCAATAATGGTTGTGGCCCATGTGCCTCTGGCCTCTGCCTTGGTTGATTGTGCCAGACATGTGCTGGGTCACGACCCTTATGTCACTGCAGTCGACATCCTCCCCAACGAGTCAGCGATTGATTGCTCAAAAACCCTCGCCGAGCAAATAATATCCATCGATCGTGGGGAGGGCGTGCTGTTGCTAACTGATTTACCCGGCGCGACACCTTCCAATATCGCTACTCAGGCCTGTCATATTGTTCATGAGGCAGGAGTTGCCTGTTGTGTGCTCGCGGGAGTGAATGCCTCAATGCTGCTGCGCGCCATAAATTATCGTCAGGGTAATCTCGAAGATGTAGCAACAATTGCGCTTGCTGGTGCCACACAAGCCCTGTTGCGTGTAGACTAAGTCAATTCCTAATTTTTTACCTTTATTGACTATGCCTCAGTTAGATATCGTAGTATCAAACAAGCTTGGCTTGCATGCTCGCGCTGCCGCCAAGCTGACGCAGCTCGCAGCTCAGTACAGTTGTGACATTTATATTTCAAAAGGCGCAAAACGCGTCAATGCTAAAAGTATTATGGGTGTCATGATGCTGGCAGCGGGTATTGGCACAACAGTCACGATTGATGCTGCGGGTGGTGACGCAGAAAAAGCTATCTCTGAAATTCAGGCCCTGTTTAATGACAAATTTGGCGAAGGTCAGTAACTCCCGGACTGAGCAACCAGCCAGCCCAATGATGTGCCTTTATGGGCAGGGCGTCGCGCGAGGATACGCAATAGGACGCGTTGTTGTCATGGGTGCTACGGCGCTAGAGGTTGTTCACTACCGTATTTCTGACGACGCAGTCGCTGCTGAAAAAAAACGTTTGACCCACGCACTCAAGGCAACTCAGCTTGAAATGCAGGAGTTGGCTGAGTCACTGCCTGACGATGCCCCCCGCGAGCTGGCAGCCTTGTTGAGTGTGCATGGCATGTTGCTCTCAGATCCTTTGCTGGCTGACCAGGCTCTTTCTCTGATCGAAGAAAAACATTACAACGCAGAATGGGCACTCACGACACAGGGTCAAATCCTGGGTGAGCAGTTCGCAGCCATGGAAGATGAGTACTTGCGTGAACGTGGCTCTGATGTCAGGCAAGTCATCGAACGAGTGCTGACACTGCTTTCGGGCTCGGGCGCATCGCTTAAGCTTGAGCACGATCAGGATCAGGACGATCCGTTGATCGTAGTCGCTCATGATATTTCTCCTGCTGAAATGATTCGCCTGCGTGGAGCGCGGTTTGCCGGCTTCGCGACAGATTTAGGGGGAGCTACTTCTCATACTGCGATTGTTGCGCGCAGTATGGGGGTGCCCGCAGTTGTGGCTCTCGGTCATGTGCGTGCGCTTGTGCGCGATGGCGATATGGTGATCTTGGACGGCGCGCACGGCACAATCCTTGTCAATCCTTCCGAAGTTGCTTTGCAGGAGTATCGGCGTCTGCAGCAGTCCTATCTCGCTGAGCGTGCCGAGCTCGCTCTTCTGAAGGATGTGCCATCTGAAACGCTCGATGGTATAGCGATTGAGTTATATGCGAACATAGAATTACCTGATGAAGCTGAATTAGCACTAGCTAACGGGGCGGCAGGCATAGGTTTATTCAGAAGTGAATTTTTATTCATGGGCAGGCCTGATCTGCCTAGCGAGGAGGAGCAATACCTTGCTTACTCCTCGGTTGTCAGGGCAATGCAGGGCAGACCTGTAACAATCCGCACCCTTGATATCGGTGCAGATAAAACACTTGACGGTGAAGCGACCGTTTCAACGAATCCCGCCCTTGGTTTACGTGCAATTCGTTATTGCCTCGCACATCCCGATTTATTTGCAACCCAACTACGTGCTATTTTGCGTGCCTCAGCCCATGGAACTGTTCGTATTCTCATTCCAATGATTGCACACATGCATGAACTTGTAGCCACACGAGCCGCGATAGCTTCGGCCAAGCAAGAGCTCGACGAGCGCGGACAAGCCTATGCTGAGCATATTGAGTTAGGAGCTATGGTCGAAGTTCCAGCTACAGCTATTGCGATCGAGCCGTTTGCAGCTGCACTTGATTTCCTGTCAATCGGCACCAACGATTTGATTCAATACACCTTGGCTATTGACCGCGCAGATAATGAGGTTTCAGGTCTCTACGACCCTCTGCATCCTGCAGTATTGAGGCTTATTGCCAATACGATCAATGCAGGCGTTCGGGTAGGCATTCCTGTTTCAGTTTGTGGCGAGATGGCAGGGGATTCAAATCTGACACGACTGCTGTTAGGTCTGGGTCTGACAGTATTTTCAATGCATCCGCAACAGCTGCTTGATGTTAAGCGTGAAATCCGTGATGCGCACTCGAATGCACTGCGCAACAAAGTCGCCAATGCCTTAAATCGCGCGCATCCAATCGACCCTGCGCAGCTCTATCATTAAAGCGCTGCATCACCCGTCTCGCCAGTCCGAATCCGTACGACTTGTTCAAGCGGTAAGATAAAAATCTTGCCGTCACCAATCTTTCCTGTGCGAGCGGCTTGCTCAATCGTATCAACGCACTGATCTACTAATTCATTCGCTACTGCAGCTTCTACTCTCAGTTTTGGCAGGAAATCAACCGCGTACTCAGCGCCACGATACAGCTCTGTATGCCCCTTCTGACGTCCAAAACCCTTAACCTCCGTAACTGTCAAACCCTGTATGCCTAGCGCAGATAAAGCGATACGTACTTCGTCGAGTTTGAATGGTTTAATAATCGCAATAATCAGCTTCATATAACTGTCCTCAAAAAAACTATCAATTCAATGAAGATAATTAAGCAATTTATATGCCAGACTAGGTTTTACTAAGGGGCTTGGTGTTGGCTTGAGCATGCAGCACTTAAATGGTGCTTTTTTTAGTTTTTAGCTATTTTTTGAGGCATGTTGATTTCAACATGCGCTGCCTTAAGAGGTTTAAAATGTACATATCGACGATCTAGGAGCGCATCAGCATGAATCAGCCCAAAGCATGGTTTGAAGAGTTTCAAAAAAATGTTTCAGAATTGATTGCGCGTAGTCCTGCTGCGGACATCGAACGCAATGTCAAAGGCTTCATGGGTCAGGCTTTTAACCGTATGGATCTTGTCACACGGGAGGAGTTTGATATTCAGGTGGATCTGCTCAGCCGGGCGCTGATTCGTATCGAAACTCTTGAAAAACAGGCACAAATACTTGAACACAGACTGAGCGCACTTGAGTCTGACGATAAGTAAGCCCGACAAAAATCTTAGCTGCTACAGCTGAGGCTAATCGCCCTTATCAAGAGCAAGAACACTAAAATTTAAAAGCAATAACCCTGAAAGACCGCTGGACAAACTCGTCCGCCGGTCTTTTTTTATTTACCTCTAACGCCCCATACTTTCCTTTTTATGTTGGAGAAAGTATGTCGCTTGCTGTGGTTATGAGTCGCTCCTTAGTGGGGCTTGATGCACCGATCGTGCGCGTTGAAACTCATTTGTCCAATGGTTTGCCATCTTTTGTAATTGTTGGTTTGGCCGATGCGGAGGTTCGCGAGAGTCGCGAACGGGTGAGGGCAGCCATTCAAAGCAGTGGCTTTAGTTTCCCCTCGGGCAGGCTAACAGTTAATCTTTCTCCCGCAGATTTACCCAAAGAGTCTGGACGATTTGATTTGCCTATAGCGCTGGGCGTTTTACTGGTATCTGGCCAAGTTAATCTGAGTTATCAGCAACTTGGCTCTCAGACTTCTCAAGCTATTCCAACACTTGCTCAATGGGTTGTTGCTGGAGAATTATCACTTTCAGGTTTGTTAGTACCGATCGCTGGGGCAATTTCTATCGCGCTCGCTGTTGCACGTAACCAGCCCGACTCAAAGTTGGTTTTACCTATCAATAACGCGATTCAAGCCGCACGCGTTCCCGGCATCTGCGTGCTGGGTGCCAGCTCCTTGCGTGAGGTGGTGGAGCACTTGACCGGCGAGTCCTCTCTCATGAAGCCGACTCCACCTTCTGATGAACCGCCTCAGTTGCAGGAAGTGTGCCTGTCCGACGTCAGAGGCCAGAGCATGGCGAAAAGGGCGTTAGAAGTCGCCGCTGTGGGCGGACACAGCTTATTGCTCTGTGGCACACCAGGTGTAGGCAAAAGTATGCTTGCCAAGCGTTTGACCGGTATTTTGCCGCCTATGACGCAGACTGAGTGCCTGGAGGTGGCGTCGATCTGCGCCTTCAGTGGCCAGCGCGATTTAGCCTGGGGAGTGAGGCCGTTTCGTGCGCCTCACCATACCGCCTCACCTGCAGCAGTGATAGGTGGTGGCGCCAAGCCCCGGGCGGGTGAGATTACGCTGGCTCACAGGGGAGTGCTTTTCCTGGATGAGCTGCCAGAATTTGACCGAAAGGTGATCGAGGCTTTGCGTGAGCCACTTGAGTCAAAAGAAGTCTCCATCGCCAGAGCAAGGTTCAAGATTGATTTTCCAGCTGATTTTCAACTGATTGCTGCCATGAACCCTTGTCCTTGCGGCTGGATTGGGCATGCGGTAAAAAAATGTCAATGTCGCCCTGAACAGATTGAACGTTATCAGGCTCGTTTATCTGGACCCTTGCTGGATCGGATAGATCTTGCCATCACAATTTTGCAGTCTGAGCAAAAATGGATGGACCTTGAGCAAGGGGAACCTTCCAGCAGCGTTAAAGTCAGGGTTACACACGTACGTTCGGTTCAAATGCAAAGGCAGCAATGCGCCAACGCGCAATTGCCTGCGGCTATGCTTGATAAAATATGCCTGATGTCGACCGAGGCGCAACAGCTATTAGCCAGAGTCGTCCAGCTCGAGAGCATGTCAGCCAGGTCAATCCAGAAAATAAGGCGCGTGGCTCGTACCTGCGCCGATATGTCGGGTTCTGAGCGAATAGATTCAACACATCTGGCGGAGGCTTTTCAATATCGGTTCAGATAATTGGTTGTTAGCTATGCATTTGCTAAAAAGTAGAAATTCATCATATAATCAAAGGCTTTCCTGGAAAACCTTCAGGGAAAAGTGAGTGTGCTGGGGTTATAAAGATTCGCGCTTAGAGTTTGTTTTGACTGGTAATTGAAAATGCGGGTGGTTAAAAACGCAGTTGAAACTACCGATGAAAAACAGAACCAGGCACGGGGCACCTGCAGGACACCATTTATTCTGGATTTATTATGCCTAAGATGAAAACCAAGAAAAGCGCCTCAAAGCGCTTTCAGGTTCGCGGCAGCGGATCGATCAAGCGGGGTCAGGCTTTCAAACGCCACATCCTCACCAAAAAAACCACTAAAACCAAGCGCCAGTTGCGTGGGTCTGCAGCGGTCGATAAAACAAACGTGGCTTCAGTTAAAGCCATGATGCCTTTCGCTTGATAGGAGCTAAAACATGCCTCGCGTAAAACGTGGTGTAACGGCACGCGCCCGTCACAAAAAAGTCATAACAGCCGCTAAAGGCTACCGTGGTCGCCGCGGTAATGTGTTCCGTATTGCCAAGCAAGCAGTTATGCGTGCTGGTCAATACGCATATCGCGATCGCCGCAACAAAAAGCGTACATTCCGCGCATTGTGGATCACGCGTATCAACGCTGCAGTCCGTATGCATGATGTTACTTACAGCGTGTTTATTGCTGGCCTGAAAAAAGCCGCAATCGAACTAGACCGCAAAGTGCTCGCCGATATGGCTGTGCATGACAAAGCGGGCTTTACCTCTGTGGTTAATCAGGTTAAAGCTGCTCTGGCAGCCTAACTACTGGTTAGTTGTATCTGCAAAACGGGGCCACTGGGCTCCGTTTGCATTTTGAAGTTTGATTTTGTCCAAGGTTCCTTGTGATGTCTGAAATAGTCGACGATCTGATTGAGCAGGCCCGTACACAGTTTGCACAGGCCCATGATGCTGCTTCAATTGAAAATGCAAAAGCGAAGTTCCTTGGAAAGCAGGGCTCGCTCACGGAGCTGCTCAAGGGCTTATCCAAGCTTGACGCTGAAACCAAGCGTGCGGAAGGCGCCCGTATTAATTTGATCAAGCAGCAGATCGAAACGCTGCTCAATGCGCGTCGCGCAGCACTCGCGCAGGCTGAGCTTGAAGCAAAATTAGCCTCTGAAACGATCGATGTGAGCTTGCCAGGACGCGGTGTATCGACAGGTACGGTTCATCCAGTGATTCAGACCTGGCAACGTGTTGAGGCTATTTTCAAGTCTATTGGCTTTGATGTGGCTGATGGTCCCGAAATAGAAAACGACTGGACTAACTTTACAGCGTTGAATAATCCTGAAAACCATCCCGCACGCTCCATGCAGGATACTTTTTATGTCGACATGAAAGACAGTAAAGGTTTGCCTTTATTGTTGCGCACTCACACTAGCCCCATGCAGGTCCGTTACGCCCGCATGAATAAACCTCCGATCAAAGTGATTGCCCCAGGTCGTACCTACCGGGTCGACAGCGATGCCACGCATTCCCCTATGTTTCATCAGGTTGAGGGGTTGTGGATTGACGAAAATATTTCGTTTGCTGATCTGAAAGGCGTCTATACAAATTTTCTGCGTTGTTTCTTTGAAACTGATGACCTCGAGTTACGTTTTAGACCCTCATTTTTTCCCTTTACCGAGCCCTCGGCTGAGATTGACATGATGTTCACCTCAGGTCCGAACAAAGGACGCTGGTTGGAAATATCGGGTTCCGGACAGGTCCATCCCGATGTGATTCGAAACTTTGGTCTTAATCCTGAGCGCTACATCGGTTTTGCTTTCGGTTCAGGCCTTGAGCGTTTGACAATGTTACGTTACGGCGTGAATGATTTACGTCAATTCTTCGAAGGCGATCTGCGCTTTTTGCGTCAGTTCAACCATTAATCAAGTTCAGACCGACACGGTTCATCATGCAATTTTCTGAGTCCTGGCTGCGTACGCTAGTCAACCCCGCCATCAGTACCGATGAGTTATCCCATCGCCTGACAATGGCCGGCCTTGAAGTTGAAGAAATCAATCCGGTTGCTCCGGAGTTTTCTGGTGTTGTCGTTGCACGTATCGAAACAGCCGAACCACATCCGAATGCCGATAAATTACGAGTATGCACCGTTGATGCAGGCACGGGTAGTTTGTTACAAATTGTCTGTGGTGCTCCAAACGCCGCTGCGGGCCTGAAAGTACCACTGGCCCTGGTGGGCGCGACGCTACCAGGCGGTATGAAAATCGGTGTAGCAAAAATGCGCGGTGTTGAGTCCTCGGGGATGTTGTGTTCTGCCAGGGAACTGGGACTTTCGCAAGATCGTGCTGGCTTGATGATTTTGCCAGATGATGCGCCAATCGGCTCAAGCATCCGCGATACCCTTGATTTGGATGACACACTTTTCACACTCAAGCTGACCCCCAATCGTGCAGATTGCCTTTCCATACTAGGCGTGGCACGCGAGGTAGCAGCTTTGACAGGGTGCGAAATCAAAGCACCCTCAACCGCAGCGATTTCTCCTGCCCTGACTGAAGTTATACCCGTCAAGGTACTCGCTCCTGATCTGTGTGGCAGGTTCGCTGGGCGAGTCGTGCGTGGCGTTAATGCGCGCGCCAAAACACCTGACTGGATGGTGAAGTGTCTTGAGCGTGCAGGGCAACGCTCGGTCACTGCTCTGGTAGATATTTCAAATTACGTCATGTTGTTGTTGGGCAGACCCACTCATGTATTCGATATTGATCGTATGCCAGAGCCTGCCATGGAAGTACGCTGGGCGCGACAAGGTGAAACGCTTAAATTACTCAATGACCAGGTCATTGCGCTCGATGAAACGATGGGAGTCATTTGTAGCGCAGATGTTCCAGAGAGTCTGGCTGGCATCATGGGTGGCGCTTCGGCAGCAGTTTCACTTGAGACAACGAGTATTTACGTTGAAGCTGCTTTCTGGTGGCCGCACGCGATTGCAGGGCGCGCACGGCGCTTGAAATTAAATTCTGAAGCAAGTCACAGGTTTGAGCGTGGTGTTGATTTTGAAAATATACCTGAGCATCTGGAACTGATTACGCAATTGATTATTGATGTTTGCGGTGGGCAGGCGGGTCCCATTGATGATCAGCTAATCAATCTGCCTGCACGCACACCCGTCAAAATGCGTCTTGCACGGTGTTGCAAAATTTTAGGTATCACGGTTTCCCATGAAGAAACTGCACGGATCTTCACGTTGCTGGGTCTTGAATTTACGACTCAGGGCGATGATTTTATTGTCACGCCACCAACCTACAGGTTTGATATTCAAATTGAAGAAGACCTGATCGAAGAGATTGCGCGCATTGTTGGTTTTGAAAATATTCCCGCAGTTCCTCCCATCGCAGCTGCCACAATGCGCTTAGCGCCTGAGACAACACGCTCAGCGCATACTGTTCGCAATGAAATGTCCATGCTTGGCTATCAGGAGGTGATTAATTTCTCCTTTGTTGAAGAGCCCTGGGAAGTTGAAATGGCGGGAAATCAGAATCCAATCCGCCTCCTTAATCCTATCGCCAGCCAGCTGGCTGTCATGCGTTCATCTCTCTTGCCAGGTTTGGTTGCGAATATTCGTTATAACGCTAATCGGAAACAAACACGTGCACGAGTATTCGAACTCGGCCGAGTATTCAGTCGTGACGCTTCAGTGACGGATGGCCCACTCACGGTTGCTGGTGTAAGTCAGCCACAATCACTAGCCGCGGCTGCCTGGGGACCCGTTGCTCAAGAGCAGTGGGGCGTTTCGAGCCGCGCGGTTGATTTTTTTGACATTAAACACGATGTCGAGACTTTGTTCGCCAGTCGAGCAGCAGAGCTTAAATTTGTAAAAGATAGCCATCCTGCGCTTCATCCTGGTCAGACGGCACGCATCATGCTTTCTGATCAGCCGATTGGTTGGCTAGGCGCACTCCATCCAAAGTGGGTTCAGGCCCAAGAGTTTTCGAGTGCTCCGGTGCTGTTCGAGGTGAGCCTGGAGGCTTTGCAGACTATACCGATGCCCGTCGTTCAGGAATTATCCCGTCAACCTGTTGTGCAGCGCGACATGGCTATCTGGGTCGCAGCAGATAAGGCAGTTGGTGAACTACTCGACACTATTTACGCCACTATTTCAGCACATCCTGATCTTGCGGTTGTCCGCGACGTCAGACTGTTCGACGTCTGGCGTGACAAATCGTCCGGCACAAGTGCTGAGGCGTCCAAAGAAAAGAGCCTTGCTTTCCGCTTCTGGTTGCAGGACACTGACGTTACGCTTGACGATGTGCGAGTTGATGCGTGTCTTTTGCAAATCAGAACTGCTCTCGAGTCTATCCATCAGGCGCGTCAGCGCTAATTCCTTGTTCGCTTACAGGTTCAATTTATGAATACAGAACTATCAACTCACGAACCACGGACGCTGACTAAAGCCGAACTGGCTGAGATGCTGTTCGATCGTGTCGGGCTGAATAAACGCGAAGCAAAAGACATTGTTGATACGTTTTTTGAAGAAATCCGTGACGCTCTCGCCCGTGGAGAGCAGGTTAAGTTATCAGGTTTTGGTAATTTTCAGGTTCGTAACAAATCTCCGCGACCAGGGCGTAACCCCAAGACCGGAGAAACTATCCCAATTGCTGCACGTAGAGTCGTTACGTTCCATGCCAGTCAAAAACTTAAAAGTGCAATAGAAACTCAGCCTTAAATCAATTGATCTATCGCAATGTATCGGGGTTTTTGCTGATGCTTTGTGCTTGAATCTTTTATGCAAGCTGTGTAACCTAAGTAGCCCGATTGATTCAAGTACAGCCCGTATCCTTTACGATGGATCTTGAGCTGACTTGATCATTTTTCAGTCGACCCAGAATAAAACTTAAATCGCTCTGATATCAGGCCATGATTATTTCTGATAAACCCCTAGTTCTTCCCCCCATTCCTGCAAAACGCTATTTCACCATTGGTGAGGTGAGTGATCTGTGCGCTGTTAAACCCCATGTACTGCGTTACTGGGAACAGGAATTTACCCAGTTAAAACCTGTCAAACGTCGCGGTAATCGCCGGTATTACCAGCATCATGAGGTGCTATTGATCCGTAAAATCCGTGAATTACTTTATGAACAAGGTTTCACTATCAGCGGTGCTCGCAACAGATTGGGTGACGGGCGCGAAGTACCTCAGGATCCCGATGCAGCAGTTCGACTGACCGCTCAGGAGTTACACGGTCTCAGAACAGAATTACTCAGTATTCGTGATTTGCTTGCCTCTGTCTCAGAGTCGGGAGCCAGTACAGGTCAACTGGATTTGCACGCTTGATTTCTTGACAGTTTGGTCGGCAAAGATCGCCTGGCTCTGCTATACTTGCGCTCTTTCGGGGCGTAGCGCAGCCTGGTAGCGCACTTGCATGGGGTGCAAGGGGTCGAAGGTTCGAATCCTTCCGTTCCGACCAGCTATTTAAAGGGTTAGCTTTCACAAGAAGCTAGCCCTTTTTTACTGAGGTATGCGCGCAATCGATTATGATGATTCTTTTATCAATCTCGCTTCAGGGGGCTCGTGAATGAATACTTCTCACCCTCAAATCGTCAAACGCCTTGTTACGATTCCCTTCTCAGCTGCTGCTACTGTGGACTGGATGAAGGACAACAGTGACTACAAAAATAGTCTGAATGCGGTGTCCTTTACGTTTCCTGTTGGTGAGAGATATTTTGTCAAGTCTGTCAATTTCTACATGGACAGAATTGTAGATCCAGAACTTAAGGAACGTACTCGCTGCTTCATGTATCAAGAAGCAATGCATGCAAAAGAACACGACCGTGCTAATAAGTTTCTACTTGAGGTTTATCCGCATGGCAGAGTTCTGGAGCGAATGACTAAAAAATTATTAGAGATCAGTCGATTCTGTAAACCGCGTTCTACCCAGCTTGCAACTACCTGCGCTCTAGAGCATTTCACAGCCATAATGGCGCACGCGTTGCTTAATAGGCAAGAGGAGTTTATTGTACATTCCGAGCCGGCCTATGCAAACTTCTGGCTATGGCACGCGGTCGAAGAGTCCGAACATAAAGCAGTTTGTTTTGATGTTTATGAGCACCTCTTTGGTAAGGGGCTACTCAGCTATTTGCATCGTATCGCTGTGATGACTTTCGTCAGTTTCTTTTTCTTTGTAAGCTTAGGCACTGCGTTTGGGATTATTAATCTAAAACAAAAATTCTTGCGGTTTCGTGATCGGTTTGCCAGTAAAAAAACGAAACAGTTTGAATCTACAGGAAACGCAACGTTAACAGCGCTATTCAGAGGTGTCACGCCTTCAATGTATTTTGATTATTTCCGACCCTCATTTCATCCGTTGAATATTGATAGCAAGCCCTTAATAGAAAAATGGAAATCCAGATACGCTGAGTTTGGTCTTGGGCCACAGAGTGGCGACGCGACTGAGGTAAAGCTGCCTGATGATTTTGATGCTCAAGTCTATCTTAGACTTCACCCCGATGTTGCTCAAGCGCAGTTTGATGCAGTTGAGCATTATCTGAGGCATGGGCATCAAGAAGGGCGTGTATATCGCAACACGGGCAACTAAGGTCTGCTCATTTAACTTACTAAATACGTTACACTCTAAATGAACTATTTGATCAATATGATAATAACAATGTATCAAAATAATTTATTTGGGTATGGATCATAAAAAAATACATAGAAAGTCCAGCATTACCCAGTTTCTATTTTCACCGTTACTCAATCGCATAGAAACGGAAAACAGGAACCATTTAACAAACATTGTCTATCTGTTTGTAGCCTTTCATTTTTGTCTGTGGTTTTGTGTTGGTTTCGTCAGTCAGCGCGCCCCGCACTGGGACAATGTCGAGGCATTAGTCTGGTCTCAACACCTGGCTTGGGGCTATTTCAAACACCCACCGTTTGCTACGTGGGTTGTGCATTTTTTTGTAGAAATATTTGGCAGATCATTTTGGGTGACCTATCTGGTAGGACAACTGAATGTTGCCTTGATGCTGCTTGTTGTCTGGCGTATTGGTCTTTTGCTGACCACACCTGTCAGAGCAGTGATGGCAGTTATTCTGACAAGCCTCATCGTCTATTACAACGTCTGGGGCATAGTTTCTAACCACAACACTCTCCAACTATTACCGATTGCACTTTTGCTATGGGCTTGCCTGCTTGCGGTTCGACATCCCCAGTGGTGGCGATGGGGGTTGGTTGGGCTCGCAGCTGCAGTATGCATACTCACTAAATACAGTGCCTTAATCTGGATTGCAGCGCTTGGCATATGGATGATCACTGATTCGCGTATGCATTGTCTGAAACCTTGGCTAGGCGTGCTGTTCGCGGTATTGATTATATTGATCGCTTTAACACCCCATATTGAGTGGTTGACGCACGAAGGTTATCAAACACTTAAATATCTCGAAAACCAGACAAAGCAACATTCAAATTATTTTGTACTTGTTGGTCGATTTCTGACGAGTCAGCTAGCTAGACTCTTACCGCTATTTATTGCTGTTGGTTTAGTATTTTTAACTTACAAACGCTATAGGTCCAAACAAACTGGATCGCTTGTGACTCTGCCACCTGCACCGAGTGAATGGCGTTTTATCTGCCTCATGTCATTCTCGCCCTTGATTCTGGCACTGCTCGCAGGCGCCTTCATGATGAACTTGCGGGCCAACTGGGGTACGACATTTTTTATTCTTGCAGGTCTGTTCGTCACGCGCTGGTTGCCTGTGTTCGATGAAAAATTCCTGCTCCAATCTGTATTAAAAATCGGTATTCTCATAAATCTGACCTTTGCTTGCTGGATGATGTTTTCAAACGGATTTCTGGTTGATATGACAAAACGAACATCGCGGGTTAATTTCCCGACGACTGAGTTTGTCAATCAAGTGGATAAAATTTGGTCTGGAGCGATGGGCCAACAGCCTCTAAAACTCGTTGCGGCTGAAACTTGGCTCGCGGGGGTGACCTCTGTCAAATCCCGCTATCATCCAGTTGCTTATTTATATGGACGTCGACTTCAGGCACCTTGGGTATCTGAAAAAATGTTGAGTGACTGCGGTGTTTTATTACTGATTGATCGAAGGAGCCAACAAAGCAGAAAACCACCACCGGCTGTATTACAGTTGATGGAGTTGGCATCCCACCATGGGATGATCGAAATCACCTGGTCAAGAAGAGCTGAAGGTCCTATGCTCACTGTTGAATGGGGCATCATCGAGCCTGCGGAAAAGGGGCAGTGCAATCATTAGATATCCTGCTGGGTCGTTACAATTACTTATGATTCGAACCCTGGATAAATTCATCTTTTCAATATGATGAAAATGCGTAGCGGTGATAACGCCCACCTGAAAAGCTTGCTCTATCTTGTTCTGAGCGGACTTGTTGGCGTGCATGTTTTAGGTACGGTTGGCTATCAGATATTGACGGATGGTCAGCACGCCTGGTTCGACAGTTTTTATATGACATTCATTACCGTATCCACGATTGGTTTCGGTGAAGTGTTTGATATGTCTAATAATCCACCGGCGCGGGTGTTAACCATCGTGCTAGGCGTACTGGGAGCAGGTACGCTGTCCATGATGTTTTCAATTGTCACAGTTTTATTTCTCGAATCTGATTTAAACGGCACACTAAAAAGGAAGCGTATGAATAAGGCCATTGCCAAGCTAAAAGGCCATTACATCCTTTGCGGTCTTGGGCGAGTCGGCAGCAACGTCGCCCATGAATTGCACACTACGCAACGCGCCTATGTTGCGATAGATGAAAAGCCTGGCGTATTGCAAGAGTTTCAAGAAAAAAATCCGATACTTTTAAGTTTGCACGGTGATGCGAGCGATGATGATATTTTGCTGCAGGCCGGCATATTGAATGCAGCAGGGATTTTTGCTGTAACGGGTGAAGACTCGATGAATTTAATGATCACGATTACCGCCAAGCAACTCAGGCCAGAGATACGGGTGGTTGCAAGGGCGCACGAAGTGCGAAATATCGAAAAATTAAAAAAAGCTGGTGCAGACTCGATTGTGTCTCCTGATTTTACAGGGGGTATGCGGATTGCCTCTGCTATGATCAGACCGCATGTCGTGACGTTTCTCGAAGAAATGTTGCGCGCCGAGGGAAATTACAGGATAGAAGAAATCAGCATACCCAGCACGTTTACTAGTCGCGCGCTTGGAGTAATCAGTGCGCGCAACGAGCACTATATGTTGATTTCTGTGCGTCACGCCGATGGTTCAAGTACATTTAACCCGGATGAAAATTTTTTACTTGAAGTAGGTCAAACTTTAATTGTCATGACAGGTTCCGAGGGGCATAACATATTGCAGCGACAATTGAGCGCAAAGTGAGTGCGCTCATTCGGCTTTAATATTTCCTGCCTGAATAATTTTCCCCCACTTAACACTGTCGCTTTGAATCTGCTGTTCAAACTCCGCCGGTGTGTTGGCGATGACGGTTGCGCCCATTTTTTCCAATTGTGTTTTTAAATCGGGCTGGGCTAAAACTCCGACGACATCCTTATTGAGTTTTGCAATTACCTCTTTGGGTGTTTGTGCAGGCGCAACAAGACCAAACCAGTTTGTGAAATCGTAACCTGCCACGCCAGACTCAGCGACAGTTGGTACCTCAGGCAATAATGGCGAGCGCTTAGAACCAAGCACTGCAATGGCTTTAAGTCTTCCAGACTGGATTTGAGGCAAACTCTGGACAAGACTATCCATGGTGAAATCTACTTGGCCTCCTACGAGATCCGCAATACTTGGCCCACTACCTTTATAGGGGACATGGGTAAATTTTGCTCCAGTCATACTCATTAATAATTCAATAGCAAGATGCGGAGCTCCTCCCATACCCGAGGAGGAATAATTCAGTTTGCCTGGTTTTTCCCTGGCAAGTGCAATCAGTTCCTGTACATTTTTTACAGGTAAATTAGGATTGGTAACCAGCACAAAATCAACGCCCACTACGTTTGTGATCGCGGCCAGATCCCGAGCAGGATCGATGTCCATTTTGTACAGGTGCTGATTAATTGCCATATTTCCAAGCGTGGCAAGCAGGATTGTGTAGCCGTTTGGCTCGGCACGTGCTGTCAAGGCGGTCCCGATTGTGCCTCCGGCTCCGCCTTTGTTTTCAACGATAACTGGTTGATTCCATAAAGCATTGAGACTTTGTGCCACCTTTCTGGCTACGATGTCTGTACCACCTCCTGGTGGAAACGCCACAATCATGGTCACAGGCTTGTTGGGATAGCTCTGTGCTGTAGCTTGGTTTTGAGCTTGGTTTTGGGCTTGAGTTTGCGCGTGAGTGACAGAGTGAATAACTAGCGCTAGTACAAGAGCTGGCAACGCGGTAACCAGCTTTAAATCAATACGATTTTTCCGGGGCAGCATATGCTCACTCCTTAATTAATTTTCAAGCAAATTGATTTCCAGCCCCTCTGAGAGGTACGCTCGTGAGACGGGTACTGCTTTATTTTTTCTGGGACGCTAAGAAACTTTTCGCAGCGTCAACGTCGAGGAGTGGATAAACATCCATGTGTGCAGGTATGATTTCCGCCCATTCATTCATTAAACGGTGCAGCGTTTCATTTGAGTCGACATCGAACAGCGCGACCGCTCCACGCCCTGCGCGCGCGTAAACAGATTTAGCCATACCGTTTGCAAGCAGCGGATTCATCCAGTCCCAGTATTTGCTCCGAGCATCGACTAGCGTGGTGGGTTTTTCAGGACGGGGGGTACTGATGACGAGGAAAAGCATGTTATCTCCGGATAAGTATTTTTATAATATCCTCTGATCATATCGTGAAAAAACTCCCGATACATGATGTTTTTTTAGTAAAGATCGACAGCTTGATCAGAGTGCAATAAACACTTCGTTTCTGCGGGGTTGAGGCAGGCTCGCTTGCTCTACAAGGCGGTCCAGGGTGGTTCTGAACAGGCTGAAATCACCTTCGGAAAGTTGATAGATTTCCATCCAGGTTTCCTGTCCTGATGCGTCGGCGTCAGGACGTTTCATCAATTCACAATGAATGTCAGGATATTGTTCCATTAGATTAGCCTGCATTCTTTTTATTCTGGTTTGCAGGTGAGGGTGCTCTGTTTTGAGTAGTTTGTAATAAACAAATAAATTCATTTGCCTCTACCCAGGCCAGCCCAGCGAGTCACGAGATTTGAATCGATCTGATACAAGTCCAGTACGCGGCCAACCGTGTGATCGATCATGGCATCGATTGTCTGAGGTTTGGCGTAGAGTGCTGGTACAGGAGGCATGACGATGGCACCATTTTCAGTGACCTGCAACATTGCTTTCAGATGGCCTGCATGCAGAGGTGTTTCACGTACCAGCAAAACCAGCCGTCGACGCTCTTTGAGCACAACGTCCGCGGAGCGCGAAATCAAATTTCCCGTAATCCCCCAGGCTATTTCAGACATCGAATTGACAGAACAGGGCGCAATAACCATACCCAGGGTTACAAAAGAGCCTGAAGCGATCGTTGCCCCGACATTTTTGGCGGCATGTACAACGTCTGCGAGCGACTCTACATAGGTGGGCGAAAAATCGGTTTCTGCTGCCATTGTGAGCTTTGCTGAATCACTCATCACTAGATGCGTTTCAATATCCGAGTCTTTCAGCGCTTGCAGGATACGCACACCGTACACAGTACCCGAGGCTCCTGTGATCGCTACGATGAGTCTCTTTGGATGCATCATGGACATATATTTCTGTTTTAACCGTTAATTTTTATCTCTTCTATCTTAAAGCAAAGTTTTCCAATTAAGATACCGATTGCTTTCAAATTCAATTTTTACTTATACATGTCAAGCGGCACGCAGCCTGTCAAGCTCCCTCTTCGTATCCTGTCTGTCATCCCGCCGATGACGCAGCTCAATACGCCATATCCTTCGACAGCGTATTTGACAGGATTTCTTCGCTCTAGAGGGTTGTTTGCGGTTCAGGAAGACCTCGCGCTTGCACTGGTATTGCATTTGCTATCCTCAAAGGGTTTGCACGAGGTGGCGAGCCGCATTGATCATTTAGCCAATGACAGGCATACGCCTTCCATTCAAGCCTTTAATGCGCAGCGCTCCAGATATTTCTCTACGATTGATACCGTCATACGTTTTTTGCAGGGGCGGGATTCAACACTCGCCCACCGAATTGCCAGCCGTCAATATTTACCTGAAGGCCCAAGGTTTGATTCGCTTGAGGCGTATGTGGACGAGGAGGGTGGCGATCCCTTGTCCTGGGCCTTTGGTGCCCTGGGCATCAATGACCGAGCTAAACACATCGCCACACTTTATCTGAACGATTTAGCAGATGTGCTGCGCGATGTGATTGACGCCCGATTTGAATTTGTCCGTTATGCCGAGTCTCTAGCAGCCAGTCAGGCTAGTTTCGATCCACTTTCAGATGCGCTGGATGCTGAAAAAAATCTTGTTGATGAGTCCTTGCATGCGCTGACTCTGGCTGCGATTCAGCGTCATCATCCCACACTTGTATTGGTCTCGGTGCCATTCCCTGGCTCGGTTTATGCCGCCTTTCGTATTGCTCAAACTATAAAAAATTATGACTCCAGGATAAAAATCGCTCTAGGTGGTGGTTTCGTTAATACTGAATTACGCGAATTAAAAGACCCACGCGTTTTTGATTATTTTGATTTTGTCACGCTTGATGCTGGCGAGCGGCCACTTTTAGCCTTAATCGAATATCTTCAGGGCCAGCGCAGTGTTTCGCGACTGGTCAGAGCCTTTATACGTGATGAGCAATCCCTTACCGTTCGCTATGTCAATCTTGTCGAACCTGAGGTGCCTTTTAGCGAAGTGGGAACGCCTACCTGGGATGGTCTGCCGCTGGGTAATTATCTGTCTCTGCTCGATATGCTCAACCCGATGAATCGTCTCTGGAGTGATGGTCGTTGGAATAAGCTCACAATCGCACACGGCTGTTATTGGAAAAAATGCAGTTTTTGTGATGTCAGCCTGGACTATATCGGTCGCTACGAAACGGCTGAAGCTTCTGTACTAGTAGACCGGATCGAGCAGATTGTGAATGAAACCGGGCAAACAGGTTTTCATTTCGTCGATGAAGCAGCGCCACCCAAATCCCTCAAAGCGCTTGCCACTGAATTGTTGCAACGTGACACGGGTATATCCTGGTGGGGAAATATTCGTTTTGAAAAAACCTTTAGTCCCGAGTTGTGTGATCTGCTCGCTCAGAGTGGCTGTATCGCCGTGTCAGGTGGACTTGAGGTTGCTTCTGATCGTTTGTTAACGCTGATGAAAAAAGGCGTATCAATCGATCAGGTCGCACGTGTCACCCGTGCTTTTACTGATGCGGGGATTCTTGTTCATGCCTATCTCATGTATGGCTTTCCAACGCAGACCGTACAAGATACAGTCGATGCCCTGGAATATGTGCGACAGTTGTTTCTCAATGGCTGTATTCAGAGTGGATTTTTCCATCGTTTTACATGCTCGGTGCATTCTCCTGTAGGTTTAAATCCAGAGGAGTATGGGGTTACCCTTAAGCCTTTACCTGTGATTACTTTTGCGAAAAACGACGTCGGTTTCAGCGATCCAACTGGTGTTGATCACGCTGCATTGGGTATAGGACTCAAGAAGGCGATTTACAACTATATGCATGGCGTTGGACTGGAAGACGACGTTCGCAACTGGTTTGATTTCAAGGTTCCTAAAACTACGGTGTCGCGTAACAGGATTGAACGGGCTCTCATTTCCTGACGTGCTTAAAGAGGTTCGTCCTGATCTTTTAGCCAGCGTTTGAGTCCCGCGTCAGTCTGGATTGAAGTCATGTTGTGCTTGACTTCATTAATTTCGTCTTGCAGTTTTCGCTCAAGTGTTTTCAGGTGATGTTTCAGTGAGGCTTCGTGAATAATAGTCGATGGGGCCAGCACGAACTCAGAGGCAGCCTGCAACTCTATATCGCGTAGTTCCCGATGCATCGCTCTCATGCGCTCAGTCAACAAAACAGTCAGCGCTTCGATTTTTTCGTGCGCAAGACTGGCGGCTATTTTTTCATCAGTCAGTTTTGCCTGATACTGTAGTTGTAACAATGCAAGTAAATCTCTTCGTTTATAAGCTGTATTTGCAGTACTCATCAATTGAGTTTTAAATGTCCTCACTGCAGGGTCACTCTCCCTGTCCGGGTGAAGCGCGCTTGCTAGCTGACGATAGATCGTGCGCAAGGCGCTATCGGCATCGTCAAGCAATTGTTCTGAATCCTGTAGATTTGAATGTTTGGAGCGTTTATTTTTACGGGATTGTTTAGCTTTTTCGCGTGCTTCTGACTGTTTGCGAATTTTTTCAAATCGAGCGTGCAACACATCATCAACAGTCTCAAAGGGCTTGTCCTCGCCGAGAGATTGACCCATCATTTCTTCGAAATACGCTTTCGCCTCAGCGGCTTGGGCCTGCTGAATCTCTGCCAGTGTCTCGTCACTGTAGGCATCGTGCAGGATGCGCATTTCCTCATCGCCATCCATGGCGAATTCGAGCGCCATGTTGCAAATGACTCGGCGAAGCAGTCTTTGTTGTTTGGTTGTAAGAGCTTTGGATTTAACGCGCAGGTCCAACCAGAGAACCATATCCCGTTGATAACCTGCTAGGCGACTTCGCAAAGGGAGCAGTGTCGCAAAATGCTTGGTTCGGTGATTATCGACAAGCGCCCTTAGGGACTGGATTCGGTCAGCGAGTGCCTCAGCCTGTTTGACAAGCTCTGTAAAGCGCTCTTGCTCTGGAGAGAGGGCCGCTGAGAATGAGGTCAGGGCGAGGGAATTATCCGAGCAGGCGTTAGTGCTGGTATGTTTAGTAGCAGAAGTAATAAAACACTCTTATTTATTAAATACAGATGAGCATTTTACTGGATTGAGCGCTTATGTGCGCTCTAATTCAAAACAGCTAAAAAGGCTTGCTTTAGCTAGAGGCCGCTCCTACAGAGAGACCGCCACAGGTATAGAGGACTTGACCCGTGATGAAACCAGCCTCGGGGGCTAAAAAAAACGCGATTGAGCGCGCCACATCGTCTGGCGTCCCCAGGCGTCGAACCGGAATCCTTGCGATGACCTGCGTCACTTGCTCGGGTGTCATGGGATTGTTTTTGATGTAGAGTTCCGTAGCAATAGGGCCAGGCGCGATTGCGTTAACAGTGATCCCCAGTGGCCCAAGTTCCAGTGCCCAAGTCTTGGTCATACCAACAATACCGCTTTTCGCACCCGCATAAGCAGTGCGTTTGAGCATTCCTAGTGCCGCACGGCTACTGATATTAACAACTCTTCCATAGCCCTTGCGTGTCATTCCAGGCAAACAGGCTTGCAAAATTTGCATGGGTGCACGCATATTGATTTGAATAATATCGTTGAACTCTTTTGAGGAGGTTTGCTGTAAAAGGCTTGAGGTCGTTTTGCCGGCATTATTGACTAAATGGTCAATCTCATTGTTTTGCAAGATACGAGTCAGGACTTCTGTCGTTTGATCTTCATCGATTAAATCTGCGCAGAAAAACTCGCCAGGAAATGATTCTGGTTTTTGTCTCGCGAGTCCAATGACATGTCCGCCTTGTTTATGAATCAATTGAGCGGTAGCCAAACCAATCCCTTTACTCGCTCCAGTGATCAGTGTGACGGTATTTTTAAATTGATTTTCAGTCATTTATTGTGCCTGCGTGCCAGATTTTTTAACAACATCGGCCCATTTAGTGACTTCCTGGCCTACGAATTTATTGAATGCCGCAACACTATTTGGTGCTTCAGGCGTTGCGATGCCTGCTTGATTAAAACTTTTTCTTAGCTCCGCAGAGGTCATTGCTTTCTGGATCGCGTTGTTGACCTGCTCAATGAGTTGTGGCGTGGAGCCTGCTGGAGCGAACAAGCCAAACCAGGCTTGCACTGAAAAATCTGGTAGCCCGGATTCAGAAAGCGTTGGTATCTCAGGCGCAAAATCTGAGCGAGAGGCCGTCGTCACGCCCAGTGCCCGAAGTTTTCCTGCCCGAACCTGTTGTAGTACAGAGGGCATATTGTCAAAGATTGAATTGACCTGTCCGCCTAACAGATCTGTCAGCGCTGGATTGCTACCTTTGTAGGGAACGTGGAGGATATCGGTATTAGTCTGAATTTTAAAAAGTTCGCAGGACATATGAATCGCAGATCCCGCACCAGAGGAGGCACAAGTCAGTTTGCCAGGATTTTTTTGAGCATAGGCAATGTAATCAGCAACTGTAAGAATTGGTAAACCTGGATTGACAACCAGCATATTTGGCACTGTGCCAAGCATGGCGACTGCAACCAAGTCTTTTTCTATATCGTAATTTAGATTTTTATATAAACTTTTGTTGATTGCGTTTGCTGTTGAACCGACATAAAAACGCGTGCCGTTCGCCTGTGCACTTGCAACGTTTTCCGCACCGATATTACTGCTCGCACCCGCCTTATTTTCAACAATAAAAGTCTGACCCGTCTGATGACTCAAGGTATTTGCAACGATTCTGGCAATGATGTCTGTAGTCCCGCCAGGGGCATAACCGACAACGAAGGTAACAGGTTGCTGCGGCCAATTTTGTTGCGCTAGAACTGGCTGTATGAATAAGACCGACGAAAAAACGCTTAACAACAGAACTAAAAAACGTCTCTGTTTAAGACGTTGAGCTAAGTAAATTATATTTTTCATACTGGCACCGATCCCTGAATAGTAATGCGATGCATCTCGCGGCGGTATCCCGGATAATCGTTGATTGCGTAATGCATTGTGCAACGGTTATCCCAGAAAGCCATTGAGCCTGGTTGCCAGCGAAACCTGCAGGTGAGTTCTGGTTTTGAACTTTGTTGAAATAAATACTGGAGCAAGGGTAGACTTTCTTCACGCGTCATGCCGTCAAAACAAAATGTAAAAGGCTGGTTAACGAAAAGCAGTTTTCTGCCGGTTTCATCGTGAGTTCGAATAACTGGGTGTGAGGTATTAATTTTGCCGACATCATCGCGTAATTTCGTTGAGCGTGTACTGTTACGCATCTGTGCGTTTGCGTTCAAAAAATCACTTGTATGAATCGCCCGGAGATTTTCAAGTTGTTTTTTGAGCTCTGGAGACAGTCGCTCGTAGGCCAAATACAAATTTGCAAATAAGGTGTCACCTCCGACCGGTGGAATTTCACGCGCATACAGCATTGAACCCATGGGTGGTGTGGCTTGAAATGTTTCATCTGTATGCCAGGTGTCACCAATCACATCTTTGTCAGTGATTTCTTTGACGACGGGCATGATCTGAGGATGGGATTCAAGCGTTTTGTAAACAGGCGATTTGCTGATGGGACCAAATCGCTCGGCAAAGGCAATCTGTTGTTCTGGCGTTAACTTTTGATCTCTAAAAAAAATAACAAGGTTATCCAGAAGAGCCTGACGAATGTCTGAAACGCTTGCCGCAGACAAGTCCTTGGACAAATCTACCCCGATAACCTCTGCACCGATTTGACCTGTTAATTTATTGATTTCCATAATTTTTTTGTCTCTCAGCTATTATTTTATGCAGCATTTTTATGATATTTATCTTACTTTGTGGCTACTATGTTGTATAGCGTAACTTAAGATAAACATAATAATCGGATGACAGGCATGTATACCCCGACATTAAGAGTAAAAGACAAAGTAGTGATTGTGACAGGCGCGGGCTGTGTGGGTCCAGGCTGGGGCAATGGACGTGCAATATCTGTACGTTTTGCGCAAGAGGGTGCCAAGGTTTTTGCAGTAGATATCAATCCAGAGGCGATGACCGAAACGCAACAGATGATCCGTGAGTTTGATGGCGAATTCACCCCCCATGTGGCCGATGTAACAGACAGCAAGGCGGTTGCGGAAATTGTCCAAGCCTGCGTTGCCAAATACGGAACAATCGATATTGTTATAAACAATGTGGGTGGTCCTGCTCCTGGCGGCCCGGTTGCCTTAAGCGAAGAATCTTTTGATGCGCAAATCGATCTGAATCTCAAATCTGTATTTCTGATGTGCAAATATGCGCTTCCAGTTATGGAGGCAAAGCACTCAGGGTCAATAGTCAATATTGCCTCGATTTCAGGTATCCGTTTTAGTGGCGCGCCACAAGTCGGTTATGCAGTTTCAAAAGCTGGTGTGATTCAATTTGGACGCGTGGTAGCGGTTGAGTACGCCAAGAAAGGCATCAGGATCAACTCCATCTTGCCCGGTCAATTACACACTCCCTTAGTTGATGCAGTGCTGGCTAATACACAGAGTGGAGGCGATATCGAGTCTTTACTGAAAAAACGTCAGGCACGTATACCCATGCCTTTTACAGGTGATGGTCGTGATACCGCCAATGCTGCCTTATTTCTTGCCTCAGATGAGGCAAGATTCATTACAGGTACAGAGCTGATCGTAGACGGTGGCATGACCGCCAAATGTGACTAACTTCCAGAGCAATCCCGGAGATAAATATGAAAAAAACAATATTGAAATCGGCCATCGCTGTGCTGTTGGGTGTAGCTAGTTTAGCTTCGTATGCGGTAGAACAATTTCCAACTAAAACAGTACAGGTTGTGATTCCCTTTGCCCCTGGAGATACGGATAATATGTTGCGTCCATTTTTAGACAAAATGGGGGAATTTTTAGGACAGCAAGTTCTTTTGACCTATAAAGCGGGTGCTGGTGGTGGTGTGGGAGCTGGGATGGTTGCCACAAGTAAACCAGATGGTTATACGCTGGTTGGTACCTCACAGGGCTCGATCGTTGTCGTCCCTTTATTTAACAAAGATATTAAATACACAACTGAATCTTTCGCACCAGTAGCCTCTCTCTCAGAGGGTGGTTTTATGTTACTTGTGCGTTCTGATTCGCCATGGAAAAATCTTAAAGAGTTGGTTGAGTACTCAAAAGCGAATCCTAAGAAAATTAATTTCACCACTTCCGGGGCTATGGGCGTGACCCACTTGCTAGCCGAAATCTTTGCCAATGAAGCTGGAGTTCAATGGACCCATATTCCAGAGAAAGGTAGTGGTCCAGCGGTAACCGCTTTGCTTGGCAAGCACGTGGAGATGACTTCTTCAGCCGTCGCGCCAGCACTTGCGCATATCAAGGCGGGGACGTTGCGTCCTCTGGCGACCTTTGGTGTTAATCGCCTTAAAGCCTTTCCTGATGTTCCTACTTTTAAAGAGCTTGGTTACAAGATTGCTAGTCCGGGCTATTATGGGATTTCTGCTCCTGCAGGTACGCCTGCCGAGATTGTTGACGCTATTTATCAGGCGGCCAAAAATGCCACCGAGAAATATCAGGATCAGATTGCTGAAAACCTGGGGGGCTTTGGTGCTGAAATTAAACTGCTACCTCCCAAGGAATATGCCGAATATCTGGCCAGTCAAAAAACATTGTTCTCCAATGCCCAGAAAAATCTCGATCTGAAAGATTAGATTGTATGCAACTCCATTTCGCCAATGCTTACACAAGATTTCTGAAATCAAGTGTGCTCTATAAATTGCGCTATCAACCAGTATTGGAGCGCGACGACCGCAGTACTGGCGAAATGTGGTTAAAACGTTATCTTGCAGAAGAAACCAACGATAAAGGTCAGAAATATCAGACGCTGCAAGCTCCTTTCGGAATCACCCTTGATCAGGAAAAAGAGGACGGGCTGAATGTCGAGCGTCTGAATGAAAAGCTGGAAACCGTTGAGACGCTCAATACACTTGGTGAGCGAGGGGCCGTGGGAGAGCGTTTGCTGACTTTTCCGCAAAGAATGAGTGCCGGCGTCAAGATCTGTCTTTTCAAGCGAGCGATATTCGATCGCGCGGGCGAACTGGTAGGCGGAGCAAATCGTATCGTGGAGTTATTTGCGCCAGAAACTGCTCAAAGCCAGTGGCTATCGATCAGCGATAATCTGTATGGTAAAGAGTCTGTCGATTATGCTGGTGGCAGTAGTATGATTTTTCAGATCCAGTCTACTGACTCAATGACCTTGGAGTATGTCACTTTCAGTGGACCGGAAGATTCTTCATTACTGACGTTCAAGGTTTTCGACACTTTAGTTCTCCAGTAACTTGTATTTCAAGTGCGTATCGCTTTCTCACGACCAAACTACTAACCCGCCGGGTCAGCCAACTCATTAATCTCAAACGGATCTTTCACAACCGTTGGAGCAGTTTGCGGTTTAGATTCGGTTTTAGCTTTTGTACCAGGCATCATTTCAAAATCTGGTGTGAAACGGGTTAAGATGCTTCGCAGTTGATCAAAAGGTTTGCGATCGCCAGAAAAGTTAGCCTTACCCTCTTTAAGCAGGGTATCAAAGGAAGATTGACCTCCCATCACTTTTTCAAGATCACTCCGGTTCACAGTAATTGTGAGATCAGCTTTTTGAGCCTGTTGCCCTTTAATGTTGGTTAGAGCAGAGTTGCTCAGTTCGATGACAAATTTTTCATTATTGTCGGGCGTGATGAGGTTTATTATAAATTTGATGCCGGACGCTTTTTCACCATCCATACTAATCGCGAGTGAGTTCAACCAAAGCTCAGTGGACATGGCTTTGATCAAATCTGGTCCGCTCGATTTCGGTGATGCTCCGCCGGGCATGCCATGGCGCAGCTCAAATGCCGCACCTAGAAAACTGTTGCGTACACTCGGACTTTCTTTTTGATAACCAATTTGTTCAAAAACATCTGCCAGTAATTCTTTGGCTTTAGTATTGCTAGGTTCTGCATAGACGAGTTTATTGAGTATCTCCATTGCTTCACGATACTTACCAGCTGCAAAAAGTTCCTGACCTTTAGCCATTATTTTTTCAGACCCCCCCATCATCTCAACATAGAGAGGCGCAGAGTCACGTGGAGATAATGGAATAAGAGTCGCGGGATTAGCGTCCCAGTAACCGAGGTAGCGGTTAAGCACTGCGCGGCTATTGTGCTCCTCTGAGCCGTGATAACTATGCGCCGCCCACTGTTTTTTTAAACTCTCGGGGAGTTTGTAGACATTGTGTATTTCATTAATCGTCACGCCTTGATTTGCCTGATGCAGGACTTCGTTATTCAGGTGGGCATAGGTATCACGCTGGGTACGCATGATTTCCTGTATGCGATCGTTGCCCCAACGAGGCCAAGAGTGCGAGGCAAACATCACTTCAACCTCCTGGCCGTAACGGTAAAGCGCTGAATTAATATGCTTTGACCAGGAGAGCGCATCGCGTACCAGTGCGCCACGCAAAGTATAGATATTGTGGATTGTCCCAGTTATATTTTCAGCAGCCCAGAATGCCTTAAGATCAGGAAAATAAGTATTCATCTCGGCCGGAGCTTCGGTACCCGGTGTATTTTGAAATTCCATTTTTACACCATCAATCGTAATGGTTTCAAAGTCCTTTGAAACATAGCGGGTTGGCTCGATCAAGCCTAAATTACCCGCAGCGGTATTCTTACCGATCGATTGATCAACATGGCCAAAGGGGCTACGTGGTAGCAACACACCATATTGAAAGTACATCCGACGCGTCATAGCATTGCCTGCGTAGACGTTTTCCGAAATAGCATGTTCCATGAAACCACTGGGTGCCAGGATCTGAACTTTACCGGTTTTGACATCGGCTTCATCTACAACGCCGCGAACGCCACCAAAGTGATCACCATGCGAATGTGAGTAAACAACAGCTACAACAGGGCGCTTTCCAAGTTTCTCGTTCACAAGATCAAGTGCCGCACGAGCCGTTTCTTTTGCAGTCAGTGGATCAAATACAATCCAGCCAGTGTCGCTTTTGACAAAACTGATGTTGGCCAGATCAAATCCGCGGACTTGATATATGTGACCGGGCACCACCTCATAAAGACCGTATGCCATATTGATGATAGCTTGGCGCTGCAGGGAAGGGTGAACGCTGTCGAAGTCTTTACCCTGTAATAAAAAATCATAACTACCCATATCCCAGGCTACGTTACCTGCATCAGCCATGATTTTTTTATATGGAGGAGCAGCGATAAATCCTTTTTTTGCTTCCTCTGCATCACGTTTGTCTTCGAAAGGTAGAGATTTGCGCAGTCCTTGCTGCAATTCGATGGTGTATTGGGATGGCATCTTTCCTTTTTCATCAAAGTGTTTGCCTTGCATAGCACCTGGATCGCTTATCACGCCTCCTGCGCCCGCAGCGACAGCCGTGTTCATAACGCATATGGCTGCTATGGCTATTAATTTCGTGATTGAAAGATACGTGGGATTTTTCATGATATTCCGTATTTATTTCACAAAAGACACTACCGTGTGACCGTTAGGTAATAATTATTTTTTCTGTATGTTAATTTAAAATATTGTGATGGTTAATATTATTGAGCTGTTTGGTATTGATTTCATCCTTGCCACACTCTGTCCATACACCAATCGGGATATGCTCTTTGTCAAAAATCCCGTATTAACTGCTAATGACTACCAATTGATAGATCGGCTGTATTAATCTTGTTTAATTAAAACAACTTTTGAGAGATTAAAAAATGATTCATGTTTTAGCTGTGATCACTGCAAAGCCTGGCATGCGTGAAAATATTCTGACGCATTTTCATGCAAACGTACCAGCTGTCAAAGCTGAAGCTGGGTGTATTGAATACGGTGCAGCGATCGATGCAACTGAGGCGCCTGCTATTCAGACCCCTTGGGGACCTGATACTTTTCTGGTCATCGAAAAATGGGAAAGCATGGATGCTTTAAAAGCACACGCAGCAGCACCTCATATGGCTGCTTATGGTGCAAAAACAAAAGAATTCATTGCTTCGCGCGTGATTCACATTTTGTCACCGGTTTAATGATTTAAGAGTCTAATAGGGTATGGCGATTAAACGTACGCCTATTTTCATTTGTTTTTTAATCCTGCTACTTGCGGTTGTGTTTCTTTACCGTTGGTGGCAGGGTCCGTTATTGCCTGCTTACCATTTGCAAGCCACTGATTTAATTCAAAACGTTGTAGCAACGGGCAGGGTAATTTCAACTTCGCGTGCGCAAGTCGGTAGTGAAATTACAGGCATTGTTGTCGAGCGACGGGTAAAAGAGGGCGACACCGTCAAACCAGGAGACATATTGCTTGTTTTGCGAGCGGATGACTTGATTGCAAAAGAAAAGGAAGCGCAAGCAGCGCTTGAGCAACTCCGTTTGGCTAGACGGCCTCAAGCGATTGCAGCCTTAGCACAGGCAGAGTCCCAATTTGCTCAGGCCACTCGGGAAGCCAAGCGACGTACAGAACTTCTGGAAAAACAATCGATCGCACAAGAAGCGGTTGAGCAATCCAAAAACGCCTTGGCGACTGCACGTGCAGCTGTTGAGCAAGCGCGTTTACTCGTGCAATCGCTTGCCCCAGATGAGTCGGAAGAAAAGATTCTGAAAGAAAGACTCGCTGCTGCACAGGCGATGTTATTAAAAACGACTATTCGCGCTGAGGTAGCTGGAACGATCTTGACCCGAAATGTCGAGCCCGGTGATTTGGTTCAACCCGTTGGCAAGGTCTTATTTGAAATCGCCAGAGCTGGTGACACTGAGATTTTGATCCCACTGGATGAGCGTAATCTAGGCACGCTTGCACTCGGTCAAAATGCGACGTGTATCGCCGATGCATATCCTAATCAGCATTTTGACGCACGGGTTAACTTTATCGCGCCAACCATTGATCCTCAGCGTGGCACCGTCGACATACGCTTAAAAGTGGATCCTGTACCAGATTATTTACGCCAAGACATGACTGTCTCAGTCAACATCCTGACTGGGCAGGTCAATCAAGCTATCGTTGTTCCTAATGATGCTCTTTCCAATGTGCAAGGCAATCAGGCCGATGCCTTAGTTGTTCGGGACGGTATAGCAAAACGTGTTCTCATTACTCTCGGACTGCGTGGCTTAACTAATTCCCAGGTTTCTAGCGGACTGGTGGTGGGAGATTGGGTTTTACAAGGTACAAAAGCGAAAAATGGCGAGCGAGTCCGCGTGTCGCCACAGATCTTGCCACACAGTCAGCCTAACTCGACTTTTCGAAAAGAAACACCGGTGAAACTCAATTAACCTATGTGGATCGAATCAACGATTGCTTTTAAATTCATGCGCCAGGGGCGAACCCAAACGGCTTTGATTTTAGTTGGCATTTCCGTTGGTGTATCAGTGATTGTTTTCATTACCTCACTGATAATGGGGTTGCAAAGCAATATCGTTGAACGCACGCTCGGTACGCAATCTCATATCAAGGTCCAACCCCCGGACGAGAAAAATAAAGTTCTACCGCTGCCTGAAGGTGTGATCGGTTTGACGCTTGAGGATAAGCGGGCACAACGTTTACGAACCATTATCAACTGGCTAGAAGTTCGAGATACGCTTGATCAACTGCCAGATATCAAAGCTGTGTCGCCCGTAGTTTCTGGTCCCGCCTTTGCCAGACGCGGTGATGTCTATAAATCTATTTCTATCATTGGCATCGATCCTGTTCGCTATGAAAAAATTATTCCAATTAGCGAGGATATTATTTCTGGTAATTTTCGCGTCGGGGCTGGTGATGCTGTGATCGGTAAGCTACTTGCTGACGATCTCGGTTTACGTGCAGGCAACAAATTACGTATCGAAGCAGGACAAGGACGTAGTGCAATCGTCACAGTTGCCGGTATTTTTGAACTGGGTGTGCGTGATATTGATTCCCGATTTGTTTACCTTGATTTGAAGCAAGCGCAGTCTTTGCTCGCACTGTATGGCGGCGTGAATCAGATCGATGTCACGGTCAATGAAATTTTTAAAGCTGATGTGATCAGTGCTCGCATTGCCCAGCTTACTGGACTGAAGGCTGAAAGCTGGATTGAGACAAATGCGCAGTTGATGAACGCCTTAAGTTCACAAAGTGTCTCCACCACGATTATTACTTTTTTCGTAGGCTTATCTGTGGCACTAGGTATTGCGAGCGTACTTGCGATTAGTGTCACGCAACGCACGCGAGAGATCGGGATCCTGAGAGCGATGGGAACTCGCCGCAGCCAGATGCTCCAGGTGTTTTTGATACAAGGCGCTATTCTGGGACTGATAGGATCGTTGGTGGGAGCACTTTTTGGTTATTTTCTAGTGTGGTGTTTTAATACTTTTGGTCCCAGGTTATTTTATATACCTCTGCCTTTAGGCCTCATCCCTGCAGCGATGGCCGTTGCAACACTGGCGGGAATTTTGTCAGCGCTTGCTCCGGCATGGCGAGCTTCCAGATTGGATCCTGTTGTGGCCATACGCTATGTCTGATACAGCAATTCCTGAAACCAAGTCAGAGGTATTAAGACTGGTAAATCTTAAAAAATCTTACAACATTGGTGCTCCAAATGAGGTCGAGGTTTTGCATGGCATTGATATGTCAGTCTGTCGTAATGACTTTTCAGCTTTAATAGGCCCCTCAGGTTCTGGCAAAAGCACCTTACTCAATATTATTGGTTTACTAGATCAGCCAACAGATGGTGAATTGTATTTGCTTGGTCAGCCAACCAGAAAAATGGGGGATGAAGAGCGTACCGCTCTTCGTGGCAGCTCGATTGGTTTTGTCTTTCAGTTTCATCATTTAATACAAGCTTTTTCTGCTTTAGAAAATGTGCTGATGCCTATCATGGTGACCAAGGGCAGGCCGACTAAGGAAATGCTGGAGCGTGCGCGTGGACTTTTAGCGGAGGTTGGTCTGGAGAAGCACGTAGATAAAAAACCCGATTCCTTATCAGGAGGTCAGCAGCAACGTGTCGCCATCGCACGTGCACTGATGACCAGACCTGCGCTCTTACTTGCTGATGAACCCACAGGAAATCTGGATACTAAAACAGCAGCGGGTATTTTTGAGCTTTTCAGAAAATTCAATGAACAGTTTGGTTGTGCAGTTTTAATTGTGACGCACGATCCGAGGCTGTCTGCCACATGCGATCGGACCATCAACCTGGTTGATGGTCGGATCGTTCAATGATTATTCGTCTTTAACGCCTGCTTTCTGAATAATTTCACCCCAGCGTTTAAGGTCCTTTTTGACTAGATCGTCCATCTGTGCGGGAGTCATTTCAATCACATCATAGCCATCGGCATTGACGGATTTAATAATGCCTGGATCTTTCATGACTTCATTGAACGCTGGAACTAATTTAGCCATTACGTCAGCGGGCAGCCCTTTTGGTCCAACGATGCTGTACCAGATCGCGGCATCAAAACCAGGATACCCTGACTCATTCATAGTCGGTACCTCAGGCAGCAGAACACTGCGATTCATTGAGGTCACAGCAAGAGGTTTTAAGCTACCAGCAGCAATTTGAGTCGCTGCCGAGCCGAGTGAGGAGAACAGGAAGGGAACATGGCCACCTAGCAGCTCCACGACGGCTGGATTGCCTCCTTTGTAGGGAACATGAGAAATCGTGAGGTTTTCCATAACCTTTAATTGTTCGCCAGCCAGATGTCCCACACCGCCAATACCTGACGTTCCATAACCCCAATTGGAGGGATCCTTTTTAGCTAAAGCTATCAACTGTTTTACATCTTTAGCGGGTGAATCTGGACGCACAACAATAACAGTACCACCTCCGGCGATCATTGCGATATTCGTAAAGTCTTTCGTTGGGTCATAGTTCATCTTGCGCATATTGGGCAGAATGACCATTGGACCTGAGTCAGTAATATGCAGCGTATAGCCATCAGCAGGTGCTTTGGAGGTGATATCCAGTGCAATAGAAGCTCCCGCTCCAGGTTTGTACTCGATGATAAATTGCTGACCAATTATTTTAGATACGCGATCGGTGATCGGGCGAATCAGTTTGTCTGCTGCACCACCCGGTGCGTATCCGACAATCATGCGTATAGGTTTGTTAGGATATTGCGCAAGAGCCGGTGTAGCTGTCGTAGCCGTAAGCACGAGGGCTGCGGCGATGAATTGAATAATTTTTGTCCACTGCATTGACATCTCCAATACTAAATTGATTCATATCGACAGCACAGATCGCGTCGATTTTAAAATGCACTCAGGTTTCTGAAAAAACCTGATTTGGTTTGACCATCCCCTTAACCTCAACAGCATTGCCTGAGGGATCAAAAACTAGAAATACATTTTGTTCGCGCGGTGTACCAATAAATATATGATCGGGCTCCATCGCAAACTTTACTCCTGCGTGACGTAATTTTTTGAGCATCGTATCGTAGATGCCAGATTCTACGATCACACCAAAGTGTCTTAACGGGTAAGGGTTCTTGCCTATATTGACCGAGATATGAGCTGCCTCGGCAGGAGAGAGTTGTGCGACTAGATGGTGACCGAAAAAATCTATGTCTGCACGATCTGAAATTGTTCTTGTGACCTTACAACCAAGTAAATCCTGATAAAACGTAACAGTCGCGGCAATATCGCTGACAGGTATCGAGAGATGCAAGGTCGCTTTCTGCGCTTCGTTAATAAGAGAGTGAGTCATAGTTTTAATTAACTTTTATGTTTGCTTTTTTAACGATTTCGCCATACATGGCACTGTCTTTTTCTATTAATTGTTTAAAACCTTCTGGTGTACTGCTTTCTGCAACAAAGCCAGCCGCCAGAAATTTCTGCTGTACGTCCGGGTCTTTAACAATTTCACCAATTTCTTTTGCTACGCGCTCAATAATCGGCTGTGGTGTACCTTTTGGTGCCATCAGTCCAACCCAGGATGCCATGGCAAAACCAGGAAAGCCTGACTCAGCCATCGTGGGAATGTTTGGCTCAGTAGGCCAGCGTTTAGCACTGCTCACAGCGATTGCCTTGAGCTTGCCTTCCTTGACGTGGGGCATAAACACAACCATCGTGTCAAAAACAAAGGATAACTGACCACTCAGAATATCAGCCAGGATCGGCGCACTGCCTTTGTACGGGACATGCTCCATTTCTAAACCGCTCAGCAAACCGAAATTCGTTCCCGTCATGTGCGCACTCGCACCTGTTCCGCTCGAGGCATAGTTCAGTTTGCCTGGATTATTTTTGCCATAGGCTACAAGCTCCTGAACTGTCGAGACGGGCAGCTTGTTGCTGACAAATAAAAACAACGGCAGATCGGCCATTTTGCTGATCGGTACCAGTGCATCAGGTGCAAAAGGCATTTGGTAAAGGTGGGGGCTGATGGAGTAGGCCGCGAGGACACTCACAAAGGTATAACCATCTGGCTCAGCACGTGCAACGGCTGCTGCGCCAACATTCCCATTGGCACCGGGTTTATTTTCAATAACGATGTTTTGTTTGAGTCGCGCGGATAATTTATCCATGATGACACGGGTTGTCGTGTCTGTAGATCCACCAGGAGTGTAGGGGACTACAACCTTAATTGTTTTGTTTGGCCAATCACCAGTATTTTGTCCGTAGACCAGAGAGGAGGCACCCAAGGTGAATCCCAGTATCGCAGCCATGAAACAGCGAACAAAATTATGTTTAACTTGCATCACATTGTCTCCTCGGAACTCAGTATCACTTGGGCGATGATTCGCGCGACAAATGTAATGAGCCAGCAGGCCCGCATATTTTTGCGGATCCTTTTTGCGATCTTAACTTAAACTGTGTGGGGTAAAAACAATTTATCGTACGCAGCAAGCAATGTCTGATGCATTGGACTGCCTTGCATATCATCACCCAAGGTATCCAAGCCAAAAAATCGTTCTTGACCTGTAATCAAGGCTTTGGCCAGACGCATTGTTTCCGCACCAAACATAAGGGTTAACGAGTGCTCATAGGGGGCAGAGTTCTCGAGATTGATCAAGGTTTCAATGCAGCGGTACACGTGTCTGCGTGAAGGATTCATTTGTTTGTAATGATGAATCCAGTCGCACCCCTCTGCGGCAGCCTCCAAATCACAGATGGCTAAAGCTAATAAGGTTTTAAGCTCACCGATTCGCAGCTCTTTCCAGGTCGAACCGTTTGGGGTTGCGAGTCCTAGGATTTCCCACAGTGGTCTCTCGTCATTGAGATTGAGGGTTTGCAAGTCAGTTAATAGTTCTTTGCATTCCTCATCGGATAACGTATTCAATCTAACCAGATAGGGGCGTATCTGATTTCCGATACTGTTGTTTTCCCAATCAAGATCCGCAACCGGATAAATTTCGGACATGCCTGGTACCAGAATACGGCAAGCATAGGCGCCTTGCTCAGCAAAGTCAGATACATAAATATCAAAACCTTCGGAATGTATCGCGTTGCATAGCCAGTCGTAGTCTTGTTCTGTGGTGTGACTGAAATTCCAGTCCACAAAATCGTAATCTGGCTTGTCACCCATAAAGTCCCAGGATATGACCCCACTCGAATCAACGAAATGAATTTCAAGATTGGACACAGCCGTAATTTCATCCATGTCGAAACCGGGCTCGGGGAAGTTTTCCAGTGCATCGAGAGCACGACCTTGCAATAGTTCAGTCAAAGCACGTTCCAGTGCAATTTCAAAACGTGGATGGGCGCCAAAACTTGCAAATACCCCTTGGTCTTTTGGGTGTATGAGCGTGACGTTCATAACCGGATATCGACCACCAAGCGATGCATCACGCACCAGGATTCCAAACCCTGCCTCTCGTAACCCTCTGATGCCTGCCGCTATACCCGGGTAACGAGCAATGACGCTCTCCGGTACTTCTGGTAGACAGATGGCTTCGCTGATAATTCGGTATTTGACGTGACGCTCGAAAATTTCAGACAGCGCCTGGCTACGGGCTTCTTTTTGTGTGTTTCCTGCTGCCATGCCATTACTGACATACAGGTTGCCAATAATATTGACTGGAAACCAGCACTGTTCACCATCCTTTAATCTTGTGTAAGGTAAGGCACAGATTCCGCGATCAACATTTCCTGAATTCAGATCAACCAGTACTTCACAGTCAATATCATCGTCAGGATTGTAAAACGATCGTAATTCAGGGGTGAGTAGTTCGCTAGGCCAGGAGCCATCCTCGGTATGAGAAAACCATTTTTCTTGTGGGTAGTGAACAAAAGCTTTATTAGCTCGTGTCTGACCGAGGTGAAAATGGGTCCAGAAATAATGTGTCCCTAAACGTTCAAAAAACTCACCAAGAGCACTCGCGCGCGCTGCAAGCTTTGTCGCGCCTTTGCCATTGGCAAACAGCATTGGACAATCCTGATCCTTGACATGCACTGACCAGATCGATTCAACGGGGTTTAGCCACGAAGACTCATCGAGACGAAAACCCCTGCGAGCGAGTTTGGCCTGCATGGTCTCGATGGTCGTTTCGAGTGAGACGTCCTTACCCGGGATGAAAGTATCAGTTTGCATGTTGTTGAGACCGCTAGAAGGAAATGCATTACAGCTGTCTAAGTCTGACAGCGAGGCCGCAGTATAGTGCGTTTGACTCAAGCGCTCCTGATTCATGCTGGGCTTACTGGTTCTTGATACCTGCAGTGCGTATGACTGTCCCCCATTTCAAGATTTCGTCTGCAAGATACTTGCTTAAATCCTCTGGCGATCCGCCCATTGGCGTAGCACCAACATCTGCAAGTTTTTGCCTGAAAGCTGGATCCTTCAATATATCGTTGAGTTCCGTGTTGACGCGCTTGATAATCGCTTCCGGGGTTCCTTTTGGTGCAAGCAAGGCAAACCAGGTCGAAGAGATAAGCTTTGGAAAGCCAAGTTCAGTCGTTGTCGGCACTGCAGGTAGTGCAGGGGAGCGGGTAGGAGACATGATTGCAATCGCGCGCACTTTATCCGCTTTGACCTGACCGGCGATACCAGGAATGAGCTGAAACATTAATTGAATATCATTAGCCATCAAGTTGGTTGTGGCGATACTCGGCGCGTTATAGGGCACATGCACCATTTTTGTCTGCGTTTCAGCCATAAACAGTTCGCCGGCCAAATGCATCGAACTACCAATACCTGTCGAACCGAAATTAAGTTTTCCAGAATTGTTTTTTGCGTAGTCAATGAACTCCTGAATTGTTTTAACAGGCTGGTTGTTATTCACAACCAGTATGTTGGGTACATCGCAGATCAGACCAATCGGTGAGAAATCTTTTTGTGAGTCAAATCCAGGCGTTGCATAGAGATTTGGACTAACCGCTAAAGTACCCGCCCAGGAAAACAGAAACCGATAGCCATCGGGCGAGTATTTAGCAGCAGCCGCTGCACCAATGTTTCCATTGGCACCAGGTTTGTTTTCAATGATCACGCTTGTTTTTAAACGCGTAGCGAGCTGCTCAGCGAACATGCGGGCAAGGGTATCTCCAGTTCCGCCGCCGCCTGGGCCGGGCACCGTTATTTGAATCGGCTTATCGGGGGAGGGCCAGTCGCTAGCCTGAACAGCTGCACTGTGCAATAAAAGTATCACAGCACTGCGGGCAAAAAATCTGGTGTATGCGTTCATGATTTTTCCTTTAAGCGCATCAGGAATATACGGGCTCACCGAGATTAAGCATCAGGCGATTAGCCCAGGCAAAAATCGCGATTGAATGAATCAGATCCAGTATTTCTGTGTCGTTTAAACCAACGTTTTTAAGCGTTTGAATATGCTGTGCATTGATTTGGTCTGGCTCTTTTGTCAGTGCGATCGAAAACGCGATAATCGCTTGTTCACGTTCATTGGTACCCGCTGTATAAGGGTCATTAAATACTTCTTTGATCACATCGCAACGTTTAGCGAGTTGTTCAAAGCGTTGCGCATGAACTGAGGCGCAATAGACACAGCCGTTGACGCGCGAGACGACGCTTGATGCCAGCTCTCTCTCTGCGCGCGGCATACCTCCCGGAGCGTACATAATGGCATTGAATGCGGCTGAGCGCTGACGCAATATTTCAGGCTGATGGACTAAAAACAAATAGTAATCAGAGACCTTTGCTTTAGGATGGCTTTCCTCGAGCACTGCGATTTGCTCAGGTGAGGCGGTTTCTAGTTTTACAACATCGAGCCATGCATCCCAGCCAAGGGTCTCGTTGGTAAAACCTTTTATTTTGATGAGTTCGGGGATAGGCTGATTCATGCTTTTTGCTCCAGTGCTTTCATGGCTTTAAGTCCGGCAGCGAGTCTGACTTGATAGGATACAAATGCAATGAGCTGCGCAAGGGTAACGATTTCGGGTGTGCTTAAACCATCCTGTTGAAGTGCCAGTAAAGCTTGTTTATCAGCACGCACTGGATCAGTGATCAGGGTATGAGTAAAAGTCAAAATGGATTTAAGCCGAGCTGGTTGAATATTGTTCAGTTCGGCCCGTGAGACAGAATCAATCAGCGTTGATGGTGAGCCATTTTTTTCAAGCCTGGATTTATATTCATTCAACAATTCGCTGGCTGGTGTTAGAGCACAGGCCAATAAGGCTGCAAGTAAACGCTCCTCAACTGTCAGTCCTGCCAGCTCAGGATCGAATAAACCCTGCTCACTACCTTGCGTAGCCAAGACAACTTTTTCTCGCTCGTGTCGCACGGCGTATGTAGTCATGCCAGGCTTGAGGCCTAATAAACTATCAATCGTATCGTTTGGTGTGTGTTGTGTCATAGAAAGAGCCGGAAAGTCCAGAGTATTGTGAAAAATCAAATAAACATGTTCAGGTAAATCTAGCGTGAAGTTATTGTGCTGGTAACCATTCGTCGCCCAACAGTTCTGCTTCATCAAAGGCGAGCATACGTTCATAGTGTTGCGTAACATCTTCGCGATAAATAGAACTCGCTATGCCTTGTGCCAGCCTTTTTGCACCATCACTAATCGCCGGGATATCGCCAGAAATAGTTCCATGCGAGAGCGCCGCCGGGTAACAGAAGCAATGAATTGAACTGAGCCCGGGGCGAATTCCTGCAACTTTTTCCTGAAGCTCAAAGACAGAACCAAGATCTGGTGAATCCGATAACTCTTGATCAGTTTCGTTTGAGTTGGGCTGATAGCGGTCACTCCAGGAGCGAACGTATGGCGCGATGCTTGCATATTCCGCACGGGCGTGCCAGTCGATTCTGAAACCAGTCGAAAAAATAAGGAAATCAAATTCAAAGTCAGCGCGTGGCGTGACAATATGTATTCGCTCATTACGAAGCCTGATCTGTTCGATCGGACAACCAAAATTAAAGCGAGCGTTTGAAAATTTTGAAACACGTAACGTGCTGCCACGTGGAGCAGGAACTTGCTGTGAATTGATGTAGTGACGGATACGCCATTTCCACTCATCCGGTAAATCTACATGGCCATTGGTTAAGCCAGGATTACCCGCGCCTTTGCCTTTGTTGACACGCGGCATATCGTGTCGTCTGATTAATAAATCTACGCTCGCTGCGCCTGCCTCCAGCGCAGTTGCCGCACTGTCCATCGCCGAGGCACCTGCACCAACAACACCAACACGTTTATTTTTTAAAAAACCATAATCAATGGGATCGGATGAATGCGCCCAAAACTGTTTTGGTATCGTTTGGGCAACATCTGGAACGTACGGGCCGCCAAGACCATCACGACCTGAAGCGATGACCACGCGCCTTGCATGCACAACTTCAGAACCTGAGGATGTTTCTATATGAAGCTCAACGTGCCCTGATTTGACAGGCGAGACTTGGCGAATGATATGTTCGTTACGCACATCCAATTCCAGCACGCGTCGATACCAGCGCAAATAGTCCATCCACTGCAGGCGGGGAATTTTCTCCAGACTCTCCCAGGCGTAACGGCCAAACTGTGCTTCGAACCAAGCCCTGAAGGTCAGTGCTGGTAAACCAAGAGCAGGGCCTGTGAGTTGTTTTGGAGATCTTAAGGTCTCCATCCTGGCGGTAGTCGCCCAAGGTCCTTCATAGCCTTTTGGCGCACGATCAAAAAGAACGGCTCTGATTCCTAGCAACCTAAGCGCAGCCGCCGCAGCCATCCCAGCCATCCCCGCGCCGATGATTGCCACATCGATCATCGGGACGGCTCCAACGGCACGCGCAATCACCCACTCCTTTGCAGGTAAATCCAGCCATGCAAGATCTTGTTTGAGTCTTAACTCAAGTTGTTCCAGGCCGTCAGGAGTTGCACTATTTTCTGCCATGATTTATTTGCAGTGAAAATTCGTACTAATTAAATTTGAGTTAAAAGAATACAATGTTCTTCGCCATTTCATTAGAGATCTTTAGACTTTAAAGTGATTTGGTTATTTAATAGGTGTTTTCTTTAAATCCTAATGTTTCTTTTTTAAAGCTTCTGGAATTCTGATGAGTGAATCAAGTTTTTGGCTACTGCGTTTTGAAAATCAGGTACTAGTCCATACCGAGACCTCAAGCGATCAGGTTTTCCCTCTCGGCAGTCCAGCGCAATTTGGTCACCCTGAGGAAGCTTTACTGATTGGACAATGGCAGGGAAAACCCTGTTACGCACTGGATCTCGATACGATTCCTGAGCACGTACAGGGTGAACTGATGCCTGTGCGCAGTCTTTTTGCTGCGGCTGGCGAGCAAGCCTTTACTCTCGCTGGACGCGGTACACAGTTGATGGACTGGCAAAAAAATCACCGGTTTTGTGGACGCTGCGGTACGGTTCAATTTAAAAAAACAACCGAATTCGGCATGGAGTGTCCGTCTTGCAAACTAGTCTCTTATCCACGGATTTCTCCCGCAGTGATGATTCTTATTCAGCGTGGTGACGAGTTGTTACTTGGTCGTAGTCCGCACTTCAAGCCCGGCGTATTTAGTGCGCTCGCTGGTTTTGTAGAACCTGGCGAAACTCTTGAGCAGTGCTGTATGCGCGAGGTAAGAGAAGAGGTCGGTGTTGAAATCACTAATTTAAGATATTTTCAAAGCCAGCCTTGGCCTTTTCCTAACTCACTGATGCTAGCGTTTTTTGCTGATTATGCAGGCGGCGAGATTAATATCGATCCCAATGAGATAGAGGCTGCTGCATGGTTTTCAAAAAATGATCTGCCCAAATTACCTGACCCGGTCAGTATCGCCAGACGTCTGATTGATGCCTCACTGGCCGAGGGCTTTAAATAACATCAGCGCAGCGATGAAGAGAGTGAATAAAGCAAAAAACTGCTGAAGTCTGGGACCAGACATAAACTTTACAATCTGTTGTCCCAGCATCATGCCGGCCAGTGCACCGCCTGCAAAGGGCAGTGCGATAGACCAGATCATGGTGCCAGAGATTGTTGCTATGGCTACGTTGCCAAAAGAAACGATTGTTAAGACACCCAGTGAGGTTGCGACAATTGACTTCACTGGTAAATCAGTAAATCGTTTCAGAGAGGGAACAATAATAAAACCACCTCCTACACCTAAGAGCCCGGAAAAAAAACCCGCACTGGCCCCCGCGATGGCAAGAGAGCGGGCGCACGGCACAGTCCAGATTAATCTGCCAATAGACTGATTCAACTGACAGGGCGGCGGTTTGGATTCAACAGCAAGCGTACCTGCCATTTCTCTGAGTGCGTTGAGTAACAGCCTGAGGCCAACCACGCAAAGTAATAGCGCGAAACCAATACTGAGCGGTTTATTAGGAATCACTCTGGCGAGGATGATGCCAAAGGGGGTCAAAATCAAACCGAAGATGGCCATAAACATTGCTGCGCGATAGCGTAATATTTTTGCTCGCAAAGCGATCGCGGCACCTATACCGGCAGACAGGCATACGGCTAATAGCCCGATGGGACCAGCCTGGGTGACGGTGAGATTCAAGCCAAAACCCAGTAGTGGAACAGACAAAATTGCCCCTCCAGCACCGGTCAGAGCAAGCAGGCATCCCACAATAGACCCCAGGACTAGACTGATCACAAGCGAATCCAAAATATGCCTTTAATTATTTATAGTTATTAACTAATATCAATAAGTAATATAATATACAACTTAAATAAGTTCAGAAACAGGTGAAGCGAATGTCAGCCACTATTAAATCCTTTTTTGATACAGCGACCTGGACATTTACCTATGTGGTGTTTGAAAAACAAAGTTCTCCATGCATCATTATCGACTCAGTTCTCGATTACGACCCAAAATCTGGCAGGACGCGAACGCATTCAGCGGATAAAGTGATCGATTTTGTCCGCGCGCACGGTTTAACAACCGAGTGGATTTTAGAAACTCACGCACATGCGGATCACTTATCCGCGGCCCAGCACCTGAAAGCTGAACTTGGTGGTCGCATTGCAATAGGAGCACACATCCAGACTGTACAAAAAGTATTCAAGGGTGTTTTCAATCTTGAACAATCCTTTGATACTGAGGGTAAGCAATTCGACTATCTGCTCAAAGCAGATGAAACACTCCAGTTTGGCAATTTATCTTTTCAATGTTTGTATGTGCCGGGGCACACGCCGGCATGCATGGCGTACAAAGTAGCGGATGCTATTTTTGTCGGGGATACCATGTTTATGCCTGATGTCGGGTCGGCCAGATGCGATTTTCCCGGTGGCGATGCAAAAGCTCTCTACTCTTCGGTCCAGAGGCTTTTGAGTTATCCAGAGCAAACACGTTTATATATGTGCCACGACTATCCACCGGCTGGTCGTGCCGCCAAGTTTGAAACAACGGTGGCTGAACAAAGAAAAAACAATATTCATCTCAAAGACGGCGTGACGCAAGCGGCATTTATTGAAATGCGAACCAAGCGAGACGCCACACTCGAAATGCCCGTGCTGATACTGCCTTCAGTGCAAATTAATATTCGCGCAGGATGTATGCCTCCTGAGGAAAATAATGGGGTTTCATATCTAAAAATCCCTTTGAATGCGCTATAGTTATTCGGCATTCAACTCACGGAGCCAGACAACCATGTCCACCAGCAAAAAACTGTTTCTCAATACAACAATTACTTTTGTGCTCGGGCTTGCCTGTGCCACAAACGTATTTGCTGCAGATCCACCATTGACGGGTCGAGCAAAAGAAGTTGCTGAGCGTTTTGCAGCTGCAGATAAAAACCACGACGGTAAATTAACCCTCGAAGAAGCCAAAGCAGGTATGCCACGTATCGCCGAAGCGTTCGATAAAATCGACACAGAGAAAAGAGGTTACCTGACTCTTGCGCAGATCCAGGAAGTTGTCGCGAACGCGCCTTAACTTCTAGTGCATTAACGACTGAGCCATTGTCGCAGCGCTGCGTTGACGACCTCAGGCTGCTCCATCGTTGACAGATGTCCACACTGCTCAACAACGACAAGTTGTGAGTCAGGAATGAATCTGGCCATGTCTTCGTGCATGGAGAGTGGTGTAGCCTGATCTTCACGCCCGCACAGCACCAGCGTAGGGCAAGCAATCGTTGCAAGTGTAGGAAAGGAGTCGACGCGGTTCATTAAGGCCAGCGCTTGCTGTTTCTGAGCTGCGATCCCTACGCTTAAAACCATTTCTACAACTGCTTGTCCGAAAACGGCTTGACTAGCCTGAACTGGATGCATCCACCGTTGGGGCAGTGTTTTGGCAAAGGCCTCGAGCCCAAGGTCGTCTGCCGCTTTCATGTCAACATAACGTTGTGCGGTACGCGCAGGTGTATCTGCTTCGGCGGAGGTATCGAGTAAAGCCAGTCTTTTAACGCGTGTTGGGTCGCGACGCATAATTTCAAAAGCCACATAGCCACCCATGGAAAGCCCCACCAGCGAAAAGGAAACTGGTGCGCTCTCCAGGACCTGTTGAGCAAAATTTTCTATCGAATCACCTTTTCGAAAAACATAGGGTAGGCATTCAAAGTCCTCTGAAAAAGCTTTGAGCTGGTTCTCCCACAGTTTTTCACTGCAAAGATGTCCTGATAACAGCACAAGGGCAGGGCGATTATTTTTGTTAGTCATAGTCATGTTCCTGTAAATCGGGCCGCGCGCTTTTCTTTCCAGGCAAGAGCGCCTTCCTTGATGTCATTGGATTTTTCTGAAATAGCCACTGCTGCGCGAATAGCCTCATCGTCGACGATACCGCGAGCAATTAAATTCATATGTTTTTTGATGCCAATCAAGGCAAGTGGTGCCATGCCCGCAAGCTGCTCGCTTAATTGATCGAGCCTGACCAGTAGCTGTTCCTGTTCAAGAATTTCAGTCAGAAAGCCAATATCCAGCATTTCTTGCGCTTCAATTTTTTGACTAGTCAAAAATAATTTTTTAGCATTATTCAAGCCAAGTCGAGTGATATAGCGCACCATGCCACCAGGGTAAAAATGCAAGCCAAGTCTGGTCGCTGGCATGAACATATTTGCTTGCGGCACGCCGAGACGAAAATCACAGGCAAGACTCAGATCAGTGCCGCCACCATAGACTCCGCCTTGAATAGCAGCAATAGTGATGGGGCGGGCTGTTTCAATCAGATCAACCGTGTCACCAAAATACGTGGAGGAGGGGGCAGACTCCGCTGCAAGGGAAGAAATATCATAGCCACTGCAGAAGTATTTTCCGTCGGCGATGAAGCGTAAAACAAGCACCTCTTCGTTTTGATTAACGACGATTAGGTGTTCTTTAATTACATCCAGATCCGACGGGCTTAATCTGTTGGCGTATGCTGGATTACGAAATCTGATTGTGGCAATACGACCAGCAATGGTCAGCTCTGGTGTTGTCTGAAGCTGCTTTTGTTCGGAAGGGTGAGTTTGACTCATCAGTAACAGCCTTTAAACAAGATAAAAAGATCGTGAATGCATTATTCTACGTGCATAGGCAAACTAGGGCGCTGAGCGAGACTTTGAGCCCTGAAAATTGCCAACGGAATGTGTTGGAGACCCTGAAGTGAAAAAAAACATAACAGACGCCCTAAGCGCCTGCCTGACAGCCTGTAAGTGTTTATGTCTGTGTGCGATTTTATCTGTTGTGACAGATATTGCTTATGCTGCCTATCCTGACCATCCTATCCGAATCGTGATTCCTAACGCACCAGGCGGTGGAACCGATGCCTTTGGTCGGATTATTGGCCAAAAACTGAGCGAAGCTCTCCTTCAGTCGGTCATTATTGAAAATAAGCCCGGTGCGCAAGGTGGTATTGGTACAGCCTTTGGCGCCAAAGCGGCACCAGATGGTTATACCCTCACAGTTGCGCTTGTAAGCACGATGGCTGTCAATCCCTATGTCTACAAAGACATAGGCTACGACCCGCTCAAAGACTTTGTTGCCATAGCTGTTGGTGTCAACCAACCTTACCTGATGGTGACGTACCCAGACGCACCCTATAACAATTTAAAAGAGCTCGCAGCCTTTGCAAAAGCTAAGACCAATGGTGCGACGTACTCCTCTACGTCTTCCCAGACTGAGTTGATCGGTGTGCTATTTCAGTCATTGATTCAGGCAAAGATGTTGTATATCCCCTATAAAAATGCAAGTACCGCTGTGGTCGAGCTTGCCAGAGGCGATATAGATGTCATGGTCGCTAGCCTTCCTTCAGCCATTCCACTGCTCAATGCAGGAAAACTCAAGCCGCTAGCTGTAACAGGCGATAAGCGTGCAGCGGCACTACCAAATGTACCAAGTGCAACGGAGTCTGGGTATCCAGAATTCAACGCAGGTGGTTGGTACGGGATCATTGCCCCAGCGGGAACACCTAGCGAGATCGTGAACAAACTAAATCAGGAGATTAATTTAATACTTGCTATGCCTGATGTACAACAAGCACTTGTCGCTGCGGGTTTTGAAGTGATTCAGGGCAAGCCAGAGGATTTCTCAGCCATGATTCAAAGTGAAAATCTGCGCTGGAAAAAAGTTGTTGAGCTCAACACAAATCCAAAATAATCAAATAAAAAGAGACAAGCATGACTAGCGAAACACAAGCACGACGCGGCCCACTTTCACGTTTTAAAATCCTTGATCTGACACGCTTGCGATCAGGCCCAACGGCCGTCAGACAGTTGGGTGACTGGGGTGCGGATGTTATTAAAATCGAAACTCCTGAGGCCTTGGGCGTCAGTGATGGCTGGGGGGATACCCGCCTGGGTCCGGATTTTCAGAATCTTCACCGCAATAAACGTAGCCTGACTCTCAATCTCAAAGACCCTGAAGGTCTAGCGATTTTTAAAAAGCTCGCGGATACGGCTGACGTGATTGTTGAAAATTTCCGCCCAGACGTAAAATTTCGGCTAGGAATTGATTATGAAACTCTGCGTGCCAGCAATCCTGGCCTGGTCTACGCGAGTGTCTCAGGGTTCGGTCAGGACGGTCCCTATGCGAATCGACCTGGTTACGATCAGATTGTCCAGGGCATGGGAGGCTTGATGGCAATCACTGGGCTTCCAGGTCAGGGGCCCGTGCGTGCTGGCATTGCCGTGGCTGACTCTGCGACTGGACTGTATTGTTCGCTTGGGATTTTGACAGCGCTGCTCGAGCGAGAGCAATCAGGGCAAGGCCAGTGGGTTCAGACCTCCTTGCTTGAGTCTATGATTGGGATGCTGGATTTCCAGGCTGCCCGTTGGTTGATCAACAAGGAGATTCCTGAGCAGGCTGGTAATGATCATCCTACTTCTATACCGACCGGTGTATTTCCAACCTCGGATGGTCATATTAATATCGCGGGAGCAGGTGCGCAGCAGATGTGGGAGAGGCTCTGCAAGGCTGCAGGTGCTGAGCATTTGCTGGCACGCGAGGAATATCAGTCGGGTAAGTTACGTTCGGCAAACCGTGTCGCGCTCAATCAAGAGTTATGTGAGATTACTCGCCAGAAATCAACGGCTGAGTGGATTAAATGTTTTGAGCAAGCTAGCGTCGCGTGCGGCCCTATTTACCGCATGGACCAGGTGTTTAACGACGCCCAAACACAGCATCTGGGCATTGCGACGCCCGTGCACCACCCCCAACTTGGTGAAATCAAATTAGTGGGGCAACCCGTTGGTTTATCACGCACACCTAGCGAAATCAGAACTGCCACACCTGAGCGTGGCGAGCAAACAGAGGAGGTCATGCGTGAACTTGGCTATAGCGAGTCTGCGATTGCGGATTTAAAGGCGCGCTTGATCATTTAGGCTGGGTAGGGCAAGTAGAATGTCAACATGACCTCACACACTGAACTTGAAAACGACCCTGCCGATCAACCTGACTCCATCATGGAACCCAAACTCTGGGTCAACAAGGGCTGGACCGCTCGCGTGATCAAAAACGCTGACGATGACGGCTGGGCAGTTGAAATGATAAAAGAGGGTGAGCCCGAGCCTGCGCTGATAGGTCCCTGGACAATGGGTCGGGATAAGAAAAATCCGAAACCTCTTGATGTCAATGCCTTTAACACCTTGGTTAAAACGGCATCTGAAGTGGTGAGGCGTCACGAACAGCACATGCACGCTTTGCACCATAAAAAACAGATGATCACACTTGCAAATCAGCAGATAGAGATTGCTCTGGATGTCGTGCCAGATGAGGATGACCCTCACGCTTTACTCAGCGCCACAGACCTTGAGGGGGAACTGATCGCGCGAGTCAAAGTCAGTGCAAACTTTAAACTGAATTCGACCAGCGCCTATAGCTGGGCAGAAAACGCTTACCGCAAACCCGGATAATCGCGCAGAGGTGTTGACCAAATAGCCCGCGCACGGCATGATGATCTTTCCTACAAGACTTGCCACAGAGCAAGCGTATCCGGAGACAAGTCATGTTTTGCTCGGCAATTCAGCATTTTTTAAAAAAATTATTTTTTGTTCTGACATTCTTTCTAGCGCTGGTAAGCTCCTCATCTGCGCAAACTGGCGGTGAGCTTTGGCCAAACAAACCGATTAAATTAATTGTTCCCTTAGCAGCCGGCGGCGCAAGCGATGTTGTCGCTCGTATTTTTGCAGCAAAACTTGGCGAGCGACTTGGTCAGCAAGTGATTGTTGAAAATCGACCAGGTGCCGAAGGTCTGATAGGCGTTGAAGCTGCGGTCAAGTCCCCTGCGGATGGCTATACGCTTGTCCTCGGATCCAGTACTACGCTGGCTGCAAATTATCACTTACGAAAGTCTTTACCCTTTGATCCAGTCAAAGACCTCGAACCAGTCTCTATGGCATTTCAGGGGTTTTTCAATATCCTGGTGATTAACCCGAATGTCCCTGCAATGAATTTGAAAGAGTTTATTGCACTGGCCAAAGCACAGCCAGGGAAAATGGACTACGGCACCGCTACGAGTGGCTCGAAAATCTGCGTTGAAATGTTCAAGTCCATGGCTGGAATCGACTTGCAAATGATTAATTACAAAAGCTCTCCCCAGGCACTGAATGATTTGATGGGAGGACAACTTCAACTGATCTGCGAACCGGTTGCAACAGCCATGCCCAACATCATGGCTGGGCGCCTGCGCTCACTCGGCGTCACAAGTCTGACGCGTCATCCGGCTGCGAAAGATTTACCGACAGCTGCAGAGGAGGGGCTGCCAGGTTTTGAATATTCAGCCTGGGTTGCGGTCTTTGCACCTGCTAAAACATCAGGGGCAATTATCGATAAATTATCCAGGGAAATTGAATATGTCTTAAGAGATCCCGAGACTGTTAAAAAAGTACAGGCCGCTGGCGTCGAACCGATGATAGGCAGCGCTGTGGAGCTCAAAAAATTATTAAGTAACGAGATTTCGCGCGCTGGGGATATTGTTAAAACAGCCAAGATACAACCAGAATAGATATCTATGAAAAATCAAGAAAAAATTTATCTCATCCACGCTGTCGATGTTTCGATCGCACCCTCAAAGACAAGTTTTACAAAACTCTGGCCTGATGCGCGTATCAGTAACATTCTGGAAGAATCACTCGCCTCTGATTTAAAAGAGGATGGGGGAATGACCGATGCGATGAAAGCCCGCTTTAAAACAATCGGCAATTACTGCGCTGACGCAGGAGCGACTGCTATTTTATTTACTTGTTCGGCCTTTGGTTCAGCGATCGAAGAGGTTAAAGCGGAACACCCCATCCCAATTCTGACCCCAAATGAAGCACTGTTCGAGGAAGTCCTTGAGCTTGGTGGAAAAATTGCGCTACTGACGACGTTTGAACCCTCGGTGGCTGCACTAAGAAGCGAACTAGCCGAGATGTCAAAAGCTAGAAACAAGTTTGTTGAAGTGGATTCAGTCATGGTCCCTGGTGCGCTGGACGCATTAAGAGCAGGTAATCAGGAGGAACACAATCGACTCATTGCCAACGTTGCGACAGCTGTTGCCGCCCAGAATAAGGGCTACTCAGCAATCGTCTTTGGACAGTTTTCCATGTCACCGGCAGCCGCAGAGGCACAAAAAAATATTAGTATTCCAGTACTGACTACTCCCGACTGCGCTGTGCGAAAACTCAAGCAAATGCTGATCTGAGCAAACAAAACTAAACAGTCGCTGTCGCACCGCCATCAACCGACATGACCGTACCAGTTATATGTCTGGCTTGTTCAGAGAGTAGCCAAACTACTGCGTTTGAAACATCTTCAGGCGTACCCGCCTGTTTGAATTGCTGTACTTTTTGTCCCGCAATCGCGGCAGTCATGCTTTGAAGTTTTTCAAAACGCTCCGATACGATAGGGCCGGGTGCGACGGTGTTGACACGAATGCCATGCTCTATCATGGCATCGGCCAGACCTTTATCCAGGACGTTTATTGCCGCATTGGCACAGGCGCCTGGTAAATGTGTGGTCGTTGGCTGATGTCCACTACGCCCGGAGATATTAACGATCGAACCTGAGCCCTGTGCCACCATGTGTGGCAGTACAGCACGCATTGTTCGCATATAACCGAATAGCTTGGCCTCGATCACGCCAAGCCAAGTTTCATCTGATAGGTCAAGAAAACTCCCGAAGGCTGAAATTGACGTGGAGTTCACGAGGCAATCGATGCGCTTAAAACGGGACAATATTTGTTCGATTGCTTGCTGAACACTTTCAGCAACGCTCACATCAGTTTGAATAGCTAAGGCTTGATAGCCTTTATCTGTTAGCTGCTCAGCAATCGCGTTTAAAGCAGAGAGGGTGCGGCCAGACAAAATAACTTGCGCACCCTCTTGACAGGCACGGTGAGCAATCGCAGAGCCTATGGCACCGCTTGCACCCGTGATCCAGACAACGCGTTGGTCTAACAGTGTCATTTGGGCTGGTGCTCTTTCCAGTGCCTGGCGATATCTACACGCCTGGCCACCCACACATTATCGTGTTTTGCGACGTGGTCCAGAAATTTCTGCAAAGCAACAATGCGACCAGGTCGACCTAACAATCTGCAGTGCATTCCGATCGACATCATCTTGGGTTGATCTATGCCTTCAGCATATAACGCATCAAAGGAATCACGCAGATATTCAAAAAAATGTTGTGCTGTATTAAATCCCTGTGGCGTTGCAAAGCGCATATCGTTTGCATCCAGAGTGTAGGGCACGACTAACTGGTTAATCACTTCGCCATCAGCTTTTGAAACTGGCATGTAGAACGGCAGATCATCGCCATAATAATCACTGTCATATTCAAAACCACCGTGCTCAACCACCAGTTGCCGAGTGTTAGGACTGTCTCGCCCGGTGTACCAACCCGCTGGCCACAAGCCATTTGTGAGTTCTTTGATCATGGCGGTCGCGCTCTTCATATGCGCTCGCTCAGTGTCAATATCAATATTTTGATAATGTAGCCAGCGTAGACCGTGACAGGCGATTTCATGCCCCTGGGCGAGCAGTGCTTCGACTAAAGCGGGATTGCGCTGTAAGGCCAGACTCACACCGAAAACAGTCAAGGGAAGTTTTCGTTGTTCGAACTCCCGCAAAATTCGCCACACGCCAGCACGCGAGCCGTACTCATAGATTGATTCCATGCTCATGTGGCGGGCAGGGTAGCTCTCAGCACCCACAATCTCGGACAAAAAACGCTCTGAACCGGCGTCTCCATCCAGGACGTTGCATTCCGCACCTTCTTCGTAATTCAATACGAACTGCAAGGCGATCCGCGCGTTGTTGGGCCAGTGAGGGTGCGGAGGATTTGCACCATAACCGATTAGGTCACGTGTGTTTTTTGACATGTCTTTTGTTAAAACTTTAAAAAAATTGACAAATAATATCTAGTCGGTAACAATGAATAAAAACTTTAAAAACTAAATATAAATTAGTTCTGACTTTTCATAACGACCGTTACATAGCGACCGTTACATAGCGACCGTTACATAGCGACCGTTACATAGCGACCGTTACATAGCGACCGTTTCATAACGACCGTTTCATAACGTCCTATTAAAGCCCTACATCTACTCTTTTTCTATATATTAAAAGACTTCACCCGGACAATTACCAGAGACAACAGTGAAAATAAATAAAACAAACATTAGATTGCAATTCCTTTTCTTTCCTCTCGTTGCAATCTTGGCTGGTTGTGCAGGCGGTGGAGTTTCAAAAGATAGTCAGAAAAATTTTGATAATTTGCTCGCTGTTGGTAACTATCGTGCTGCGGCTGATTTTGCCATTGCAAATGGAAAAATTAAGCCAGACGGTAGTACAGAAAATCTGATTTGGTCACTAGATGCAGGTGCATCATCCTTTTATGCGGTGAATCCTGTTCCTGCCATGACGTATCTCAATGGTGCGGAAACCATGGTGAAAGGAATTGATCTAGGGCAGGTTACAGGTCAATATACGCCCAAAGCGTTTGATGCGACCATGGTTAATGCCTACAAGGGACTGGCTGCGATGGCGGCTAATCTTCAGGCTGATGCGCGCGTTGAAATGTTGCGTACCGAGGATCGTCAACGCATCGCGGAAGAAAATTTCAAAAAGGAAATTGACGCCTTGCGAGCGAACGCAAAACCGCCTGAAGGTTTTAATTATCAAAATGCTCTGGGAGCCGCTCAAGCCAGTCCCGAGTATCAGAAAGCCGTTCAGGATATGAGTAATTACGGTGGCTATCAGCCCTTCGTGAATCCCTTTACTACATACTTGTCAGCGCTCTACTTTTTGAACACGGCTGATAGCAATAGAGATCGAGCATTAAGAAGCTTTCGACAAGTCCGTGGGATCACCAACAACACCAAACTTCTCGACGAGGATATCAAACTAGCGAGTTCAGACAAAAACTTTTCACCTAAAACGTGGGTGATTTTTGAAAACGGACAAAGCTCAACGATCGAGCAGTACAACATCACCTTCCCTGTGCCTATCGTTGGAAAAAGAAACGGTGTGAGCATTGCGACAGTAGCCTTACCGCGTCTACAAGAACAACCTGCTGCGACGACAGCTATTCTTGTTGGTGACAATCTCGAACCGACTTCAGATGTAGGTAATTTTGATTATGTGATGCGTAGTGAATTTCAGCGACGCTATCCTGCAATCGTTGCGAATGCTATTCTTGAGGCTGCTTTGAAAATTGCACTACAAAATGCCGCCGCTCAGGAAAAATCAGGTTTTGCCTTACTTGCAGCAGCTATTGTTTCAAATATTTCATATGCAGAAACAAGATCGTGGACCGCGTTGCCAAAGAATTTTCAGGCGGCTAGAGTTGAAACACCCAAAGACGGTGTCTTGCGTATTCGAACCGCTACTGGCAGGGACCTAGGAATTGTGAACGTGCCTAAGGACGTTTCCTCGATCGTATACATAAAAATGCTTAGAGCTCAATCATTACCCTCTGTTCAGGTGCTCAAATTTTAAAAAAACTCAATTTCCTTATAGTCAGTGTTGCACTCGTTTGTAGCGGTTGCAACACCGTGCCTATTCAAGCGCAACCACCTTTGCCGCCTCCCGATACGCGTGTGTACGTGACCCCCGATGCGGGTGTCTATGCTGATCCTGCTATCTTGAGACCTGGCTATCCGATTCAAGGAAGCGTTCGACTCATCAATCCAACTAGTACTGATTTAGCGATCAAACAAACTACTGATTGGTTTGATGCGTCTGGTCTGCACATCACCACCGTACTTTCTGCACCAGAAAGAATGGTGGTGCCACGCCTGGGAGATGCTTACATCAAACTCGTTGCACCAACTCCCAATGCGGTTCAATTTCAAGTGCGTGTTGAGCCAGATTTAATTAATTGATCACTTTTTCATAAATCTGCTTTTTTTATTTATCGCTATTCAAGGAATGTCGAAATGTTCAAATATTTATCAATCCTGATTCTTCTTGTGCTTGGTGGCTGCGCATCGACAACGCAGACTACCAAAATAGATCCGCGCGCCGATAGGTCCGCGATTGGCGCAGGACTGGATTCCAGAGATTTCGAGGATGCCGCTTCAAAAGTAGTTAAAAGCATGCTTGCCTCCGGGGCTTTAGATAAACCAGCTGGTGGCAGATATGTACTCGTCATTTCGCGTATTACAAATGACACCATGCAACGTATTGATACTGATCAGTTGATTAAGTTAATACGAGTGCCGCTCCTTCAGTCAGGAAAGGTTGTCTTCACGACTGCGATCGGTGCTCGCGGGCCAGAGGATAGTATGTCTATGCAAGTCCGTGATTTACGTGCCTCAAAAGAATTCAACCAGGCCAATGTTGCCAAACAGGGGCAGATGGTCGCACCAGAAATGAGCTTGAGTGGCAAGTTTTTACAAAACAACAATACCCTTGGCGATGGGAGTCAGAGAATTGATTATTCATTCCAGCTAACTCTCACTGACTTGAAAACTGGTTTGGCTTTCTGGGAAGGCAGTGAGCCCATTACAAAACAGACTTCAGGCAAGACCGTTTCCTGGTGAGTTAATTTAAAACAAACTACGCATCCATGAAGAATCACTTGAAAAATATAATTTTCACTTTTTTTATTGCTTTCTTTGGTTTATCTAGTTGCGCTGTCGCGACTGAAATGACTGTTGATATTCAAGCGACCGGAGTGAATGCCGCAGACGCCATTAATAACGGTTTGATGCAGGCGATACAACAAGTGACGGGCGTACGAATCAATGCCTTGGTGGTTTCAGATCTGAAACAGGCTAACCAAGCCACCAATGGAACTGATTCGTACAAACTTGATGAGCAACTTCAACAAAATATAAAAAAAGATATTAATGGTGTCATCAAAGAGTACCGCATCATAAGTTCTGAACCACAGCCCAATGCCGGGGTTGAAGTAAAAATGACAGTAGTCATCGACAAATATACAGAAGTTGGCCTGTCGTCCGATAGTCGGCGTAAGTTAGCAATCATGCCTTTTAGCGATCCTGCAGGACGCATCACGCAAGCGGGTACTGCTCTACAAACAAGCCTGATTGCTTATATTGTCAAAGCAAGGCGTTTTGCTGTCGTTGATCGATCAAACTCCTCTGCCTATGATAAGGAAATGTCGCTCATCACAAGCGGCCAGACACAGGTCAAGGATCAGGCTCGTCTTGGGCAAGTGCTGAGTGCGGATTATGTCCTGACAGGCACGATGAGACCGGCTCAATCAAGTAATACGCAAATGTATCTGCCGATAACCGGTGAGGTTTTGAATAATGTAACAAGCACGGCAGGGCGTGTTGATTTTAGCTTGATGGAAGTAGCGACTCGCCAAGTAAAATATGCCGGAAATGTTGATGCCAATGGCTCAAATGATGCAATCGCTGAAAAAATCGGTTCATTGATTATTGATGCGATTTATCCTCTCAGGATAGTCGATGCTTCAGACCCTACAGAACTCGTCATTAATCAAGGCGGTGACGGTCTGAAACCTGGTCAGCGCTTTACGGCTTACGTATTGGGTACTGAACAATTCGATCCCTACACAAAAGAGTCGTTAGGTCGAAGGGAAAAAGAAAGTGCTCAAATTGAAATTACCCGGGTATTACCTAAAATGTCCTATGCCAAGGTAATCAAAGGCTCTGTTCCGGGATCCTCTGACATCGAGATTGTTCTAAGAAAGATGGCTGTGACTCCGCCCAAAAATCGGACTGCTGGACCGTCCAGTCCTCAGCCCCAGGATAGCGGGATTACAAAGCTTCCTTTTGATAAATAACTTTTAAGTTTTTTATCCCCGCTCCTCGCTTGATCCTTAATTTTTAGTTAATTAGCTTTCGGGAACCTTCATGTATCCACTGAAAAAAATACTATCCACAATCTTGGTTGCGGCTGTTTCCGGTGCCTTTTCGCCAAGTGTGATGGCTCAGCAGATCGGTTTGAGTGCACCCGCGACTCCTGATACCGTAGTGACCGCGGCAACACCTGCATCAGCGGATGCTAAAACCGCGTCTGATACGTTTGAAGACTGGGTCGTAAGTTTTGAGCGCCAGTTTCAAAAAATTGGTGTTGTTTCTTCAGATGGAAAAATGTTTTTTAGTGGTCAGGCTTCAACCCTGACCGGGCCTAAAGACCCCTCGTTTGGAAAACAGCTTGCACTTGCCTACGAAAAGGCAATGTTTGATATGCGCGCAGACTTTGTCATGCAAAGTTATGGACGAATAAAAGTCAAAACTATTCGTGATATTTACGAAGATCAGTCTACTAACAAGGATGATTTTGATCCCGCGCAATTGCAAAATGCTGCTGCGCAGGGAGGAGGTCGCCTGGAAGAATTGTTCGATAAAGCACTGACCGTTCTGGATAAAAAACTTGATAATGAACTCGTCGCTCAAGGCGTACCAGTCGATCAAGTAAAACGTATGTCTATTGAGCAAAAAAAGGTGACTTATAAAAATAATCTGACAAAAGAAATCACTAAAAATGCCTTTCGTAGCATGCAAGGACTCGTACCCGTACAAACTAAAATTTTCACAAAAAATACGCCTAATGGCACTTTAGTTATCGTTGGCGTGATCGCGGTGCAATCTGAAAAAACCAGACAGTTTGCTCAGGATATAAGTAGAAAAACTCAAACTCTGGTCAAAGGCGATCCGAAAAAGCTTAGTGATATTTTGCCGAAAGAAAAATCTGGTTATTTAGATGAAATCGGTTTGAGATACACCTACGATGAATCTGGCAGGCCAATGTTAATTTCATACGGAAGATCATCCGTGACGATTGCACCAGACATGCAAGCATCCCGTGCTTTTCAATCAACTCAGAATGCGAAGTCGATCGCTCGCAGCCTGGCAGAGGCCAGTATTGCTGAGTTCATGAGCACAAATATCAATATTAATGAGCAAGTCATTGGCGGCTCTGCTGAGCAAGAACTTGTTACCCAAGTCACTAATTTCGAGAATGGCACAAAAGCCAACGTCCAGAAAAATCAGGAGGTCGTTGCCAACACGATAAGTAAAATTATTAAATCTGGAACCGCAACAGCCGCTGCTGATCTGCGCGGTACCTCTCCAGTTGATGTATGGGAATTCAAAGACGAACTCGGTGTCTTGCACGTCGGAACTGTCGTGGCGTGGACCTATGATCAGCTTAATAATGTGAATGCCATTGACGCTCAGGTTAATCGTAAGCCTGCCGAAGGCACCACGCCGGATGGCGCGGTAAAGGACGCATCCAGATCTTCAAAAATAATTAATAAAGCAAACGACTTTTAATAATCGCCTGGTTATCGCTTGGATCTCTGTGTATTAAGGTTTGTTACAGGTTATCATCACAAAAACTTTTAATTAGGGGATCTGAGCATGAGTCGTGCTTTTCGCATCGCAGTATTAGCAGGTGACGGTATTGGTAAAGAAGTGATGCCCGAAGGTTTGCGCGTTTTGCAAGCAGCGGCCACCAAATTCAAACTCAATCTTGAGTTTCGTCATTTTGACTGGGCCTCCTGCGACTATTACGTTAAAACCGGCCAAATGATGCCTGACGACTGGAAGTCGCACCTGATAGATTGCGATGCGATTTATTTTGGTGCGGTGGGCTGGCCAGAGATTGTGGCTGACCATGTCTCTCTGTATGGTTCTTTGCTCAAATTCCGTCGCGAATTTGATCAGTACATCAACTTGCGGCCTGTGCGACTCTTCGACGGCGTGCCATGCCCGCTGGCAAATCGCAAGGCAGGTGATATTGATTTTTTTGTTGTGCGTGAAAATACAGAAGGCGAGTACTCTGCCGTGGGCGGAAAAATGTTCGAAGGTACAGAGCGCGAGATCGTTCTGCAAGAATCAATCTTCACTCGTGTTGGATGCGATCGTGTCTTGCGTTTCGCGTTTGAAATGGCATCGCGTCGCAAGCGTAAGCATTTGACAATCGCCACCAAGTCCAACGGTATCGCAATCAGTATGCCTTACTGGGATGAGCGTGCTGCTGAAATCGGCAAGGAGTATCCTGGCATCACGACCGATAAGCAGCACATTGATATTTTGTCAGCCCGTTTTGTATTGCAACCAGATCGTTTTGATGTAGTGGTTGCTTCCAATTTATTTGGCGATATCTTGTCAGATCTGGGTCCTGCATGCACAGGAACGATCGGTCTAGCTCCCTCTGCGAACCTGAATCCTGACCGTAAATTCCCCTCGCTGTTTGAACCCGTTCACGGTTCAGCTCCCGACATCTACGGCAAGCAAATCGCAAATCCGGTCGCGATGATCTGGTCAGGTGCCCTGATGCTTGAATATCTGGGGCGTGGCTTGTCTGAGGCCGAGCAAAAACCATATCTCGACGCGCATGATGAGATTGTTAAGTGCATCGAAAAAATCCTGGTTACAGGACCTCATACTCCTGACTTAGGTGGCAAAGCCTCAACCAGCGACATGGGTATAGCAATCAGCAAGATGCTTGGCTAACTCTCTTAAGCAACGTCAGTCGTAAAAACTCTCCGGTAGAGAGTTTTCACATCAAAACTTTGCCACTCAGAGCAGAGCTGCATGACCAGGAGACAGACATCGATGTCCTTACCCAATCTAAAGCGCAGAGCACTCGTCAAAGCGAGCGCCACAGCACTGGGGCTCAATCTCGCCTCTAGCCGTGAAGCGATCGCTCAGTCATTCCCTAATCGTCCCATTACGTTTATTTGCCCCTGGCCTGCTGGAGGCACCTCGGATGCAACCATGCGCGTTTTGGCTCTTGTGGCTTCTCGCGAGCTAGGTCAGACCGTTGTAGTAGAAAACCGTGCTGGTGCGGCCGGCATGATTGGTGCAAAGGCCTTGGCAAGTGCCAAACCAGATGGCTACACAATTGGTCAGCTTGCCTTGTCTGTAACGCGTTTCTCACAACTCGGTACGGTACAAATCGATCCACTGCAAGATTTCACTTTTTTGGGAATGGCCTCCGCGCAAACCTTTGGTGTGGTCGTACAACCTGATTCACCTTTCAAAAATTTGCAGGAACTCGTAGCTTACGCGCGTGCGAATCCCGATAAATTGACTTACTCCACATCAGGTGTCGCTGGTCAGACACATATCGGTATGGAGGAGTTCGCTCAGGCAGCAGGTATCCAATTACGACACGTGCCATATAAGGGTGGTGCACCTGCACTACAGGGCTTATTAGGTGGGCAAGTCGATATGATGGCCGATTCTAGCTCCTGGGCTTCACTGGTTGAATCAGGCAAACTGCGTTTGCTTGTGACCTGGGGAGCAGAGCGTTTGGCCAGATTCAAAGACGTGCCAACTTTAAAAGAACTCGGTTATGGCGTGATAAATGATGCCCCCAACGGTGTAGCCGCACCTGCTGGTCTGGCTCCCGAGGTTGCTCAGAAACTAGCGCGCGCGGTTGAGATCGCAGTCAAAAGCGAAGAGTTCAAAAACGCTTGTGACAAGATCGATGCCCCAGTCATTTACATGGATCCGCAACAGTACCGTCAGTATTTTGCAGAAACCTATAAAAAAGAAACGGCGTTAATAGAAAAACTGCAGTTAAAAAAACTGCTTGAAAATTAATACTATTGCATTGATCATTTTTCAGGAAAACACGCATGCCGAACTATACAAATCGCTTTAAAGCTTCGCTCAAAGCAGGCAAAGCAAACATTGGTTTGTGGGTTTCCATCCCGGATGCCTTTACAACTGAAATTTGCGCAACTGCAGAATTCGACTGGATGTTGCTTGATGGAGAGCACACACCCAGTGATGCACGCACGGTGCTTTCTCAATTACAAGCCTGTGCTGCTTATAAAACCCAAGCAGTTGCCAGACCACCTGTCGGGCAGACTCACCTAATCAAACAACTACTCGATGTTGGTGTGCAAAATCTGCTGATTCCGATGGTCGATACGCCCGAGCAAGCTCGGCAGCTTGTTGGCGATGTTCGGTATCCACCTCAGGGGAATCGGGGTGTAGGGTTTGGTGCTGCACGCGTTTCACGCTGGGGCGCCCGCAAGGACTATGCTTTAGGCGCGAACGACGAAATTTGTTTACTGGTTCAGGTGGAGACTTCAGTTGGTTTGGCAAATCTCGAGGCAATTTGTCAGGTAGAGGGCGTGGACGGCGTCTTTCTTGGACCCTCAGACATCTCTGCCGCGCTAGGACATCTCGGGAGTCCTGGCCACCCAGCTGTGGTTGCTGAAATTGAACGCTGCATCGCGGTGATACGAAAACACGGTAAGGCCGCAGGAATCCTGACACCAGACCGCGGCTTGGCCAAACGCTATCTTGAGTTAGGTTGCACCTTTGTTGCTGTCGGTGTGGATTCAACCCTGCTGGCTAATAGTGTGCGTGAGTTAAAAGCACACTTTAGCTAAATCAACGAAAAAAGAATTAACTCAAGCGCATGGAATGATCTAGTCCTCGGATTAATTCGAGGACGACTTCACATTTAGGCACTGGGACACTGCGTTGCTGAGCAAACTCAACCAGTTGACCAAGAATCGCCTCAGACTCCAGAGACCTGCCTGCCAGTACATCTTGAAACATTGACGCACGATGTGAGCCAGGTCGTTTTTTGGGCATCACAAGCTCATCGAGATCGAGTGTGCCGGCAATGTCGTAGCCTGTCGCCTTAGCTACTGCCAGCGCCTCACGCATGAGAGCTTTCATTTGCTCTTTCATGCCATCTGACGAGGTCATCACGACCGTAGGTAAACGGGCGAGGGCGGCGACAGGGTTTAAACCAACGTTAATAATGAGTTTTTGCCAGAGATTTTTCCTGACATCCAGACTTGCAATAGCTTCGATATTGGCTCGTTCAAATAGCTTAATCACATTTTGTAAGCGTGGTGTATCAGTATTGTCTGGCTCACCGAAGACCCAGCGGTCACCTGGCGCTCCCAGAATAACGCCAGGTTCAGTGACTTCATTCGGTGAATAAATCACACATCCAAGTGTGTCCTGACGTAAAAGACGCCATAAATCACCCATTGGATCGAGTAGGGGTAAATGCCCTTGGTCGTGATGCAGACCTTGATTCCACCACCAGGGCAGACCGTTAATTGCAAATATCGCTACGCCACCCGGAGCAAGCAACGCTTTAATCGAGGCAGCTACGCTTGGGAGCGCCTGTGCTTTAAGGGTCACAATCACAATGTCTTGTGGCTCTAATTGTCCTGGATCGTCAGTAGCAATGAAAGGGTGGCCGGCAAAAATCTCGTCTCCACGATGCAACCGGATGCCGTTTTTTTTAATCGCTTCAAGATGCGGACCACGCGCAATGAGAGAAACTTGATCTTTCCCGGCAGCGATTAAACGCGCAGCTAAATGACCACCGACAGCCCCAGCACCGTAAATGCAAACTTTCATTATTCAGTCTTTTATTGGTTAAACAGTTGGTTAAACAGTTGGTAAAGCAAACAGACATGACAGTAAGTGGGTATGACACATATTGCAAGAGGGTTCTTCGGTGAAAGAGGGAGAGGAGCTGAGTGGGATAACACGCAATAGAAAAGGCATAAATGACATAAAACACTCAAATACTTTACTTTACATAATATACATTATACGTGTAATACGCATGGATCAAATTAGGTAAACCCTCTAGCTTTTAGCTATTTTCACTCTAACTATCATCACAACTACACTCTACAGAATCCACTCTACACCTCTACAGATTGGCCCAATAATGGCACCATAGCCGACCAGCCCAGTTCATGTTCAATGCGTTGTCGTAAGGTATCGGCTGGTATCGGCTCGCCATGATTGAGATAAACAACTTGCGGTGCTTTAGGTGTGGTTTTGAGCCACTCAATTATTTGTTCGCTGTCCGCATGCGCTGACATTCCTTCCAGCGCAACGACTTCAGCTTTAATTTCTACTTCTTCGCCATATATGCGGATGGTTTTTTCACCAGAAAGAATTCTCGCACCACGTGTGCCTGCAGCCTGGAAACCTGCAAATAAGATCGTGTTACGGCGATCTGGAGCCAAGGCCTTGAGATGATGCAATACACGCCCACCGGTAGCCATGCCGCTGGCCGATACGATGATGGACGGATATCTGATCGAATCGAGTGCTCTGGAGTCCTCGACTGTCCTGACCATTTTGGCAATGCTCCCCATACCTGAGCATTCAGTTTTAGTTAGTCTATGTTCCGAGCAGTGTTTTTGATAGATTTCAGTCATGTCAATCGCCATCGGGCTATTGAGAAAGACAGGTAAATCCGGTATCTGACTGCTTAACTTCATTCTATAAATAGCGAGTAAAAGCTCTTGGGCGCGTCCGACAGCAAAGGCTGGGATCACGACAATCCCTCCTCTGGCGATCGTTCTGTTAATAATTTCCGCAAATTTGAGCTCAGGATTCGCCTTTTCATGCACCCTGTCGCCATAGGTGGATTCAACAATGATGCAATCTGCATGATCAATATTTGCCGGTGGGAGCATTATTTTGTCGTCAGTGCGTCCGAGATCACCTGAAAACAAAATGGTTTTACCACCCGCCGAGACTTCTGCAGAAGCTGCGCCCAGAATGTGTCCTGCAGGCCTCAATCTAAATGAAACACCTGAGGAAAGTTTGAGTAATTGATCAAAAACGAGTGGTTTAAAAAGTTTGAAAGTCTTTTTAACATCCTCTGTAGTGTAAAGTGGCAATGCTGGTTTATGACGTGAAGTTTGATGCTTGTTCGCGTATTCTGCCTCTTCTTCTTGCAAATGAGCACTATCTAACAATAAAATCCGACACAGATCCATACTGGAGGGCGTCAGATAGATCGGGCCGCGGAACCCTTGTTTGACCAATAACGGTAATGCGCCGCTGTGATCCAGATGCCCGTGGGTCAGGATCACAGCTTCTAAATGCTTAGGTTCAAAAGGAAATTTGATCCAATTCAGCATCCTCAGATTCTTTAACCCCTGAAACAAACCACAATCAACGAGCAAAGTGTGTTTCTTGAAGCTGATAAGCGTTTTTGATCCCGTGACTGTTCCTGCAGCACCTAAAAATGTCAGTTTCATCTTTATCACCTATCAAGCTTGAGCGGATAGTTTGATAATAGACCGCAACGGCTAGAGACGTAACGCAATAATTTAAAGCACTGAGTAAAATAGATGATCTAAATCAAACACTGTCTGTTAGCATCGAAATTTTAGGCAGATGCTTTAAATCTACTCCCAAATGGAACTATCCGAGGAATCACTTTATGTTTCGTGCTGAAGACGCTGGCAAACTGCTACTCAGACTGATGCTTGGCACACTAATGCTGATGCATGGAATGAATAAACTGATGAACGGCATAGATGGGATCAATGCCGTTGTCTCAATGAACGGCTGGCCTCAATGGGTTGCTTATGGCGTACTGATTGGTGAGGTACTCGCCCCTGCCTTGATTATTCTGGGCGTGTTGACACGTGCTGCGGCGTTGGTGATCGCAATTAACATGGTCGTAGCGGTTTATCTTGCACACGCGCACCAGTTACTCCAATTAACCAAAACGGGTGGCTGGGCGCTGGAGTTACAGGGTATGTTTTTATTTTCAGCGCTCGTGATCGCGCTGCTCGGTGCGGGTCAATATAGTTTCGGCGGCGCACGAGGACGCTTTAACTAGCTGCTCTATTCTGGTAAGCCAAAGCGTTTGTTGATCGCAGCCATTTCCCTGTCTAATTCGCTTTTAGCCTGAATCAGACAGTCAGTTCGAGCTGATGGGTTTCCAGTCAGGCATTCGTTTTTTGCTTCGTGAAAAGCGGCTTGCGCTTCTTTTTTAGCGGTCGAGTATTGCTCATCGAGTGTCAGGTCTTCTTTAGTCCATCTTTCTGGTTCTGCAGTGGCTTCAGTTTTTAAACCCTGAGAGCTGGGTTGGACATCTGGCGGAGCAAGCGGTACCGGGACCAGCAGTTTTTGAGCTTGAATACCGGAGGACAATAAAAGAGCAACAGTCATAATACAAAGCTTTGTAAAGCAGTTCGTATAACTCAAAATATCACCTCAAAAATTATCATAAATTTCAAGATCAGCACTGACACTTTACGCTTTATTTTAGTCAAACCAAAGGAAGATCATGGAACTCAAATCTGCTTTTAACTTATTTGTTAGAAGTCTGACGCTTAGTTTAGGTGTGCTGATACTTTCAAATCATGCGCAAGCTGAGCTCAAACCAGGTGCGTCAGCGCCAGACTTTAGTGCTCCCGCGGCACTGGCTGGGGAGTCCTATTCCTTTGCATTAAAAGAGGCGCTTAAAAAAGGACCCGTAGTCGTTTATTTTTATCCTAAAGCGTTTACGCGTGGTTGCACAATAGAGGCAACTTTATTTGCCGAGGCCAGCGATCAATTTAAAGCGTTGAACGCAACAGTCATTGGTGTCTCGGGAGACGATATCGATACATTAAAAAAGTTTTCAACCGGCCCCTGCGGAGGAAAGTTTGCGGTCGCTGCTGACTTGGACCGCAGTATTATGAAATCTTATGATGCTGCACTGACTCTGATGCCAACTGTCGCAGATAGAATTTCCTATGTGGTGACTCCGGATTTTAAAATCTGGTTTGTTCATAGCGGTATGAGTCCTGATCAGCATGTTTCCGAAACGCTCAAGGCGATCAAAGCCTGGAAAGCAAAACCCTAGCAGACAGGAATTTCCTAATGACATCACTTTGCTGGTTTCGCACAGACCTACGCATTGAGGACCAACCGGCTTTGTCGTCCGCAGTCACAGATGGCAATGCGATCGCCTTATTTATAGCTTCACCCGGACAATGGCGTCTGCATGGAGATGCACCAGTAAAAGTCGATTTTTGGCTACGTGGTCTTCACGCGTTAAAGCAGGAATTAACGGTACTGAATATCCCTCTTAAATTCCTGCTTGTCGATCACTGGGAAGACGTGCCGCAAGCGCTACTCGCGTTTTGTAAACAGCATGGAATAGATTCGGTACATTGCAATCGTGAGTTCGGTGTCAATGAAAGACGCAGAGACCGTCAATGCTATCGACTATTAACAGAAAACGGAATCACAATGACGGGCCATCACGGAGGTACCCTGCTAATACCAGGCACCGTGAAGACGGGATCGGATAGTTATTACCGCGTATTTACTCCGTTTGCCCGGGCCTGTCGTGAAAAACTGCGCAACGCGCCTTACCGACTTTGCCCCGCTCCAAAAAAACAAAATAGTAAAAACTTACCCGCTAGTGACGAGCTGCCTGCGCTCATGCCAGGTTGGGAAACTCCAGCTGAAACACTACAAAAGGGTTGGCCTGCAGGCCCAGCTACTGCTCATGCACGTCTGGATAATTTTGCTCAAACGCGTATGTCTAACTATGTACCGAACCGAGACTTCCCTGCTCTGCCGGGCACCAGTACCCTATCACCCTATCTTGCCGCGGGCATGATTTCTGCAGGACAGTGTTTACATGTTGCGATGATGCACAATCAGGGGGAGACTGACACAGGTAATCGGGGCATCTCGACCTGGATCACTGAATTACTATGGCGCGAGTTTTATCAGCATCTGATTTATGGCTTTCCTGGTTTATCGATGCATCAGCCAATGAGGTCAGAGACAAACGCGGTCGTCTGGCGAGACTCAAATTCTGATTTTCTGGCTTGGTGCGAGGCTCGAACAGGGGTACCAATCGTAGACGCTGCGATGCGTCAACTCGTCACGACCGGCTGGATGCACAATCGTTTGCGCATGGTTGTCGCGATGTATCTGACTAAAAATCTCCTAATCGATTGGCGACGTGGTGAAGCATTTTTCATGCAGCATTTGATCGACGGAGAATTGGCAGCAAACAATGGCGGCTGGCAATGGAGCGCATCAACCGGAGCAGACTCAGCCCCCTATTTCCGGGTATTCAATCCAATCAGTCAGTCTGAAAAATTTGATCCTAAGGGTGAGTTCCTGAGGCACTGGCTTGTGGAGCTTTCCAGCCTGAGTGATCGTGAGATTCATGATCCCTCACCTATTTCACGCCGCACACTTAATTACCCTGAACAAATTGTAGATTTAAAAAGCAGTCGTGTTCGAGCGATTGAGGCGTTTGCCAAATTACGATAATTTTTAAAAAGGTATTGCTATGCAATTGAGTGAATTTTCTGTTCTGAAGATAAATGGCGAAATGCAGTCACTAGCTGAATACGCAGGAAAAGTCTTACTCATTGTAAATGTCGCCTCAAAGTGCGGCTTTACTAATCAGTATGCTGGACTCCAGGCACTGCACGAAGAATACGCCTCAAAAGGACTCGTTGTATTAGGTTTCCCATGCGATCAGTTTGGAAATCAGGAGCCTGGCAGCGATAAAGAGATTGAAAATTTTTGTCAGACACGCTTTGCGGTTAGTTTTCCCATGTTTTCTAAAATTGCAGTCAACGGTGCTGAGGCGATTCCGCTTTTTAAGTGGCTAAAATCCAGTCAACCTGGGCTGCTAGGTACTGAGGCGATCAAGTGGAACTTCACTAAATTTCTAGTCGGACGCGAAGGTCAAGTGATCAAACGCTATGCACCTATGCAATCACCCGAATCGTTACGCGAAGAGATCGAAACTGCCTTGAATTAATCGGAGCAATACATTGTTTCAATCAAAATATATTTTCTTGCTTTCCGTTTTGTTACTGGTTGCTTGCGCACAAAAAGAGCGCGCGGGTGACATCACGCTGGCAACCCCTGCGTCTCAGAGTACACCTGTAGCTTTGGTTAACAATCAACAGAGTGGTTCAAGTCAATCCTCTCAAGGTGCCATAATTGCTGGTACGAATTTGACCTCTGCCTATGGGGGGACTCAAGCCTCTGGAGCGATCAGTAAAACATCCGAACCAGGAATCCGCTTGCCGGTTGCTACGTCTACCCCCGTTGCTGCACCAATAACTATCAATAACTCAGAGATCGCGTCTGCTCCAGCCTCAACCTCCAATTCGAACACCTCAACAAACCAAAACAGTGAAGCCAATAATTCGAATACTTCATCATCTAACCAGGTTCAAAATAGCAAAATACCTGCTCGCGTTATTACCATCGTTCGTACCAAACCAGATTGTTCTTCTGCGGATTGCCCAACAATTAAGGTCAAGCGGCTGAGTTTTGTTGGTCGGGATCGATTTAATAATTTTTTAGATCAGACTTTGGCTTCAATGGCCGAAACTGACACTTCGAATAACGCAGCCTTTAGAAGCCTGTCTGAGTTTGCGACGTATTTCTGGAAAACCTCAAAACCTGGCTATCAAGTCGTTCTCGAGGCAAGCGTGATACGCGGCGATGAAGAGCTCGTTGTCGTGCAGCTCGATAGTTTTATCTTTACCGGTGGCGCTCATGGGTTGAGCACGACACAATACATTAACTGGCTGCCCAAGACAGATAAAATTTTGTCTCTTGAGAGTATGTTGTTACCGAAAAAGATGCCTGCATATGAACAAGCATTAAAAAAACAGCATGCGCTCTGGCTTAAATCAAATAAAGATGCATTAGAGAATCCCGCAGCCTACAACAAGCTCTGGCCTTTTGTGCCGACAGACAATGCTGCTCTTTTGCCTGAAGGACTCGCTGTCACGTATGATCCTTACACCATAGCGCCCTACTATTTTGGACGTCCAACTATCACGATACCTTATAGTGATCTGGCTGGTATTTTACGACCCGAGTTGTTACCAAAAGCAGAGTAATGCTGACTTACGCGCATTTATTTCAGAGAATTCGTTCCAAGCAACAGCCAGACTAGTCTCGCTGCTACGCGAGCGGAGTGATGATCATTATCAAAAACAGGATTGAATTCAG
>Ga0208105_1000028_pt1 | contig 84508 bp, 78 predicted proteins | sample CryBogCBE16Jul07_FD_184574 | JGI IMG/M metagenome (GOLD analysis project Ga0208105, IMG submission 184574) | Freshwater microbial communities from Crystal Bog, Wisconsin, USA - CBE16Jul07 (SPAdes) | ecosystem: Environmental > Aquatic > Freshwater > Lake | place: Crystal Bog, Wisconsin, USA... | reverse complement strand
CAGTGTAACGCGCCGCTGGCCTGCGCCCATCGCCGGAGTGTCGAGGGAGGACCGAATACGCCGGCGTTCGGAGAGTCGAGAAGGATGGTGGCTAGGGCGGGAATCGAACCCGCGACCCCGGGGTTATGAATCCCGTGCTCTAACCGGCTGAGCTACCTAGCCACGCGGGAGTGCAGAACTGCACCCCCGGGAAGGGGCCGAATTGTGTGGATCTGGGGCCGATCCGTCAAGCGGAAAGACCCCTTTCCGGTCATTAGAAGTGGTAAAGCCAGGCCAACTGCGAATTGATCGAGTTATTCGCGTCGCCAATGACCACCAGTTTCGACGGCGAGACGTAATAGAACACCAGCCCCGTACCGCCCAGAACGTTCCGGCTAACCGCCGCGATGATACGCCCCGTCGACGGATCGACGGCGTAGGTCCCGGTGAGGTTACCGCCGACAGCGCCCGCCGCCAGCGTCAACTGGGGCAGCGTCGTGATCGGCGAACTGGCCGCCGCATAGACCGTACCACCGACGTAATACGCCGACGGGAACGTTGCAAATGGCACGCCGGACTGCGGCTCAAGGAAGCCGAAGTTGTTCGCGAGACTGACGGGTTCCAACACCACTGCGCCACCGGCGCCGTCGGCGTAGAGCACGAAGTTTCGGGCAGATGCCCCTGTCCCGACGGTCAGCGTGCCGCGCCCGCTGCCGGTCACCGTGTACGCCTGCGCGGTGTAACTGCTGTTGACCAACGGCGTCGTGCGGTCCGTTACGTCCAAATTAACATTGACGAGACCGGAGGCCGGCACGGCGCCGGAAAGGCGACCGACGGCCACGGTTGCCGCCGACGCGGGAGGCTGACCCAACGAGGGCGACGATCCGATCAAGCTCAGAATGGCCGGCCCGGACAATGCCGTGGCATCAAGGTTCGGAGCGCCGACTTGCGGGCGGATTTCACCCAACACTCGCGGACCGCCCGACGTCGCCGACGTGCTGACCAAGACGGCATGTGTGGCATCAACGACGTAATAAGCGACCGGCAGGGACTTCGCCCCAACCGTCAGGGTGCCCGTGCCGCGGCCGTTCGCATCCGCGTCGGAGAACGTCGCCGACAGCGTGGCGTTGGCCACCGGCGTTGCGGCGTCGTCGTCCACCAATCCGGACACCGTGCCATCGGCGCCCAAGGTATACCGACCGATCAGCGCGTACCGGCGACCCGTGCCGTCGTCGCCAGCGGCGGCCAAGACATAGTCTCCGGCGCGCGCGGCCAGGGGGAATGCCGTCGTGGTCTGCGCACGCAACTCGCCCGCACCGCCAAAGCCGGTCCCGTCATTTTCCTGAATGTGGCCGTTCTGCAGATTGCTCTGCAAGACATAGTCAAAGCTCTCGCCGCCACTCCACGTGATCACGCCGCGATTCTGCGTATAGGTCTTGCAGATGCCGTTCGTCGGCACCACGGCCTGACGGCCCGTCTTGGAGTCAACGGCATCGAAAATGCCTGTCACGGCTCCGGTGGAGTCCACCGAGAACGATCCGGCGCGGACCGCGACGTTCCCATTCTTGAACCCTGCGATGGAATAGGCGTAACGCCCTTGCAACAGGCATGCGGTCTTGGCATTGACCGTGATCGTAATCGTCGTCGTGGCGGTCGCATTGTTCGCGTCCGTCACCGTGAGGGTCACCGTGGACGAGGTAATGGCCGATGGCGTACCGCTGATACCGAGCGTTGCCGACGTGCTGCCGTCGAGCGCCAGACCGGCGGGCAGTGTTCCAGACGTTACCTTCCAAGTGTAAGGCGCCAGACCACCCGCGACCGACACATAGGTCGCATAGGCAATCGCCTCGTTGGCCGGGAAAACAACCGGTTGCGGAATGGATGGGACACCGTTCACGGTAATCGTCACCGACGACGACTGCGTCGGATCGGTGATCGAGGTCGCGGTCAACGTCGCGAAGGTCGAGCCTGTCACACCGGTCGGGGTTTGCACAACCGCCTTAGTGGTATCACTGCTCGCGATGGTGCCGTCGCCCGTGATCGTCCAGGTGACGCCCTTGTTGCCGGTGTCGTTGACGACCGTGGCATCAATCTCCAGCGTTCCGCCCTGTTGTACGAGGGTGGTTCCGGTGGGCGAGACCAACGACACACCGATGCCGACGCCAACCGACGAGTTCGTCGCCGTGCCGCTCTTGCTGCCGCACGCCGCCAGCGCCAGACCGAGGAGGAGCACCGCAAAGTGCTTGATACCGAATAATTTCACTGATTTTCCCCGCTTCGATCCTAACCGGTCGAGCACCGCCATGAGCATAACGCTCCTGACGGTCAGACGTTGAACCTAAAATGCATGACATCCCCCTCGCGGACGATGTACTCCTTGCCTTCAAGGCGCATTTTCCCCGCTTCACGTGCGCCTGCTTCGCCCTTACCGGCGATGTAGTCGTCGTACGCGATGACTTCCGCCCGGATGAAACCCCGTTCGAAGTCCGTATGGATGACACCCGCCGCCTGCGGCGCCGTGCAACCCTTACGAATCGTCCAAGCCCGCGCTTCCTTCGGACCAACCGTAAAGTAGGTCTGCAGTCCGAGCAACGCGTATCCCGCCCGAATGACGCGATTCAGACCAGGCTCGGCCAGTCCAAGTTCCGTCAAGAAATCTTTTCTATCTGCATCATCGAGTTGGGCGATTTCGGCCTCAATCGCGGCGCACACGGCCACAACTTGCGCCGACTCGCGCGCGGCGAGCTCCTGCACCGCGGCCAACAGCGGGTTGTCGGTAAACCCGCTCTCGCTGACGTTCGCGACATACAGCACGGGCTTCATGGTCATTAACTGCAGTTCGCGACAGATCAGTCGCTCCTGCTCGTCCAAGCCGACCGCTCGGGCCGGGATACCTTCGTTCAAGGCATCGCGCACGCGCTTAAACAAGTCACGAGCGCGAATCGCATCCTTATCTTGTGCTTTGGCCGCTTTCTCGGCGCGCTGAATACCTTTTTCGATCGTGTCGAGATCGGCCAACGCCAACTCAGTATTGATCGTCTCGATGTCCGCGAGCGGGCTGACTTTGCCGGCCACGTGAATCACATCGCCGTCTTCGAAACAGCGAACAACGTGCGCAATGGCATCGACCTCACGAATGTGCGCGAGAAACTTATTGCCGAGGCCCTCGCCTTGCGCGGCGCCTTTGACAATACCCGCAATGTCGACGAACTCCACCGTCGTCGGCAAAATCCGCTCAGATTTGGCGATTTCCGCTAGCTTATCCAGCCGCGGATCCGGCACCGGGACGACACCGACGTTCGGGTCGATGGTACAGAACGGATAGTTCTCCGCCGGAATCTGGGCGCGCGTCAGCGCGTTGAAAAGCGTTGATTTGCCGACATTCGGCAGACCCACAATGCCACATTTAATCGCCACGATTCCCCCTAGCCTTCCGTCTTACGACGGTGCAGGCCGTTCATCACTTTTTCAGAGCCCTCAACGAGCACGCGTTCGATGGCGTCCGATGCGGCCTCAACCGCATCATCGAGCAACTGCTGTTCCGCCGCGGATGCGCGACGCAACACGTAATCCACAACTTGGTCTCGATTACCTGGGTGGCCAATGCCGATCCGTAGTCGCCAGAAGCCCTCGCCCACCTGGGCAATCGTGTCTTTCAACCCGTTGTGGCCGCCCGCTCCGCCACCCTGCTTTAAGCGCACCGCGCCGCAGGGCAAATCGAGCTCATCGTGCACGACGAGTATTTCAGACACAGGAATGCGCAGGTACTCCGCCAGCGCGCGAATCGACGCGCCGCTGCGGTTCATAAACGTGGTGGGCTTGAGCAGCCACACCTCCTGCCCTGCCAATCGAATACGCCCGGCTTCACCCTGATACCGGGACTGCGAGCGCAGGCTTCCGCCCGCACGACGAGCCAACAGGTCTACACACCAGAAACCCGCGTTATGCCGAGTATCAGTGTATTCGGGGCCTGGGTTACCGAGACCCGCAATTAACTTGATGGGCAATCCAGCCATACCGCAAGCGCCGATCCCGAGCGTGTGCCCGCGACCTCACGGTCGCGGGCACACTCAGACGTCGCCGAAACGGCTTACTTCTTTGCAGGCTTCTTCGCGTCGCCCTTCTTGGCGTCCGCAGCGTCAGCAGCCGGAGCCGCCTCTTCTTCGGTGCGCTGCGCGTGAACCGCAACAACGACTGGGTTGCGACCCAGCATCGTGTCGACGGCCACAACGCCCTCAGGGAACGGGATATCCGAGAGGTGCAGCGACTGATTGAGGTGCAGCGCCGACGTATCGACGGTCAAGCTCTCCGGAAGATCCTTCGGCAGACACTCGACGATCACCTCATTCTTGAGGTGCGACATCATGCCGCCTTCCGTCTTGATGCCCGGGGCCGCCGCTTCACCAACGAAGTGAATGGCTACCGGCAAGCGGATCTTTTCATCCTCGAACACGCGCTGGAAGTCGACGTGGACAACCTGGTTCTTCCACGGATGACGCTGTACGTCACGCAGAATCGCCTGCTGCGTCACTTCACCAACTTTCAGCGTGATGATCGACGAGTAGAAGCGCTCGTTCTCGAGCGCCTGGGCCACTTTATTGTGGTCCAACGAGAGAGCACGCGGGTCACGCGCACCACCGTAAAGGATCGCCGGAACACGTCCCGCGTGACGCAGGCGGCGGCTCGCACCCTTCCCCTGGTCCTCGCGGAATTCCGCGATCAATTCAAAAGAGGTCTTCATCATCTTCTCCTTGCAGACACTCCGCCGTGGCCCGCGACCAAGTTCACGGCGGATTCCAAATGCGCAACAGCACCGTGCTGCCGCGCGAATACTTCAGTCGATGTACAACGAACTCACCGATTCTTCGTCACGGATGCGACGCATCGTCTCGGCCAACAATCCAGCCACCGACACTTGCCGAATCTTCCGGCAAGCCGCCGCGGCGGGAGCCAGCGGAATCGTGTCCGTGACCACAAGTTCATCCAAAACGGACTTGGAGATGCGCTCCACCGCGGCGCCCGACAGCACCGGATGCGTGATGTAAGCCACCACGTGTTCACCGCCGCGGTCCTTCAATGCCTGCGCCGCCTGACAGAGAGTGCCTGCGGTATCGACCATATCATCGACCAAGATGCAGGTTTTGCCCTTCACGTCGCCGATGATGTTCATCACTTGCGATTCGTTGGCACGCGGACGGCGCTTATCAATGATCGCCATGTCGACGTCGTTCAAGCGCTTTGCCAGTGCGCGCGCGCGCACAACGCCGCCGACGTCCGGTGACACCACGATGGTGTCCGCAAACGGCTGCTTCCACACATCACCCAAGAGCACGGGCGAGGCGTAAACGTTATCGACCGGAATGTCGAAAAATCCCTGAATTTGATCGGCGTGCAAATCGACCGTGAGCACGCGATCCACACCGACGGTGGTCAGCAGATTCGCGGCGACTTTTGCGGTGATGGCGACACGCGTGGCGCGCGGGCGACGATCCTGACGCGCGTAGCCGAAGTACGGAACGACAGCGGTAATCCGCGCTGCGCTGGCTCGACGCAATGCGTCGACCATGACCAGCAACTCCATCAGATTATCGTTGGCGGGAGGACAGGTGGACTGCACAATAAAAACGTCGCGACCGCGCACGTTTTCCATGATTTCGACCGTTACTTCACCGTCACTGAACCGGCCGACGTGCGCTCGTCCGAGCGGCAACTTCAACTCGCGAGCAATGTCTTGAGCGAGTACGGGATTTGCATTCCCGGTGAACACTGCCATCTGTGCATCGGACACGGCTTGGGTCTCCACAAACGCCTAGAACACCGAGGAACTGGCTGGGGCGGAAGGATTCGAACCTTCGTATGGCGGAATCAAAATCCGCTGCCTTACCGCTTGGCGACGCCCCAACGGACTAAACCATCTTCCAGCACGCAATGGCCGAGCCTATTCTCGCTGATTCTGTTGCTCCAGTCGCGAGAGTAACGGTGAACGGGAAAGCCCCCGCACAACGAAACCCTGCCAACCCGATGGCAAATCAATCAACGCAGCACTTGCGCTCTCACGGTCATCGAAGACCGCGAACACACAGGCGCCAGACCCCGTCATCCGAGCATTGCCGCGACACCCAAGCCAGCTGAGCGCCTCGCGCACAGCGGGATAGCGCGCGACCACGACAGGCTCAAGATCGTTGTGCCCTGGCAAGGTCGCGCCGGAAAACCCCGGCAACGGGAAGCCGGGCATTGTCAGGGACTGGGAATTTCTTGTCAATTCAGGCGCCTGGAAAACCGCTCCCGTCGGCACACTGACCCCCGGGTAAATCACGGAAAACCATCGCTCGGGCAGCGTCACCGGCATCAGCTGATCGCCGATTCCGCGTGCTAACGCATTCATTCCAAGGACAAAAATCGGGACATCGGCGCCCAACCGAGCGCCAAGCTCGGCCAACTGCCCCTCTGAGAGCCCGAGCGCCCACAACGCATTCAGCGCCACCAAGGTCGTCGCCGCATCCGAACTGCCGCCCCCCAAACCCGCGCCCATGGGTATTCGCTTATGGACGCGCAGTCGCGCTCCCAACTGCGGGATACCGACGGCGTCCTTCAGCAGATGGGCGGCCCGCATGACCAGATCCACTTCCGGGGGGACGCCGACAGGTCCTTTTTCGCGGACGATTAGTCCATTTTCATCGACGATGATCTCTATTTCATCGCAAAGATCGATCAGCTGAAAGAGCGTTTCCAATTCGTGATAGCCGTCGGCTCGCCGACCCGTCACGTGCAGAAATAGGTTCAGCTTGGCCGGTGCCGGCCAGCGTTGGCGATCGATCGTCACAGCGCCCCCGACACCCATTGATCCACGGCCACGCGAATTCGGGTTGCGGATTGGGTAAACGTCACTCGACGCGGCAGCATCCCCGGCGCCTGGTCAACGACCCACTGCCCTTCCGGCTGCACGGACCAACCCGACTGCACGAACCCATCCGCCCGCCATTCGACGGTATCGGACGGGTCAGGTACCCCGCGGAGCCAGAACCCGACCGACAGTACTGGGACCGGAAAACCGATGCGTTCGACCAACACAGCATCCAACCCGTCGAACGGGGGTGTCAATTCGACGGCACCGGCCGAACCCGACTCGACCAGAATGCGTTCCGGAGTCGCGCGAATCCGTGAGTGACCCGCGCCGAACGGGCCTTCGACGACTAATTCAGTCACCGGACCGGCTTGATGCCAGTCGAAATGGGCATTGAATCCGCCGCTCGCCGTTTTGACCGCCAAACGCCCGACCGCATGCCAGTCACGCCACCCTTGAAGGGCTGTTGGGTCCTGCGTCACCGCCACGCCGTCGGTTGGTTGCGGGCGCGGTGTAGAGACGCAACCCGCCAAGCAAAGTGCAAGCAATCCCACCCGCCAATTCATCAACGCACCTCGCCGCGACGACGATGTTGTAAGGCCACCAAGTGCTGCTCGCCGGGGTGCCGATCCAACGCTGCTTGGAGCAATGCATCCGCCCTCGCGGCCTCGCCCACCGCATCCAAGGCTGCGACCCAATGCGCCGCGATTTCCGGATCGGGCTGCAGGCGGTAGGCATGCATTAGAGCAGCCCCGGCGGCCGGGTAATCGCGCTGCTGGAACCGTAACCACCCGAGGCTATCGAGGTAGGCGGCGCTGTCTGGCGCTTGCGCAACGGCAGCGACCAACAATTTATCGGCGCGACGCAAATCACGCCCGGCCTCGGCCAACGTATACCCTAGGGCGTTCTGGACGCTGGGATCGCCGGGGCGCGCGGCGAGCAGCCGCTCCAACCGACGAATCGCCTCATCAACGCGACCCGCACGCACCAGCACCTCGGCGTGCGCACGTTCGAACTCCTCAGTGTCGGGATAAGCCTGTTCAAGGCGCAACGCGAGCGCCAACGCACGTTCCGTTTGACCCAACTCAGCGAGAGCCAGTATGCGTCCGACATTGATGTCATGCCGCAGAGCGGTATTCGAGGCCAAAAAATCGTCCAACAGCCGATCAGCCCAATCGACCCCCGCCGCGCCGGCGCGCAGTCGATACGCTCGCAATTGCGCCTCGACGGCATGGCGCCCGGACGAGATGCTCGCGTACAGCGTAGCCGCACGCTCGCTGTCTCCGGCCCGCTCAGCCACAGCAGCCAAACCGAACTGCGCGGACTCCCGCGCACCGAGTTTGCCCAACTCCGTGTAATGCCGCGCAGCCGCCTCATTTCGGCGAGTTTCTAACTCACGTCCAGCCAAAGCCTCGAGCGCCGACGAACGATCCGTGGAGTGGACGCTTAACTCCTGAAATATCGCCTCAGCCTCTGCGCCGCGATCGCACGCAGCGAGTAACCATCCCTCCGTCAGACGATCCGAATCGCGGACATCCGTGCCCAACGGCGCCGCGAGGGCAAGACCCTGCTCACAATTTCCGGCGATCACGTGGGCGCGAGCGGCCAGCGCACGACCGAGACGCCGCCGGCCGAGCTCCATTGCGCGCTCAGCTTCACCTAGCGCTCGATGGGCATCCCCCGCAGCCAGCGCAAAGTCCCCGGCTTGCAGATGCCCTGCCGCTGCCTCAGGGTGGCGCGCGGATAGAACCGCCATTGCGGCCGCTAGCGCCGCACGATTGCGAAGCTCCGCAAGACTGGCGCCGAGCGCGTCAAATCCCTCATTCACCGTGGGATAGGCATGGGTCAGCAGCCAATCGAGCTCTCGAACCGCCACGTCGCGATGATCGAGCTCCAGCGCCGCGACAGCGAGAAAGCGATGGGCTTGTTCGCTGACCGGATCTTTTCGGAGCCAGTCGCCACAAATGGCTGACAAAACGGAAAATTGCGACCAATCGTAAGCCAGCCGTGCGGCCGCATCGAATTCGGCGGAGGCGCCGGAATGGCGGGCTTTTTGGTACTGCATTTCGGCCGCCGCCGAATATTCCCCGCGTTCAATCGCGACATCCGTGAGCGAAACGTCAGCCGAATACGCCGTGGTCCCGGCGGTCAGAAGTATCAATACCAGACCAGCTGCTATCGAAAACAGCGCTTGACGGCCGCGAACATCGGGTACATTGCTCATAGTCACACTATACGGTGATGGCGCTCGACTGCGAACGCTTGCTCTTCATGGGCAACGTACCGGACAATCTGCCGGAAAATCCGACCGTTTCTAGGCCCCTCATGCCACTTGTCGTCGTCGGGATAAACCATCGCTCGGCGCCCGTTGAGGTCAGAGAGAAGGTTGTCTTCGATTCCACTCTGCTGCCGCACGCCCTGCAATCTCTCGCCGCCGATGGCGCACGCGAGAACGTCATCGTTTCCACGTGCAATCGCACGGAACTGTATTGCGTGGCGGATAACGCCGCCGATCTTGGCCGTTGGCTAGCCGAATACCACAACCTGCCGGCAGGCCTCGACGATTGCTTATACCTCCACCAGGACGATCGAGCCGTTGAGCATGCTTTCGCCGTCGCCGCGGGACTCGACTCCATGGTACTCGGCGAACCCCAGATCTTAGGCCAACTCAAGGACGCGTACCGCGTGGCACAAGACCACGGTACGGCGGGCCCCCTCCTCAACCGTCTTTTTCAGGCTACATTTTCCGTCGCGAAGCGCGTTCGGACGGAAACGCGCATTGGCGCGAACGCCGTCTCTGTCGCCTACGCCGCGGTGAGCCTCGCGCGCCAAATTTTCGCGGGCTTCCAGTCACACACCGCGCTCTTGGTCGGAGCGGGGGAAACCGTTGCACTCGCGGCTCGGCACCTGCATTCGCAGGGCTTAAAACGCATGATCATCGCCAACCGTAGCTTGGACCGTGCTCAGGGCCTCGCCGCGGAATTCAATGCCTCCGCCATTACCTTGGACGCCCTGCCTAGCCACCTCGCAGAGGCAGACATCGTTATCAGCTCCACGGCCAGCCCGCAGCCGGTTATCTTGACCGCTGACGTTGCTGCAGCACTGGAGGCTCGGCGCCGTAAGCCCATGTTCATGGTAGACATCGCGGTCCCGCGGGACATCGAACCCGGCGTCGGTGACTTCGAAGATGTCTATTTGTATTCGATCGATGACCTGCAAGGTTTCGTCAATCAAAATCTGAAAGCGCGCGAAGATGAAGCGCGCGAAGCACGGCTGCTGATTGACGAAGAAGTGGGTCGATTCATGGCCAGCCTCCGCGGGCAGCAGGTCATCCCTACCATTCGCGAGCTTCGCACGACGGCTGAGAAAGTTCGCGCCGACACGCTTGAGCAAGCCATGAAGTTACTTGCGGCAGGGCGGTCACCCGCGGACGCTATGGCGTTTCTAGCGGATACGCTCACTCACCGGCTCGTCCACGCGCCCACGCACGCGTTGCGCGAAGCGGGATCGGCGGGTGATGATGAACTGGTCCGTGCAGCGCGTCGGCTCTTTCATCTGGATGCAGACGAGGAATGAGAGACTCCATTCGCAGACGCCTCGAGCGGTTAACGGACCGCTACGAAGAGGTAGGCCGCCTGTTGGCGGATCCGGGCCTACAAGGGCGCAGCGACCGCTTCCGTGAGCTGTCGATGGAATACTCTCGTATCGAGCCCATTTCCCTCGGTTTTCGTGCCTTTCTCGCGCTAGAGCAGGATCAGCGCAATGCAACCGAAATGGCTGCCGACTCTGACCCGGAAATCCGCGCCATGGCGGACGATGAGCAGCGCGCAATCGCTGATCAACTCATCCATTCAGAGGAGTCTCTGCAACGCCTGCTGATCCCGAAAGATGTCCATGACGAGGGGAATATCTACCTCGAAATCAGAGCGGGAGCCGGTGGTGACGAAGCCGCCATTTTCGCCGGCGATCTGTTTCGGATGTACAGCCGATACGCGGACAATCAAGGTTGGCGCGTGGAGGTCATCTCGGAAAATCGTGGCGAACACGGCGGCTACCGCGAAGTCATTTCGCGCATTGTCGGACAAGGCGTTTACTCACGGCTGAAGTTCGAGTCCGGCACCCATCGCGTTCAACGCGTCCCAGCAACGGAAGCGCAGGGGCGCATTCACACGTCCACCTGCACGGTGGCGATCCTGCCGGAATTGGCGGAAGTCGAGGATATCCCCATCTCGGATGCCGACCTCAAGGTCGACACGTATCGGGCGTCCGGCGCCGGTGGCCAGCACGTGAACAAGACGGACTCGGCCGTTCGCATTACCCATTTGCCCACCGGCTTGGTTGTGGAATGCCAGGAAGAGCGCTCACAACACAAGAATCGCTCCAAGGCCATGTCCCTCCTGAAGGCACGCCTGCTGCAAGCAGAGCAAGAAAAGCAGGCCTCCCAGCAGGCGTCGGCTCGCAAACTGCAGGTGGGTCGCGGCGACCGCTCGGAACGAATCCGGACCTATAATTTCCCTCAGGGGCGCCTGACGGATCATCGAATTGAGCTGACGCTTTACCGGCTGGAAGCCATTGTTGCGGGCGCGATGGACGAGATTTTGGTGCCGTTGGCGCGCGAGTACGAGGCCGAACAGCTCGCTGAACTCGAATGATCCGGGAAGCAGTGGCACGCGCAACGAGTCGCCTAAGGGCGACCAGCGACACGGCGCGTCTGGACGCGGAGTTGATACTGGCGCACGTGCTCGGCGTGGACCGGTCTTATCTCGTAATCCGCGATGAGGTGGTCCTAGCGCCGCTCGTGGCGAGTCACTACGCCGATCTGATCGAACAGCGAGTGGCCGGTGTGCCCGTTGCGTACCTGCTCGGCTACAAGGATTTCTGGAACAGCCGCTTCACGGTGTCACCGGCTGTCCTGATCCCTCGCCCCGATACCGAGCTGTTGGTGGAGACGGCGCTCCGCTGGTTACACGGTAGACCAACGCCTCGAGTATTGGATTTGGGGACTGGGAGCGGCGCCATCGGGCTCTCAGTTGCCCTAGAGCGGCCCGACGCGTCCGTCGATCTGGTGGACCGCAGTCCGGCGGCCCTCGCGATTGCGGAAATAAATAGAGAAAAGCTCCACGTTCGCAACGCGCAACTCTTCGAGGGATCTTGGTTCGACCCGGTCGCCCATCGCTGCTATGAGCTTATTCTGTCAAATCCGCCCTACATCGCCCCGGGGGACCCCCACCTCCAGGACTTGGGCCTGCAGCGCGAACCACTCGACGCACTGGTCGCTGACGAGGGAGGACTGGGTGACCTCCACCGGATCGCAGCGCTGGCGCCGTCGTTTCTAGTCCCCGGCGGCCGCTTGTTGCTCGAACACGGCCACGACCAAGGAGCCGATACGCGAGCGGCGCTGAACAGGCACGGTTTTGTCGATGTCCAGACCCTCCGCGACCTCGCCGGACGCGAACGCGCGACGGGAGGGGTCCGTCCCGACTAGAATTAGCCGTCGGCGGACCGTTACCGCCGGGAGAAACGCAGTGCTTAAGTTCCAGACATCCCTCGGCGACTTCTACGTCGAGCTCCACACCGACGATGCCCCGATCACCTCCAAGAATTTCATGGAGTACGTCACGTCGGGTCACTTCGACGGCACCGTCTTCCATCGGGTGATCCCGAACTTCGTGATCCAAGGCGGCGGCATGACGGCCGATATGAGCCAGAAGAAGACGCGCGCGCCGATCAAGAACGAGGCCTCAAACGGCCTCAAGAATCGTCGCGGCAGCCTGTCGATGGCGCGTACGCAAGATCCGCACAGCGCGACGTCGCAGTTCTTCGTCAATCTGAAGGACAACAGCTTTTTGGACCCGGGCCCGGGCAACGCAGGCTATGCCGTCTTCGCGCACGTGATGAAAGGCATGGAAGTCGTCGACAAGATTGCTGCGGTGAAGACCGGCAGCAAGGGCCACCACGACGACGTGCCGCTGGAGCCGGTTGTGCTTGAGTCGGTCACTGTCGTCGAGGAATAAGGCAGATCCGCCGTGTGGCGGCATCTGAAGCGATGTCTCATCGGAGCGGTGAGCGCATTCTTTGCGCTCACCGTTTTATCCGTATTGGTATTGCGCTTTATCCCGCCTCTCACAACCGCTTTTATCGTCCACGCCTATGTCACGGCGTGGAGCCAAGGCGACTGGGCCTGGCATGCCGAGCACGTCTGGACGTCGTATAGCGCAATCTCACCGCAGGTGAAAATAGCGGTCATCACCTCCGAAGATCAAAAATTCCCGATTCATCACGGATTTGATTTAGAGCAGATTGACCACGCGATCGAAGAGCGCGAGAGCGGTCGCCGCGTGCGCGGCGCCAGCACCATTTCACAGCAGGTGGCCAAAAACTTATTTCTTTGGCCAGGCCAAAGCTTCATCCGCAAAGGCATCGAAGCGTATTTGACCGTGTTGATTGAGGCGCTGTGGCCGAAACAGCGGATTCTCGAAATGTACTTGAACGTAGCGGAATTTGGCCCGGGCGTTTACGGCGTGGGCGCGGCGGCACCCCGTTTTTTCCATCACACCCCAGCGCAGATCACGCCGGCGGAAGGAGCACTGCTCGCGGCTGTACTGCCAAGTCCAAAACATCTGAAGGCTGATCGACCGAGCGCTTACGTACAGCGGCGCGTCGACACCATACTCGGCTTAGAGTCGACCCTCGGCGGAACGACTTATTTGAAGAAATTCGAACAGCCGGAACCGGAAAAAGCCGTTACTGCAAAGCCCGGGTCGAGCCTACACCGTTCGTCTCGCTGAAGACCACACCGAGATCAACGGCGTCATACCGCCACGCGCGATTGCAGAATTCGCACTTCACTTCGACGACGCCCTGCTCTTTGAGCACGTCGCGGGCCTCCGCCTCACCGATGGATCGAAGAATGCCCTCAACGCGTTCACGCGAGCACGCGCAGCGAAACGAGACGGGCGACGGCTCGAAGACTCGCACATCTTCCTCGTGGAACAACCGACGCAATAGCTCGTCGGCCGGCAAGCCCGCGAGTTCCTCCGCCGTTAGCGTACCGGCAAGATGCAGCACGCGATTCCAATCCTCATCGGCTTCGGCGACGGCCACGTCCGATGTTTCGCTCGACGCACTCGCTCCCGTCGGCAGTCGCTGTAAGAGTAACCCGGCCGCACAGGCCTCGTTCGCCACCAGCCAAAGGCGTGTGGGCAACTGCTCCGACCGTTCGAAATAGCTTTCGAATGTCTCCGCCAGTTGGGTCGATTCGATCGGCACGACACCTTGATAGCGCGACGAACGGTCATCGTTCTCGACCGTCACGACGATTTGGCCATCACCGACTAGATCGGGCAAATTCGCGCCCAACGGCGGGACGTCACCCTTCCAACGCGCCACGCCCCGCAAGGAATAACCGGGCTGGGCCTGCACCACCAACAGATGCATGGGACCGGGCCCCTGCATCTGCAGCGTCAAGCGGCCATCAAATTTCACCGTGGCTGCCAGCAACAGCGTCGCCGCCGCCGTTTCACCGAGCGCATTGCGCACGACGTCCGGATAAGCCTGATGCTCGATCAGTGCGCGCCACGACGCGTCCAGTCGGACGAAGTGACCTCTTACCGGGAAGTGCTCAAACAAGAAACGCTTGAGCGTGTCGCCACCGTCCACAGCCTAATCCTTACGGCGCCAGCAGGCGCTTCAGCAGATCGTTCAACTGCGCAGGGTTCGCCTTCCCTTGGGTGGCCTTCATGGCCTGACCCACGAAGAAGCCAAACAGGCGATCCTTACCCGAGCGATATTCTTCCAATTGCTTCGGATTGGCTTCCATCACCGCCCGAATAGCGGCTTCAATGGCGCCCGTATCGGTAATCTGTTTGAGACCTTTCGCTTCGATGACGGCATCGGCGGAGGCACCGTCTGCCCACATTGCCTCAAAAACTTCCTTGGCAATCTTGCCCGATATCGTATCGTCCTGAATACGAGCCAGGAGACCGGCGAGCGCATCGGCGGGGACGCGAGCATCCGCGACATCCACGCCGTCGCGATTCAACGCCCCTGAAAAATCGCCCATGACCCAGTTTGCGGCCAACTTTGCCGCCGGAGCGCCGCCGGACGCCCGAACCACGGCCTCGTAGTAATCGGCCAATTCGCGACTGGCGGTCAGAACCAACGCGTCGTAGCGTGACAACCCGTAGTCCGCGCAGAAGCGATTCGCCTTCTCATCCGGCAACTCGGGGAGCGTCGCCCGCACCGCGTCGATAAAGTCCTGACCCAATTCAACGGGCAGGAGATCCGGATCCGGGAAGTAGCGGTAGTCGTTCGCTTCTTCCTTAGACCGCATCGAGCGCGTCTCGTCCTTGGCAGCGTCGTAGAGACGCGTCTCTTGGACGATGGTTCCACCGCCCTCGATGACGTCAATCTGGCGAGCCACTTCGTAGTTAATCGCCTTTTCAACGTAGCGGAACGAATTAACGTTCTTTATCTCGCACCGCGTACCAAATTTCTCGGCTCCGAAACGTCGCACAGACACGTTTGCGTCACACCGGAAACTGCCTTCCTGCATGTTGCCGTCGCAAATCTCGAGATAGCGCACCAAGGTGTGCACTTTCTTGAGGTACGCGACCGCTTCTTTCGCGCTGCGTAAATCAGGCTCCGAGACAATCTCGAGCAACGGCGTTCCGGCGCGATTGAGATCAATGCCACTGGCCGCACCGAGCCCCTCGTGGGTCGACTTACCGGCGTCTTCCTCAAGGTGGGCGCGGGTAATGCCAATGGTCTTGGTCGAACCGTCTTCCAGAAGGATGTCGAGCGTACCGGTTGCCACGATCGGCAACTCGTATTGGCTGATTTGGTAACCCTTTGGAAGGTCTGGATAAAAATAGTTCTTGCGCGCAAACACCGAGCGGCGGGCAACGGTCGAGCCGGTCGCAAGACCGAACTTCACCGCCATGCGAACCGCTTCCCGATTCAATACCGGCAGCACACCGGGGTAGCCCAGATCGACCAGGTTGGCCTGGCTGTTCGGTGCCGCCCCGTAAGCGGTGGCTGAACCGGAGAAAATTTTCGAGCGTGTGGCAAGCTGGGCGTGGATCTCGAGGCCAATCACGACCTCCCAGCCGGCAGTAGCAGACTGCTGGTTCATGGCGTTCCCCTCAGACGTAGGCCGCCGGCATCCGGCGGTGGAAGTCGGTGACACTCTGATAGGCATGTGCCGCAGACAGCATGCGGCTCTCGCCGAAATGCGGTCCAATCAGCTGGACGCCGACAGGCAGATGGCCATCAAAGCCACAGGGGATCGACATGGCCGGCAAACCGGCCAAGTTCGCGCCGATTGTATAAATATCGTTTAAATACATGGTGATAGGATCATCGACCTTCGCGCCCAGACCAAAGGCAGGCGTCGGCGACGTCGGGCCGATGAGCAGGTCTACTTTTTCGAAGGCCGCCTTAAAATCCGCCGTGATCAAGCTGCGGATCTTTTGCGCCTTCAGATAGTAAGCATCGTAGTAGCCGGCGGACAGCACGTAGGTCCCGGTCATGATCCGGCGCTTCACCTCAGCCCCGAAGCCTTCGCCACGCGATCGCTTGTAGAGATCAATAAGGTCGCGCGGATTCTCGCAACGATGGCCAAAGCGCACACCGTCGAAGCGCGAGAGATTCGACGAGCATTCGGCCGGAGCAACCACGTAGTACGTCGGCACCGACAGAGGCAAGTTCGGGCAGCTGACCTCGACGAGTTCGGCGCCCAGTGCACGATACTGCTCCAGCGCTGCGTTCACCAGTGCGCCGGTAACACCATCCAGACCCCGCTCGAAGAATTCCTTGAGAATGCCGATGCGCAGACCTTTTACCGGCGTCGACAACTCCGCCGCGTAATCCGGCACGGGCCGATCCACGGAGGTGGAATCCCTCGGATCGAACCCGGCAATAGCCTGTAGGAACAAGGCACAATCTTCGGCCGAGGGGGCCATGATGCCGGCCTGGTCGAGACTGGACGCGAAAGCGATCATGCCGTAACGAGACACCCGCCCGTATGTCGGCTTGATACCGGAAATCCCAACGAGCGCGGCAGGCTGTCGGATAGAACCGCCCGTATCCGTCCCGGTCGCCACCGGCGCCAGACGCGCCGCCACAACCGCCGCACTGCCGCCCGACGAGCCTCCCGGCACCTTGGACAGATCCCAGGGGTTGCGCACCGGCCCGTACCAACTGGTTTCGTTGGACGATCCCATGGCAAATTCGTCCATGTTCGTTTTGCCCAGCAAAACAGTACCGGCCGAGCTGAGGCGCTCGACGACGGTCGCGTCGTACGGAGAGATGAAATTATCCAGCATTCGGGAACCGCAGGTCGTCCGAATACCGTCCGTGCAGAAAATGTCCTTCTGGGCGACCGGAATGCCAGTGAGTCGCCCCGCCGTGCCGGCCGCGAGCGCCGCGTCGGCGGCTCGGGCGTCGGCGAGCGCACGCTCCGCCGTCACAGTGATGTAGGCATTCAGGGCTGGATTGGACGAAGAAATACGATCGAGGAAATGCTGAGCCAACTCAACGGCAGAGTAATCCTTCCTCGCGAGGCCGGCCGACAGCTCGGCGATAGACAGGGTATGCAGGCTCACTCAATCACCCTTGGAACGATATAAAGGTCGCCGCTCACGGACGGAGCGTTCAATTGATACTTTTCGTGGCGATCCGTCTCGGAGACGTCATCGGCCCGTAGGCGCTGCGACTCGCCCTCTAAGGGATGGGCCATGGGCTCCACGGATTGGGTATCGACGGCCGACAATTGTTCGACGAAAGACAGTATCTTGGACAGGCTGTCGACGTAGACCGGCAGCTCCGCTTCGGTGATGTCGAGACGCGCCAGATGGGCCATGCGCTCGACTTGAGTACGTGTAAGGCTCATGATTTGGGTACTGAAACCAGTGAAAAAGCCTTAACAATCATACACGTCGCCTTGTGGAAAGTCCCGTCTCTTTGATAGATTAGCGTACCTATTACTGGTGGACCCGTCCGTGACGCGGTCCGCCGCTCCCCCTCAGCTGCAATCAACCGATCGAGTTCCCATGTTTAAGAGCCTACGCGGCTACTTTTCCAACGACGTTTCCATCGACCTTGGCACTGCGAACACGTTGATTTACGTGCGCGGCAAGGGGATGGTCCTCAATGAGCCGTCTGTCGTCGCCGTGCGTGACGAACCGTCGCGTGGCGGTAAGACCATCGTTGCGGTCGGCGCAGAAGCCAAGAATATGCTCGGCCGCACGCCGGGCCACATCACTGCCGTGCGCCCGATGAAGGACGGTGTGATCGCCGACTTCACCTATACCGAACGCATGCTGCAGTACTTCATCAACAAAGTGCATGGCAACCGATTCCTGCGTCCGAGTCCGCGCGTTCTGATTTGCGTGCCGTACGGGTCAACGCAGGTCGAACGGCGCGCGATCAAAGAATCGGCCGAAGGCGCCGGTGCACGCAGTGTCTATCTCATCGACGAGCCGATGGCTGCGGCAGTCGGCGCGGGCCTGCCCGTGCACGAGCCACGTGGATCGATGGTATTGGACATTGGAGGCGGCACCTCCGAAGTTGCGGTTATTTCGCTGAACGGCATCGTGTATGCCGCCTCCGCCCGTATCGGAGGCGATCGGTTTGACGATGCCATCGTCAACTATGTTCGTCGCAACTACGGCATCTTGATTGGTGAGCAGACTGCCGAGCGCATTAAAATCGAGATCGGCTCTGCCTACCCAGGTCAAACCGTCCGCGAAATGTCGGTGAAGGGACGCAATCTGTCGGAAGGCGTGCCGCGTAGCTTCACGCTGAATTCGAACGAGATCCTTGAAGCGCTGCAAGAGCCGCTGCAAGGAATCGTCAGCGCCGTAAAACAAGCGTTGGAGCAAACGCCTCCCGAGCTGGGCTCGGACGTGGCGGAGCGCGGCATCGTGCTGACCGGTGGCGGCGCGCTGCTGAAGGATATCGACAAGCTGCTGATGGAGGAAACGGGCCTTCCGGTCCTCATCGCGGAAGACCCGCTCACCTGCGTCGCTCGTGGCGGTGGTCGAATCCTCGAGTTGTCTGAAGAACACCCGGGCGCCTTCGGGCTGCTCTGATCGCTCACCGGGAGCACATCCTTTGGTGGCACTGAGGAACGGCGGTGCCCGCTTTGCACCCACGCGAGTCTCGTCACTCGCGTGGCGCGCTATTGCGCTCATGGCCCTGGCGGTCGGCATTATGGTGTTGGACGCCCGCCATGGCAGCGCCAACGTCTTGCGCCGAACCCTCGCCTCCATCGTCGCCCCGTTGCACCGTATCGTTGAGTCGCCGTTCGCGTTAAGCAGCGGTGTTTACGCCTTCTTCACCACTCGCGATTCGTTGCATGCGCAGGTCAGCGCGCTCGAGGCGCGCGTTCGGGAAGATGCGCTGACGCTCGCTCGTTTACACGCCGTCGAAATGGAAAATGAGCGGCTGCAGCATCTGCTCGATCTGTCTCCGCGTGATGCGACGCGGACGGTGACGGCGCGTGTGCTGCAAGTGGATCTGGATACGATCCGTCAGCGCGTTCTGATCGATCGCGGCTCGGACGATGGCATTGTCTCCGCTCAGCCGGTCATGGATGCCAAAGGCGTCTTCGGTCAAACAACGCGGGTCAACAGTTCAACGACCGAAGTCATCCTGCTGTCAGACCCCAATCACGCCATCCCTGTTCTGATCGAGCGCACAGGTCTGCGCACCATCGCCGTGGGAACTGGCAATCCGGATCGGTTGGCACTGCCTTATTTGCCCCGCAACACAGACGTACAACCAGGTGACAAGCTCGTCACGTCCGGTCTCGGCGGCGTGTACCCGCCGGATTTGCCGGTGGCGACCGTGACGGAGGTCAATCGCGACCCGAGCCAACCGCTGGTTCAAGTACGAGCAACCCCCGGCGCATCGCTCGACCGAGATCGCGAGGTCATGCTGGTCTGGTATCGGCCGCGCGTCACCGCCCCACCTCCCGAAGCTCCAACAAACACGCGTCCGGGCAAGGCCAAGTCATGATTGACGCGTACGCTACCCACCGTGTACCCGCGTATGTGAGCGCCCTCATAGCGTTGCTCCTTGGAGCGTTACCGCTACCGCACCTGATCGCATTAATTCGGCCGGATTTTCTCTTACTGGTCGTCATATGGTTTGCGCTCATGAGTCCGCGGAGCACGGGCTTACTGTACGCGTTTTGCTGGGGGCTGCTGCTTGACGCGTTTACCGGCGTGCTGCTCGGCGAACACGCATTGGCATTCGTCTTGGTGGCTTATCTCGTTCATCATTTTCATTTGCGAATGCGAATGTTTCCCCTCGTTCATCAGTCGCTCGTCGTCTTGATCCTACTTTGGATCTACCAGTTTCTGATTTTCTGGATCGACGGTGTCAGCGGTCATCCGGCGAACGATTGGTTACGGCTCCTGCCCGGACTCGGAGGAGCACTCTGCTGGCCGCTGGTGACGGGTCTGTTCGGTCGACTGATCCGGCGTCACTGAGTCCATGTTCGGCAGCGCACGGATTAAGGATCACAACGGCGAACAGCGTTTGTTTGCCGGCCGTATCGTCTTTGCGGGCATCGCGGCGGCAGTCCTGCTGCTGTTAGTGATCAGTCGCCTATTTTTCCTGCAAGTCGTCAAACACTCGTATTTCGCGGATCTGTCACAGGGCAACCGCGTTCGTTTAGAGCCACTTCCGCCAGACCGCGGACTTATTTACGACAGTCAAGGCACGGTGATAGCGGAGAACACCCCGGCCTATCAGCTCGAGCTCGTCCCCGAGCAGGTTCCGGATGTGGCGGACACACTGAGCCGGCTTGCCGATCTCCATCTGATCGAGCGGGAATCGGTGCCCGGATTGACGCGTCTGATCAAGACTGGACGACGCTTTCAGGCAGTTCCGCTCAGACTGTCGCTCTCTGAAAACGACATCGCGATGTTCTCGGTGCGACAGCACGATTTCCCGGGGGTGGAAATCCGCACCCGCCTCGCCCGTTGGTACCCGTTCGGCGGGCAAGCAGTGCACGCTCTCGGTTACGTCGCTACGATCTCGGAGGATGATCTCAAGCGGATAGACCGTGACCAATATTCGGGTTCTGCCTTAATCGGCAAGACGGGCCTTGAGAGCGCTTATGAGCAAGAACTGCACGGCTTGTCGGGCTACCGACAAGTGCTCGTTAATGCGCAGGGTCGGCGAGTCGACAAATTAGGCGGAACACCGGTTCACTTAGAAACCCGCAAACCGACGGCCGGTAACGACATCTTTCTCGGCATCGATATGCGCCTCCAGCATATCGCAGAGGAAGGACTGGCCGGGAAACGGGGCGCCGTCGTCGCCATCGACCCCAATACCGGTGACGTGCTGACGCTCGCCTCCGTCCCTACGTTTGATCCCAACAAATTCACGCGCGGCATTTCCAACACGGACTACGCGGCCCTGCGCGACGATATTGATCGACCGCTCTTCAATCGAGCGTTGCGTGGCACCTATCCGCCCGGTTCGACCGTCAAACCGATGATGGCGCTCGCGGGACTCGAATACGGCGCTGTAGACCCGAACGCCGTCCGGAACTGTACCGGTGGTTTTACGCTACCCGGCTCAAGTCACGTTTACCACGACTGGAAACGTAGCGGCCACGGACCGGTCGATATGAAGCGCGCCATCGCAACGTCCTGCGATATCTATTTCTATGGGCTCGCCGAGGTATTGGGTATCGATCGGGTGCACGATGCCATGACAGGGCTCGGGTTTGGGCGATTGAGCGGCATCGATGTGGGCGGCGAAAAGCCAGGAATAATGCCGTCGACCGCGTGGAAGATGGCCACGTACAAGCAGCAGTGGTACCCCGGCGAAACGGTGATCGTCGGTATCGGTCAGGGATACCTAACGGCAACGCCATTACAACTGGCTCACGCCGCAGCCATTTTGGCCGCGCGCGGCCGTAATTGGCGCCCTCGTCTCGTCACGTCAGTGCGTGATGCCACGACGCAGGAGATCCGCAAGCTACCGCCGATCGAAGAGCCTGTAATTCAGTTGCGGGATCCCGCACTCTGGGACACGGTCATCGAAGGTATGGAAATGGTGGCACGACCCGGCGGAACGGCATCAAGTTCGTTTGCCGGCGTCCCGTATCGAGTGGCCGCCAAGACCGGCACCGCACAGGTCTTTAGCTTGGGCCAAAACCAAAAGTACAACGCGGCCTCCCTAGCCGAGCGACTGCGTGATCACGCACTGTTTATCGCGTTTGCCCCTGCAGATCACCCCAAAATTGCGATCGCTGTATTGGTCGAAAACGGCGGCCATGGAGGCTTGGCAGCGGCCCCGATCGCTCGGCGCATCTTTGATGCCTATTTGTTGGGCAAATTCGACAACGCGCCAAAGCCCTTGGCACCGCCGGCGGACGCGCCGATGGAAGATCTGGATGAGGTTCACTGACGTGGAAAGCGCACAAGAAATTTCAGGTGCCCCACGCAAACGTCTATCGGCCAACGCCAGTTGGGTCCGGCGACTGCATTTGGACGGGCCACTGCTATCCTTGCTCGGCGCCGTCATCCTCTTTGGGCTGTTCATTCTTTACAGCGCAACGGGCGAAAATATTGGCCAGTGGCTCAGCCAAGTCGCCCGACTGGCGCTGGCCGTGGTCGCGATGGTCGGTCTTGCTCAGTTTCCGCCCGGTTGGTTACGCCGTGCCTCGCCCTTCCTCTACGGCATCGGCCTTCTTTTGCTGTTACTCGTCGCCGTGCACGGTAGTGCTACCAACGGCGCACAGCGCTGGCTAGACCTCAAAGTCTTCCGATTCCAGCCGTCGGAAATTATGAAACTCGCGGTTCCGATGATGTGCGCTTGGTATCTGCACAATCGTCCGCTGCCGCCGTCATTACGGGACATCGGGGCGATCTTGGCCATCATCCTCGTTCCGTCCGTACTGATTGCGAAGCAACCTGACCTTGGAACCGCGCTATTGGTCGGATCGGCCGGCATTTTGGTGTTGTTCTTAGCGGGTTTGTCTAATCTCGTTATCGGCATAGGCATGGCGGCGCTGGCGGCGATCGTTCCCGTGGCATGGCACTTCATGCACGACTACCAAAAGCAACGTGTGCTGATGTTTCTCGACCCAGCCCAGGATCCCCTGGGCGCGGGATACCACAGTATCCAATCTCAAATTGCCATCGGTTCAGGCGGCCTGTTTGGGAAGGGTTGGATGCACGGCAGCCAGGCCCAGTTGGAATTTCTCCCGGAACGGTCAACCGATTTTATCTTTGCCGTGATTGGCGAAGAAATTGGCCTGATGGGACAGACACTCTTAATCGGCCTGTACCTCGGGGTGATCGCGCGCTCCCTATTTTTGTCTGGCGCAGCACAAGACACCTACGGGCGCCTCGTCTGCGGCAGTTTTGCGTTAACGTTCTTCGTCTATGCATTCGTCAACACAGGAATGGTTAGCGGAATACTCCCGGTGGTCGGTGTGCCGCTTCCGCTCGTCAGCTATGGCGGCACGGCGATGGTGACGCTGCTTGCCAGTTTCGGCATCCTCATGTCTCTCAACGGCCATCGTCGCTTGGTAGGTAGTTAATGTTTTTGCGAATTCTGCTGCCGATCGTTGCACTGACCGCCCTGATCGCGCCGACTCAGGCCCACGCTCTGGATCTCCAGCGCGCGGACGTGAAAGAGTTCATCGAAGATGTGGTCAAACGGGACCATTTGGATCGTGCGTGGGTGGAAAAAGTTTTGGCATCCGCCGAACTGAAGCCAGCCATCATCGATACCATGAAGAAACCGGCCGAACACGTCTTGCAGTGGCAAGAATACCGCCGAATTTTCATGACGAATGAACGCATTCGGCAGGGGCACGAGTTTCTAGCTGAGCACGGTTCCATGCTTGCGGAGGTCTCGAATCGCACCGGCGTTCCGGCGGAGATCATCGCGGCTATCGTTGGCGTCGAAACGTCGTATGGACGCAAGACCGGTCATTACCGCGTCTTGGATGCGCTCGCGACGCTGGGTTTCGACTACCCTCCTCGGGCGGTTTTCTTTCGCGGTGAACTCGAACAGTTCCTGATGCTCGCTAAAGAAGCCGGTATTGATCCGCTGAAGGCCACAGGCTCTTATGCAGGCGCCATGGGCGCACCGCAGTTCATGCCGAGGAGCGTCCGCTCGTTTGCCCGAGATGGGGACCACGACGGCAAGATCGACCTTTGGACAAATTGGCGCGACATCGCCGAGAGTGTCGCCCATTACTTCGTCGCGCACGGTTGGCGGCGCGATGAGCCGACCTACGTCGAAGCAACGTTGGAAGATCCCGACGTCGAGGGACTGCCCGGCAACAAATTGGACGCGACAACCTCTTTGGCGGATCTGATCTCAAAGGGGGTCGTCTTTGAGAATCCGTTAGCGGACGACGATAAGGCGGTCTTCATCGCACTACGAAACGGCGATGCCCCGTACTACGTCGTGGGTCTGCATAATTTTGTCGTCATCACAAAATACAACCACAGCCCCATGTACGCCCTCGCCGTCGCGCAACTCGCCGCCGCTCTGAAAAGCACTGCCGAGGCGTCCGTAACCCCATGATGCGGGCGTCCCGACTCCTGTGGCTCGGGACACTCCTGCTTGGGGCGTGCACAACGGCGCCGCACCGGACGAACACGCCGCCGGCCGTCCCCACACCGGGCGTGACCCAGTCGCCGGAGTCGACTGTCCGTCGGCCGCTCAACGCCAGACCCACGGACGCCGAACTGTTGGCTCTACCCGATGCAGTGCCCCGCCTCGAACCTCGAGCGACGGCGGGTAATCCGGCGTTCTACGAAGTGTACGGTCAACGATATACGGTTCTACCGAGCGCTCACGGCTACACGGAGCGCGGGGTTGCGTCGTGGTATGGCCCTGATTTTCATGGCATTGCCACCTCAACGGGCGAGCCGTATGACATGTATGGGATGACCGCAGCCCACAAGACCTTGCCGCTACCGGCCTATGTGCGCGTCACAAATCTTCGCAACGGGCGAACGATCGTCGTCCGAGTCAATGACCGCGGTCCGTTTAAGGCGAATCGGATCATTGACTTGTCGTACGCAGCGGCGCTGAAGCTCGACATGATTCGGGACGGCACCACGCTGGTTGAAATTCAGGCAGAGGACCCCGATGGTGGGTATCTGGGTGACGCCGTGCCAACCAGTGCGGCGCTCTACGCTCAGGTCGGCGCATTCAGCGTGCTGAGCAATGCGGAGCGCTTACGCGACCGTCTGCTCGGCGCCGGGATTTCGAATGTGTCTATCCGCAGCGAAACCGGCGTGCATCCGGTCCATCGGGTCCGGGTAGGCCCGGTCGACTCGGTCGATGCCTACGACGCTCTGGTTGAGAAATTGCGGCGGCAGGGCGTGGAAAAAGCCGTACTCGCCCCGAACTGACACCGCCCGTAGAATGCTCACACACCCCAACGATTAGGCCACAAGCACCGACATGATTAAGCGCATCGTTCTTCCCGCCTTATTTTCCGCCGCTCTCGCGCTCTGCGGATCGGTCAACGCAGCCACGCCCGTGCCGCCACCTCCGCCGGTGCCTGCCAAGGGGTATGTCGTCGTCGACGCGATGAGTGGCCGCGTGTTGGTGGGCCAGAACGATACGCAGCGCCTCGAACCGGCAAGCCTGACCAAATTAATGACGGCATACGTCGTTTTTCACGCGTTGCAGGACGGCAAGTTGCGCCTGGATCAAGAAGTGCCGATCTCGGAACACGCGTGGAAAGCAGAAGGTTCCCGAACATTTCTGAACGTCGGCACGCGCGTGCGGGTCGATACGCTCATCCAAGGCATGATCATCCAGTCCGGCAATGACGCAACCATTGCACTGGCGGAAGCGGTTGCCGGTTCGGAGCAAACCTTTGCGGCGCTCATGAATCAATACGCGCAACGGCTCGGCCTGAGCGGATCTCATTGGATGAACGCGCCGGGCCTACCGGATCCGCAGCACTACACGACCGCGCGGGATATCGCGACCCTCAGCGCCGCATTGATTCGTGAGTTCCCGCAGTACTACAAGTGGTACTCACAGCGCTCGTTCACTTACAACAATATTACCCAACAGAATCGCAACGGCCTCCTCGAGCGGGATCCAACAGTCGACGGAATCAAGACGGGCCATACCGACGCCGCCGGCTATTGTTTGGCTGCGTCGGCACTGCGTGATGGGATGCGCCTCGTATCAGTCGTGATGGGTACGGCCAGCCCCAAGGCAAGAGAGGATGCGAGCGCTACGTTGCTCGGATACGGCTTCAACTTCTATGAGACGAAACGCCTCTATACCGCAGGTAAGGCGCTGGCGACGGTGCCGGTCTACAAAGTCAGCGATCCGGTGACCGTGGTGCTCCGCAATGACGTCTACGCCACCGCCGTGCGCGGCGAACTCAACGGCGTGCATTCGAGCCTGTCGCTCACACCACGACTGATCGCGCCGATCAGCGCGACGACTCCGATCGGACGCCTCAAAGTGATGCTCGGCGACACCGTCATCAGCGATACGCCGGTCTATCCGAGCGCGGCTGTGGAACCAGGCAATATATTCCGCCGGGCCATCGATACCGTGCGCCTCTGGTTCCACTGATGGCAGCGCCACTCCCGATCGCTTGGCTGAACGGTGAGTTCGTGCCTTTGGCCGAGGCGCGGATTTCTCCGCTTGACCGCGGCTTTCTGTTTGCAGACGCGGTGTATGAAGTCCTGCCGGTCTACGACGGCAGGCCTTTTCTCTTCAATGCGCATATCGGCCGACTCGAGCGCAGCCTGGCCGCGATCGGAATGGCATCCCCACTACGTCGGGATGAATGGATCACTCTGTTCGACGAATTGATCGCACGTAACGGTGGCGGCAACCAATTCGTATACGTTCAGGTTTCTCGCGGCGCGGAGTTCGGTCGCAACCACGCACCCAATGCCGGGCTGCTCCCCACCGTATTCGCGATGGCGTCACCGTTGGCGCCGCTGGAAGACGCCGTCCGTGCGTCCGGCGTAACGGCCGTCACGCACGTAGACGAGCGCTGGAAGCGCTGTGATATCAAGAGCACCTCGTTGCTCCCGAACATTCTGGCGAAAGGCGCAGCCGCGCGCGCGGATGCAACGGAGGCCATTCTGTTGGCAGATGGGTTCTTGCGCGAAGGCTCCTCGAGTGCCGTCCTCTTGGTCCGTAACGGCGTCCTTTGCGCCCCGCCGGAGGGCCCGGAGATCCTGCCCAGCACGACCCGCGCCCTCGCGCTCACCCTCGCAGAGCGTGTCGGTATCCCTCAACGGATTGAAGCGCTCCCAGAATCTGCACTGTGGCAGGCCGATGAAGTGTTGTTGGGGTTTGCGACCCGAGGCGTACTTCCGGTCTGCCGCGTGGACGGTCGGCCGGTGGGTTGCGGCGTCCCCGGACCGATTTGGAGCCGACTCCAGGCCGCGTTTGAGGCATACCGTGATGCGGTCGCGCGTCTACCGGTGGACCAAGAGGCTTGATGTCCGTGAGCAACGAATCGTTGATCGAATTCCCCTGTCACTTGCCTGTGAAGGTCATGGGACGGCACTCGCCGGAATTTCGGGAACGCATACTCGACGCCGTCGCGACCGAAATTGGTTCCGTCGAGGATCATCACGTGAATGTTCGACTCAGTCGTGACGAACGATTCGCGTCACTGACCATTACGGTATACGTCGAGGATCACGATACCTTGCGGCGCATCTACAGTGCGATGCACGCCACGGGGCTCGTGCTTTACGCGCTCTGATCGGGAGCGGATGCCCACACGGGCGACTCGGGCAATTTGAGCGTCCGTGCAAGATGCGGTAACAAGCGCGCGGCCATCGTAGAAACCGTGATCGGTGGCGCGAGGTGACTGAGGGCGGTCACCTCCAATCCCTCGTAGCCGCAGGGGTTGATCCGTGTAAACGGCTCCAGGTCCATATCGACATTCAGCGCAAGTCCATGGTACGTGGCGCCGCGACGAATGCGCAGACCGATACTGGCCAGTTTTCGGCCATTCACATAGACGCCCGGCGCCTCCGGTCGCGGGTACGCCGACACGCCCAGTTCAGCGACAGCATCGATAATGGCCGTCTCGAGCGCTGTCACCAAGGCGCGCACGCCAATGCCGAGGCGTTTGACATCCACCAAGGGATAAACCACCAACTGACCCGGCCCGTGGTAGGTCACCTGTCCGCCGCGGTCTATACGAACGACCGGAATATCGCCCGCCATCAAGACATGTGCGTCGTTCCCGGCGAGTCCAAGGGTAAACACGGGCGGATGTTCAAGAAACCAAAACTCATCGGCGGTTTCGCTCGTCCGCGTATCGGTCAAGCGTTGCATGGCGCGCCATGTGGGCTCGTACTCAACGCGCCCCAACCACCGAGCGACGGGGGTCATGACAGCCCGGCGTTGTTCCGTTCCAACGCCCGCTCGGCGCGATAACTGGATCGGACCAGCGGCCCCGCGACGCACTCGAGAAAACCTAAGCCCAGAGCGTACTCTCGAAGTTGGCGGAATTCGTCGGGGGAGATATAGCGCTGCACCTCGAGATGATTGGGCGTGGGCCGCAGGTACTGCCCCAACGTCACGATATCCACCGAGGCACCGCGTAGATCACGCAGACACTCCTCGACCTCCGCGTCCGTTTCGCCCAATCCGAGCATGATGCTGGATTTGACCAGCACCGACGCGCGATGGCGCTTGGCCTCGGACAACACCGACAACGTGCGATCGTACCCCGCACGCGGGTCGCGCACCGGATGGGTCAACCGCCGGACGGTTTCGACGTTCTGGGCGAAAACTTCCAACCCACTGTCGACGACCGCACGGACGGCGGCAAAGTCACCCTGAAAATCCGGCGTCAGCGCCTCAACGGCCGTCGCCGGACTGACAGCCTTGATCGCCCGCACGCAATCCGCAAAATGCGCAGCGCCTCCGTCGGCTAAATCGTCGCGGTTCACCGAGGTCAGGACGACGTAACGCAAGCCCATCAACTCGACCGTCCGAGCCACGTTGGCGGGTTCTTCCGGGTCGAGCCATCCGCGCGGATTGCCAGTGTCAACGGAGCAAAAACGGCACGCTCGCGTACAGACGGCGCCCATGAGCATCACCGTGGCGGTGCCGACGTTCCAACACTCACCGATGTTGGGACACTTTGCTTCCTCACACACGGTGGACAGACGATGCTCACGGACAATCGTGCGCACCGCATCGAAGCGCTCCCCGGAGGGCATTTGCGCACGCAGCCAAGGCGGCTTACGCCCCACCACGAGCGGTTCGCCCGCCGACGAGGCTGCCTTGATGCCGTCGCGAATCGCCGTGAAACCCTGCGGCGTCACGTACTTTTCACCGCTCTTGGCGGACACCACCGGAATACCCTTGAACTCTGACAATGGCCGACCCTCTGGACGACGGATACAGCGAGTCTACGCCAACCGAGCATCCAGCGCGGCGAGCCGCTCTGGCGTCCCGACATCGACCCACGCCTCATCACTCACCACCGCGGCCGCCTGACCGGCATGGGCGGCGCGGTCCAGTACGGGCCGTAGCGCGCGACGACCGGGGGCGAGCGAGGCGAACAGCGCGGGGTGGTAGGCCGCGACGCCGCTAAAGGTGTAGCGCTCCACCCCGATGTAGCGCAGCTCGCCACATTCCAATCCAAAATCACCGCGGGGATGTTGCGGCGGATTTGGCACCAGAACGAGGTTGGCCAAGCGGCCCGCCGAGGGAACGGACGGCCAAGGCACGTTCGTCCACACGTCCGCGTTCACGACCAAGAAGGGCTGCCCATCAAAAAACGGCAGCGCATTGCGGATGCCGCCCGCCGTCTCCAAAGGCTCCGGGCCTTCGTCAAACCAATGAATGCGGACCCCGAATGCGTGACCGTCGCCGAGCGCCTCGTGCAGTTGCTCTGCCAGCCACGATGTATTGATCGCCACGTGGTAGACACCAGACGCCGCAAGGCGCTCCAGATGCCACACGATCAACGGCTTTCCGCCCACGGATAACAGCGGCTTCGGCGTTTGGAGTGTCAGCGGCCGCATCCGCTCGCCACGCCCCGCCGCCAACACCAACGCTCGCTGCGGGATCACTCCAGACCCACTCGCGCCTGCGCCGCCGCAAATTGTGGGACTACCACGGAGCGCAGGAGCTCATTGAGCTCTTGCAAATCGGCGTACTCCGCGGTCACTGCGAGGGCATACCGCAGCACGAGCGGCAGATCTGCCAAGTAGCCCGCTTTACCGTCGCGGTACCACAACCGCGCAAAGATCCCGAGGACCTTCAAGTGCCGCTGCAATCCCATCCAATCAAAGGCCCGGAGGAACTCGCTGCGATCACCGACGGGAAGCCCACGGGTCTGCAACGACGCGCGCGCAGACTCCACCCACGCCACCACCTGAGCGCGGGGCCATTCCACGTAGCAGTCCTTGTAAAGCGATACCCAATCGTAGGTAATGGGCCCGCGCACCGCGTCCTGAAAGTCGATCACACCGACGGTATCCGACGCTGGCAACATCAAATTGCGCGAGTGGTAGTCCCGATGGACAAATACCTGCGCCTGTTCCGCCGCACTCTCAACCAAGCGGGATGCCGCGCGTTGCAAGACCCCTTCGATTGCAGCATCCACGGGCACACCGAGGTGACGGTCGAGAAACCATGTCGGGAAGAGGTCCATCTCGCGTCGCAAGAGTGCCGCATCGTAGGGCGGTAACTCCCTCGCAGCGTCCCCTCCGCTGACTTGCATCGTCAACAAGGCCGCCGCGGCGGGCGCATACGCCCGGTCCGGATCAGCGCCGGCCTTTAGCGTGCCGAGCAGGTGGGTGGACCCGAGATCGGATAACAGCAAAAAGCCCCGTTCGAGATCGGTCTCTAGGATCTGCGGCACCGGCACACCGATGGCTGCCAGCGCTCGGCCGACACGCACGAACGGCGCCGAATCCTCGCGATCCGGAGGGGCATCCATCGCGATGAGCGTGTTCGCCGGCAACTTCACGCGGAAATAGCGTCGAAAACTGGCATCTGCCGACGCGGGAACAACGGACTCGACGGTCAGTCTGAGTTCGTCGTGAAGCCATGCGGTGAGTACCGCAAGGCGAGGATCCTCTAGGGTTTCGGTGTCGGTACGCATGGCCCTCCGATTATACTGCTACCTTTACATCCACCGCGCTCTTCCGAGCGTCCCACTCAGGCCCTACGTTGCGCCGACGCCCAACCTCACCGCTCTTCTGGCTCTGCGCGGCGTTCAGCACGTTGTTGGGCGCTGCTGCTTGGGCCGACGTGCCGCTCTGTGCGATGCCCCCCGTGGCCGCGGCAACCCCGGGACAGCGGGCCGACGTGTCAAACCTTCCCGTCCAGATCACGGCTGCCGGAGCGGTGGTCGACGCGTTGGGCGAGGCATCGCTGTCAGGACCTGTGGAGATTCATCAGGGCGACCGGAGGCTGTTCGCGCGGGACGCGCACTACAACACCAACGACCAGTCGTTCGATGCGCACGGCAACGTGGATTACAGCGACCCCACCGTCGCGATTTCCGGTGAAGCCGCCCAATGGAGCTCCGCCGGCGGCGGTCGCTTCGAACACGCTCAGTTCAATTTGCCGACACGATCTGCCCATGGAAGTGCGGACGCTATTGATCTGGCCGCTAATGGACTGCTGACGCTGCGCAATGTGGAGTACACCGCCTGCCCGGCCGGATATCGCGATTGGCTCTTGAATGCTCGAGAGATCGATATCGATCAGCAGGCACAGGTGGGTATCGGCCATGACGTCCGAGTCGAATTCATGGGCGTACCGCTCATGTACTTGCCGGTCGTCTCCTTCCCGGTCGGCGAGTCGCGCAAATCGGGATTTCTATTCCCGAATTTCGGACAGTCCACGCGGAATGGGTTGGAACTCTCCGCACCGTATTACTTTAATTTGGCGCCCAACTACGATGCGACAGTGACCCCAGGGGTCATGATGAAAAGGGGCATCACCCTCGCGGGTGAATTTCGCTACCTCACCGAACAGTCTCGCGGTGAATTCAAAGCCGATTGGTTGCCGTCCGACGCAAGCGCACACCGCGATCGCAGTTATCTGCGATTTGACGATGTGACCGATTTCAACAGTTCGCTGCGATTCGAGACCAACCTTGCCGCCGCAAGCGACAGCAACTATTTCCAGGATTTTGGACAAGGGCCGGAAGGAACCAGCGTCGAGTACCTCAAGCGGGTCGCGCGCGTCACGTATTTGGATGACCACTGGCGCGCTTCAGCACTCGTCGAACAGTTTCAAACGATCGACCAGACCATCCTGCCGTCTGATCGACCGTATGCGCGAGCACCGCAATTGCTCGTCGACGGAAATTGGCTGTTCGGCAAAAACTGGGGGTTGGAATTAGCCGGTGAAACGGTCGAATTCCTTCGCGATACCGGTGCGAAGGGCCTGCGCTACGGTCTTGACCCTACCCTCAGTTACAGCTGGCGACAGCCCGGCTGGTATTTGCTCCCCAGCATCGGCTTACGATCCATCGGGTATGCGCTATCGGATGCCCCGGCGGGTAGCGCAAGCCCACACGTGATGGCCCCCATTGGCACGTTCGATGCGGGTATGACGTTCGAACGGTACACGGGCGACCGCGTGCAAACGCTCGAACCGCGCGTGTTGTACACGTACGTGCCCTACCGCGACCAGAGCAATCAGCCTCTCTTTGATACGGCCCTGCCGGACTTCAATCTGATCCAACTCTTTAACTCGCAACGGTACGTTGGCGGCGACCGAATCGCCGATGCCAATCAATTGGCGCTGGGAGCCACCACGCGGCTCCTCGATACCGCCTCCGGTCGCCAGTTCGTAAGCGCCACGCTCGGCCAAATCTATTATTTTTCGCCGCCCCGCGTCCGTTTACCGAACGAACCGGTGGAACCCTCCCCGGCTTCATCGGACTTGATCGGCCAGGTGAATATCGCCGCCTTAGGCCATTTCAACGTCCAATTAGGCGAACAATGGAACCCCCATGTTGGAGAATCGGCGCTATCGGAGATCCGATTGCAGTATCGGCCGGAAGCCGACAAAGTCGCGAATCTCGGCTACCGGTACCGGCAAGGGCTGCTCGAACAGGTCGAAAGTTCCATCGCATGGCCCATTTCGAATCGCTGGCGGATCTACGGACGAGAGGTCTATTCGCTGCGTGATCACGGCGGAATCGAGTCGTTAGGCGGATTTGAGTTCAAATCCTGCTGTTTTCGCGTTCGGGTCATCGCCCGGCACTTCGTCGCCACCCGGACGGGCAGCCGGGACACCTCCATTGCACTCCAACTGGAACTAAACGGACTTTCGACGGTCGGAGAGAAAGCTGACGCTTTCCTAGAGCGTTCGATTCGGGGATACTCCGCGGCTCAGGCCTACGCCGGGCCAGAATAGGCCACACATGCGTCGCATATTGACTCTCACTTTGGTTCTCGCTCTTGCCTCCACCACGGTGGTTCACGCCCAGTCGCGTGACCTCGGCGCGAAAGGAGACCTACTCGACCGCGTCGCGGTCGTCGTAAACGACGGCGTTGTCGTCCAGAGCCAGATTGATCAGCAGGTACTCAACCTTACGCACCGCCTGCGTGAGCAAGGCACGCAGCTACCCGCTGCGTCGGTACTGCGTCAGCAGATCACCGAACGGTTGGTGCTGCAGGAAATTCAGATGCAGCGGGCGCAGAAGATTGGTCTGCGCATTCCGGATGAGGCGTTGAACTCGCAGTTGCGCGAGATCGCGGCGCAAAACCACATGGAGTTCAGCCAACTTCCGGACGCGCTCGCGCAGGAAGGAATCGTCTACGCCGAATACCGCGAAGATATGCGGCGTGACATGACGTTGCAGGTGCTTCGTCAGCGCGACGTGTTGGCGCGTATTTATGTGAGCCCCCGTGAGATTGACCAGTTCCTGGCCAAGCAAGCGACCAATAAGAATGCGGACGTCTCCTATAACGTCTCTCACATTCTGATCGCACTCCCGGAAGCGGCCACGCCCGCCCAGCTCGAACAGGCCGAGCGCCTGAGCAATGACATTCGTAACCGCGCGAATAAGGGCGAAGATTTCGGACAATTAGCCGTGACGTACTCGCAAGCGCAAACGGCGCTTGAGAAAGGCGCACTGGGCTGGCGCAAAGGTAACGAGCTACCCACCTTCATCGCCGATATGGTCGGAAAGTTGAAGCCGGGCGAAGTCTCAGAACCCGTGCGCACCCCGTCGGGATTCCACATCATTCGACTCAATGAGTCGCGCAGCGATAAGGACCCGTTGATCGTCAACCAAATCCACGCGCGCCACATTTTGATCAAGACCAACGAACTGCAGGACGATGAGACGGTTCGCGGTCGCCTGCAGACGATTCGCGATCGCATCGCGGCCGGCACCGACGACTTTGCCGCCATCGCGAAGGCCGTATCCGAAGATCCAGGATCGGGCAGCGAGGGCGGCGATCTCGGCTGGACCGGCGGCGGCACGTTCGTCCCGGAATTCGAGCAGGCTCTTGAGAAGCTCAAGGATGGGGAGATCAGTCAGCCGATTCGGACGCAGTACGGCTGGCATATCATCCAGATGCTCGGTCACCGTTCGCAGGACATGAGCACCGACGAGCGTCGTCGACGCGCCTACGAACAGATCCGCGCCAGCAAGCTCGACGAAGAAACCGAACTGTGGCTGCGTCGCTTGCGCGACGAGGCCTACGTCGACTACCGCAATTGATCCGACAGGCGTGACGGATTTACCGTCCATCCTAGTCACAACGGGTGAGCCGGCCGGGATTGGGCCGGACATTGCCTTGGCGCTCGCGCAGCGGGATCATCGCTGCCGTCTCGCTTTCGCAGGTGATCCCGAGATGCTCGCGCAGCGCGCCGAGCGCTTGGGTCTGGACGTGCGCATCACTCCCCTTGTCACCGAACCTCGCCCGCATCGCGCGGGCGAGATGCAGGTCGTGGCGCATCCACTTGCCGCGCCTGTCGTCCCCGGTCGCCTGAATTCGGCGAACGCTGGGTATGTCTTATCGATGCTGAATACCGCCATTGACGGGTGCCTCAACGGCACGTACCAGGCGATGGTCACGGCGCCTCTGCAGAAGAGCGTGATTGCAGATACCGGCATCGCTTTCTCGGGGCACACCGAATATCTGGCGGAACGCACGGGCGCCGAGCACCCGGTGATGCTGCTGGTCGCTGGCACTTTAAGGGTAGCCTTGGCGACCACGCACATACCGCTTGCTGCGGTACCGAGCGCCATTCACGGCGCCGGTCTGGTTCAAACCTTGCGCGTGCTCAATCAGGGCTTGCAGACGCGTTTCCGCATGCCCGCGCCACGGATCCTGGTACTCGGCCTCAACCCCCACGCCGGCGAATCCGGTCACTTGGGCCGTGAGGAGATCGAGACCATCGCCCCCGCGATCGCGGCAGCCCGCCATCTGGGAATTGACGCACGCGGACCGTTGCCCGCCGATACCGCCTTCACGCCGCACGCATTAGCGGATGCCGACGCCGTGCTGGCCATGTATCACGACCAAGGATTGCCGGTGCTTAAACACGCGGGTTTCGGTCGAGGAGTCAACATCACGCTGGGGATACCCATTGTGCGAACCTCGGTTGACCACGGAACGGCGCTGGACCTTGCCGGGACCGGACACGCCGACTCGGGAAGCCTCGCAGCGGCCTTGGATCTCGCGCTAGAGTGCGTCGCATGAGCCTATCGACCCCACCCCGCCATCAGGCTCGCAAGCGCTTTGGGCAGCATTTCCTGCACGATCGTCACGTCATATCGCGCATCGTCGACGCGATTGATCCCCAACCCGGCGATGCGTTGGTCGAAATTGGCCCGGGCCTCGGCGCCCTGACGCGCCCGTTGCTGGAGCGTGCAGGCACGCTCGAAGTGATCGAACTGGATCGGGACGTCATTCCACATCTCACGTCCACCTGCGCCGGCGTGGGCTCGCTCACGGTGCATTCGGCCGATGTCTTGGAGGTGGATATCCCGACACTTGCGGCAGGGCGCGTGTTGCGTCTGTGCGGCAATCTGCCCTACAACATTTCCACACCGCTTCTGTTCCACGTTCTGCAGTCACGACACGTGATTCAGGACATGACGTTTATGCTCCAGAAAGAGGTCGTGCTTCGAATGGCCGCCGCTCCAGACACGGGCGATTACGGGCGCCTGACCGTGATGCTCGCGGCATACTGCCAGTCCACCCGCCTATTCGACGTGGGACCGGGTGCCTTTCGCCCTCCCCCGAAAGTGGACTCGTCCATTGTGCGGGTTGTTCCGCATCGCAGCCCGCCCTTCCCCATCGCAGACCCTACGCGTTTCGCTGCGGTGGTCGCAGCGGCATTCGGTCAACGTCGCAAGACGCTGCGCAACTCGGTTGCGGGCCTGGTCGATGCCCTCGGGTTTGAGTCGTCCGGTATCGATCCGTCGCGCCGCGCGGAAACCCTGTCGCCGGCCGAATTCGCGCGACTGGCCAATACTCCTGTCCCGTTGCCTGGCTGAATCCTTATGACTGACGCCCCTCGGATCGAGATCACGGTTGAAACGGCATTCGTCCCCGAACACTCGGACCTGAGTGAGTCACGCTACAGCTACGCCTACACGATCACGATCCGCAATAACGGGTCGGACGCGGCACAACTCCTGACGCGTCACTGGATCATCACCGACGCAAACGGCCGCGTCCAAGAAGTGCGCGGAGATGGCGTCGTGGGCGAACAACCGCGACTCGAACCGGGCGAGGCGTTCCGATACACGAGCGGCTGTGTACTGGAGACACCGGTGGGGGTCATGCACGGGCATTACGGCATGCGGGATGCCCAAGGAAAGCATTTCACGGCGCCCATCGCACCGTTCAGGCTGGCCGTTCCGGGCTTGGTGCACTGACCGTGGCGGTATGGGCGATAGGCGACCTGCAAGGGTGCCTCGGCTCATTCCAGCGACTGCTTGAGCAATTGCGGTTCGACTCGCAACGCGATGAACTGTGGCTCACCGGCGATCTCGTCAATCGCGGACCGGACTCGTTGGGAACGCTGCGCTACGTGCGCGCACTCGGAGACTGTGTCACCACCGTATTGGGTAACCACGACCTGCATCTCCTCGCGGTGGCGGCCTCCGGCGGACGGGGCCTTCGCGAAGGCGATACGCTGACAGAGATATTGAACGCCCCGGATTGCGACGAGCTGCTTCAGTGGCTGTCGAGCCGACCGTTGTTCCATCACGATCCGACGCTGAAAACCGCGCTCGTGCATGCGGGCCTGCCGCCGGAATGGACCATCGCAGACGCCAACACGCGCGCCCGTGAAGTTTCAACCGCCATCGCAACCGACGGTGCGGGGTTCTATGCCGAAATGTACGGGAATCAACCCGACCGATGGTCCCCACAGTTGGGGCGGATCGATCGGCTGCGGTTTACGGTCAACTGCCTGACGCGGCTGCGCATGCTCGACAGCGAGGGTCGTGCCGTCTTTAAGTTCAAATTGCACCCTCGGCTCGCACCCGCTGGCACGCTGCCTTGGTTTGCGGTCCCGGGACGTCGCAATCGCCGAACGCGCATCGTGTTCGGCCACTGGTCGACGCTTGGGTTGTACGAGGGCTCCGGGGTCGTCGGGTTGGATACCGGGTGCGTCTGGGGCCGGGAACTGACCGCGTACCGTCTTGATCGCCCGGCGCCGCGGGTCGTTGCACCCGGCCCTCCCAGTCAGGCCTCAGGGCCACCGCCCGACGAGCAGTGACCCCGACCCCGGGGATCAGCGCTTAGAGTCGGTGGTTTTCGCCCCGATCGGCGCGGCCAACACGTCAAACGTGAGATCAATACCACTCGGCCGAATCTGGTGCGGTATGCACGTCATGTGCGCCTTACGCTCCCGAACCGTGAAATAGGGCAGTAATTCACGATCGAACTGCTCAACCAGCTCGCAATCGCCGGCTTCCAGATCGCGCGGCTTGCGCTCCGCAAAGCGCACGCTCCGCCACTCACCCATCGCCGGTTGAGGCGCTGCGCGTTTGGCATCCGGCTTCTCCCCTGGTGCTAACGGGGCGCCCGGCACCGCGAGGGTCGCGAACTTCAGCCAAGCGTTCACGAAGCGCGACGGGGCTCCCATTGGGTTGCTGCAGGTTGCCCGTACGCTGGCATCCGGACGGGCACCGGCTGCCTTGAGTAGATACTTCAGCTTCCATTCGAGGCCATCGCACGAATACAGCGACGTGACGCCGGTATAGGTCATCATCACCTCGTGAGTCCGCCATTCGGCAGGCACCTCCGGCTGAGGCTGAGACGGCGGCTCCGCCGCGACGGTCGAGCCCGCCCCTAGTACTGACGCCATGACCGCGCAGCATCCCATCCAACGTTTGCGGCTAACCATACTGTTGACCTCCCAGATCACGGTCTACCCTTCACTGTGCCGGCGCGGACGTGAACCGCGGCCGCCGCCGATCAGAACGGTATAATGACGCACATGACGCCCATACGCCCAACTGCACCGTTCAACCTGATGGCCTGGATCGAGGCGCACCGGCACGAACTGGTGCCGCCCGTGGCCAACCGCCAAGTTTTCCCGGCAGGGGACTTCATCATCATGGTAGTCGGAGGGCCTAACGCACGGGACGACTATCACGTTGACCCCGGCGCCGAGTTCTTCTACCAGTTCGAAGGGACTCTCACCCTACGGACGATGCAGGAGGGTCGCCCCGTCGATTATGCGATCGGACCGGGGGAGGTCTTTCTGCTGCCCGCCTTTGTGCCGCACTCTCCCCAACGCCCGGCCGGCTCGGTGGGCCTCGTGGTGGAACGCCGCCGGGAACACAGCGAACGTGATGGTTTTCAGTGGTATTGCCCCGCCTGCCACCATTTGATGCACGAGGAACATCTGTTCGTGGAGGACATTGAGACGAGCCTGCCACCGGTGTTCGATCGGTTTTATGCGAACGATCGGTCGCGGGCGTGCCGGGCGTGCGGCCACGTCCCCACCTGGCAAGATCGCCGCGCCCGATGACCGAGGTCGTGCTGGAACGCGCCGGTCAGCGGTATGTCGCGGATCTCGGTGATCCGCTCCCCATCGCCATCCCACTCGACTTTGACGGTGCCCAACCGAATCATTTCGATGCGCCACGCGCCCGTGCTGCGCCGCTCACTCACGGGCATTGGGTGGGTGACGTTTTGGCCGGGGGCACGGTCAACTGCGCTGCGCTTGCACTCGTCCCCCATTGCAACGGCACGCATACCGAATGCGTGGGGCACATCACGCAAGACCGTGTTTCGGTGACGTCGGTACTGCGTGGCGGCATGCACCTCGCACGCGTCGTGACCGTCAAACCGACTCGCGTCGACCGGACGGATGAAACGACGGATCCACTGAGTGCGAGGGATGAGTGGGTGATTACCGCCGCCACGCTCCAGTCGGCTTTGGATCAACTTCCGGGCACCTCGACCGGGCTGATCCTGCGCACGCTTCCGAACGATGTGCATAAGCTCAACCGCACCTACGAGGGCTCGGCGCCTGCGCCCTATCTGACGTTAGAGGCCGCCCAATTACTCGCCGCGGAGGGCATTGATCATCTGGTGTGCGATCTTCCCTCGCTTGATCGCGCTCACGACGAGGGGCGCCTGCAAGCGCATCGTGCGTTCTGGGGATTGCCGGCACCGAGTCGGCGATCCGACGATGCCCGTCGGGGCCACGCCACCATCACCGAACTGGCCTGGATTGCCCCGACAATCCGTGACGGCTGGTACCTGTTGGATTTGCAGATGCCGGCCTTCGTGACGGACGCGGCTCCCAGTCGGCCCCTCCTTTACCCGTTACGTGCCCATGAGTAGCGCTGAGCGCGATGCGGCCGCACTGGACGCTGCCGACACGCTCGCCTCGTTACGCGAGCAGTTCGAATTGCCCATGGGGCCCGACGGAACCCCCGCGATCTACCTGTGCGGAAATTCGCTCGGGCCCATGCCCAAGGCGGCATCGGCTGAAGTCACCTCAGTGCTGCGGCACTGGTCCACGTTAGGCGTACGTGGCCACCACGAGGGCGAGCATCCTTGGCTCGTGTATCACCGTCGCTTTACCGAATCTCTCGCACGACTCGTGGGTGCCGAGCCTTTGGAAGTCGTCGCGATGAATACGCTGACGACGAATCTGCATCTCCTGCTGGCGTCGTTTTATCGACCCAGTGGCATGCGCGATCGCATCCTCATCGAAGCGGGCGCCTTTCCGTCAGATCGCCACGCCGTTGCCTCGCAGTTGGCGTGGCACGGCCGATCGATAGAACAAGCGCTGATCGAAGTGTCGCCCAGACCCCCCCTGGGTCAATGGCATACCGACGACTTCATCGACGCCATTGAGGCGGCAGGCCAAACCTTAGCGCTCGTGCTACTGCCGGGCGTGCAGTATCGGAACGGCCAGGTGCTGGATATCGGCGCTATCACCGCCGCGGCGCACCGGGTGGGCGCGGTGGCGGGCTTTGATTTGGCACATTCGGTCGGCAATGTCCCCTTAACGCTCCACGACGATGGCGTCGATTTCGCCGTCTGGTGTCACTACAAATACGTATCCGCCGGCCCCGGTGCCGTCGCCGGGGCATTCGTGCATGCGCGTCATGGGACGCGCGCCGACGTACCGCGCTTGGCGGGTTGGTGGGGTCATGATCTCGCGACGCGTTTCAAAATGGGTCCTGAGTTCCACCCCTCCCCCGGCGCAGACGGTTGGCAATTATCCAATCCTCCGATCCTATCGCTGGCGCCGCTTGCCGCTTCGCTCGCGCTCTTCGACGCAGCGGGTATGGATCGACTGCGCTCCAAATCGGACGCGCTGGATGGCTTTGCGCGACGTCTCATCCGCGAGCGGTGCGGCGAGCGGATCGAGATACTCACGCCGGATCGTGCGGTGGAGCGCGGCTGTCAGTTATCGCTGCGTGTGGTGGCAGGGCGCGAATGCGGACGGCGGACCTTTCAGCGACTGGAGTCGCGTGGGGTCATCGGTGACTGGCGTGAGCCGGATGTTATCCGTATCGCCCCCATGCCGCTCTATACACGCTTCTGCGATGTAGACCGTGCCATACACCTTCTCGCCGAGGCACTGGAAGACGCATGAGCACGATCACCATTTTGGGTGGCGGCTGCACTGGGCCGCTCGTCGGGTTACTCCTAGCGCGCCGCGGTTACTCCGTCACGCTGTACGAGCGACGCGCTGATCCGCGCACGCACGCCGTTCCGGCAGGCCGTTCGATCAATTTGGCACTCGCCGACCGTGGAGTTCGCGCGCTCGAGCAAGTGGGTTTGATGTCCGCGTTGCGCCCAATGCTCGTTCCGATGCACTCACGCATGATCCACGAAAATGGCCGACCGACCCTGTCGCTACGCTACGGGCAACGACCGGAGGAAGTGCTCTGGTCTGCCTCTCGAGCCGGCTTACACCGTGCACTGGTGGAGGCCGCGGTCGCGGAGGGCGTCGATTGTCGATTCGGGCAGGCACTCGTTGATGCCGATTTCTCCGATCGCACGGCCGTATTGGAAGACACCGCCTCCGGCCAACGTTATCGCGTCCCCATGGCGCCAGCGATTGCCGCCGACGGATCGGGTTCGGTGATGCGCGCAGCAATGGCACGGGCGGGGTTGTGCCATGCCCGCGAAGACGTGCTCGGGCATCGGTACAAAGAACTGACGATCGCCGCGGACGCCGCTGGGCAGCCACAACTTGATCCTGGGCATTTGCATATCTGGCCGCGCGGAGCGCATATGCTCATCGCGCTACCGAATGCCGATCACAGCTTCACACTAACCCTGTTCATGGCAGCCACGGGGAGTGCCCCGAGTTTCGAGGCGCTCGAAGAGATCTCTGTCGCACGTGCGTTCTTCGCGCACGAATTTCCGGATGCGCTCGCGCTGATGCCGGATTTTGATCAGCAATACGCAACGCATCCGGTCGGCCGCTTAGCAACGATCCATGCCGATGTGTGGCACACGCAAGACACCGCCTTGCTTATCGGTGACGCGGCGCACGGCATTGTGCCTTTTCACGGTCAGGGGCTGAATGCCTGTTTTGAAGACTGCGTGGCGCTGGATCGATGGGTCGGCAACAGCGCCGACTGGCAGGAGTGCTTTCGCGAATTCTCCGCCGAACGACGTCCCAATACGGATGCGATCGCGCGCATGGCGATCGAAAATTATGAGGAAATGCGCGACGCAGTCCGCGACCCACGCTTCCTGCTTCAGAAAGAATTGTCCCTACTGTTGGAACGGCGACACCCGAATCGTTTTATCCCGCGCTATTCCATGGTGATGTTCCACGGCGAGATTCCTTATGCGGAGGCGGAACGTCGCGGGGCCATACAGCGCACGCTCTTAACCACTGCGACCGACGGCGTGGCGAGCCTCGAGGAAATAGATCTCGACCGGGTCGACGCGCTCGTCCGCGACCAACTTACCCCGCTCGACGCCGTAGTGTCCTGAACGTGTAGTCATAGTCGTGTCGGTCGTCCGCTGCGTGTGAGACCGACGCGACTTCCTGCCAGTCATCCTCAGACCACTCCGGAAACGCGACGTCTCCGTCCACTTCCGCCTCGACGCGCGTCAGGTGCAGAACATCGACCTCTGGCAACACCAATCGGTACAACTCAGCACCGCCGATGATCATCAATACGCCTTCGCCGACGAGCGCTTTCGCTTCGGCGACGCTGTGAACCACATCGGCGCCGTCGATCGAACCCGGCGTACGGGTCAGCACGAGATTGCGCCGACCTGGCAGCGGGCGGCCAAGGCTATCCCACGTGCGACGACCCATGAGAATCGGATGCCCCAGCGTGAGGCGCTTGAAATGGGCCAAATCGGCCGGTAGACGCCACGGCAGCGTGTTACCTCGCCCGATAATTCCATTACGGGCCACTGCCACGACGATTTCCAAACGCACTGCTGCCGTCATTTTGGTCTTACCTATCACTCCGCCAACGTCACCCTACCACCCTAACCCACTCGCCTGCACGAGGTCGGACACCCATAGCCTTCCGCAGATCCGATCGCCTAGACTGCGCACCATGATTCTCCTCCTCGATGTGGGCAATACGCGCGTCAAATGGGCTTGGCTCGAGTATCTCGAGGTAGCTCCTGCGGGCGCGGTTGCCCACAATTCGACCCATCGGGCGTGGCAACGTGAAATCGAGGCCGACGGCCACCGTCCTACGCGGGTCGTTGTGAGCAACGTGGCGGGACCGGCCTTTGCCGCCGCACTGACGCTGTGGTGCAGGGATCATTACTCGGTCGATCCTGAATTTGTCCTCGCCCGCGAGGCACTGCTCGGCGTTCGCAACGGGTATCGGCGTCCGTCCGCTCTCGGTGTCGATCGATGGCTAGCCCTCATTGCAGCGTGGCGACGGTCGCCGCGTCCGACACTGATCGTCAGCAGCGGTACTGCACTCACCATCGACGCATTGGATGGCACGGGGTTGCATCGTGGCGGTCTGATAATTCCTGGGTTATCGATGTTGACGGAAACTCAGGCCATCCTCGCCGCAGAGCCCGATTTCGCCGACCCCGATCAACCCGTGCTCGGCGACGCAGTCCCCTTGATGCTGGCTGCCGCCGCGCAGCGGGCCTGGCAGCAGTTACGCGACCTGCTAGGCACAGAACCGGGCTTACTGCTGACCGGGGGTGATGCGCGCTTACTGGCCGAACAGATTCAGACACCGGCGGACATCGTGCCGGATCTCGTTCTCAATGGTCTCGCCGCGGTTGCGACCAACGGAACCGCGCGCGCCTAACTTGCTCGGGCTCAGACGCCGAGCCAATCCATCGCCCGGTAGGCCTGAACAGCGAGCGGCAGAAACCACGGCCGACCGCGATAGTACGGACGAGAGGGGAATTCGAGCCCTTCCAGAGCCGAGGGTGCGACGGCAGGATTCGCCAATCGTCGACCGATGTGTCGCCCGTAGTACGTCGCCAATGGCACGCCCTGACCGCAATATCCCATGCAATAGTGCACTCCGTCGTGCTCGCCGAGATGCATGCGGGTATCAAACGTAAAGCCAACGAATCCCATCCACGCGCGACTGATTTTGGCGCCGGACAAGGCTGGGAACATCTCGGTCATCATGCGATGCATCACGGGGGCACATCGCGTGACATCGGTCTCCCCGGCCGAAGCGCGACCGCCGAAGAGGATACGTCGACCGTCCGGTGACGGCCGTACGTACGTCACCACACGACGGGTATCGCCCACATTACGTGCGGCCGGGATCAGGCGGCGCACGAGCTCCGGATCCAGCATTTCCGTCGCAATGATGTAGCTGCCCACAGGCATCACTCGACGCTGCAGCCAAGGCAACACTCCGTCCGTATAGCCGTTCGTGGCCACAAGTACCTGACGGGCTGTCACCAACCCTCGTGCCGTTTGGACCTCCAATCCGACCGATGCGCGGCGGATGGCGAGCGCGCGACAGTGCCCGACAACGGTCGCACCGGCGGCAATCGCTCGGCGATAGAGCGCGGACGCGAGTTTACCCGGATGGACCGACGCGTCCGAGGAGACGATCACCCCGCCGTGATACAGGGGACTGTCAATTGCCTCGCTCAGGCGATGCCGCGGAAGCACCTCGAACGGTTCTGCAAATTCGGGGACCTGCGCTTCGAACGCACCGACGAGTGCTCGCAGATGGCGCGGGGTATGAGCACCGAGAAAGCCGCCACAGGGGCGCCAGTCAAAGTCCAATCCCTCGTCCTTGGCCAACGCCGCCAACGCCGCATTCGCCGCCATGCCCTCACGGTAGATGCCGTCCGCGATCGCTTTGCCGTGTTGTGCGGTGAGTTCGGGATGAGTGGGCTTGAAACTAAACGCCACTTGCCCGCCGTTGCGCGATGAGCATCCACCGGCGACGGGTCCGGCATCAATGACTAGCGTTGTTCGCCCGGCAAGCGCCGTTTCACGTGCGGCGGCGAGGCCTGTGTACCCCGATCCAATGACGAGTACATCGACCGCTCGCGGCAAGGACGCCGGACCCTCTGGGGGCAATGGCTCATCGTCTTGCCAGTAACAACGCGCTTCGTAGTCCGGTGCGAAAATCATGTCCGAACACTGCCTCGGGGATAAACATCCTGCTCGTAATAATCGACGCGAGCATCCGTGCCGATCGGTCGAAAAACGGTCGGTGAGTCGCCGGGGACAACGATGTCGTAGTCCGATTGCGGAGAGTTCAACCAAAGCGCCGCTGCCGGCAGCTCGGCGAGCCACGCCTGCAATCCCTCCTCGTCCGCACCGAAGGCGCTAATACCGAGCGGGAGCGCGGGGGCGCGTAACCACTCGATCACTTGCCGTTCATCGGTGTACGAGGACACGGTGAGTACCGGCCCAGACATCTCCTCGCGCAGGGGCAGCGCCCCCGGCGGAACGTCGGCCAAGATCGTCTGCTGCAGCCAGTATCCGGCAAGACCAGCCGGACGAAAGCGGAAACCGCCCAATACCAATCGAGCACCTTCCCGCATCGACTTTACGACTCGTCCCTCGCAACTCTTGGCGGCTGCCGCAGAGAGGAGTGGCCCCATCATGGACGTGGGTTTGGCGGGGTCATCGACCTCCAGAGCGCCCAAGTACTCGTGCAGGCGAACCGTAAAATCCATCGCAATCGCGGCATCGACATAGATTCGCCGGCTCGACGCACAGGTGCGTCCGCCGTGACGCAATCGTGACCAAGCAATCGCGCGAACGGCCGTGTCGAGATCGGCGTCCCGCCGGACAATAGCGGCATCTTCACCACCAGCATTGATCGAGACCGGGCGCCCGTCGAGCGCTAGGCTGCGGGCCACGGCCAGCGAGCCTGTAAATGCCAACGCATCAACTCCGGGATGCGCCAGTACGTGCTGACCGATGACCGCATCGCCCGGCACCACATTAACGACACCGTTGGGCAAGTGTCGCCAAGCACGCGCTGCCGCTAACAGGCTGAGCACAGTCCCAGCACAGGGCTTCAGTACAACCGTCTCACCGGCATTGAGCGCGCGCGCCAGATCTCGCATCACCGGCAATAGTGGCGACGACGATGGCCCAAACACCGCACGCACAGTGGGCTCTAGGGCGCGATCCGAATGCGGCGTTTCCAAAGCCATCGCGGCCGCCTCGAACGACGCTCGGGCTTCGCGTAGGGTCAATCCCCCTTCTGCCACGAGTAACGCCTCAACAGTCGAGCGATCCTCGCGCAGCGCGGCCGCCGATGCCTGCAAAGCGCGGGCACGCTCGCTCGGCGAAGCATGAAACCAGTCGGCGCCGGCGCGTTGCGCTGCCGTCACGGCGCGGTCAAGGTCGACGCTGCTGGTGTCCGCAATCTCGCCCAACGCCTTGCCGGTCGCCGGATTGTTAATTGGCCGCACGGCTTCGCCGCCGGCATCCACAAACGAACCGTCAATTAAAATTTGCGTCATCGTCAATAGATCCTAGGATCCGCATTGCTCGAGTCGCAGCGGAGGAAGCGTGTAAGAGCGTCGTTAGAACTCAATATTATCGATAAGCCGGGTCTTTCCCAGCAGTCCCGCGCCCAGCACAACGGCGGGGCAACCAGGCTGTGCTGGACCGAGATCCCGCGCACGAACCACGACATAATCGGGGGCCCAACCGGCGGCCCGGAGCGCCTCGCAGGCCTGTGACTCTACGGCTGCAAAATCAGCCCCTTCTCGAACGCGCGCCGCCGCGGTCACCAAGACGCGCTGCAATGCTGGCGCGACACGCCGTTCCGCATCGCTCAGATACACGTTACGAGAGGAGAGCGCCAAGCCATCCGCATCGCGCACGGTTTCGCCGGCCAGGATTTCGATCGGCAGATCGAACTGACGGACCATGGACGCAATGATTCGCCACTGCTGATAATCTTTTTTTCCGAAGAGCGCGTAGCGCGGCTGCACGATCGAGAGCAATTTGAGTACCACCGTGCAGACGCCCTGAAAGAAGCCAGGCCTCGATGCGCCCTCCAACACATTGGCCAACGCATCCGGTGGCATTACTCGGTAGATCTGAGGCTCCGGATACAACGCAGCCTCAGACGGCGCGAATACAAAATCACAGCCAGCACTCCGCAATAATTCGCAGTCGCGCTCGAATTGGCGAGGGTAGCGCTCGAAATCCTCGCCGGCACCAAACTGCAATCGATTGACGAAAATGCTCGCGATGACGGGGGATCCCACCGCTCGCGCCTGGCGGACAAGCGCCAAGTGGCCCTCGTGCAGACCACCCATCGTCGGCACAAATGCCACCTCATGCTGCCCGGCCAAGACACCACGAACCGATGCGACCGACTCCAATACTTGCATGACCGGCATGGCTCCGATCAGTAACCGTGCAACGTATCGTCAGGGAATCGTCCGGCTTTAACATCCGCGACGTAGCGACCAATGGCCGCCCGGATATCCGCTGACCCCTCGGTAAAATCGCGGACGAAACGCGGCAATCGCCCAGCTGTCAGGTTCAGCATGTCGTGCAGGACTAACACCTGGCCACCGAGCCCGGAGCCTGCTCCGATACCGATCACGGGGATCGGCAATGCGTCGGCAATCGGGCGCGCGATGGCCGACGGCATCAACTCAAAGACCACCATCGAGGCGCCGGCGTCGGCCAGTGCCATGGCATCCGCGCGCAGGTGTTGCGCAGCGTCATCCTCACGGGCTTGCACCCGATACCCACCGAGCGCATACACCGACTGTGGGGTAAAGCCGAGGTGCGCACACACCGGGATTCCACGCTCAACCAGGGCACGGACCAGGGGGACCGTCCAGCCGCCGCCTTCGACTTTGACCATATGAGCACCCGCCTGCATCAAACGCACGGCGTTCGCAATGGCTTCGTCGTGGGACCCCTGGTAACTGCCAAAAGGCATATCCGCGATGATCCACGCGGTCCGGTTGCCGCGTGCAACGCTCCCTGTGTGATACACCATCGCGTCCATCGATACCGGTAGCGTATCGGTACGCCCTTGGCACACCATGCCGAGCGAGTCTCCCACCAAGAGGACGTCGACACCGGCCGCATCCATTACCTGCGCAAACGTGGCGTCATAGCAGGTCAGCATAGCGATCGGCTCGCGCTGAGCATGCATCTGACGCAAACGGTGGAGGGTCATCCGGGGTTTTACGTTCATGAACCGGTCACTCGGAGCCGAAGAAGCCGCGTTTATGTCGCAGCGCAATAAGGGAAGTATCGGCAACCGAGAGCCAGAGCGCAACCCGACGAAGAAACCGGCAGCGGCGGACACCCATTGAGGTGCCCGCCGCCACAACTTACTTCATCGTTGGCATCACGAAATCGGCACGCATGGCTTCCGGTTCCGGCCAGCGCTGCGTCACAGTCTTCAAGCGCGTGTAGAAGCGAACGCCTTCCGGACCGTGCATGTGATGATCGCCGAATAACGATGAGCGCCATCCGCCGAAGCTATGGAATGCCATCGGCACCGGAATAGGAACGTTAACGCCCACCATGCCGACTTCAATGTCGCGGACAAACGCGTGCGCGACCGACCCGGATCGCGTGAACACAGCCGTTCCATTCGCGAATTCGTGCGAATTGATCAACGCCACTGCCGACGCGTAATCGGGGACGCGGACGATCGACAACACCGGCCCGAAGATTTCTTCGCGGTAGATGCTCATCTGAGTCTGCACATGGTCAAACAACGTCGGGCCGACGAAATAACCTTTCTCAGCGCCGGGTACCGTGATGTCGCGCCCATCGGTCACCAGCGTCGCGCCATCGGCAACACCGGCATCGATGTAGCCCCGAACGCGATCCCGCGCGAGGCTCGTCACCAGCGGGCCCATTTCTGCGGCTGGGTCGTCGGAGGCCCCCACTTTCAGCGAATCAATCCGTCGCGTCAGACGTTCCACCAGGGCGTCTGCGGTCGAATCACCGACCGCGACCACCACGGAGATTGCCATGCAGCGTTCGCCGGCGGATCCATAAGCCGCGCCGATGATCGCTTCGGTCGCTCCATCCAAATCAGCATCCGGCATCACGATCGCATGATTTTTCGCGCCACCCAGTGCCTGCACGCGCTTGCCGTGCAAGACGCCCTGCTGCTGGATGTACTTGGCGATCGGTGTTGATCCGACAAAGCTTACAGCGGCGATTCCGGGATGCTCGAGAATCGCATCCACCGCGAGCTTGTCGCCTTGAACCACGTTGAACACGCCGTCCGGCAGTCCCGCTTGCTTCAATAAATCGGCCAACAGCAAGGACACCGAAGGATCTCGCTCCGAGGGCTTCAGGATGAACGCGTTGCCGCACACCAGCGCCACCGGGAACATCCACATCGGGACCATCGCTGGGAAATTGAACGGCGTGATGCCGGCTACCACACCCAACGGCTGTCGTAGCCCGAAGCTGTCGACGCCCGTTCCCACGCTCTCACTGAATTCACCCTTCAGTAGATGCGGCGCTCCGCAGGCAAACTCCACCACTTCCATGCCGCGGGTAACCTCACCCTCGGCATCCGCCAGCGTCTTGCCGTGCTCCTCGGACAGCACGCGGGCAATCAACTTCGCGTTCTGCACGAGCAGCTCTTTGAAGCGGAACATGACTCGCGCCCGGGTGAGCGCAGGTGTCCGACCCCACTTCTTCTGGGCTGCCGCCGCGACGGCAACGGCATGGTCGACGTCTGCCTTTTCAGCGAGCGTGACCGAACGAACCACTTTGCCCAAGGTCGGGTTGTAGACCGGGGCGTGGCGCTCGGCGCGTTCAGACAGCACCTGACCGCCGATATAGTGGCCAACGACCGTTGGCGCTTCGTAATTTTCAATGCTCATCGTGGTATCGCTCCGTAGTCTTCAGACCGGCACTGCGCGCAGTGCGCGACGTATGCCTTCAACCATCTCTTCGACTTCTGCGACCGTGCTGATGAACGGCGGCGCAACAGCAAGGATGTCGCCGGTGAAGCGAACCATCTGCCCTTCGTTCAGAGCGGCCTCAAAAACCTTGATCGCCTTCATGCCAGGCGCCCCAGCGACCGGCGACAATTCAATCGCAGCCGCGAGACCCACATTGCGGATATCGATCACGTGCGGCTCGCCTCGCAGCGAGTGCATCGCCTTTTCCAGTACCGGCGCCAGCATCGCGGCGCGCTCAATCAACTTCTCGTCCGCCATCACGTCCAAGGTCGCAAGGCCGGCGGCTACAGCCAACGGATGGGCCGAATAGGTATAGCCGTGGAAGAACTCGATCATGTGCGCCGGACCGGTCATGAACGCCTCGTAAATCGCATCGCGGACGATGACGCCGCCGAGCGGGACCGTGGCGTTGTTGACAGCCTTGGCGAAGGTGGTGAGATCGGGCTGCACGCCAAAATAGTCGGCACCAAAGGGCGTACCCATACGCCCGAATCCGGTGATGACTTCATCAAAAATCAACAAAATGCCGTGCTTGGTGCAAATTTCACGCAGGCGTTCGAGGTAGCCCTTGGGCGGCACAATCACGCCTGTCGATCCTTGCATCGGCTCCACAATGACGGCAGCAATCGTGGACGCGTCGTGCAGCGCCACAATGCGCTCGAGCTCATCGGCGAGGTGCGTACCCCACTCCGGCTGGCCCACGCTGAACGCCATCTGCGACGGATTGTAGGTGTGCGGTAAATGATCGACGCCCTGAATCATCAGGGAGTGGAACATCTTGCGGTTCGGCGCTATTCCGCCCACAGAGATGCCACCGATGCCCACACCGTGATAGCCGCGCTCGCGGCCAATAATTCGCGTGCGAGCCGCATCACCGCGAGCACGGTGATACGCCACGGCCATTTTCAACGCCGTATCGACGGCTTCCGAGCCGGAATTGACGAAGAACACGCGGTCCTGCGGACGACCCGCCAGTGCCGTAATACGCGTTGCTAAATCGAATGCCGGCTGATGACCCATCTGGAAGCTCGGCGCGAAATCGAGCGTCTGCACCTGACGGGTCACAGCCTCAACGATACGCGGATGGGAATGACCGAGCGGTGAGCACCACAGCCCTGAGAGACAGTCGTAAACGCGGCGACCGTCCTCCAACGTGAAGTAGGCGCCTTGCGCCGACTTGATCATGCGCGGAGCGGCTTTGAAATACCGATTGTGGGTAAAGGGCATCCACCAGGCGCGCAGTGCGTCGGAAGACGTATCCGGATGAAGTTGGGTGGTAGCGTTCACGTCGGTCTCCTGACCGGACATTGTCCGGGCTCATTAGGGTCGGAGCTCACGGTAATCCGCGAGCTTCGAGGGAAAGTCTCGTTGGCTTAAGCGTACGCCGACGATCGTGCGATCAGGTCTGTAAATGCCTCTACTGTACTGGTATAACCATCAGTACAGATGAACACCTCCCACCGCGCGCATCGCCGCGACCGTTTGGTCGAACAGTTTCAGGTGCGGATCGTTAGCCAAGCGCTCCGCCCCGGTGACCGTCTGCCGTCGGTGCGGCAGCTGGCGCAGGCCGAGCAGGTGAGTCCTGCAACGGCTGCTGCTGCGTACGAGGCGTTGACCGCGTTGGGCGTCATCACAGCGCGTCGCGGCAGCGGCTACTACGTCGCCGGAGCAACGCCATTCGCCCCATCGACCACCCCCGTCGTACCCGCAGATGCTCTGTGGGAGCGTCGCGCCGAAGCGCCAGGGTCTCAAATTCGGGTCGATGCGGGTGGCGGTTGGTTGCCCACAGCGTGGCAATATCTCGACGGTGTGTCAGCCGCCATGCGGCTAGTCGCACGGCAGCCCAGTCACGCCGAGGGCTACGGCTCCCCCCACGGCTATGAAGCGCTACGGGTGCACTTCGCTCGGCAGCTGCTCACCCGCGGGGTGGCGGCGGATCCCGCACGGATCGTCTTGACCCAAGGCGCAAGCCAAGCGCTCGATCTCGTTGTCCGCGCCCTGCTGCAACCGGGCGATACCGTCGTTGTTGAAGACCCAACCTACCCACCGACACTCGAGTTGCTGCGGGCCCGTGGCGTCCGCTTGATCAGTGTCCCGCGTCTCGCGGATGGACCCGACGTGGCGTCGCTCGCCCGGCTATTGAAACGCCGGCGTATACGCGCGCTCTTTACGAACACCACGCTGCAGAATCCAACCGGCACATCTACCTCCACTGAGGTCGGTCAAACGCTCGTACACCTCGCCCATGCGCACGATTACCGTATCGTCGAAGACGACATTTTCAGCGAGCTAGCGCGTGTCCCGGTCATACCGTTAGCCGCCTATGACGACGGCAGCCGGGTTCTCCATGTGAGCAGCGTTTCCAAGACCGTGTCGCCAGCACTCCGCGTCGGCTATGTTCTGGCCAGCGATGCGCTCCTTGCCGCCATCATTCGGTTAAAAACCTTGAGCGCACTGGCGTCTTCGGAATTGTCGGAACGCATTGCGTTGGGTGCGCTCACGAATTCGCATTATCGCCGCCATCTCGCCGCACTCCGCCGGCGTCTGGCGGACAGCCAGTCTCGCGTTCAGACGACGCTGCTCGCCCATGGAGTGGAGCTGGCCCATCGGCCCGATGCCGGGATGTTCCTATGGGGGCGACTACCCTCGCGGGCTGCCGTCGGCAAACTGTGGCAAGACGCCGTAGACGGCGGCGTTCTACTCGCACCCGGGGAATCGTTTCGCGCCGACGGACGCGCGAGCCCTTGGTGGCGCTTCAATGTGGCGCAGAGCGAAGACGGCGCGCTGGCACGCTTTCTCGCCAAGACACAATCGGAAGCCTGAACCGACGCTAGCCCGCGCCGCGATGAAACCATCCGGTGACACTTTGGCGCTCCCGCACAGCCGGCAATACCGTGTGGTAGAAGCGTGCGCTTAGAAAAGCGACAAGGGTATCGGCGCGAGGCTCGATTAACACGGGCCCGTCGTCTGTCTCGAGTTCCAGTTCGCCGCCATCGCCGGCCCGCCAATGGCGGTTGAGGTAGTAGATGAGACTGATGACGCGATCGGCACCCTGAGGCGACACGTCGTGATGACGGGCGTAACCCCGACCCGGCGCGAACCGCGCGAAGTGCATTTCCAAGGTCGTCAGCCCCAACATAAGCTCTCGATTGCCATGCAAGCGAAGATCGTTGAGGCCTGACAAAAACTCGCCGGCTGGGCCCTCATCCGAGACTTCAATCCAAGAAATAGCGTCCCCGCGCACATCCAATCGCACGGCTTTCGCCGAACCCGCGCCCACCGCGGCGGGACGTAACAATCCCGCCGCTTGCCGGGCGGCTAATGCGCCACTGAGGGCCGCTGCGGTGTCAGCGCCGGCGTAGCCGGGCCAAACGACATAGCCTGGCCCAGCCAACCCATCCACGATACCCGCGTGGGCGCCATCGCCCCCGATCTTCAGCGGGACGGGCGAGCGGACCCGCCGACAGTGCGCCCAGACCGTCGTGCCGACGTGTCCTTAGAGGACGTCCCGGGGCGCGATACTTTATTGACCGCCGCCTTCGCGGCAACCCCGTCGCGTCCTGTCGCTTTACGCGTCGTCGAGACGCTGGAGCGACCCACCGATCCCGCCGACGAAGCGCGCTTGCGCTTAGCCGCCACCTTCACCCGCGCCGGTGGCGTCTGGCGGGTGGTGGTCTTCGCTACTTTTTTCGCAGCCTTCTTAGCCACCTTCTTAGAGGCCTTCTTAGAGGCCTTCTTAGCCACTTTCTTGACCGGTTTCCGTAGCGCTTTCTGTTTCGTCTTCTTGGCTACTTTTTTTGCTGCCTTTTTTGACGCTTGCTGAGCCCCTTTTCCAGCAGCCTTCTTGCCGGCCTGCTTGGCTTTCCGTGTCCGCTTCGCTTTGCGCGGCAGCAGCATCGTGCCGCGGCACTTGGGCGATCCGCAGCGGCACGCCCAGATCACGTCGACATTCGGCGGATCGGAATCATCGCGTTCAATGAGGTAGTCGTAACCCAGTTCGTCGCCCTTACGAATATCGCGGATCGCTTCGATGAAGACCCTCCGCTCATCAATCACCGTCTCGCAGTTCGGATCACACGAGTGATTGATGTACTTCGCTTCATTGCCCCCAATGCCGCCGTCTATGACCACTCGGTTGTCGACGGTGAAAAGAAACGTGTGATTATCATCGTCCGCTTTATCAGCGTAGCGACGGTCTGCCTCCGCATGGGAGATCCGATCACCCACGTATTCGGTAATACGAGTACCTTTCCTTATATCGCAGGCCGCAAATGCGCCCGTCCCGTGAATCTTAGAGCGGCGCACCCGATACAGTGGCAAGGCGTCGGAACTCTTCATGCAATGGAAGCCTCTGGAAATAAAAAGCGAATTCAGACAGCGACGGGTGCCTTGATGGCAGCGTGGCTCTCGTAGCCCAGAATCTCAAAATCCTCAAACTTATAGTCAAATAGTGATGGAGGACGTCGCTTAATCCGCAGCGTCGGCAGCGCAAGGGGCTCGCGCGTTAACTGCTGGTCCACCTGTTCAAAGTGGTTCGAGTAGATATGGCAGTCGCCACCGGTCCAAATAAAATCGCCGGGTTCTAGATCACACTGTTGCGCAACCATGTGCGTCAACAACGCATAGCTCGCGATATTGAACGGCACACCCAGGAATAAGTCAGCGCTGCGCTGATAGAGCTGACAACTTAAACGACCGCCCGCCACATAAAATTGAAAAAACGCGTGACAGGGTTGCAGCGCCATGCGCTCCAGTTCGCCGACATTCCATGCGCTGACGATCAATCGCCGAGAGTCCGGATTGCGGCGTATCGCGTCGACAACCTGTGCCATTTGATCAATGCTGCGACCGTCGGCGGCGAGCCAATCACGCCACTGTTTGCCGTAGACCGGCCCGAGATTTCCGTCAGCATCCGCCCATTCATCCCAAATCGACACGCCGACTTCGTTGAGCGACGCGATGTTCGTCTCGCCGCGCAAGAACCACAGCAACTCATGAATGATGCTGCGCACGTGCAGTTTCTTCGTCGTCACCAACGGAAAACCGTCGAGGAGATTGAAGCGCATCTGCCAACCGAAGACTGACAAGGTGCCGGTGCCGGTACGATCCTCTTTCGCCGCACCTCGCTCGCGGACGTGGCGGAGCAATTCGAGATACTGACGCATCGTTACTTCACCGACTCAGAATGGGTATTGCCGGACGGAACTTGCCGAACGGATCCGTACACCATCATTGCGGCTCCAATCACGAGCATAGGAATACTCAAAACCATCCCCATCGTGAGCCAACCCCACGCGAGATAGCCCAGCTGCGCGTCCGGAACGCGAACGAACTCGATAGCGATTCGGAATATTGCATAGAGCGCCAAGAACAAGCCCGACGGAACCCAGCGAGGCCGTGGTTTCGACGTGAAAGTCCACAAAATCAGAAAGGTGATGAGTCCTTCCGTCAGGCCTTCGTACAACTGGGACGCATGCAACACGATCGGGCCCTGTTCCGTCGGCACGGCAAATCCCCACGGCACGTCGGTGGGACGTCCCCACAATTCTCCATTTACGAAATTCGCAATTCGGCCACACAAAATGCCGATACCAGGGATCGGCGCGACGAAGTCAAACACGTCCCCGATAGACCGCCCGCGACGGTAAGCAAACAGTACCATCGCGATGATGACGCCCAACAGGCCGCCGTGAAAACTCATCCCGCCTTCCCAGACCTTGTACCAATAGGACGGATCGCGGGCGAGCTGCTCCTGCCCGTAGAACAGGAGGTAGCCCATGCGCCCCCCCAAAACCACACCGAACACTGCGAAGAAAATGAGGTCTTCGACGTCGGTGAGCTTCCACGTCGATCCCACCTGCTCGGCGCGTCGCTTGGCTAACCACCAAGCCGAGATGAAGCCGATGACGTAGGCAATGCCATACCAGCGGACCTTTAGAGGGCCGAGGGCAACGAGAACGGGATCGATATGCGGATAGGGAATCATGGCAACCAGTGTATCGAAACTGATGTGACGACCGTAGCTTCAGTCATGACCGATGGCACCCTTCAGCGCACGACCGAAGACCTCGTAGAGCGCCGCGTGGCTTTCTTCCAGCGCCCAAGGGTGAGGCAGCCAAGCATAAACCCCTTTGGGCACGGATTGAGGGCCGGCCACGGGATACGGCGAGACCGATAGCCCGGCGGAACGAAACTCGTCCACCGCACGAGGTATGTGCAGCGCACTCGTGACGAGATATACAGACCCTATGCCGGCGTCCCGCAACACTGCTGCTGATTCAATCGCATTTTCGTGAGTGTTTCGTGACCGTTCTTCGCGGAACCGAGCCTGTATGCCGAACGCTTTATCAAGCACTGCCGCCATTACCGCCGCCTCGGTGGGCCCATCTTCGACACGGCCTCCAGACACCAGCAGCGGCAAACCGGTCTGCCGCGACAACCTTGCACCAGCGGCGAGTCGCGTCAATGTGACCGGCCTGACGTCCGCGCCCTCGAAATAACCCGCGCTCCCCGCGTTCGTCCGGATCCCACCGGACAGAACCACGATGGCACGGGGTGTGGCAGCGGAGACGAGATTGGGGGGTGTGCGCTCGACCCAAAGCGCCAGTGCGTCAGCGACAACCGGCAGGGAGAGCAACAATAACGTTGCACACCCACCGATGATCAGGCTCCCCGCGATAGAACGCCAGCGGCCTCGTAGGCAAAATCCGCCCACGATGGCCACCAACGGCCCAATGGGTGGTAAAGCGATGGATTTCAGAACTGCGCGAAAGACGAGCCCTGCATCCACAACGATTACTCGTGCGTGATACGAGCCAGATACGCCTTCAGATAGCGCGTTTCCGGAATCGCTGGATGAATCGGGTGGTCGGGCGACTGGCCACCGGTGGCAACAATTTGGGCAAACCGGGTCAGGTGCCGCGCACCCCTCTGAATCGCGTCAACGAGCGTATCGGCTTCCAGATGGTATGAGCAGGAACAGCTCACCAGAAGACCGTCGCGCGGCAGCAATTGCATGGCCAATTGATTGATTCTCTTGTAGGCCGCTTCCCCTTTGGGCGCGTCTTTTCGACGTTTGATAAATGCGGGAGGATCAACGACAACGCAGTCGAATTTTTCACCGGCCGAAACCAGTTGTTCGAGTACCTCAAATCCATCGCCACGCAGTGATTGCACTGCAACGCCATTCGAGGCGCCGTTGGCGACAGCAGCGTCCAGGGCGGACTGGGACGAATCCACACAGACGACTTCGGCGCCGTCCATACCCGCCGGTACAGCCCAGGCACCCACGTAGCTGAATACGTCGAGTACTCGTTTCGAGCCCTTCACCAACGGCAAAAATTGACGACGATTTGCGGCCTGATCGTAGAACCAACCCGTCTTTTGCCCATCCTCTAACGGCGCGGTGAAGCGCGCGCCTCGTTCGACAACCTGGACGTGGGTCGGCAATTCGCCAACGGCAGCCTCGACGTATTTGGATAACTGCTCCAGGTCGCGGGCGCCCGAGTCGTTCTTAAAGACCACGGCACGCGGCTTAACGACCTTCACCAAAGCGTCCACGATGGCGCCCTTCAGGACCTCCATACCCGCAGTCCCGATCTGAGCCACCAATACGTCCCCGTATCGATCAACGACGAGGCCAGGTAGCCCATCGGATTCCCCGTGCACGAGACGGTAATACGGCTCCGCATAAAAACGCTCACGCAACGATAAAGCGATACGCAATCGGTGCACGATCAGTGACGGTCCAGGCGCAAATTTTTTGTCGCGCCCCAATAGACGAACGGCAATCAATGAATTGGGATTGATATACCCGTAGCCGAGGAATCGGTCGCGGTCCGACCGTACTTGCACCAGTGCGCCACGCTCAAACGTCGTGATGGGGCTCGCGCTTGTGTCGATTTCGTTACTGAATATCCACAAATGGCCGGCCGATACACGCCGATCTTCGTGTTTCTTAAGACGCACGACTGGCAGGTCCGAGCCAGCGGCGGAATCCGGCACTACTATCGAATCAAAGGAGTCGTTCATGTTTGGAGTTCACGGCATGCGCCGCAGCGGTTGCGTATAGTGCGATCATTCTAGCCTACCTGCGCCGTCACCGTTCCTGAGTCATGCCCCAGACGACCGTCAACACTGTCCAGCGCCTCAGCCAGGAAAGCAGTTACTTTCTACGCCAGCAAGCACGTCAGCCCGTGGAATGGTATCCATGGGGAGAAGTGGCGTTTCAGACAGCCGCTGAGCAAGGAAAGCCCGTGTTGCTGTCCATTGGGCATGGGACCAGTCACTGGTGTCACCGCATGGCGGATGAATCCTTTTCGGATCCGCTCGTCGCCTCAGTCCTGAACCATCGATTCATCGCCATCAAAGTAGACCGCGATCAGCGTCCTGACATTGATAGGGCTTACCAAGCCGCTCTACAGGCGCTCACGCAAGAAGGCGGCGGGTGGCCGTTGACCGTATTCCTGACGCCTCACGACCGAATGCCATTTTTTGGCGGAACCTACTTCCCAGCGACAGCATCGGCGACGATGCCGGGTTTTGCGGACGTGCTGACGCGCATCGCCGACTATTACGAGCAATCCGCCGCGTCGATACAAAGTCAGACGGAACAGCTTCGCGGCTTATTGAGCGCATCGACCCGCGCGGGCCGGGCTCCATTGGGTAGTTCTCAAGAGACAGTGCAGCAGGCGCGCATCGAGTTGGAGCAAAAATTCGACGGGCAGTTTGGCGGATTTGGTGGAGCGCCAAAATTTCCGCAAGCAGGCCTGTGCGAGCGATTACTCCGCACATGGGAGTCGAGTCAGCATCAGCCGATCCCTGACCTGCAGGCACTTTACATGGCGTCGCTCACCATGACTCGCATGGCAGAGTCGGGCATCAATGACCTGATACGGGGTGGCTTTTTCCGCTACTCAACCGATCTCTATTGGCGGATACCCTGTTACGAGAAGACGCTGACGGATAACGCGCTGCTGTTAGCACTGTATGCGCAGGCAGCCATCGCCACGGGAGACCCGCTTTTCGCCTCCACCGCGACGACAACGGGCGATTGGCTGCTAGGCGATTTGCGAAACGACGACGGGTCATTTTCAGCCGGCCACGTCGGCGTCCCGACGACTGACCCGGGTGCATCTTACGTCTGGGATCGAGACCGGATCGCTGCGTGCCTGGATCCGGATGACGATGCCGCCTTCGCGATTCGTTTCGGGCTGTCAAAGACCCCGAACACAGGGGATGGGCGGTGGCACCTACACGCGGAACGATCGCTGGAGGAGACTGCTCAAGCCTTGGGCATCACCCGAGGTGACGCAGAGTCTCGATTGGCACGGGGTGTTGCGGCGCTTCGCAACGCACGAGAGCCGCGGATTGGGGTACTCCGCGACGATACCGTACTGACCGCGGCCAATGCGCTCGCCGTTCGAGGCTTAGCGGTCGCGGCGCGGGCAATCGGCCGTGCGGACTACGCCGAGGCGGCAGCGGCAGCGCTCGACTGCTTACGGCGAAATGTGTGGTCAGAGGGGCGTCTCCGGACGAGCTACAGCCGGTACGGTATCGGGGTCGACGGATATCTGGATGACTACGCGTACCTGTTGGACGCCACATTAGAACTGTTGGCGACTCATTGGCGAGCCGACGATCTCGACTTTGCCATCGCGCTCGCTGACGCTATTCAGAGCCGATTCGTCGATTCGCGAGACGGATCGCTGTGGTTTACCGCGGAAGATGCGGAGCATCTTATCGTCAGACCCAAGAGTTTTGCGGATGACTCCGTGCCATCGGGCAATGGGGTCGCGGCACGCGCACTGAATCGATTGGGTTTATTGATCGGAAAGGGTCACTATTGCGATGTCGCGCAGGCGGTTCTTGAGGCGGCCACCCCACACTTGCAGCGGCGCCCCGCCGCACACGCGACGTTGCTGGACGCGCTTGAGGAATTCAGCAGGCCGCTGGAGCAGGTCGTTCTCCGCGGGCCTGAGGACGCTGTCCGTCAATGGCACCGGGAGCTATCACGACTCTATGCGCCGCAACGGATGGTTTATGCCATTGCCACGGGCACTGACGCACTGCCGCCACGCCTGAGGGCTCTTCCCGAGACACCAGACGCGGTCGCTTATGTCAGCAGAGGGCTTCAGGAGCCGGAAGCCTTCCGGACCTTCCCAGCGTTAATTCACCGGCTTCGGGACGGTATCGAGCTCACCGAATTCTAGCGAGCACCGACCACGCGCGCCCGCACGGCCTCTGACAGCCGATCTCGTAGCTCCCCATGGAGAAGGGGATCAAAGGCAGCGGCCGCAGCCCAATCGAGTGCCCACGGCTGAGCCGTCAGCTGCGCGGGTGGCTCATCCGATCGTCGAGGGAACAGGTGCGCGTGCAACGCCGGCTCTACATTGCCAAACATGGCGTAATTAATCCGGATAGCGCCCAATTCATCACGCAGCACGTCGCCGCAATCGCTCATGTCTTGCAAGAACTGCATTCGCTCAGCTCCTGAGAAGGCATTGAGATCAGGAACGACGGGATCCGGTAACAGCAAGCAATACCCGGGTATAACCTGAGGGCTTCCCAGAACCAGCCAGCCACTGCGCAATCGCGCGACCTCGGTCGGATCTTCCCCCGCCCGCAGCGCCGCCACTCGACGGTGAATTGCGGTCGTCATGAATTGCCCCCGAACATGAAAGTCACTGCGCTATGTGTGACGCCAGGGCCGCGTTCAACGACCCACGTGGCGCGCCCGAACCCGGGCAACCGCGGCGGCATCGATCGCTGACGCGGAGTTCCCGAAGGAGGAGCGGACATGGGTCATGACAGCGGCCGCATCGGCGTCGGACAAAAAGTTGAACTGCGGCATCGCGCCCACGAACTGCCCGCGCGGCAGGCTGGCAGGTCGCTCACCGAAGAGCACCCAGCCGATCATCTCGTCCGGCTCGCCGATAGCAACCGGCGTGCCGGCAAGCGGCGCATAGAGTCCCCTCGCCCCATGTCCGTCTTTTTGGTGACAGGACTGGCACAGATTCGCGTACAACTGACCGCCCCTATCCAAAGGCGCCGAGTCATGACAGGCACTCAGCAGCACGCCGGCGCTTAGAACGACACCCACCATGCGGAGATGCCGCATACGTCGACCATCAATCATGGACCGGCGATTCCGGCAATTGATTCACCGCGATCACCTTAGCGCGACGGATGAAGTTAAAGTCCGTGGCGCTAGACGACGTATAAGCACCCATCGTACTGCCGACGATGACGTCGCCAATTTCCAGCATCGGCAACTCGATGCCTTCCTTGACGACATCAATGCTGTCGCAGGTAGGTCCCGCGAGCACGGCTTTTACCCGTGAACCATCGTCCCGCAGCGGCCGGATATCGTAATCCGCATGATCGAAGATATGACCGTTATACGACCCGTAGAGACCGTCATCGAGATAAAACCACCATACGCCGTCTCGAAATGCGCGACCCACTACCGTCGACAGGCTCGTGCCAGCGGAGGCCACGATGAATCGGCCTGGCTCGGCAACGATCCGCATACCCGGTGGCAGCGCGGCCAGCGCAGCCCGGATCGGGCCGCAGAATTCAGCAATTGGGGGCAATTCCGAGCGATACACCGCGGGAAAGCCACCGCCGATATCGAGTACCGACAGCCCGTGACCTTCGGCTCGCGCCTGCACGATCAGTTCATTGCACCGCTCAATCGCGTGTACGTGCATGTCGGGTGTGGGCGACTGGGAGCCGACATGAAACGACAGCCCCACCACTTTGACCCCAAGCCGGCGCGCCAAATCCAACAAGGCAGGCACGGACTCCGGGTCACAGCCGAACTTACGGGAGAGGTCGGCCTTGGCAGCCGCATTGCGGAACGCAACGCGTAAGAGCACCTCACAACGTGTACGGTGGCGGACAAATTTTCCAAGCTCGTCCGGATTGTCGGCGACGAACGTGCGCACGCCGTAGCGAATGGCATCCCGAATATCGGAATCTCGCTTGATCGGGTGAGTATGAATACAGCGTCGTGGGTCCACGCCAGCTCGACGCACCAAGTCGACCTCGCCGCTGGTGGCAAGGTCAAAATAACTCCCGAGATCCTTCAACGTGTCTACGACGCATCGTTCGGGCAGCGGTTTGAGCGCGTAGTGAAGATCGACGCCCGGCAAAGCAGCCGCGAGGGCGTTGTACTGCGCGCGAACGACGTCACAATCAATCATGACCAACGGTGAGCCGTAGCGAGCCATTAACGCTTCGATGTCCCGACGTTCGTAGGGTGCTGCCAGACGTGGGTGGGTCGCGTCCAGAATCGGTTCAGACATGGGCCCTCTCCCTGATGAAGTGTGCGGGCGCGAATTCTAGGGCAATTCGGCCTCGTTGTATGCCGCCGCTGAGCGGCGCAACCGGTCACGGATGGCCTCCCAATCCGGTTCGAACGGTGGGGGTTCAACCAAAATAATCGGTGAATCCGTCTGATCCAGGGTCCGTAACGCGGCATAAAGGTCGCGACCGTACAGGACAGGGTCGCGCGCCAAGCGCAGCCACGGCCCTCGGTGTTCCGGCGGCTCCGGTGACAGCGCTAACACTGCGGCCAAAGGATCAATGCCGGCGGAATGATCCGTGGAATTCAGCCAGCGCAAACGGGTCTTCGGTGCGTAATGCGACGCTGTAGTGCCTGGCGCCCGCGGAACATTGCCGTCGCCCGGCTCACTGAGCGCGCCAATGACCGCCTCGATCTGTGCGCGGGTAATGCCGCCCGGCCGCAGTAATGTGGGAGCACCGAGCAGGCTGATGATGGTCGACTCTAGCCCCACGTCACAGCCCCCGCCTTCCAGAACGAGCGGCGATTCCTCACCAAACTCGTCCCGCACGTGCTCGGCGCGCGTCGGGCTAATCCGGCCGTATCGATTGGCGGACGGCGCCGCAATTCCGCCTCCAAACGCCTTGAGCAAAGCCTGCGCGACGGGATGGGAAGGCACTCGAACGCCGATGCTATCTTGTCCGCCAGTCACCGCTAACGACACATGACTCGCTCTGGGCAGAATCAGCGTGAGGGGACCGGGCCAAAAGTGGTCCGCCAGCGCCCATGCCGCCGCCGGGATATCGCGCGCCCATTGCTGGATCTGGGCCGCCTCGGCGAGATGCACAATCACCGGATGATTTGAAGGCCGACCCTTGAGCGCATAAATCTGCTCCACGGCGCGAGGCTGCGAGGCGTCGGCGCCGAGCCCGTAGACCGTCTCTGTGGGGAATGCGACAAGCTGACCCGCCCGCAATCGCACACACGCATCGGCAATGGTGTTCTCATCAATCATGACGTGTGCTCCGGCATCGCCGCGCGACGGCGCAGTCGAGAATCACGGCTCCGTTGTCTCAGTCGCGTCCGCTCGAAACGGCTAATCAATTTCCCGCCTCTCCCAACCGTCCTTCGTTTTCTGAAAATCAACCGTAGGCCAGTAGGCGCGATCGGGTTTCAAGGTAATAACCTCAGTCTGGTTATTCCAGGCCACCACCTTCAGCCGCAGCGACCCGCCATCCGGACAGTCTTTGACGGCGTTGAGAAAGGCATCAATGGTGGGCGTGGGGCGCCCGTCGACCTCCACAATGCGAAGCCCGGCCCAAAGTCCGTAGCGAGTGGCCGGAGATCCGTAGTCAAAGTACGCCACAAAAACGCCCTCGGGCGCGACCCCGCGCTGCGCGGCGATGGCGCGATGCGGAGCCTGAAGGGCGGCACCGGACCAGAGTAAGACCCGTTCAACATCAGTACCCGAGACCGGCGTCGTCTCCAGATCGACCTCCGTTTCATGTCCGTTACGCAGTAGCGTCAAATGGACTGTCGCCTTCTGGGAGGACGATTCAATATCCCGGTAACCGCTTACGGGATGGCCGTCGATAGCCAGAATCAAATCCCCCGACTGCAGCGTTCGGGCAGCCGATGTACCGGCAACCAGTCGAGCGACCCCCATCACCTGCCGACTCGCTCCCTTTGCCGACAGGCGTCGGATCCAGTCATCGCTCAATCCCAGCTTGCGCGCAAATGCCAGATTCAACGGCTGCAACTCCGCCTCCAGCGATCGTAACGTGCGACCCGCCTTGAAGGCATCGAGCATCTCCGTCACCACGGCGGCTGGAATGCCGTACGTCACCTGCTGAGACTCGCGACCGCCGTCAATCACAAAGGTGGACCAGAGTGCACGGACAGCCCCGACGCGATCCACGATCGCACCGTCGAAATCCGACGGTGGATTCACCAACGAGACAAGGTCGATATTGGTGTCCCGGAACTCGAGCGAATGAGAGAGCGGGAACTGCGCCGAATCCACAACAGAAACGCGGGTCTGAATGGCCGCTAGACGCTGGTCACCCCGTAAGCCGACTACCCATATATCGTCACCTGCGCGAAGTGTGTCTGTCGAAAAATGGGCCGAACGAACCGGCGTACCACCCAATAGATGCGGGTCGTACGCGACCAGTACGAGATTATGGAGAGGGTGCACGTAGACAACAGACGCTGGGATCTCCACGGTTCCGCCAAATGTGAGGCGAACGTCACCGATACCCAAAGGCACTGTGTCACGGTCAGTGACTAAGAGGCCACGTTCCGCATCAACAACGAGACCCGTACCGTGATAGCTGCGGCCTGAAATGCCGGATACCGGAAAGGGAGCATCAAAATGCACCATAGCCAACGATGGCGCGAGCCGATCCGCGCGTTCGTCACCGATCGACTGGAATGTCGTCGTCATGGGCTGCAAGGGTGTCGGCGCAGGCCCGGCATTCAACGTTCGACACGGCCATTGTCCAGTCAGATCGTTCCGCTGGCATCGCGCCGCGTCGAACCAACGGCGATCGATACGCACTGAACGAATTTGCGGCGAGCGGGTATCCTCCGCAGTAAAGAAACGCAGGGTTGCGCGATCTCCTTGGGCCAATCCGTTGAGAACCTTTTCCAAGTCGTCCAAAGTCACAACACTGTGTCCGTCGAATGACGTGATGACGGCCCCCTTGGGAACGCCGGCCGTACCCAGCACATATCCTGGATTCGCCACGTAGATGCCCTTCACGGGCACATTCATGTGACGAGCCATCTGATACGACAAGCGGTGCATGATGGCCTCGCCAAACGTGATGTACTCACTCGGCGTTAGGGCGTGCAAATCGTCTACAGAGAGGGTTCGCTTCAGCGTCTCGCCGCCCCGCTCCACTTCGATATCGAGCGACTTCCCGACGGAATCGTCCAGCAAGGTTTCCAGTGCGAGAAACTCGGTGACGAGACGACCATTCACACGAACGAGAATGTCGCCGGGAGCGAGCTGTGTCTCCGCTGCAGAACCCGGTTGAACCTCTCGCACCACTAACATGCCAGTCTGGTGAGGGGCAGCCTGACGGGCCGCAGCTTCCGTGTCTTCCTTTAGCCCTAATCGACGCAGCTCATCGTACGGGGTGTAACCAAAGATGGTCTGAAGAGTGCCACGCGGAACCGGCTTACCTTCCCTAACCAACGCCAGCGCACGAACCACCCGGTCGAGAGGCAAGTAAAAACTCGATGCCGCCTGCGTCGCGCCACCGGCGTTGAGCGCTATGGCATGACCCCGGACATTAACAACCGGAGAACCCGACGAGCCGCCGGACGTACCCGACGCGGCTTGATAGTAAAACGTATTAAAGTCGTTGTACTTGCCCGGGCCGTACACGGGCGCCTCGCGATCCAGCCGAGCCAACGTGCCCGCCAAAATCGACAGTTGCTCACCCGCATCGTTACCAACGACGCGAATTTCCGCACCCACCTTGGCCTCTTCAGGTGCTAACGGCAACTCCCGTGGGTGCATAAAACGCAATTTCTTGGGGTCGTAGCGGTAGAAGCCAAAATCGTGGACAGGATCCCGGTAGATCGGGGTTAATTCGACCTCCTCGTGGTTAACGAATACCGCGCCGGCCGTCACCGGCCCTGGCGTTACAACATGGCGATTCGTCAAGATGATGCCGCGTTGCGCATCGACCACAAAGCCGGTCGCTTGCCCGGACGCCGCCCACTCCGTATCAAACGCGCGAGTGAGATCGATCTTGATGGCCACGACGCCGTCAGCCACGCGACCGAGTGTGGCCGCCCATTCCGGCCGCTCCTCCGCCGCTTGGGCTTCGGCGGCCGGTGCGAGCGGAAGGGCGGCTGACGCGCTCAGGCCCGAGAGACCAATCCAGGCCCCCGCGCAGGTCAAAGCAAGCCAGCGGAGAGAAAATGCGCTCATACACACGCCTCGGTCAGAATCGGTAACCAAAGGTAGCGGCAAATCGATCTTTGATTTCGTCGAGCGTAAATCGGTGATTCTGGGTCCCATGATGGGCAATTTTGATCGACCCGATCAGCGAGGCAATTCGGGCGGTCGTCGCCCAGTCCAGACCGTTCACAAGACCGAAAATCAGACCCGCTCGATAGGCATCACCGCACCCAGTAGGATCTGCAATACGCTCCGGTGAGACGACGGGGATGTCATGCGTCTCACCCTGCGCATAAACGATAGATCCTTGCGCACCGCGCGTTACGATATAGGCGCGACAACGCTGCGCGATGTCGGTGGCGGATAAGCCGGTACGCTCCTCCAGCAATTGGCCCTCATAATCATTCACGACAACCCAATCGGCCTGATCGATAAACTGCCGCAACTCCGCGCCGTCGAACATCGGCAATCCTTGTCCGACGTCGAAAATGAACGGGATCCCCGCAGCTTTGAATTCAGACGCATGCTGAATCATGCCATCGCGACTGTCCGGACCCACGAGACCCAGTCGAACGCCGGCATTGGTCGGCACTTCGACCGTCCCCGACAGCGACATAGCCCCCGGATGAAAAGCGGTGATTTGATTGTCATCCAAATCGGTCGTAATGAAAGCTTGCGCGGTATAAGTGTCCGGCATGGTGGTCACAAAACGACGGCTAATCCCACAGCGGTCGAGCCACGTTGCGTACGGCGCAAAATCTTCACCTACCGTGGCCAGAATCTCCGAGCTCTCGCCCAGCAGCGACAGGTTGTACGCGATATTGCCGGCTACACCGCCGAAGTTGCGCCGCATTTCGGGAACCAGAAATGCAACGGAGAGCATATGTATCCGATCGGGAAGAATGTGCTCCTGAAAACGGCCCTGAAAGACCATCACGGTGTCAAAAGCAAGCGAGCCGCAGAGCAACACGGGCATGGATAGAGCCTCAACAGGAAGTGAGGCGACCACGATACCGGCGCAAGCCGCGCCGCGCCAGCGACGCTTATCTCACCGGCTAAAGAGAATCAGCACCCAGGAAAGCCCCAGCATTAGGAACGCGATGAACACGGCGGCGGACCCCAAATCTTTGGCCAATCCGGAAAGCTCGTGGCGTTCGGTACCGATTCGGTCAATCGCCGCCTCAACCGCACTGTTGAGCAATTCGACCACCAGCACAAAAAGGATCGGCGCAACGAGAAGCACCCGTTCCACGCCGCTGTGGCCCAGCCAAATACCAGCCGGCACCAACACGACCGCTAAGGCGCATTCCTGACGGAAGGCGGCCTCCTCCCTCCAACAGCCCGCCAGGCCTTTGCCTGTGTTACCAAACGCCTTCAATAAGCGGGTGAGACCGGTCGGTTTGACACCCGGACGAATGGAGTGCGGCGGCAGAGTGGTCACGGGTCAGGTCTCCAAACGAGTTCCAGCTGCTTGGCGGCCCGGACATCATCGAGTCGCCGAACGGGTAGTGTATAGGGCGCGCCCTTGAGCCGCGACACCTCCGTTCTGGCTTCCTCGCGCACGTGCGCCATGGCGGTAACGAACCCGTCCAAGGCCTCCTTACTCTCCGTCTCCGTCGGCTCGATCAGTAAACATTCCGGCACCAGCAGCGGAAAGTAGGTGGTCGGCGCATGGAAACCGTAATCTAAAAGACGCTTAGCAAAGTCCATGGCCGTTGCGCCTAGCTCTTTCGCCTCTGTCTTCAGAGTTACGATGAATTCATGCGTCGCGCGTCTATCCGGGTACGCCGCTTGGTAGCCCACCTCCTGCAGACGGCACAGCAAATAGTTCGCATTCAGCGTAGCGTACTCGCCGACCCGACGCAGGCCATCACGCCCCAGCATCCGAAGGTAGATATAGGCGCGTAACAGTACGCCGGCGTTTCCCATGAAACCGGACAGTCGGCCGATCGTTTGGGGCCTATCCTGCTCATCCATAAAGCGATATTGATCCCCGACCTTACCCACAACAGGCACAGGCAAGAAGGGTTCCAAGCGCAGCGCAACGCCTACGGCACCTGCCCCCGGCCCACCACCGCCGTGCGGCGTGGAAAAGGTCTTATGGAGATTCATATGGATCACGTCAAATCCCATATCGCCCGGGCGAACGATCCCCAAAATGGCGTTGAGATTCGCTCCGTCGTAATACAGCAGGCCGCCAACGTCGTGGACAATCGTCCGTATTTCAGCAATACGCCGTTCGAAGACGCCGAGCGTAGAGGGGTTGGTCAGCATAATTCCCGCCGTGCGCGGACCGACCACGCGGCGCAACTGCTCAACATCGCAGTCACCACTGGCATCACCGGTTAGCTCGACCACTTTAAATCCACACATGGCCGCAGTCGCCGGATTGGTCCCGTGAGCCGCCTGAGGCACGATGATCTCGTCACGATCCAAGTCACCGCGCGCCCGATGATACGCCCGTATCATCGCAACACCGGCAAACTCCCCCTGTGCCCCGGCCATCGGTGTCAAGGAGACCGCAGCCATCCCCGTAATTTCTTTGAGCATGTCCTGCAATTCGTGCAGGCATTCCAAAAACCCCTGACTGAGGTTCGGATGCGCGTGAGGATGATGCCCAAGAAATTCCGGCAGCATCGCGTATTGATTGCAGGCTTTCGGATTGTATTTCATGGTGCACGAACCCAGCGGGTAGAAGTTCGTGTCGATGGAGAAATTCAACTGCGAGAGGCGGGTGTAGTGGCGCACCGCCTGCAATTCAGAGACTTCTGGCAGTCTGGGAGGCGTCCGTCGGCGCAGCGACGACGGAATAGTGACGGACAACTTGCCAGGGCTTTGCCCGCCCGAGCGGCGGCCGGGCTGCGATAAATCAAAAATGGTCGGTTCTAATCTCGCTCGCGATACGGCATCCGTTTGCATGGCTAGCACTCCCCGACTGAATCGACGTTCGTCATGACGGTGTCTAGCGCCTCTAGATATCGATCGATATCCGCGGCGGTCTTTGTCTCAGTCGCACACACCAAGAGCGCAGAACCAAGTTCGGGATAGTCTCGACTGAGATCGTAACCCCCTGCGATTCCGCGGCGTGCGAGGCCTTCTAAGGCGGCAGCCACCGGCACGTCCAGCTGAAGAACCGCTTCGTGGAACCGTGGCCCGATAAAGGCGGTTCTTACCTTCGGCAATGCGGCAATGGCTGAGACCAGCAACTCTGTGTTGTGGACGGACGCGGTTGCCACTTCCTCCAGTCCTTGGGCACCCATGATTGCCATGTAGATGGTCGCCGCACTCATCAACAGGCCTTGATTGGTGCAGATATTGGAGGTGGCCTTGCTGCGACGGATATGTTGTTCCCGCGCTTGCAGGGTCAGCGTATAGCCGGTCCGTCCGTCTAGGTCGACGGTACGTCCCACGATGCGGCCCGGCATCTGTCGGACGTGCTCGATCCGCGTCGTCATAAAACCAAAATACGGGCCGCCGCCAGACAATGGGACGCCGAGCGGCTGGCCTTCACCCACCACGATATCGGCGCCCTTAGCACCCCACTCACCGGGCGGTCGTAGCACTGCGAGTGTCATTGGATTAACGACGGCGATAACGAGCGCGCCTTTAGCATGCGCCCAGTCTGTTAACGCATCGACGTCCTCGAGCATGCCGAAAAAGTTCGGCTGCTGAATCACGATCGCTGTAACGTCATTCCCGGTCGAATCCGAGAGACTGACTAACGACGTCGTGCCACCCAATCGGTCATATTCGATCGAGTTGAAGACCAACCCCTGCAACCCACAAATCGATTCCGCACAACGTCGATATACCGGGCTGACGGCTCGCGGCATCAGAATTTGGGCGCCGGATGTCTTTTTTTGAATTCTGACCGCCATCAAGCAAGCCTCGGCGAGTGCCGACGCACCGTCGTAAAGCGACGCATTCGAAACGTCCATGGCGGTCAAGCTTGCGATCATCGATTGGTATTCGAAGATCGTCTGCAACGTGCCTTGGCTGGCCTCTGCTTGATAGGGCGTGTAAGCGGAATAAATCTCCCCTCGGGTGACGATGGACCAGACGGCCGCTGGAATATGATGTTCGTACGCTCCAGCACCAATGAAATTCAACGGCCTACCATCCCGGGTCGCCCGATCGCTCATCAGACGACCTACGGCCATCTCTGTCATCGCTATCGGAATACCGGTTAGCGGGGCCGCTCGAAGATCTTTCGGTATCTCATCGAAGAGCGAACTGATGTCAGTAACTCCAATGGCGTCCAGCATTGACCTTTCGTCAGCGGGGGTATGCGGGATGAACGGCATTTTGGGGCCTCCTCAATCGCCGCAGGCAGCTAGCGAATCGCGATACGCTGCCGGCGTCAGCAGCCCACTTAAGGCCGCTACATCACTCGGCTGCAAACGGAACAGCCATCCTTCCCCATAGGGATCTGCGCTGAGTTTCTCCGATGCACTGGCGAGGTCAGTGTTCCCGGCAATGATCGTGCCGGCTACCGGGCTATAGACATCGGAAGCTGCTTTCACAGACTCGACAACGGCACACGCATCGCCAGCGGAAACCTCACGTCCTGCAGCGGGTGGGTCCACATACACAATATCGCCCAGTGCATGCTGCGCATGATCCGTGATTCCCACAGTGCAGGACCCGTCAGAATTGCGTCGAACCCATTCGTGGGAAGCCGTATAGAGAAGATCATCCGGTACGTGACTACTCATCTCTCCCTCCTAGTTATCGGAACAGATCGCTAAAGATCGATTTGGATCCTTCCTCGTCGGACAAAGGGCGGTCGCACGACCCGTGCGTTAAGCAGTTTGCCGCGCACGTCGACAGCTACAGCGCTGCCACAGGAAATGGGGATACGCGCTAATGCGATGGATCGACCTAACGTCGGCGCATAACTGCCGGAGGTAATCTGCCCGTCGCCAGTGTCCGTCTTTACGGTCATGTGAGAACGGAGTACGCCTGGGGCCTCGAGCAGCAAGCCGACCTGCCGATTCCGCAAGCCTTCCGAAAGTTGCCTTTCTAGCGCCAGTCGACCGATGAAATCACGGTCACTGCCCATCGCAACAGTCCACGCGAGGCCTGATTCGAGCGGTGACGTCTCGGCGTCCATATCCTGCCCATACAGGTTCATTCCGGCTTCCAGCCGCAAGGTGTCACGCGCCCCCAATCCGCAGGGTCGTACACCCACCTCGAGCAAACGATCCCACGCCGCGACAACGTGCGACGAGGGCAAGATCAACTCGAATCCGTCCTCGCCGGTATAGCCTGTACGAGCGCAAAACCAAGCCTCCGTATTGGGGCTCTCCGCAAATTCGAATCCACGGAGTGCGCGTACTTCGGACGCAGCATCTCCCAAAAGAACGTCCGCGGTGGCCAATGCCTCCGGGCCCTGTACCGCCAGGATCGCGAGATCTCGCCGCTCGCGTAACCGCACGGCAATGGACGCCCCGTGGAAAGCCATCCACTCTAAGTCGGCGTCTGCCGTACCGGCATTGACCACCAGTCGATAGCCGACGGAACGCCGATAGACGATCAGGTCGTCGACGACGCCGCCTCGCTCGTTCAGCATGCAACTGTAGAGCGCTTGACCTGGGCGGGTGAGTCGCCGAACGTCGTTCGCGAGGAGGCTTTGGAGGAATGCCTGGGCTTCGGCGCCATCGATATCGACAACGCGCATATGAGAAACGTCGAACACACCGGCGGCTCGACGCACCGAGTGATGCTCTTCAATCTGGGATCCGTAGTTGAGCGGCATGTCCCAGCCGCCAAAAGCGACTAACCGGGCACCTAACTCCGCGTGCCGGTCATAGAGAGGGGTCTTCAGCGCCATAGGTCCTCCGATCGCTATGAACCGGACGGACTGTCACCCCAATAAAAAAGGGGCGACAGGCCATCACCTGTCGCCCCTCTGTCCTTTTAACCTGAGAGATCGGGCGCCGAACGCCGCTCCCCTTCGGTGGGTCCGTGTGGGACCACTCTCCAGAGTTCGCGAGAACGTGCCGTTGTTATGCCTGAGCGTTTCCGGGCGGGTTGCGCCTTCGGCGCCGCAGTAATCAGATGCCTGATTCTACGGACTCTCCGGACAATTCTTATCGCGAAGGCTTGATCTTAACTCAGGCTCCTAGCATGTCAAACCGTGGCAAATACGGACACGACTCCTGACGCGGATCTCACCAAATCACGGCATACGTGTATTCTTGTGGGCTCGCAGACGCCTTGAGGGGGGAGTCGTGGCCAAGCGACCTTTGATCGAAGTCCGTTCGATTGACTACGTTCCGAAGCGTGAACGTCATGGCAAGGTATGGCACCTGTGGCCCGTGTGGTTTATGGGCGACGCGCACCTCGCCACCATTGCCACCGGGTTTGTCGGCATCGCCATTGGCGGCAATCTCGTATGGATGATGCTCGCCGTGATACTCGGGTGCGCGCTCGGCACGTTCTTCATGGCGTTCCATTCTACGCAAGGCCCTCAGTTGGGCTTGCCGCAAATGATTCAGTCGCGGCCTCAGTTTGGCTATGTGGGCGCGCTGTTAGTCTGGGGCGTCGCACTGGTCACCTATCTCGGCTACAACGCGTTTAACCAAGTATTAGCTGCGGATACGCTGATGACGCTGTACGGAACCAATCCCAAGATCTCGATATTGGGGATAGGTATCATTGCCACGGCATTGGCCGCCGTAGGCTATGACTGGATTCACGCTGCGCAGCGCATTCTCGCCGGCATTCTGTTGGCAGCCCTGCTTGTCATGACGTTTGCACTCGGCAAGGTTCACTTCGCGCCGGAACAACTCGACTTTCACCGCTTCACATTGATTCCCTTCTTGGTTCAGCTGTTTGCAACGGCTGCCTACCAGTTATCGTGGTCTATTTACGTTTCGGACTATTCCCGCTATCTGCCGAAGGACGTGGGCGTGGGCTCCGCATTCTTCTGGACCTACGTGGGTGCGTTTATTGGTGGCGTCTGGACGACGTTGGTGGGCACGGTTGCTGCTGCACTCTTCCCCAAGGAGGACTTGGCGCCTGCGCTGCTGCACGCAGCAAATTCCATGCTGCCAGGGTCTGGTGCCCCGCTTCTGATCGTCACGCTTCTCGGACTCGTAACCATCACAACACTGAACTTCTATGGCGCTTCTTTGACTCTGCTGAGCGTCGCTGACTCCATTAAGCCCATCAAGTCTACGGTTGCAAAGCGCCTTGGAACCCTTGCTCTCGGCCTGATCGTTGCCACGGTGATCGCTTTTACGGCTTCCAAGGATTTCGCCCATGAGTTTGGCGAGTTTCTCGCGATCCTCTTGTATCTATTCACGCCTTGGACGGCGATTAATCTCGTTGATTTTTACGTGGTACGGAAGGGCCACTATTCGGTCCGTGAGATCTTCAATCCCAACGGGATGTACGGACGCTGGAACTGGCGCGGCCTAACGGCCTATTTCGTGGGCTTTATCTCGATGGTGCCGTTCTTCAGTACAGGCATTTATCGAGGTCCGGTTGCAGAAGCACTGGGAGGCGCCGACCTCGCCATGCTCGTCGGCCTACCGGTTTCAACCATCGTGTATCTGATCGCCTGCCGCGGCGTCGACTTCGAGGATGAAGCACGACGCGCGGCACTCGCGGACGTAGGCCTCGACGACGAGGCCTAGCCACTATCGCTGTGAGTTCTGCCAGTCCGGCGCAACGTAATACGGTGCGTCGGACGCGGGCAATAGCGTCCGACCCAAAATGTGGTCGGCAGCCTTCTCTGCAAGCATGATCGTCGGCGCGTTCAGATTGCCATTCGTGATCTGCGGCATGATGGAAGAATCCACGACGCGCAATCCGTCGACGCCGTAAACGCGAGTCTCTGGATCGACAACGGCCATCGCGTCGTCCGCCGCACCCATCTTGCAAGAACAAGATGGGTGGTAGGCACTCTCAACCTTCTGCCGGACAAATTCGTCTATGGCCTCATCACTGGTGACATCGGCGCCCGGCGAGATCTCCCGGCCGGCGTACGGTGCGAACGCCGGCTGTGAGAAAATTTCTCGCGTCAGACGCACGCACGCTCGCATTTCAACCATGTCATCCGGGTGCGATAAATAATTGAACAGAATTTTTGGCTTGTCTCGGGCGTCCGCCGTCGCCAATCGGACCCAACCGCGGCTTTTCGATCGCATCGGGCCTACGTGGGCCTGCCAGCCATGTTCGTTTGCGAGCGAAGACCCGTCGTAGCTCACAGCCATCGGCAGAAAGTGATACTGGATGTCGGGGTAGCGGATTCCTGCCCGACTGCGGATAAATCCGCATGTCTCAAAGTGGTTCGTTGCGCCCAGCCCGCTCTTAAAGAGCATCCACCGTAGTCCGATCATCGCCTTGGCGATCGGATTCATGGCGGAGTAAAGAGTGATCGGTTGGGTGCAGGCCATTTGGAAGTAGAACTCCAAGTGATCTTGCAGATTCTCACCGACACCCGGGAGATCCTTCACCACATGGATCCCGTGCGAGCGCAATTCCTCCGCAGGCCCGATGCCGGACAATTTGAGCAACTGTGGAGAACCAATCGACCCTGCTGAAACGATCACCTCGCGGTCAGCGCGTACGTCGTGTTCAACGCCACCCTGCTCGTAGCGCACGCCGACGGCACGCCGGCCTTCAAACAAGACCTTAAGAACCCGAGCCTTACTACGAACTTCTAAATTGGGTCGGTTCATCGCCGGTCGCAAATACGCATTCGCGGCACTGGCGCGAACGCCGCCCTCAACGGTCATGTCCATCCGGCCGAAGCCCTCCTGACGATAGCCGTTCACGTCATCAGTACCCGCGTACCCCGCCTCTTTCGCAGCTTTCAGCCACGCAGCATGCAGTGGATTTTCTCCCGTACCGTAACAAGTACCGAGCGGTCCTGAGTCGCCCCGATAACGGTCACCGCCTTCCGGGCGTTTCTCGGCGCGACGGAAATATGGGAGAACCTGCGCATAGTTCCATCCACGCGCACCCAGCGACTCCCATGTATCGAAATCCTGAGCGTTGCCACGGATGTAAACCAGGCCATTAATCGAAGACGATCCGCCGATGACTTTGCCGCGAGGCGTGTGCATGCGTCGACCGCCCAAGCCCGGCTCCGGTTCGGTGTGATAGAACCAGTTGTACTTCTCCATGTTCATCGGGATCGCGAGTGCCGACGGCATTTGGATGAAGATAGAACGGTCGGAGCCGCCGAACTCAAGGAGTAGAACGCGGTGCTTGCCGTCGGCCGTCAAGCGATTCGCAAGGACGCAACCGGCCGATCCCGCCCCGCAGACGATGTAGTCGAAATGCTGCTGGCTCATATCAAAGTCCTTTAATACGGAGCATCTACATCGCCCATGGCGACATAGACACTCTTCAATTGGGTGTAGTGCTCGATTGCTGCACGACCGTTTTCGCGGCCCAGACCAGAGCGCTTGTGGCCGCCGAATGGCAATTCGATCGGAGTAATGTTGTAGTGATTGATCCAGCAGGTGCCGGCCTCGAGATTTGCAATCACGCGATGGGCTCGCGTCAAATCATTGGTGAAAACGCCAGCGGATAAGCCGAACTCCGTCGCGTTTGCGCGGGCAACCACCTCGGCCTCGTCTGAGAACTCCAGTACGCTCATCACAGGTCCGAAGATCTCCTCGCGGACGATGGCCATGTCGTCGTGACACCCATCAAATACCGTCGGAGCGACGAAGAAACCCTTATCGCACCCGTTGTCCATAACTCGGTGTCCGCCGCACACAAGGCGGGCGCCTTCTGCGACGCCGCGCTCAATGTACCCGAGGACTTTTTGCATGTGTCCTTCGGAAATAAGGGCGCCGACGTGCGTCATCGGGTCCATGGGATCGCCCACCCGCATTGCGGCAACACGTGCGCTCAATTTTTCCAAAAACTCTTTTCGCACGTTCTTGTGAACAAACACGCGCGTACCGTTCGAACACACTTCACCTGCTGAGTAGAAGTTTGCGAGCAAAGCGGCACCGACGGCATTGTCGATCTTCGCGTCATCAAAGACGATCAGGGGCGACTTCCCCCCCAACTCCAGCGTCACGTACTTCAGTGTCGACGCAGCGTCAGCCATTACCGCTTTTCCGGTCCCCACTTCGCCTGTGAGGGACACTTTGCGGATGGCTGGGTGACGACTCAGTAGGCGACCCGTGTCCGCATAGCCCTGCACGACTTGGAATACGCCGTCCGGCAGACCCGCCTCTGCATAGGCTTTGGCCAATTCCAGCGCCGTCAGCGGCGTCAACTCCGCGGGTTTAAAAATCATTGCGTTGCCGCAGGCGAGAGCCGGCGCTGATTTCCAGCAGGCGATTTGGATCGGGTAATTCCATGCCCCGATGCCGGCAACGATGCCAAGGGGCTCGCGGCGCGTGTAACCGAAAGCCGCAGGGCCGAGATCGATGTGCTCGCCGGCTATGGTGGCGGCTACACCCGCGTAGTACTCGAGGCAGTCCGCGCCGGAGAGGACATCAACGGCGCTTGTTTCTTGTATAGGCTTACCGGTATCGCGCGTTTCAAGCGCAGCGATCTCCGCGTTTCGGGACCGTAGAATGTCGGCAGTTCGGCGCAAAATGCGCCCGCGCTCCGTACCCGTCATACGAGCCCAAACTCGCTGCCCTTCCGTTGCGCGCGCGACGGCCGCATCCACTTCGCTAGGTCCATCGACGCGTAGCTCCGCGAGCAAATCACCGGTTGCGGGGTTGATCGTTCGAATCGTGTTCACTGCAATTACCTTTTTCTGAGTTCTGGCGGCCTGGACTGCAGCCGACCGTCTATAAAATCTGCGAGTAGCGCCTGTGCAGCCTCGCTGTCCGCTTCCTTCCAGTCGGACAGGGCCGCACGCAGCCAGACCCCGTCGATCATGGCCGCGATCATGGCCGCCAGTTGGCGTGCGTCCGCTATTGGCATGAGTTGGCGCAGCGCGTGCCGTAGATGGGAGAGCATCCGCCGCTGATACGCCGCCTGGACCCTCCGTAGGCTTGCCGCGTGGCGCACACCGCCCCAAAACGAGAGCCAGGCGTTTGCGGTGCGTTGATTGAATTCCTCCGCCGCCAGGTGGGCGTCCACGATCGCCATGACGCGATCGCGTGGGGAATGGGCGTCGCGCAATTTGGCGCGAACGGCGCCCTGTACACGCCTCGCAAGGCGACGGAATGCGGCTTCGAGGAGACCGTCTTTATCGCCAAAGTAGTGAGCAATCAGGCCGGGCGAGACATTGGCGCGGCCCGCAATCTGCGCCAAGGTACTGCCGGCTAATCCGCAGTCTGCCAGCGCATCAATGGCGACTTCCAATAACTGCTCGCGGCGCGCGTCATCGCCGCGCTGCGCTGGAGGCGTGGACTCGCGCCGCTCGCTGATGGCCCGCAACGGCATCGGCGCACGTCGCGCAACGGAGAGGGTTTCGCCAGGTTTTTCCATGTATTCAATGCGTTGAAACGCTATCGCGCTTGACAGAGTGGTCATTGAACGGCTATTCAACGGAAGTTCGCAATCATGCCGAGTCGGCCGTACTGCGGTCAAGGCAAAACCGGGAGCTGCGCCATATGAGTGTAGGAAGTGGTCCTGTGACGAACGCGATCGAGTTCAAAAGTGTCGATATCCTCTTCGCGCGGGAGGAAGGCCGCGCCGGCACCGAGAAAATCCGCACCGCGCTACGACAACTCGACGACGGCCAAACTCGCGCGGACATCCTCTCGACGTCCGGGGTGGTGGTCGGCGTCGCCGGCGCCAATCTGGCCGTCCGTACTGGCGAAATTTCGGTGCTGATGGGTTTGTCCGGCTCTGGCAAGTCCACACTCTTGCGAGCAGCCAACGGACTCAATCCGGTCACTCGGGGAAGCGTGCTCGTGGCGCATGGAGACGCCGTCGTCGACATCGCTACCTGCGACCCCAATACGCTCCGAGCGGTGCGTCGCGGCAGCGTCGCGATGATGTTCCAACAGTTTGGGTTGCTCCCGTGGCGAACGGTCCGAGATAACGTAGGGCTCGGTCTCGAACTTAGAGGAGAAACGGCTGCAACCCGGCGCCAACGCGTCGACGAGAAGTTGGAACTCGTAGGGCTCAGGGATTGGGCCGATCACCACGTCGGGGAACTGTCGGGGGGTATGCAGCAGCGCGTTGGCCTTGCGCGAGCGTTTGCCACCGAGGCGGATATATTGTTGATGGACGAGCCTTTTTCGGCGCTGGATCCGCTGATCCGGACCAAACTCCAAGATGAGCTCGTGCAATTACAAGCGCGGTTGCGTAAGACCATCCTGTTCGTGACCCACGACCTCGACGAGGCGCTGAAATTGGGCAACTCGATTTCCGTCTTGGAGGGCGGCCGAATCGTCCAGACGGGCACCCCCGAAGACATCGTTTTGCGGCCCACCAGCGCGTATGTGGCGGAGTTTGTCCAACACATGAATCCGCTATCCGTACTGCGCGGCCACATGGTCATGAGCCGCCTTGAGGATCTCCCCCGCACGGTCGATACGGTGAGTTTTGGCACGGGCGGACACTACCAACTGGACATCGACAGCAGCGGGGGGGCGATCGCTCGTGCCGCTCACTCTCCCATCCAGTTGGCCCACGCCGACGTCAATATTCCTTTGAGAGCCTTGATCGACCTGCAAAGAAATACGGGCCATCCTGTGTTGCTCACCGAAGGGGGGCGGGTATGTGGCGTCTGCACGGCCGAGGACATCGTTAGCGCCCTAGCGGACCGTCATGGCGCGGTCAAACAAGCCAGCGACGCAAACTGATCAGCCGCTCCGCGATGGGGTGCGATACTGCCCGCCTGACTTGATTCGGAGCACTAGAACCATGGATGAGCAGCAGACAACAGCCGGGCGACGTAACCGCGGCGGTGGACGTGAGGCGAAGCGAGCCGCTCGCGCAGCCCGCTCGGCAACCACGATCCCGTACATTACGCGCCAAATTCCGTTCTTCGAGGTGCTCAGCGAAGAGGGTCTGGCGACCATCGAGTACAACGCCGACACCATTCTCGAAGAAATCGGCATCGACTTCCGTGACGACAAGGAGGCCCTGGAAATTTGGAAGGCCGCCGGCGCGTCAGTGACCGGTGAGCGTGTCCGCTTCCCCCGGGGCATGTGCCGCCAGCTCGTCCAAAATTCGGCACCCCGTGAATTCACACAGCACGCCCGTAATTCGGCGCGATCGGTGCAGATCGGGGGTCGCAATACGGTGTTTGCCCCTGCCTACGGCTCCCCGTTCATTCGCAGCCTCGACGATGGGCGCCGCTACGCGACGATTGAGGATTTTCGCAATTTCGTGAAACTCGCCTATATGGCGCCCGCCATTCACCACTCGGGCGGCACGATTTGCGAACCCGTCGACCTGCCGGTGAACAAGCGGCACTTCGACATGATCTACAGCCACATTAAGTACAGTGACAAGGCCTTCATGGGCTCTGTCACGGCACCAGAACGGGCGAAAGACACGGTCGAAATGGCGAAAATCGCCTTCGGTCCCGATTTCGTGGATCCGGTAACGGGGCGCAACAAGACCGTGTTGGTCAGCCTGATCAATGCCAACTCGCCGATGACCTTCGACGACACGATGTTGGGTGCCCTGAAGGTCTATGCGCGGGCCAATCAAGCCACGATTATCACCCCGTTCATCTTGGCCGGCGCCATGTCGCCGGTCACCGTCGCCGGCACGGCGGCACAAACGTTGGCCGAGTCGCTCGCTGGTATGGCCTTCGCACAGTTGGTGAACCCGGGCGCTCCCGTCATCTTCGGTAGTTTTGCGTCTTCCGTTTCAATGCAGTCCGGTGCGCCTACATTCGGCACCCCGGAACCCGCGCTCGTGCTGTATGTGATGGCCGCATTGGCGCGACGCCTCGGGGTTCCGTTCCGCTCCGGCGGTGGACTGTGCGGGTCCAAGATTCCCGATGCGCAGGCTGCGTTTGAATCGGCGAACACCTTGCTGCCAACGTGCATGGCAGGCGTGAATTTCGTCCTGCATACCGCGGGCTGGCTCGAGGGCGGCCTCGCCATGGGCTACGAGAAGTTCGTCATGGATGCGGATCAGGCCGGCATGATGCAGACCTTCCTCCAAGGCGTTGACATGTCCGAAAACGGGCAAGCGATGGACGCAATTCGAGAAGTCGGCCCGGGCAAACACTTCCTCGGCTGTGCACACACGCAGGCCAACTTCGAGACCGCCTTCTACCGCTCTGCATTGACGGATAACAACAGTTTCGAGCAGTGGGAAGCGGAAGGCTCATTGGACATGGCAGCCCGCGCTAATGCCAATTGGAAGAAGCAGCTGGCCGAGTACGAGGCTCCCGTCCTCGACCCGGCCGTTGACGAAGCGCTGCTGGACTACATCGCGCGCCGTAAGGGCTCGTTCCCAGACTCGAACGTCTGAGTCATCCCGCCGTATAGAGCACCGGGAACAACGGATGCTCCATCGGCGCCCCGGCTGGAAGCTCCTGATCCAGCCCGGGGAATTGGGGCGACGTGGTCCAACGCCGCGGAGCGTGGGTCACGTCGTCGCCGATCACCCGTAACGAGAAGACGCGCCGACGTTTTCCGGGTTCTACGCCTGCCGAGCCGTGCAGCGCGAGCATGTGAAATGCCAACACATCGCCAGGTTCCATCGCCCATCCGACGATCGGATAGGCAGACCGGTCGGCTTCAATCTGAGGCATCTCAGCCAACGACCCGTCAGGGAACCACTTGGCCTCCGAGGACATGAACGAGCGAGGCATCAGCCAAGGGCCGGCGTGTGAACCCGCAACGAACTCCAGCGTCGCTTCCCGACTGACGGGGTCGACCGGAATCCAGAAGCTCACATTCTGATTGCCCTCGATGTTGTAGTACGGCTGATCCTGATGCCACGGGGTACGTTGGCGAGTGCCCCCTTCCTTCGTCAACATATGGTCGTGATACAGCCGAATGGTCTGACTGCGCGTGAGGCGTGCCGCCGCCTCAGCCAGCGGAGACTCCCGAATGAACTGTTCATAGGTAGAGATATCCGCCCAATTGCAGAAGTCTTCTATGAAGAGACCCGGATCATCCGGACGACTCGCGACCTTCGCGCGAGGACTCGGCGCAGCAAGATTTTGATCGATACCTGCACGAATAAGTGCCACTTCCGCTGGGCTCAACACCCCGCGCAGAATCACCACCCCGTTTCGCTGATAGTCAGCAACGGTTTGTTCGTCGATAACGCCTTGCGACAGCGGACGTGTCGTCATAGATACCCCCAAAATCTCATCATCACGGAATCGGCACTGCGAAACGCAGTGGGCCCGATCCTAACCGGATCGGGCCCACTGAAAACATGTGTAGAACCGAAATCGACCTCAGGCTCTAGCTGGCCTGCGGTTACCACGCCGCTCGCGCGTGTCTCCGCCAGCCGCTACCGCTTTGGGTTCGGGCAATGGCACAACATTCCGCAGATTCGGGTAGGGCGACGTCTTGTGCGGGATCGCCATCGAATCGACGAAGTGAGCCTGGAATCGTGGCTCGATAGCCGTCTCAATTTTTTCGACTCGACGGACGATCCCCTCGATCGTTGCGCGCGAACGCGAGTCCAACAAGGCGATACGCGCGCCGGTGCCGGCGGCATTGCCCGCCGAGGTCACTTCGGACAGCACGCAATCAGGGATCATGCCCAACACCATCGCGTATTTGACATCGATGTGACTGCCGAACGCGCCGGCGAGGCGAATGCGGTCCACCGTGGTGACACCGAGGCGCTCCATCAGCAATAAGATGCCTGCGTTGAGAGCCGCCTTCGCCAACTGGATGGCGCGGACGTCGTTTTGAGTGATCATTAGCCGCTGCTCGCCATCGTGCAGGACATAGGCGAAGGTGCGGCCATTGGCGATGACGCGAGGCGTACGTTCCGCCATACCGCCATCCACGACGCCATCCTGATTGATGATGCCCGACAGATAGAGCTCCGCCATCACTTCAATGATGCCGGACCCGCAAATGCCCGTAATGCCGGTGCTCGCCACCGCTTCAGCGAAGCCCGGCTCATCCGACCACAGTTCCGACCCAATGACGCGGAACCGCGGCTCCAACGTCACGGGGTCGATGCGAATGCGTTCGATCGCTCCCGGCGCGGCACGTTGGCCGCAGGAAATCTGCGCCCCTTCAAAGGCGGGCCCCGTTGGGCTCGAACAGGCCACCAAGCGATCTTTGTTACCGAGAACGATCTCGGCATTCGTGCCAACGTCGACCAAGAGCGTGATCGGATCGACGAGATCGGGCCGCTCCGCCAGTACCACGCCCGCCGTATCGGCACCGACATGACCGGCAATGCAGGGCAGCACATACACACGGGCGCTGGGGTCGATCGCGATACCGAGATCGCCTGCGGTCAGCGTCACAGCACCATCCACCGCAAGAGCAAAAGGCGCACCACCCAACTCGACGGGATCAATGCCCAGCACAAGATGATGCATGATCGGGTTACCGACGATGGTCATCTCGAGAATAGCGTTCACATCGACGCCGGCCATCTTGGCGACTTCCGATGACAAATCGCCCAACGCGGTACGGACAGCGTCCGTCATCTGCTGGGCTCCACCCGGGTTGAGCATCGAATACGAGACGCGGCTCATCAGATCTTCGCCGAAGCGAATCTGCGGATTCATGAGCCCTGCGGAGGCAACGACGTCGCCGTTGGTGAGGTTACAGAGGTGAGCGGCGATCGTCGTCGAACCCACGTCAACGGCCACGCCGTAGACGCTTTCGCGCAATCCGGGCCAGACCGCAACCACACGACTGCGGCTGTGAACGGCAACCGTCACCTTCCACTGCCCTTCGCGCAGGCGCACTTGTAGCGTCTTGAGCACCGACAAGTCGCAGGTCAGACCCGCCAGCCCCCACTCCCGCTCCAACGCGTCGGTCATTCGACGGAGATCGCCCGACGGATCGTGCATATCCGGTTCCGCGACTTCCACGTAGTGAAGCGTAATCGTCGGATACAACTCGATGTCGCGGGCTTCAGCCGCTTTACGTACGACTTGGCGGTGGACCTGACTGGTCTCCGGCACGTCCACAACGACATCACCGAGCACCTTCGCCTGACACGAGAGGCGTCGACCGGTGGCAAGAATCTTACGATTCGCCAAACGCTGCTCGGGCGTCGTCATATCGGTCAAATGCGTGGCGTCGGAGCGGACGCCATGCTTGGCAAATTCGCCTTCCTGTATATGCACCTGACAGCGCGAGCACAGAGCACGCCCGCCGCACACCGAGTCGATGTCGACCCCTAACGACCGAGCGGCCGATAGGAGCGATGTACCAACTTCGAATCGTCCCCGCTTACCCGAGGGCGTGAATACGACGAGCGCGTCTGACATGACTAACCTCAGGCCGGACGACGACGGTGACCACCCTCACGGCGGCCACGCGCAGCACCTTCGGCACCGGCGCCACCAGCGCCAGGCGCCGGCACTTCGCGGTACTTACGGATCCAACGCATGCAGTCCGGATCATGGCCCATCATCACGTCTGCGCCCATGACGGCCTGCATCGTTTCGGTGTGCAGCGGATTGGTGATAGCGGAGGTCATCCCCGAGCCAATCGCCATGGTGAGGAACGCGGCGTTAATGCCATGACGGTTCGGCAGACCGAAGCTCACGTTAGAGGCGCCGCAGGTGGTATTCACCTTGAGCTCCGTCTTGAGGCGATGCACCAAGCGCATCACCTGCACACCTGCCTGATTGATCGCGCCAATCGGCATGACGAGCGGGTCAACGACAACGTCGCTCGCCGGAATTCCATAATCCATCGCTCGGTGTACGATCTTCTTCGCCACTTCGAAGCGGACATCCGGGTCTTCGGAAATGCCGGTCTCATCGTTCGAGATCGCGACGACGGCAGCGCCATACTTCTTAACGAGCGGCAGCACCGTTTCGAGGCGGTCATCTTCACCCGTGACCGAATTCACGAGGGCCTTGCCCTTGTAAACGGCCAAGCCCGCTTCGAGCGCGGCGACAATCGACGAGTCGATCGACAGCGGCACGTCGGTGATCGACTGCACCAACTGCACAGCCTGAGCCAGAATCGCGGGCTCATCCGCGAGCGGAATGCCGGCATTCACATCCAGCATGTGCGCGCCCGCTTCGATCTGAGCCAACGCGTCGGAGATCACGCGGGAGAAATCTCCTGCCGCCATTTCCGCCGCGAGGATCTTACGACCGGTTGGGTTGATGCGCTCGCCGATGATGACGAACGGGCGGTCAAAGCCAATGACGACCTCTTTGGTCGCCGAACTGATCACGGTGTCGGTCATGGGAGATTACCTTCGTTATTCGTATCGCGATTCGGGTACCAAGGTACCCGGCCTTCTAGTACGCCAGATCGATCGACGATCTCGGCCACGGTCTCTTCCTGACGGTAGGCCATGATGTGCACACCATGGACTCCCTTGATGCTGCGCGCCTCCTGAATGAGGTCGATGCAGATTTGCCGGCCTTCTTTGGCCTGATCCTGCGCGCCCGCCATGCGTTGGATGAGCGAGTCCGGCACGTGCATGCCCGGAACGTTGTTGCGCATCCACTCCGCGCCCTTGGCGGTCTTGAACGGACCCACGCCGATGAGCAGGAATACCTTGTCGAGCAAACCCAAATCTTCCACCCGGCGCATAAAATTGCGCAGGCGATCCATGTCGTAGACGTACTG
>Ga0208105_1000027_pt1 | contig 94391 bp, 86 predicted proteins | sample CryBogCBE16Jul07_FD_184574 | JGI IMG/M metagenome (GOLD analysis project Ga0208105, IMG submission 184574) | Freshwater microbial communities from Crystal Bog, Wisconsin, USA - CBE16Jul07 (SPAdes) | ecosystem: Environmental > Aquatic > Freshwater > Lake | place: Crystal Bog, Wisconsin, USA... | reverse complement strand
GCCATTCGTGCAGGTCGGAACTTACCCGACAAGGAATTTCGCTACCTTAGGACCGTTATAGTTACGGCCGCCGTTTACCGGGGCTTCGATCAAGAGCTTCGCCTTGCGGCTGACCCCATCAATTAACCTTCCGGCACCGGGCAGGCGTCAGACCCTATACATCCACTTGCGTGTTCGCAGAGTCCTGTGTTTTTGGTAAACAGTCGCAGCCACCGATTTCTTGCAACCTTCAACAGCTTACGGAGCAAGTCCTTAACCATCGAAGGCATACCTTCTCCCGAAGTTACGGTATTAATTTGCAGAGTTCCTTAACCCGAGTTCTCTCAAGCGCCTTAGGATTTTCTCCTCACCCACCAGTGTTGGTTTACGGTACGGTCCGTTATCACCTGAAGCTTAGAGGCTTTTCCTGGGAGCCGGGCATCTAGCACTTCGATCCACGTGGGATCTCGTCATCACACCTCAGGATTGACCCTCCGGATTTGCCTAGAGGATCTCCCTACATGCTTAAACTGGGAACCTATCCCAGATGCTATAGCCTTCTCCGTCACCCCATCGCAGTGATAACAGGTACAGGAATGTTGACCTGTTTTCCATCGACTACGCCTTTCGGCCTCGCCTTAGGTACCGACTCACCCTGCTCCGATTAACGTTGAGCAGGAACCCTTGGGTTTACGGCGAACGGGTTTTTCACCCGTTTTAACGTTACTCATGTCAGCATTCGCACTTCTGATACCTCCAGCACACCTCACAGTGCACCTTCGCAGGCTTACAGAACGCTCCCCTACCACCTTTGCTTTCACAAAGATCCGCAGCTTCGGTACTCGGCTTAGCCCCGTTAAATCTTCCGCGCAGACCGACTAGACCAGTGAGCTATTACGCTTTCTTTAAAGGATGGCTGCTTCTAAGCCAACCTCCTGGCTGTCTATGCCTTTCCACATCGTTTACCACTTAGCCGAAATTTTGGGACCTTAGCTGGCGGTCTGGGTTATTTCCCTCTTCACGACGGACGTTAGCACCCGCCGTGTGTCTCCCGTGCTTAAACTTCCCGGTATTCGCAGTTTGCATAGGGTTGGTAGGACGGGATGTCCCCCTAGCCTAAACAGAGCTCTACCCCCGGGAGTTATACACGAGGCACTACCTAAATAGCTTTCGGGGAGAACCAGCTATCGCCGGCCTTGATTAGCCTTTCACTCCTAATCTCAGGTCATCGAAGAGCATTACAACGCCCACTCGTTCGGACCTCCAGCACGTATTACCGTGCCTTCATCCTGCCCAAGATTAGATCGACCGGCTTCGGGTCTATTCCTAGCGACTATGGCGCCCATTTAGGACTCGGTTTCCCTACGCCTCCCCTACTCGGTTAGGCTTGCCACTAAAAATAACTCGCTGACCCATTATACAAAAGGTACGCGGTCACCCTTTCGGGCTCCCACTGCTTGTACGCACACGGTTTCAGGTTCTATTTCACTCCCCTCTCCGGGGTTCTTTTCGCCTTTCCCTCACGGTACTGGTTCACTATCGGTCGATAGAGAGTATTTAGCCTTAGAGGATGGTCCCCCTATGTTCAGGCAGGATTACACGTGTCCCGCCCTACTCTTCGTCAGTCATGAGCTTCATCTTTCGTATACGGGGCTATCACCCGCTATGGCCGGCCTTTCCAGACCGTTCTACTAGAGTCATCTCACTGGTTCTGACTGGGCTGTTCCGCGTTCGCTCGCCACTACTTACGGAATCTCGGTTGATTTCTTTTCCTCCGGTTACTTAGATGTTTCAATTCACCGGGTTTGCTTCCATATCCTATGTATTCAGATATGGATACCGATTGCTCGGTGGGTTTCCCCATTCAGACATCCTCGGATCGAAGCTTGTTTGCCAGCTCCCCGAGGCTTATCGCAGGCTACCACGTCTTTCATCGCCTTCTATCGCCAAGGCATCCACCATGTGCGCTTATTCACTTGACCATATAGCCCCAAGCGTTCTGGGCACTATATGCGCTGGTTTCTCGAATGCGACACCATTTCAATCAAGCTTGAGAATCGTTTTAAACAAACTTTTCGCTTGAAAACTTAGCGTCTTCACAAAATCATCCAGATTGTTAAAGAGCCGAAACGTGGGCTTAGCCCATGCTTCGCGATCATGGATGCATTCCAGGGAATGCAATCATCATCGCGCTGCGCGTTTCATACTGATTGGAAAGTGGTGGAGCCAGACGGGATCGAACCGACGACATCCTGCTTGCAAAGCAGGCGCTCTCCCAGCTGAGCTATGGCCCCAGGTCGAATGCCATACTTGGCGTAGCGTGTGGTGGGTCTGGGAGGATTTGAACCTCCGACCTCACCCTTATCAGGGGTGCGCTCTAACCAACTGAGCTACAGACCCGGGTTCGCACACACCTGCTTAAGGTTCTCTCGACGACTAAAAGTCGGCGAATGAACACCAATCAGTTTGGACTCAGCAGGTAACTTGTGTGGGAACTCGCGAAAAGTGTCGACGCGGTTCTTTTAAAGGAGGTGATCCAGCCGCACGTTCCCGTACGGCTACCTTGTTACGACTTCACCCCAGTCATTGAGCACACCGTGGTAAGCGCCCTCCTTGCGGTTAGGCTACCTACTTCTGGTGCAGTCAACTCCCATGGTGTGACGGGCGGTGTGTACAAGACCCGGGAACGTATTCACCGCGACATGGCTGATTCGCGATTACTAGCGATTCCGACTTCACGGAGTCGAGTTGCAGACTCCGATCCGGACTACGATCGGCTTTATGGGATTGGCTCCGTCTCACGACTTGGCAGCCCTCTGTACCGACCATTGTAGCACGTGTGTAGCCCTGGCCATAAGGGCCATGATGACTTGACGTCATCCCCACCTTCCTCCGGTTTGTCACCGGCGGTCTCCTTAGAGTTCCCACCATTACGTGCTGGCAACTAAGGACAAGGGTTGCGCTCGTTGCGGGACTTAACCCAACATCTCACGACACGAGCTGACGACAGCCATGCAGCACCTGTCTCCAGGTTCCCGAAGGCACATCCGCATCTCTGCAGACTTCCTAGGATGTCAAGGCCAGGTAAGGTTCTTCGCGTTGCATCGAATTAAACCACATGCTCCACCGCTTGTGCGGGTCCCCGTCAATTCCTTTGAGTTTCAACCTTGCGGCCGTACTCCCCAGGCGGAGAACTTAACGCGTTAGCTGCGACACCGAGAGGCTGACCCTCCCGACATCTAGTTCTCATCGTTTATGGCGTGGACTACCAGGGTATCTAATCCTGTTTGCTCCCCACGCTTTCGCACCTGAATGTCAATGTTGGACCAGGAAGTCGCTTTCGCCACTGATGTTCCTCCAGATATCTACGCATTTCACCGCTACACCTGGAATTCCACTTCCCTCTTCCACATTCGAGCGACGCAGTTTCGAATGCAGTTCCCAGGTTGAGCCCGGGGATTTCACATCCGACTTACGAAGCCATCTACGTGCGCTTTACGCCCAGTAATTCCGATTAACGCTCGCACCCTCTGTATTACCGCGGCTGCTGGCACAGAGTTAGCCGGTGCTTCTTCTTTGGGTAACGTCAAAGTATCAACGTATTAAGTTGACACACTTCTTTCCCAACGAAAGGGCTTTACAACCCGCAGGCCTTCTTCACCCACGCGGCGTCGCTGGATCAGGGTTTCCCCCATTGTCCAATATTCCCCACTGCTGCCTCCCGTAGGAGTCCGGACCGTGTCTCAGTTCCGGTGTGGCTGGTCGTCCTCTCAGACCAGCTACGGATCGTCGCCTTGGTGAGCCATTACCTCACCAACTAGCTAATCCGACTTAGGCTCATCCATCAGCGCAAGGCCTTGCGGTCCCCTGCTTTCTTCCTCAGAACGTATGCGGTATTAGCCCGAGTTTCCCCGGGTTGTCCCCCACTGATGGGCAGATTCCTAAGCATTACTCACCCGTCCGCCGCTCGCCGCCAGGTTGCCCCGCGCTGCCGCTCGACTTGCATGTGTTAGGCACGCCGCCAGCGTTCAATCTGAGCCAGGATCAAACTCTTCAGTTATATATCTATCGAAGATAACTAAAGTCGCTTGTCCCAAGCTCCTGAACAACTGACTCTCAATCCTTTCGAATCAAGAATTACTTTGCTTGGATCTTGGTACTCGCTATTTGCGTCATATGACGCTTGACGCGAGTCCCCACACAAATTACCTGCTGCTTCTTAAACAACGCCCGGAGCGCGGAGGCTTCGGGAGGCGGCGTCGCTTACTCAGTAAGCGTTACCAGAGCCCGCTAGTATAGACGTTTTTTTGTGTCCGTCAACACCAGCTAGCCCTTTTTTTGAACTTTTTTTCGTCGACCGTTTGGTCAGCGATTCCGGTTCAGGGCCCCTCTCAACAAGCTTGCTCGTCGAGAGGGCGCGCAGTATATCGCCCCTTTTCGAACTGTCAAACCTCAATCAAAAAAAAGGTTTTAAGTGACTGTTTTTAATTCTTATTTAGTAGGTTCGCGCGCGCAAATCCGCGCTTTCCGACTTGCAACAGCAGTTGAACACCGGGCTTCAGAACGAGATCGCGATCCGAGATCTTCTGTCCGTCCACTTTTACGGCGCCCTGTTCAATCATTCGATAGCCGGCTCCCGTACCCGCGACCAATTGCACTTCTTTCAATACGTACGCGAGCTTCGCGCCCTCCGCGTCGATCAAGACGTTGAATTCATTGATTTCTTCGGGAATTTGCCCTTCACGGAACCGCGCGATGAACGCATCACGCGCTGCCTCGCCTTTGCCAGGTCCATGAAATCGATCGACCAGCTCCACGCCTAATTCGAATTTTACATCGCGGGGGTTTCGCCCTTCATTTACCGATGTTTTCAGCGCATTGACGTAGCTCATCGGCTTGAACGATAACAACTCAAAATACCGCCACATCAGCGTGTCACTGATGGACATAATTTTCCCGAAAATGTCCTCGGGGCTTTCGGCAATACCAATGTAATTGCCGAGAGATTTCGACATTTTATTGACGCCATCGAGCCCTTCCAGCAGCGGCATGGTCAATACGACTTGCGGCTCCTGCCCGTAATTTTCCTGCAGATGCCGTCCGACCAGGAGATTGAATTTCTGGTCCGTGCCACCCAGCTCAACGTCAGCTTTGAGTGCAACGGAGTCGTAGCCCTGTACTAACGGGTACAGGAATTCATGCACGGCTATGGGTTGACCGCCTTTGTAGCGCTTCGAGAAGTCGTCGCGCTCCAGCATTCTCGCCACAGTGTATTGCGCAGCGAGGCCAATCAGGCCCGCACTACCCAACTCGGTCATCCAACGCGAGTTGAAATCAATCTTCGTTAATTCGGGATCAAGGATCTTAAAAATTTGGGTCTGATACGTGCGCGCGTTCGCTTCAATCTCATCCCGGGTCAAACGGGGGCGAGTCGTATTTTTCCCGGTTGGGTCGCCGATCATCCCGGTGAAATCACCGATCAGGAACACGACCTCGTGTCCGAGTTGCTGGAATTGGCGCATTTTGTTGATCAGCACGGTGTGCCCGAGGTGCAGGTCGGGTGCCGTCGGATCGAAGCCCGCCTTGATGCGCAGAGGCGTTCCGCGCGCGAGCTTTTTGCGGAGATCTGCCTCGAGGAGGATTTCTTGGGCCCCACGGCCCAGCTCCATCATTTGCTCTTCCACCCCTAACATGCGCATCTCCCAATCAGTCATCGTAGGTACGCGCAATGTAGGGACGCTGTGCCCGAAGCGCAAATCGGGACCGTTGACACGGTTCTGTCGCCAGCGTTGCGCGATCCTAATGACGGGGTCACAGTCCGTCCGGCGAGGAGATGGGACGGCGTACGCCTCGGGTCGAGAGCCGGCGATCTTCACGCAAGCGCACCCAGGTCGGAGACATATGCAGTATTTGCGAGGCAAGTGGCTTTACCTGGCGGCGGCCGTGATCGGGTATTTCGGCCTCTACGGAGCGTTGTGGCTGACGGCGACGTCAGGCGAGGAAGCGGGTGCCGGCGTTCGGCCAGCTACGAATACCCCACAAGCATCAGGCGAATGGGTCGTCCGTCGGGGGTCCTATGGCTCTGTCGCTCGGCAAATTGACGGCCTTCAAACTCAGTGGGAGTCCATCTGCGGCCGCAGCACACTGGTGCCGCGGGCGGATGACGCGATTCGCGTCGCGATTCATGCGGGAACTGTTGTCGCCGTCGATTGGCGCTCGCGCAGCGGGCGCTGCCGGGCCGTGCGATACGTCGCGCCGGACGGACGGGTCGGGTTTTACACGCCCGACGGTCATCTCGCCCGGCCGGTCTTCCTCGAGTCCCCGATCGCGGCAGCGAAAATCAGTTCGAGCTTCGGGCGGCGTATCGACCCTTGGTGGCAACGGGTGTCCGCGCACAGCGGGGTGGACTACGCGGCGCCGGTGGGCACGCCAATACACGCCATCGGCGACGGCCGAGTGGTTGCTCTCGGGGCGCAAGGGACCTATGGAAACATGCTCCGGTTGGCGCACGGCGAGCATGTGGAATCATTGTATGGACATATGGCGTCCTATGCTCCGGGGCTTCGGGTAGGCCAACCCGTCCGACAAGGCGACGTTATCGGATATGTCGGACAGTCCGGGTTGGCCACCGGTCCCCACCTGCATTTCGAGTTCCGTATCGGTAGCCGTCAGGTGGATCCCTCCACCGTCGGCGCTTTCGTGACGGACCGGATTCCTGAGAACGCTCGGCCCGATTTCGAGCAAAAAGCCTCGGCGGCCTGGTCCATTCTGGACAGCGGGATCGCGCGATAGCCGCCAAGCGCCCCCTCGCCGCACGTGTAACACAGCCATCTCGCGACCCGTGGTAGGTTGATGACATCGATAGTCAACACAGACAGCCCATGGAATCGCCGAACTTTCGCGCCCCGGAAAATTTCATTAACCGGGAACTCTCCTTCCTTGAGTTCAACCAACGAGTCCTTGATCTGGCGCAAGACCCAGCGGTCCCTCTCCTCGAGCGGCTGCGGTTTTTGACCATCAGTTCGGCTAATTTGGATGAGTTTTTCGAAATTCGCGTTGCTACGCTGTACGAACGTCGGGAGGGCGGCTCGACGAGCGTAGGCTTGGACGGGCGCTCCGTGGGCGAACAAATTGATGCGATCCACGCTCGGACGCGACGCCTCGTCGATGAGCAGTACCGGACGCTCAATGACGTGCTAACCCCGGAACTGTTAGCCGCCGGCATCGATCTGACCTACCACCCGGATCTGACGGCAGCGGAAGAACGCGCGCTTGAGCAGCACTTTCAACTCAATGTAGAACCCGTACTCTCCCCGCTCGCCTTAGATCCGGCGCGCCCATTCCCACGCATCCAAAATAAGAGCCTCAATTTCATCGTGCGCCTCGAGGGTACGGATGCGTTCGGCCGCGACACCAACTTGGCGATCGTGCAGGTGCCCCGTTCCTTGCCTCGGGTGATCCCGATGCCCGGCCGACAAACGGCGGGCCTCATGCGCTTAGCCTACCTGTCTGCCGTAATTCAACGATTCGCAGGCCACTTATTCGAAGGGATGGCCGTCAAAGGATGTTGGCAGTTCCGGGTCACTCGAAACAGCGATCTGTTTGTCGACGAAGAAGAAGTCGACGACCTTCGGCGAGCGATCGAGGGCGAATTGGCCGATCGACGCTACGGCGATGCCGTGCGATTGGAAACGGCGCACGACTGCCCACCCGAATTGACTGCATTCTTGTTGGAACAGTTTGGCCTATCCTCGGCCGATCATTACCGCCTGCCCGGCCCCGTCAATCTGAATCGACTCGCATCAGTCTATGACCTTGCCGATCGGCCAGATCTGAAGTTTCCCAACTACACGCCGGGCTCGCCGGCCCGCTTTGCGGATGGCGACGTGTTCGCGGCGATCCGAGAAAATGACGTGATGGTTCATCATCCGTTTCAGTCGTTTGCGCCGGTGATGGACTTTTTGAGGAGAGCGGCAAAGGACCCAGCGGTCCTCGCGATCAAGCAGACACTGTACCGCTCGGGCTCCGACTCGGCCGTCGTGGATGCGCTCGTGGAAGCCGCTCGAAACGGAAAAGACGTCACGGTCATCGTGGAGTTGATGGCACGATTTGATGAGGCCGCCAATCTGGAGCTCGCTAGCCGCCTTCAAGAAGCAGGCGCGCACGTTGTCTATGGTGTCGTGGGGTACAAGACTCACGCCAAGATGATTCTGGTGGTGCGGCGCGAAGAAGGTGTGCTGCGGCGGTACTGCCATATCGGGACAGGCAACTACCACGCTAAAACTGCGCGGGCGTACACCGACTATGGTCTATTTACCGCCAATGCGTCCATTGGGCAGGACATGCACGAACTCTTCCTGCAGTTAACCAGCCTGACGCGCACACCCAAGTTGCGAAAGTTGCTGCAGTCGCCCTTCACGTTGCACGACACGCTGATGGACTCCATCGCTGCAGAAACCGCCGAGGCTCGGGCAGGCCGACCCGCCCGAATTATCGCGAAAATGAACTCGCTGATTGAGCCGCGGATTATTGCTGCGCTGTACGAAGCATCCAGCGCAGGGGTTGAAATCGACCTGATCATCCGCGGCATCTGCGCGCTGCGACCCAGCGTACCCGGCGTTTCAGAAAACATCCGCGTGCGCAGTATCGTTGGTCGATTCCTTGAGCATTCCCGCGTCTACTATTTCCTTAATAAGGGCAAGCACAAGGTCTGGTGCTCCAGCGCGGACTGGATGGAGCGCAATTTCTTCCGTCGAGTCGAAGTTGCCGTACCGATCGAACGCGCCAAACTGCGCGATCGAATCATTGGGGATCTGGAGTCGTGGCTGTCCGACAATACGAACGCTTGGATTTTGCAATCGGACGGCACGTATCGTCGCGTGACGACCAACGACGAGAAACCTTACTCGGCGCAGCAAGCGCTCTTGGCTCGATACGCCGAAGGCTAGAGACTAGGCTGCGGTCAGGCGAATGCCGGCCGCAGCGAGGTACTCGGTTTCGAGCGCGAGATCCGCTCGAGTGAGCGGATGCGAGGCGAGCCATCCGCGCGGGAATCGGATGTCGAGGGAACGTGCCTTTGCCGTTAACCGCATGGGTGGCAGTGGCGCGCGACTCCGCCCTCGATGCAGGAGCACCGAAAGACGCAGCAGCAGCGTTAGATGCAGCGCTCTGAGGTGCCAAGGCGGCACGAGTTCATCGGCCTTATCGAGTATCAATTTGCGTCGATGTGCCCCCACCAAGCAGGCCAATAAGCCCTGCTCCTCGCGAGGGAAACCAGGCATTTCCGCATGTGCGAGCAAATACGCGGCATGCTTGTGATGGCCTGAGTGGGAGATATCGAGCCCGATCTCATGCAAGCGAGACGCCCAGCGTAGAACTTGTTCAGCGAGAGGATCATCCAAATCCCACGCTGCAGACACTTGGGCGAGACAGGCGATCGCCGTTTGCTCAACGCGCGCGGCTTGTTCTGTATCGGTATGGAATCGAGCGGCCATGGAACGCACACTGCGTTCGCGCGCATCGTCTTCGGGTCGCAGGCGACCTAACATGTCGTACAGAAGGCCTTCGCGCAACGCCCCGTCGGCGACCTTCATCTCCGTGATCCCCAGCGTATCGAAGACGGCGGTCATAATGGCTAAACCGCCCGGAAACACGGGCCAGCGTTCCGCATCAACGGACAGCAATCCCGAACGCCGCACGTTCCCGGCAGCGATCAATCGATCGGCCAATTCGCGCAGCCCGTCGCGGGTGATCAAACTGTTGGAAGGGTTAATTTCGCGGAGCGCCTCACCGATGGCGCGTGCCGTCCCACTGGACCCGATCGCGTGCTCCCACCCGATCGCCCGAAAGGGTATCTGTAGCGGCTCAAGCTCGACGGCGCAATCAACGACCGCGTTCTGAAAGCGGCGAGCGGCAATGCGGCCATCCGGAAAGTGACGCGCGCTGACCGCGACGCACCCCATATAGAGGCTCTCTAAAATTCGATGATCATGACCATCGCCGATAATACATTCGGTGCTGCCGCCACCAATATCCACCACAAAGTGGCGTCCTGACTCCAGCGATGTGGTCTGAACGACGCCTTGATAGATCAATCGCGCTTCTTCGATACCCGAGATAATCTCTATCGGGTGCCCTAACGCATCGCGAGCTCGCTCGAAGAAACCCGCTTTATGGCGCGCTTTGCGCAACGTATTCGTTCCAACGACCCGTACCGAATCGGCACGCATGTCGCGTAAGCGCTGCCCGAAACGGGCCAACGCTCGTAGCGCACGATCCGTGGCTTCTTTCGACAAACGGCCGTTCTCATCAAGGCCGGCTGCCAAACGAACCATCTCTCGCAAACGATCCACAATCGTCAGTTGGCCATGCGCATAGCGCGCGACCACCATATGAAAGCTGTTTGACCCGAGATCGACCGCTGCCAATACGTCAGGGACGCGAGGTTGATTCGGCATTTTTCTACGCTACTGCTAGGCGGCGAACGAGGAGCCACAACCACACGTTGTTTTGGCATTCGGGTTCCGAATGACGAATTGGGCGCCCTCGAGGCCCTCGCGATAGTCAATTTCGGCGTTCACGAGGTACTGGAAGCTCATCGGATCGATGAGCAGGGTCACGCCCTGATTTTCAACCGTCATATCACCGTCTTCCACGGCTTCATCAAAGGTGAATCCATACTGAAAGCCGGAGCAACCGCCACCTTGGACGTAGACGCGCAATTTGAGCGCCGGATTGCCCTCCTCGCGGATGAGCTCAGCAACTTTTGATGCCGCAGCGTCCGTAAATACGAGCGGCAACGGCGGGACATCGTTGGCGACAATGGACAAATCAGTCATAGCGGCATACCAATCAATAACTTAGGTAAATTCTAACGGATTCGCCGGGGCGATCAAAAGCACGATTCTGACATGTAACCGCGGTAGCCCGGCGTCTCTTCTTCCTCCATCATGAGGGCGATGGACGCTTCTCACAACCTTCCTCGCTCAACGGCCGTTTGTGTCACTTTAGTGTCAGCCGCGCTGTTCGGAATGGCGACCCCTGCCGTGAAGCTGTTTATGGGTGGAGTTGAGCCTCAATTGGCTGCAGGAACGCTCTACGTCGGGATGGGGGTTGGTCTTGCGGGCGCCTATCTCCTAGAAGGTGCTCCGAACCCGCGGATTGAGCGCAGTGAATACGGATGGTTGGCCGTGTCTCTGCTCTGTGGCGGCTTGCTGGCGCCCTGGTTCATTTTTTGGGGACTGGCTCACGCCACGGCAACGACCACCTCACTGCTCGCCAATACGGAAGTGGTCTTTTCGACCTTACTCGCGCGATTCCTATTCGGAGAGCGCTACTCGGGACGTCTTTTTGTAGGTGTCGCGCTGATCCTCGCCGGCACGGTGGTGCTCAGCGGGTTGGGAAACGGGCCGATAGACCTCCTGCCGGCTCTGGCGATCGTCGTCGCTTGCGGATTCTGGGGATTGGATAACAACGCGGTGCGAAAAATTGCCCACGCGAACGCGAGTTTCATCGGCGCGACCAAGGGACTGGTCGCGGGATTTTCGAACGTAGCACTCGCATTCGCGTGTGGTGCCCACGTCCATGCAGTGCGGCCGCTGATCAGTATCGGCATCGTCGGGATTGTCTGCTACGGACTCAGTTTTGGACTCTACGTTCAAGGACTGCGTGTGCTGGGTGCGGCCCGAACCAGTGCCTACTACGGTACGGCCCCGTTCGCGGGTGCCGTGACCGCCCTCCTTTTGCTTCAGGAGCCGGCGAGCCCACGACTGGGTATCGCAGCGGCACTGATGGCGGGCGGCATCTGGTTGCACCTTTCAGAGCCTCACGCGCCGGTGGGCCCACACCTCCTCGCGGGCCCAGAGACGGACGAGCCGGCTCCCACATGAGGTTCGCGCGGCTGGCAGCGCACGGTACACTGACGCCTTCGTCGTCCACGGAGTGAAGCGTGCTTTACCTTTGGTTGAAGGCCTTCCACGTCATTTTCGTGGTGGCCTGGTTTGCAGGACTCTTCTATCTGCCGCGCCTTTTTGTGTACCACTGCGACGCCAACAGTGGCGCCGAGGACGCTCGGTTCAAGGTCATGGAGCGTAAGCTCTACAAATTCACAGTCCTGAATACCGTCATCGCCATTGGCTGCGGGCTCGGCCTGCTGGCGTTAGCACCGCATTGGCTGACGCAGCATTGGCTGCAGCTGAAACTGGCGCTCGTCGCCGCTCTCGTGGGGTTTCAGTGGTGGTGTTGGCGCGTGGTCGTGGCTTTCCGCGAGGGGCGGAATCGTCATACCGACCGCTGGTATCGCTGGTTCAACGAGATACCCACACTGCTTCTTTTTAGCATCGTGATACTCGTCATACTCAAGCCGAACATCTAAACCAACCCGTCACCTTCCGGCTCATCCAGCACCGGTTCGCTCTGCGGATCAAACCACCATTGCGGATAGGGAGGCAATCCAGCCGGGAAAGCCATAGTGCCGAGTTCGTGCAAGGCTGACTTGTAGACGTCGCGCTTGAAATACACCACCTCGCGAACGGGTTCCCAGTAGTCCGCCCAGCGAAATTCTTCGAATTCCGGCGGCTCGTTGGTCGCATCAAAGCGGATACGCGCGTCGTCGCCGAGAAATCTCAGCAAGGCCCAACGCTGTTTCTGGCCGACACAGCGAGGAATACTGCTCCGACGGACGTACTGACGGGGTAGGCGGTATCGCAGCCATCCTTGCGTCTCGCCGACCAGTTGGACGTCGGCCGCGGTGAGCCCCGTCTCCTCTTCCAGTTCTCGGTACAGGGCATCGCGGAACGGCTCACTGCGTTGAATGCCCCCTTGCGGGAACTGCCAGCCCTTCCCGCCGCTACGACCGCCCAAAAAAACGCGGCCGTCATCCCGCATCAGTACGATGCCTACGTTTGCTCGAAAACCTTCATCGTCTATCCAGTCAGCCATCATTCCTCCGGCATCTCCCCGATTCTTTCACAGGTCGCTCCTAGGACCAAACCCATCTGATCAAGTGCACACGACCGTCGATCCGGGGTAGTCTCAGCGACCCATCCCTGACTGCGGTCACTTTGTGCTTGCGCACCTCTCCCGCCGCCCCGGCCTCGTCATTTTCTTGCTCGCGGTCGCGGCGACCGTCACGCTCGGCGCGGCCATTACCTTTGGCAGCGCCGGTCCCGGCGCCGAAGCGCTGTGGCCTCGCCTGCTGGATGGGTCCGACCCCTTGGCACGTGCAATCGTGCTCGACTTGCGTCTGCCGAGGGCGCTAACCGCCTTTGCGGTGGGTGGTTTACTGGCGCTCGCTGGGGTCGCCATGCAGGTACTGCTGCGCAACCCGCTGGCCGATCCCTATGTCTTGGGCGTATCCGGCGGAGCGTCGGTCGCGGCGCTCAGCGCCATGCTGGCGGGCCTGTCGGCCTTCGCCACTCAAGGGGCCGCCTTCTCCGGCGCGCTCGGTGCAACGTTATTGGTCTTCGGGCTGTCCCACGGTCCGGGCGGGTGGACCCCCACGCGACTACTGCTGACGGGGGTTGTCGTTGCGGCGGGCACGGGCGCCTTGGTGAGCCTACTCCTCGCGGCTGGCGACCCCACACTCCTGCGGGGCATGGTCTACTGGCTCATGGGGGACCTGTCCTGGGCCGGATCGCCACTGCCGCTGTGGCTTTTGCTCGCGCTGGCCGCGTCGGCGGGGATATTCGTCGCCCGTCCGCTCAATGTTCTCGCGCGGGGTGACGTACAAGCGCAATTGCTCGGCGTACCGGTCGGACCCCTACGCGTTTCTTTGTTCGTCTGTTCCAGTCTGATTACCGCAGCCACCGTCACCACAGTGGGATCGATCGGCTTTGTGGGCCTTGTCGTTCCGCATCTGGTGCGACTCGTCCTGGGGTCAGACCATCGGCGTGTGATCCCGGCGGCCGCGTTAGCGGGTGGAATATTGGTAACACTCGCCGACCTGTTGGCACGCACGGTTCTCGCGCCACGCCAACTGCCGGTCGGGGCACTGACCGCGCTCGTCGGTGTGCCCTTGTTCCTCGCGCTGCTGCGCCGCGCTCAACCCACTGCCTGACCGGACTCGGGCTCTTTGCTCCGTTCGGGGCGCGGCCGGGTGTGTAAATACTCGCGGCCGCGCTCCATCATTTGACGGAATCCCGCCGCATCGCCCGAACGAACCGTTGCCCGCAATCGCTCGACCGCGAACAGCAGCGCAGACAACGACTCCGTGCCGTAATCATTGAGTGCCTGAATCTCAAAGTACAACGCAGGGCTTTCCTCGGCCACACGACTCGCGACATCGAGTTGGGAATCGAAGGTCGTACTGGACATTCGCGCCAAACGAGGAGCCGCTTCCCCGCTCTCCGCGAGCGCGGTGAAGAATGCGATGTTGACGGCATGCGACAGCCCGAGCACGTAGGCAATCAGACGATCGTGCTCGTCAAGGCCCATGACCACGCGCTCCGCCATCGTGTGCTGAAAGAGATCCTGAGCGAGCGCCAGCGCTTCGGAGTTCCCCATATCAATGAAAATAACGTGACGACCGGACAAGAGATCGGTGTCCGGACCAAACATGGGATGAATCGAGGTGACGCGAACCCCCGCCGACACCAGCGCATCCAGCCCGGCGCGCAACGGCGTCTTAATCGACGTCAAATCGAAGACGATTCCAGAGGGCTTACGCTCAGCCAGTGCGTGTAGGGTTTCCGCCGTGATTCCGAGCGGCGTCGCCACCACAATGAGGTCGTGATCCAGCGTACTGGACTGCCAATCAGCGATATGAGGATAGCCGTCCACGGGACCTGCGGGATCGCCAACCTCGACCGCGTAACCTTGGTTCGCGAGAAAGTCGACGAACCAGTGACCCATCTTGCCTCGCCCGCCAATGACCAATGCCCGGCGACCACCACCGGCACCTTCGGTTGTCACGCGAATGTGTTCTTGGGTGGCGAGGGAAGAGCGGATGAGCAGACGGAGGATTTGCTCCGCCACGTCGGGCGATACACCGAGTTCCGTGGCGGCCTTGCGCACTCCGAGCACCACCTCGCGCTCGCGACGATAGTCTCGGGTTGGATGTCCGGTGGAACGCTTTGCACGGGCGACCTCGCGTGCGATGCGCTGGCGCTCGGCAACCAGACCAATGATGTCTCTATCCAGCTCGTTCAGGCGCTGGCGCAATTGGTCTAAGGTCAATGGATCTGTCACGGCAAACTCATTTAGGAAGAGCCCCGTTGGGGCATCAGAGGCGGATTCTGGCACGAGCCGGCCCGTGCCCGCACGTCAGCGGCATTCGCTTACTGACGCCGAAGGGCCGAGCGTTTACCATCGCCAGACTATGCCAGTACCCTATCAAACCCTTCCGGCCCCCCTACCTTTGGACCCGCTAGCCGTCGCAGCCGATTGGTTGGCAGAAGCGTGGACCCTCGCGGCACAACCCAATCCGAATGCCATGACCTTGGCAACCGTCGGCCCGGGTGGGCGACCATCGGCCCGAATTGTCTTGTGCAAAGACATAGCGATCACCGGCGGCTACGTCCGGTTCGTTAGCAACTACGCATCGCGTAAAGGGGTTGAACTGGCGCAAGAACCCAGAGCGGCCATTGTGATGCACTGGGACCATTTGCACCGTCAGGTTCGCATGGAAGGCGTCGTGGTCCGCTCGCCGGAGCAGGAGAGTGACGAATATTTCGACAGCCGCCCTTGGCAAAGCCGCGTGGGTGCTTGGGCCAGCGCCCAGAGCCAACCGGTGGATTCGCGCGAACAACTGATCGAACAGTTGCGGGCCGCCGGTCGCCGCTTCGACACCCCCCCGGTGGGGCCGGATGCGCCACGAGGAGACCGCTCCAGTCCCGACGTCACGGTGCCGCGCCCCGCCTATTGGGGTGGCTATCGATTCTGGGTGGAGGCTGTCGAACTTTGGGTGGAGGGTGAATATCGCATTCACGACCGCGCCCGTTACGAACGAACGTTGACGGCAGACGGTCAAGGCGGCTTCGTGGGATCGGCGTGGCTCGCCACGCGACTACAGCCCTGAACGCCTCAACGCCCGTCTTACTGCAAGCCCAAGGCCTCGATGTTACCGTCGCCCACCGGCGACTGGTGAAGGGCCTCGAGATCGCCGTTCGCGCCGGGGAAGTGGTCTGTTTATTAGGGCCCAACGGCGCGGGCAAGTCTCTGACATTACACACTTTAGCCGGGTTGCGGCAGGCGGCTTCCGGCACCGTTTCACTGTGCGGCCGGCCGCTCGCTGAATGGGGTCGGCGTGATCGCGCAAAGCGCCTCGGCCTACTCACCCAAGTCAGCGACGATCCGTTCCCTGGCACCGTACTTGAGGCGGTCCTCGTCGGGCGACATCCCCACGTAGACTCATGGCAATGGGAAACGGCAGCGGATGTAGAGGCTGCTCAGCGAGCTTTGGCGGATTGCGATCTGGAGGGGTTTGAGGGCCGCGCGCTCAGCACGTTATCGGGCGGTGAGCGGCGACGTGTGGCCCTCGCTGCGGTTCTCGCGCAAGACCCTGACGTGTTGCTGTTGGACGAACCCCAAAACCACTTGGATCCGCGACACCAACTCGCAGCGCTTCGGTTGTTACGGGCCCGCGCAGCGTCCGGCCGGGCCGCTATAGTCTCTCTACACGATCCCTCATTGGCCGCGCGCTTCGCTGATCGAGCGATTCTGCTGCCCGGCACCGGCGCATGGGCATTCGGCGATGTCGCCGATACGCTTACCCCCGCGACCCTCTCGGACATCTACGGCGTGCACATCGCGGAGGTGGCGGTCGCTGGGCGTCGATATTTCGTTAGCGATTGAAGCCGATCGAAGAGCGCATCGTTTCGTGCAGGCGCGTATTGGATGCCAATACCGTCGTCGTATCCAATCCCACGGAGCTCCCGTCCAGCGCCGTAAATCGACCGCCGGCCTCCTCGACAATCGTCACTAGAGCGGCGATATCGAGGATATTCACGTCGGACTCGACGACAGCGTCAATTTTCCCGGCAGCAAGCAGATGGTAGTGAAGGAAATCGCCATAACCCCGGATCCGACTCACTTGCGACACAAGCCGGCCGTAGTTCGCCCAACAGGCTGACTGCGCGAGTGTTTTGAGATTCCCGGCCGATACGGCGGCCTGCTCAAGCGTCGCCACCTCACTCACGTTGACGCGCCGCCCGTTAAGGACGGCGCCCCGACCGCGTTCCGCATAGGCCAGTTCGCCGTACAACGGCGCCGAAGAGACGCCGAGGACCAAGGCCCCGTCGCGCCACAACGCGATTTGCGTAGAAAACATCGGGTATTCGCGGACAAATGCTTTGGTGCCGTCAATGGGGTCGACTAACCAAGTCGGAGCGCCATCGCGGATTTCCTGCCCGGTCTCCTCGCCATAAAAGCCGTAGCCCGGGAAGTGCTCGGCCAGCACGGCGCGTATCGCTTGCTCGGTCCGCACATCCGCTTCAGTCACGGGCGATTTGTCCGCCTTGATCGTGACGGCCAAATTCTTTTGATAGCACTCACGAATGACGCGGGCGCCGGCTTCAGCGGCCGCCAGTGCGGCTCGGAGTTCAAGGCTAATGTCCATAAGGGGTGTTATGCGCAGGCCCGCCCTCGGTGTCAACGGCTTGACAGGGAATGTACTGGACTGCAGGATTCGGCGCGTCAGGTGACCGGATGCTGAGAGGCATTCGGTTAAACGGGAAGTCGGTGCCGTCGCGCGAGCGACCATGCCGACGCTGCCCCCGCAACGGTAACCGAGCCGTGACTCCATCCGCCGCTTCAAGCGGCAACCACTGTGGACGTGTTCCATGGGAAGGGGATGTGTGTCGGGCGCCTTTCGGCGCTCAGCTCGGAAGCCCGGAGACCGGCCTGGCGCTATTCCCGCTGCACGGAGGGTGCTGGCGCATGTGATTTGCGCACACCCCGCGCAGATCCACGCCTCTCCCACGCGCGCGGTTTACCGCCTAAATCCATGCGGGAGCGCATGGAGGGAGAGAAATCGTGTCCGTATCGTTCGTGCGCCCCGTCGTGGCGCTGTCTGCTTGTGTGTGTTCTATCTTAGGCGCGGCGACCGCGCACAGCGAAGAGTCTGTCGCTACCCGCACTTCGCAAGAGGTCGTGATCGCCGACTATGCCAAATTGGCGGAGTGGGTCCCGAGTTTAGATTACGTTGTCGTCACGGCCAGCCGAGAGCCTGAAGCGGCACACGACGTGCTCCTGCCGGTCACGGTCATCGATCGAGACGATATCGACCGCTCCTTGGATCTCGATGTCGCGCAACTCCTTGGGCAGGTTCCCGGGATCGATATCACACCGTACGGCGGCCCTGGCCAAACCGTTTCCGTGTTTATGCGGGGTACGAACTCGAATCACACGGTCTTTCTGGTCGACGGCATTCGAATCAATCCCGGCACCATCGGCGTCGCTGCGCTACAGAACATCGCTCCCGATCTGATTGATCACGTGGAGATCGTTAAGGGTCCGCGCTCGGCGATCTATGGGACCGATGCTATCGGCGGCGTCGTCAACTTTATTACCCGCGACCCCAAGAGCAACGGTGGTTCGGCCAGTATCGGTTATGGCCGTTACAACACGCGAGATGCCGCGGGAACACTAGAGATTGCGGGAGATGCCGGATCATTGTCCTTGGCCACGCGGTGGCTAGAGTCCGATGGATTTCCGGTGTTCGCGACCGACACGCAAGATCGTGGCTATCGAAATCTCTCCGAGACTTTGACGGGCCGCACCACTGTGGGCGGCGTCGACGTCGCCGCGCACGCATGGAACGCCACCGGAAACACGCAGTATTCGGATTACGGCACGCCGACAGACGAGAACTATCATGATTCTATGGGCTCGTTGGAGGCATCCGGCAAAGTGATGGCGGATTGGAATACGCTCTTGCGCATTGCTCGCATGCAGGATGATTTGCGGCAAACGGAGATTGATGCTTACGCCACGATCCCCCAACCGGACTACGAAACGACCAATCGCACCACACTGGATTGGCAGAACTCCATTTCACTCGGAACGCACGCTATCACGGCCGGCGCTCTGTGGATGAACGAAGCAACACGTGCGCTTGTCTACGGCTCTGCTTTCGACGTGTCGACTCATTCAACGACCGGCTACCTCGAAGACCGCGTCATTGACGGAGCGCATCACTACTCGGCTGCCATCGGCCATACGCGGCACAGCACGTTCGGTGATCACACAACGTACAGTGCAGAATACGGTTACGAATCGGCGCCGGGAACGATCTGGACGGCAGGCATCGGCACGGCGTTCCGCGCACCCGACAGCACGGATCGATTCGGATACGGCGGCAATCCGTCGTTGCGCCCGGAGACATCTCGCAATCTCGAGTTGGGCATGCGCCATTCCATTGGCAAGCACGAATCGGTCTCCGTCACGGTATTCGATAATCGAATCGATAACTTGATCGAATTCGTTTACACAGCGGCGGCCCCCTATGGAATCAACGACAACGTGGGCCATGCGCGTATTCGTGGCGCTGAGGCGGACTGGCAATACACCACCGACCTGTGGCGCGCGAAAGCGGGCGTCGCGCATCAAGAACCAACGGACACCGACTCGGGTACTACACTGATTCGTCGCTCACGCTGGAACGCGAACGCATCGGTTGAACGCGTCTGGGGCCAACATGAGTTCGGCCTTGACGCGCACACCTCCGGCGCTCGCCCGGATACGACGTACGATGCGAACTACAACCCCGTAGCCGTTTCTTTGGGCGGCTATACGCTCGTCTCCGCCACGTGGCGCTGGTCCATCAATCCACGACTGAGCCTGCGCGCGAAGGTGGACAATCTGTTCGATAAGCGTTACGAGTACATCAGCGGATACAACACGGCTCGTCGCGGTGTATTCGCCACGATTCGTTACGACTTTCACTGATGTACTGGACGACATGAACCATGGGTAATCGACTGAGTAAGATCTATACGCGCACGGGCGACGACGGCACCACTGGCTTAGGGGACGGCGCCCGAGTGGAGAAGGAGTCTCTGCGCGTCGAAGCCTATGGCAGTGTCGACGAGGCTAACAGTGCCGTGGGTATGGTGCTGGCGACGCCGCTTCTCCCCGAAGCGGCGCGCGCCTGCTTATTTGAAGTGCAGCACGATCTCTTTGATGTCGGCGCCGAGCTGTGTATTCCCGGGCATCGGGTGATTACTCAGTCGCACATCGACCGCTTAGAGCAAACGTTGGACGGCTTCAATGCCGAACTCCCTCGGTTGCAGGAGTTCATTCTTCCGGGTGGCGGGCCGGCCGCGTCTGCATGCCACCTTGCGAGGACCATCGTACGACGAGCTGAACGCCGGGTTTGGGCGTTGAGCCGTATCGAGGCCGTGCATGACGACGTCCCGAAGTATCTCAACCGACTGTCCGACCTATTGTTCGTGATCGCCCGTGTCCTGTGTCGTGCGGAACGAGGGAGCGAAGTCCTCTGGCGGCACGATCGAGGGCGGTAACCGGCGTCACCGCCACACGGCGTCATCCGCTGAAGGGACAGCGGCGACGAGTTTGGCGGCGACCGCTTCGCACAGAGAGCGAGGGTCATAGACCGTATCGTCGCCGAGGCGTAGGTCGGCAGCCAGCGCAGGGCGCTCGTCCACCGGCGTGATGAGGTTGTCGTCTCCGTACTCCACGCGCCAGTCGGTGACCAGACTGGCCCCGGGAGACAGGGTGACCGACCCATCAAAACGGTGAAACGCGGGAACCGGCCAGTGACGCCGGTCGAAATGCGGCCAATGGGAAACCAGCGGCCACAATCCCTGGAAGAGCGCCTTGTCGCGAAAGCGCGCGACGAAGACCGCCTGCGCGGGATTGCGCGACTCCATCCACGAGGGTTCGGGCGCGCGCGTGCGCCGAGGGCCAAAAAAGTAACCTAACAAGATGCCGCCCCGCCGGGGCGCGCGGACCACTAAACCCACCCCGTATTGGCCAGGCTCGACGGGGAGCAGGAAGAAATGACCTTCTCGCGGGGGAGAGCCCATGGTTAGGTGCGCTCCGCCGCCAGACCTAACCGCAATTGTCGCAGCCGGGTCCAGTCAAAGTAGGGGCCAGGGTCCGTTTTGCGACCCGGCGCAATGTCGCTGTGCCCCACGATCGGCGCTCCCCGGAGGCTCGAATATGCCCGTTCTAGGGCGTCAATCGCTGCGTGCAGCGCCACGTATTGGGCCGTCTCGTAGGGCCCTTCGTCGCACCCCTCCAATTCAATTCCGATCGAAAAATCATTGCACGCGAGCCGATGCGCCCAGACCGAGGCGCCCGCATGCCACGCCCGGGAATGGAACGGTACAAACTGTACGATCCGGCCATCCCGGCGGATATAGAGGTGCGCCGATACGCGCAATCCCTCAATTGACTTGAAAAATGGATGCTCCTCCGGAGGGAGGCGGTTGGTAAACAAGGCTTCGACCCAAGCCCCACCGTACTCGCCCGGCGGCAGGCTGATGCCATGAAGCACAATTAAATCGAGGGAGGCCCCCGGTGGACGTGCATCCTGGTTCGGGGAGTCAATCTGGGTAGCTCCGGCCAGAAGACCGGTGCCTAGGTCGATACTGAGGGGCGGAACGACGGTCATGGACACACTTTAATCCGGTACGGGGGCGGCGGCGAGAGTGTTCGGCCGGTACACTGTCGGGTATGCGTACGATCCGAGTCCATCACCCCGGGCCGTTGGCCATGGGCGCCCGACTGAGGCTTGACGAGCGTTCAGGCCTACACCTCACCCGCGTCTTGCGGCTGAAGTCCGGCGCACCCGTCGTTGTTTTTGATGGGGGCGGTCACGAGCATGACGGCATTTTGGATCTTGGACGGGACGGCCGCTCAGAACTCGTCATTGGGGCCGCCCGTGAGGCTCTCCCCCGCTCCCCACTGACCATCACGCTCTCTCAGGGCGTCTCTCGGGGCGAACGCATGGATTACGCCATTCAAAAAGCCACGGAATTAGGGGTGAGCCGCATCGTCCCACTGCTGTGCGAACGCAGCGTGGTGCGTTTGGACGCGGAACAATCGACGCGGAAACGCGCACACTGGGAAGGCGTCGCCATCGCCGCAGCAGAGCAGAGTGGCCGCGCGGACGTCCCTGGCATTGAGGCTGCTGGGACTCTCGAGGCGCATCTCTCGAGTGTATACGGCGTGGCGGACGGCATATTGCGGTTAGTGCTCGATCCCGTGAGCGCGACCAGTCCAAAGCAACTGCCTGAATCGCTTCAGCGAATCGAGTTGCTGATCGGCCCTGAAGGGGGACTGACCGATCGTGAACTCGATCTCGCTCGTCGCGCCGGCTATCAAAGCCTTCGGCTAGGGCCTCGTGTATTGCGTACCGAAACAGCAGCCGCTGCGGCCATCGCAGTGCTCCAAGCTTTGTACGGTGACCTGGGATGACAACAACTCGCACAGTCTGGATGTTGCCGCGCAAAGTGCTGTACGCACTGGGCGGCATTATTCTGATCGCGGCACTGGGCTTGCTCGGATGGGTGTTCTACCTCGACGGGGTCGTCCAACACGAGTTCAAAGGACGACTGTGGTCAGTGCCGGCTCGGGTTTACGCGGCGCCCACAGACCTTTATGTCGGAGCAACCGTCACAGCCGATGATCTCGATACAGAGCTGCGCCGCCTGCATTACCGCATCGGGGATCCCGGCAGTGGCCCTGGCATCTATCGCCGTAAAGGCGGTGACTTTGAGATCAATACGCGGCGCGTTCGATTCGTAGACGAAATGCGTGCACCGGTACGAATCCGGGTGCATGCCAATGCTGAGGGAATTGCGGGTATCGAGTCCGCTGATGGCACCGAATTGCCTCTTTTTAGGCTGGATCCGTTACTGATCGGCAGTGTTTTCCCCGTCCACGGTGAAGATCGGATTGTCCTTACGCCGAACGACGTCCCGGAAATGCTCGTCACGTTTCTCAAAACCATTGAGGACCGTCGCTTTGACGAGCATAACGGCGTGGATTTGCGGAGCATCCTGCGGGCCATTTGGGCGGATGTGCGCGCCGGCCATATGGTTCAAGGCGGCAGCACACTCACGCAGCAGTTGGTCAAAAACTATTTTCTCACCGACGAACGCACCTTCGGGCGCAAGCTCAAAGAAGCGGTCATGGCGATGCGCCTTGAGGCGCATTACACCAAAGAAGAAATTCTGATCGCGTATTTAAATGAGATTGACCTAGGCCAAGACGGCGAACGCGCCATCCATGGATTTGGGTTAGGTAGCGAGTACTACTTTGGCAAGCCGATCGACGAACTCGAACCGGCCGAAATGGCATTACTGGTGGGCCTAGTGAAGGGCCCTTCTTGGTATGACCCACTGAAGCATCCGGATCGTGCGCGCACGCGGCGCAATCTCGTCCTCAAAGAATTGGGAGAAGCCAAGGTACTCGACGCGGCTGCCGTCACTCGAGCACAGGCCCAACCACTCGGATTACGGCCGGCGGGTGCAGGCTATGTGCCTGCGTTCCTGGATCTCGTCCGGCGCCATCTGAAGCGCGACTATGCGGAAGCGGACCTGGCAGCGGCGGGCCTCTCTATCTATACAACGCTAGACCCTCACGCGCAGGCCGCCGCCGAGCGCGCGGTGACCAATCAACTGAAGCGCCTCGATACCATCGCGCACAATCGCTCGAAAGGTGCTCCTTTGGAAGCCGCGATGATTATCGCCGAGCCCACGAGCGGCCAAGTTCTGGCGGTCGTCGGCGGGCGCGACACCCGCTTCCTGGGATTTAATCGCGCCTTGGATGCGCGCCGCTCCATCGGTTCGCTGGTCAAACCAGCCGTTTATTTGACCGCTTTGGAGACCGGCCGCTACAACGCAGCGACAATATTGCTGGACGCGCCATTGGAATTGAAGCTGCCAGATGGCCAAGTCTGGGCACCGCAAAACTATACGCACGAAGTCTTCGGTTCCGTGCCCATGGTCCGCGCCCTTTCCGAATCCATGAATCTTGCGACCGTTCGACTGGGTCTCGAGCTTGGGCTTCCGGCCGTGGCGGATACGTTGCAAAAGCTCGGTCTCGAGCGACGCCCGGCGCTGAATCCATCGATGCTGCTCGGTACGGTGGAGATGACGCCGCTAGAGGTCATACAGGTCTACACCGCGTTGGCGAACGGCGGGTTTCAGTCGCGCCTGCGGTCGGTTCAGGCTGTGCTGGATGAAGACGGCAAGGCGCTCAAGAGCTTTAAGTTAGAGGTCACCCCGGCGGCCTCGCCGGCGGCTGTCTATGAAGTGTCTCGAATGATGACGCAGGTCACCGAGCGTGGGACGGGCCGTGCGGTCGGCGCTCGCCTGCATGTGACCATGCCCGCCAAAACCGGCACATCCTCAGATCTTCGTGACAGCTGGTTTGCGGGCTTTACCGGCTCACATGTCGCCGTTGCGTGGGTCGGTTACGATGATAATCGACCGACCGGACTCACCGGCGCCACGGGCGCGTTACCGGTTTGGTTGGATGCGATGTCAGAACTACACCTGAAGGCCTGGCAGCCGGATACCCCGACGGAAGTCGAGGATCGTTGGATTGAGTTCTCCTCTGGACTCGCCACGGAACCGCGCTGCAGCGCCGATGCGGTGTTGGTCGGTGTTCCGCGCGGCACGACACTCACCGCGCGCCAAGGATGCGGGCAACCCGCCTCCGAGTCGGTTGTTGACCGAGTAAAATCATGGTTAGAAAAAACAGTCCATTGATAAATGCCCTTCGCCGCAGCGGCGGAACCGCGCTATTGCTGATTCTCGCGGCCTGTGCAGCGCCACCGCCCTATCAAATGCCGGCGCCGAAAGCTGAGCCTGTGGTGGCAGCAGCGCCGAAGGAAGCCACCTTGCCTCCGCCACCGCCGGCACCCGCGCAACCTGTCCAGGAGGCGCCGAAGCCGGTGCAAAAGGAGGCGGCAGAGCCTCCGAGCAGGGCGTTTAAATTGGGGCCCGCCACACAAGCACTGGTGAATCAGGCCCGCGGCCAGGTGACAAAGGGGCAGTTACCGGGAGCCTCGGCGACGCTCGATCGAGCCTTGCGGATAGAGCCACAGAATCCGCTGTTGTGGATCGAAGTGGCAAGACTTCGATTGACGGAGGGTGACACGAAACAAGCTGAAAATTGTGCCCGCAGAGCCTTATTACTCGGATCGACCGATGTCTCAGTCCGTCAAACGGCGGGGCATCTGTTGGCGGACATTCTGCGCGCACTGCATCGCGACGATGACGCAAAGGACCTCGAAGACCAGCCTTGGATGAACTAATTCACGCGCTCACGCATCAATCGAAGTCTCATCGGCGATCATGCCTTCGAGGTGCTCAAGATCGGGCACGAGCGGATTCTCATTTAACATCCGCAACGCGCAAAGCACCGGACTGCGTTCCGGAAAATCGCGGGTAGGATCTGGTTTGATGACGTCGGGGTTCAAGCGAATCAATTGCGGAAACCCTTGGGTCAGTATCCCAAAGTGACCGCCAGAGAGCTGATCGCCCAAAGCGTGCAGAACGACGATTCGGGTCCTACCCGTCGGCTGGGGTAGCGGACGGCCCAGCGCCGCCTCGAAACTAATGACTGGGACCTCGCGCCCATTCCATCGAACCGTGCCCACATACCAAGGCGGTGCTCCCGGCATCGGTGTCGGAGCAGACCACGCGATCACTTCGGCTGTGCAGCTGCGCGGCAACAACAATCGCTCATCTGCCAGAGGAATGAGCAATCCATAAAACTCCTCGTCACCCGTCTCTTTCATGGCAACGTCCTGCCGCGCGTGACCAACGGTTCGATGGCATCTAACAACTGACTTTCCTGATACGGCTTTCCGAGATAGTCGTCGACACCGAGCTCAATCGCTCGCGCCCGGTGCTTTTCGCCAACGCGCGACGTGATCATGACGATGGGCACGCGTCGTAACCGTTCATCCGCACGCACGCGAGCCGCCACTTCGTAGCCATCCATGCGTGGCATTTCAATATCCAGCAGGATGATGTCCGGCACCTGATCTTGAAGTATCGCCAGGGCGTCGACGCCATCACGTGCGGTCATCACGCGCATGCCGTTACGTTCAAGCAGGCGCTGAGTCACTCGCCGCACCGTAATTGAATCATCCACAACCAGTGCGAATGTGCGCCGGTCGGATGAGTCATCGTCGGGCACGCCGTAGACACGCGAACGCCAGTCACCTCGCACCAAGGCGCCGAGATCCAATATCACGACGATTCGGCCATCGCCCAACATGGTGGCGCCTGCGATGCCGCGAATGGAGGAAATGATCGGCCCGACATTCTTGATAACGATTTCGCGACTGCCGACTAGCTCGTCCGCCACGATCGCCGTGGAGCGATCGCCAGCTCGAATTAAAATGACCGGCACGGGTACGTCTTGGGCGGGCAATTCCGATGGGCGCCCCCCAATAAATAGGCCCAGATGTTGGAAGGTATATACCTGTCCTCCATAGGTCCACGTCGGTGACTCTTCCGCCAAGTGTTGCATCACAGCCGATTTCGGCAGCCGGACAACACTCTCCACGGTGGGCAGGGGTAACGCATAGAGCTCACTGCCAGACCGAAGAATTAACGCCTGCGAAACAGCCAAGGTAAAGGGCAGCCGGATCGTGAATCGAGTCCCTTGACCTGCCGTCGAATCGATCTGCAGCGAGCCGCCGAGACGCTTGACCTCGTTTGTAACCACGTCCATGCCCACACCACGGCCGGCTGAAGGCGTGACCACGGTGGCCGTGCTGAAACCAGGCTCTAGAATCAGCTGCATGGCATCCGCGTCGGACATCGCTTGCCTCGGCTGTAGCAAGCCAAGCGCCAGCGCCTTTTCTCGTATCGCGGTCAAATCCAAGCCCGCGCCATCGTCCTGAACGACGATAACGACTTCCGACCCTTCCCGTCGCAATGACATTTCAATACGACCGGTCACCGACTTGCCGACCGCCGATCGAACATCTGGAGGCTCGATGCCATGGACCACGGCATTGCGTAGCAGATGCTCGAAGGGAGCGAGCATACGTTCCAGTACTTGTCGATCGAGCTCCCCGGTCGCACCCGTCACCGCAAGCTCGGCGGACTTGCCCATCTCAACGGCGGCTTGGCGAACGATTCGACTCAAGCGGGGAATATGCCGCTGGAACGGCACCATCCGAGTCCGCATCAAACCATTCTGTAAATCCGTCACCACCCGCGCTTGCTGCATCAGGAGATTTTGCGCATCACGAACCTGATGCTCGAGGATGCCCTGAATACTCGCGACGTCGCTCGCGGACTCAGCCAGTGCGCGCGAATATTGTTGTAGCGTGGAATACCGATCGAGTTCGAGTGGGTCGAAGTCATCTCGCCGACGCTCATCGTCATGGCGATGAAGAATCTGCGCTTCCGTCTCGATCTCAAGCTTCCGCAGTTGGTCTCGGAGTCGACTCACGACGCGCGACAGTTCGCTGAGATTCGCATCCACGCCCGTCAGTTGCTGCTCAAGCCGCGCACGCTGGATGCTGACCTCGCCGGCGCCATTTAGCAGCGTATCGAGAAGCTCAGCGTCGACGCGAGCGAGTTCTTGCCGCTCTTCGCGCGCACCGTTCGGTGCAGCAGCCACTTCAGTCTCCGTGACCGAATCGACTGGCGACTCGTCTGAATGGTCACGACCCATATCCTGCGACTTGGAGGACTCGGTGACTATCCTCTCGGTGACAGGCGGCTCAATGCGGAACTGCTGTGCGGGGGCCGGCGGAGGCAGCGCTCCCTGAACAATCTCGCTGACAATCGGTAGTGGACCGCTCGCCGGGGCATCGCCCTGCGGAACCATTTGTGGTTCTGGCTGTTCATCGGCGAGAACTCGCAGCGTCGGAGGCTCCGGTGCCGGTTTCGATAATGCGCGGATGCGCTCGACCAGTTCCGCTGCAGCATCCGCCTGCCTACCCTGCTGAACCGCCTTACGCATCTGCTCGAGGGAGTCGAGCCCAGACTCCAGAAGGGGCACTAAGCCGTCCGCACCCCACCGCTCAGATCGAGTCAGCAGAGACTCCATTTCGTGCGCGAGTTCGCCCATTGCAGCAACACCCGCCATGCGCGCTCCACCCTTCAGGGTGTGGAGATATCGCATGAGTGCGGTCATGGCGTCCGAATCTGCTGGGTGGTGTGCAAGGCGCTCTACCGTCCGCGACAGCGACTCCAGCAACTCAGCCGCTTCATCACTGAAGATGGCGGCAATCTCAGGATCAAAATCGATCGTGGAAAAGCTACCGGTGGCCGATAGGTCGACGACAGCCGTATCGGGCACTCGATCGACTTGCGGCGACGACACCTCCGGTGCGTCAAGGAGTCGGATTCGCTCTTGGAGCGCGAATACTGAGTGAGTAGCGAGAGGATTCGCGTCGGGCGCTGCCACGCGCTCGAGTCCGTCTGCGACATCCAGCATCAAAGACACTGCGGCATCAGGCAATCCAATGCCCTGCCCGTGAAAATGCCGCACCAGTTGGTCTAGAGGCTCCGCTAGCGCAATGCCATCGACCACGCCAGCCATGCGCGAAGCGCCCGCGAGCGTGTGACAGGCTCGATGCAGTGAGTCGCTGATGACGTGCGGTGGCTGACGACCTTCTCGCGATCGCGCCCAAGCACGGAGCGCGGCAACGTGATTGGCGACTTCCGAACGGTAGATCTCCGCCAAGGTTGGGTCACTGTCGACCACCACCTCTGCAGGACTGCTCAACGGCGGCGTCGGCATCGGCGCGCTTTCGCTCTCCGGGATCGCCGGATCCTGCACCCGAACAAATCGATTAGGCACTTCCAACGTATCGGCGATATTGGCCGGATTGGGCTCGCTTTCATCGCCCACCGGACTCTCAGACATCAGCACCGACGTCGAGATCATCCACGGAGATTCTGCTTCCGGCGATTCCGCTCCAACAATAGTCAGCGGTTCAGATTGAGCTTCCTCTTCCAGGAACGTGTCAACGACAGGTTCCTGGAGGTTGCCCTCGGCCGCCGAGTGCAATCGCTCAATCACGCCAGTCACATCGAATGCCGGTAGCTGGCGAGTTTCCAATTGATCGATCAGTGCGGGTACGCCCTCGACGGCTTCATGCATGAGGTGAATCAGCGCAGGCGTACGATTGCGCGTGCCGCTGATCACTCGATTGAGGAGACTCTCCACCGCCCATGAGTAGTCGCCCACTAACCGTGCGCCCACCATCCGACCGCTGCCTTTGAGCGTGTGAAACGACCGCCTCAAGCGCGCCAAGGCATCCTCATCCAGCGGGTTGCGCTCCCACGCGGCCAGATTCGCGACCACTTTCTCGAGCTCTTCGCGAGCTTCCTCAATGAAAAGCTGTATGAGATCGGGGTCCACCTCGTCTGCGATCGCCGTGCTCACCGTCGCCATCGGTGCAACGGTCGGCACCGGTTTGGGTGGCTCCACTGCACGAAAGACACCGCTTTCATCGGGCTGAACTTGAACTGGCGCCGTCTCGGTGAGCACCGGTGCAGAGGGCTCTTCCACGGGAGCGTGCGCAACATGAACGACAGGCGCCGCGGCCGGTTCGCTTGGGACGATCCGATCCGGCTGCAAAACGGCTGGAGGCTGAAGGCTGCTTTCGAGCACGCGCAAGCAGGCCTCTGCGTTATCCAACATGTACACGGGCTCGCTACGGCCGTTCTGCAATGTCTCCATGTAGTACTCAATGGAAACAATAGCGTCGGCTAGGCGATCCAATCGCTGACCTGTGCCCTCTGGACCTCCACTCACTGCCACTGTGACGTGGCGGCCGATACGCTCGACGACATCGATGGCGCGTGAACGGCCTAGCATCATCAGCCCGGCGACAATACCGCGAAGCAGGCCCGGGACCGTTTCCCGGCCGTTGGTGTCTTGACCACTCGTCGCGGCAGACACGACTTCTTTAATGTGAGCGAGATTAACGATGCATTCGCGCAGTACGGCGGACTGCACATTGCGGAAGTCGCTATCCGTTACTTCTTGAAAATCGGAACCACTATGCGGTTGGATAAGCCCGATCAACTGGGATTCGAGACTGTCTTCCACCCGTATCAACGCAGCAGCGATGTCCACCAAAGCGTCCGGCGCTGGCGCGACGCCCGCATCCACAATGGCGCCTAATTCCCGCAATTGCTGCTGAACGCTTGCACGTAAATTAGCGAGACCGAGCACGCCGAGCGTATCGCCAATCTTTCGCAACATCTCCAGCTGACTGGCCAGATCGGCGATATGGCTCCCGCCCGTTCGCACAAAAACATCGAGAGCGTCCTTAACCCGCCCGAGGTCTTCTCGAATGGCTGCGCCCACCGTTTCCATCAATTTGATCGATGGCGCTGATAAGCTTGCGCGCTGATCTTCGACATCGCTGGATACAGGCAATAGTTCCTGCAATCGAAACGATGTGCGTACAGCGGAAATACGCTGACCCTGCGCCGGCGTTCGCGCGACGAAGTAAAGGAGATTGTTGAGCAGGTCGACAGGGGGCTGATCCGCATATCGCGCCTCGCCCAACTCATGCAGACGGCGCATTTCACGATCCGCTTGACCCAGCAAACGCTTAAGCGTGGCGGCACCGTCCGATCCGCCTGCACGCAGCGCCTCAATGACGGCGCCTACGACCCACCATAATTGGAATACCGATTGACGCTGCGCGGCGCGTTCCAAGCGTTCAGCGACTTGGGCAAGAACGTCCAAATGCTGGGGCAACCGCTCGCCTCGCAAAACGCCAAGCAGAGCCAATTGAAATTTCGGCCGCAACCGGCGGGCCCACTGGGCAACCGACGTCGCGCTCTCGCCGGCCTCGGACGCCTGCGCGTCGGGTTGGCGGTCCGACGTCAAATTCAGCAGCAGCAGGGTGCCTTCAGAAAGCAACGCCTGCCCCCTTACCGCACGCAGATCATTCAACAAGGGCAGCAGCACGAGCGGCACGTCTCGCCCGCCGGCCAGCACCCGTTCGAGATAGGCGGGAAGTTGTACGAGCGCCCGCATCAACGCATCGAGGCCTTCCGGCTGATTCCGGACATCCGCCGGAGCATTCGCGAGAAAACGGGCGACGAACTCCATCTCTTCTGCCAGAAGAGCGGCGCCGGGCACTTCAATAACCCGCAACACACCGAAAACGTCATGCAGACACGTGGCCGTGGTCACTAACGGCGAAGGATCAGACATCGTCTCCGCATAATTCTCGAGCGCCCCTCGGGCATGCCCGAGGGTCACACCGATCTCAGCGGCAACCGCCTGCAATGTCTGGTCAGCTACGGCCGTCATTGATCAGCTCCGGCCCAGTAGTGTGCTGCGCGCCGCCGTGCGCGACGCCGGCGTTTCGGGGGCCGGCAATTGGAATCCAGCGACGGATTGGCGCAGTTGAGCGGAGAGATCCGCCAAACGAGCGATCGACTGCGACATCCCGCTGGTACTCTCGGACGTCTGCACGCTAATTTCTCGGAGCACTTGCATACTGCCGGAGATGCTTGCAGAGACCATCACTTGCTGCCGCGCGCTAGCAGATATGTTTTGCATCAGACTTGCGATCTGATGTGACACCTGCTCAATTTCACCCAATGCGGCGCCTGCATTCTCGGCCAGCAAGGCGCCTCCAACCACATCCGTCGTGCTGCGCTCCATCGACACGACCGCTTCGTTCGTGTCTGCTTGAATGGTTCGAACGAGCGCCTCAATCTGTTTGGTCGCATTCGCCGCCCGCTCCGCGAGCCGCTGGACCTCATCTGCGACGACTGCAAAGCCGCGACCCGCCTCTCCAGCCATCGATGCTTGAATGGAGGCATTCAGCGCAAGGATGTTCGTTTGTTCCGCGATATCGTTGATCAGCTCAACGATATTGCCAATTTCTTGTGAGCTCTCACCGAGGCGTTTAATGCGCTTGGACGTTTCCTGTATTGTTTCGCGGATCGCGTTCATTCCATCGATGGTTCTGCGAACGGCGTCGCCGCCTTTGTGCGCAACGCCAACGGCATGTCGGGCTACATCGGCGCAGCGCTCGGCATTGCCGGACACCCCTTCAATCGACGCCGCCATTTCCGCCACCGATTCGGTAGCAGATGCCACTTGTTTTGACTGACCGGCACTGGCCTTGGCGAGATGCGCGGCGGCAGCTTGCGTTGATTTCGCGGCAGCATCGAGTGATACCGCGGATGCCTGAATTGTTGCGACCAAGCCGCGCAGTGTCTCGACGGCATAATTGATCGAATCTGCGATCGCGCCCGTTATCTCCTCGGTGACACTTGCCTGTACCGTGAGATCACCATCCGCGAGGGTGGACAATTCGTCCAACAGACGGAGTATGGCTTGTTGATTCCGGTCCCCTTGCTCGGCATCTCGAAGGGAGGCAGCTTGTGCGTCGGCAATGCGTCGCTGAACGATCAGTGCGCCGACAAGGCACGCCATCAGCACCGCGACGAGGCCGATGGCCATGAGGCCGCCCCCCGGCAACACTCCGGCGTGATCAAGCCCGACCGCCGATCCCGCCAACAGCGCCAATAGGAGCGCCGCGGCTAGCAGGGTCTTCAGGCGTCCAATGCCCGCATCTTGTTCGACCGACGTTGTCATCTACGGCAAACTCCGCGAAATCTGGCTAACGCTGTTTGGCGCCTCACATCGGCCCGTGAAGCATCGCCACTCAGCACGAATCGTTGTTCCGTCCGGTCGTCATCGCATCCGATGACAACTCTTCCATCTGAAAATTCGTCCGTGCTTTCCCGTTTTAGGCCGATGCTTGCAGGAAAGACGGATGCTCTAACAAGCGCCGCAAGCTGATCACCGGCCAACTCTCGCCTCCGCGACGAAACGCTCCGGTTAAGAAACGCTCGCAACGAATCAACGTCGGCGGCGCGTTGGGTACGTGCTCGGCTTCCGCGAAACGACGGAACCCGAGCACCTCGTCCACCAATAGGCCTGCCGGTATATCCCGGTGATTCAAAACCAGCACCCGGGCGATACGCGCGGACGGGGTGACGCCGCTACCCAAAAACTGTCTCAAGTCAATCACCGGCAATAGCTGACCGCGCAAATTCGACAATCCGCGGACCCAAGGACGCGCGCCGGGCACCCTCGTCAATTGAGACGGCATGGACATCACTTCTCGCATCTCGTCGCGAGACACCAAAAAGGTCTCTGAACCGAGGCGAAAAGCAACGCCGACCCACTCACGACCATCGGCCGCACGCCGCCCACCAGCGACCGCGCGTCCACGCCGCTCAAGTTCCTGCAACAAGTCAAAGGGACGGTCGCGCAACAGTCGCAGACCCGGCAATGCGGTCACGGCATTAACCTGCGAGCGCCAGCTGAGTCTTTTGGACCAGCATTTCGGCCGTCACGGGTTTGACCAGATAGTCGATAGCTCCCTGACGCATGCCCCAAATCCGATCGGACTCTTGACCTTTACTCGTCACCATAATCACCGGGATACCGCGAGTGTCCGGGTCTCGCGCCAGGGCGCGCGTTGCCTGATAGCCATTGACCCCGGGCATCACGATATCCATGAGGATGAGGTCCGGCCGGATGGTTTTTGCCATTCGAACCCCTTCGGCGCCGTCAGTGGCGACGGCAGTTTCGTAGCCGACTTTTTCGAGCGCCCGACGAATGACGTGCACCTCGGTCGGTGAGTCATCAACGATGAGAATGAGTGGCATGCCTGGGACTCAGTGTGACGGCGCTTCGTGCGCACCGACATGCTGCTCGATGGCGCCCAGCAATTCTTCGCGCGTGAACGGCTTCGTCAAATAGTGCTCAGAACCGACGATGCGACCCCGCGCCCGGTCAAAGAGGCCATCCTTTGAAGACAACATCACAACCGGAATGGCCCGGTATGTCTTGTTGTGCTTAATAAGTGAGCACGTCTGATAGCCGTCCAGCCGAGGCATCATGATGTCGACAAAAACGATATCGGGTGGGTGATCGGCCAATTTGGCCAGGGCATCAAAACCGTCGATAGCGGTATGGACCTCGCAGCCTTCCTTAGTCAACAAGGTCTCCGCGGTACGGCGTATCGTCTTGCTGTCGTCAATGACTAGGACTTTGAGCCCCGACAGACGAGCCTTAGTGTTCAACTGCGCTACGTTGTCCATCGCTGTCCCTGACTCAACCGATCCACGGTCCCGACGGACCTTTTTGCCAATTCGGCGCAACTCTGTCGCCACCGGACGGCTTCCGATTCTTGCATATCGGTCTTTCGCTATCCACGTCCCTAGACCAGACACGGCACCGACGCCTGTCCGGTGTACCATGAACTGCCCTACCTAGGGTTGATAGATTTCACACTGAACCGCCCAAGGGCGGCATTGCTGGAGCCTGACCGATGCATCGTCCCGTCCGCCTTGGGGTCGTTATGGACCCGATTGAGTCCATCAAGCCCCAAAAAGACTCCACTCTCGCCATGTTGCAGGCCGCTCAGAGCCGCGGCTGGGAGTTGCACTACGCAGAGATGCAACATCTTCACCTCCGCGACGGGGTGCCGTTCGGGCGGTGTGCGGCGCTGACGGTGCAAAGTGATGAGAACGCTTGGTTTACCCGCGGGGAGGCGGCGGTTCGTCCGCTCGCCGACCTTGATGTGATTCTCATGCGGAAGGATCCGCCATTCGATATGGAGTACATCTATTCGACGTACATCCTTGATCGGGCGGAACTTGCGGGAACGCTCGTGGTGAACCGCCCACAAGGCCTGCGGGACATGAACGAGAAGGTGTATACCGCCTGGTTCCCCGAATGTTGCGCCCCGACGTTCATCACTCGCGACATCGGCGATATGCACGCTTTCCAACGAGAGCACGGCAAGATCGTGTGCAAACCGCTGGACGGTATGGGCGGACGGTCCGTATTTGTGGTGGAGCGCGGCGACAAAAATGCCCAAGTCATCTTCGAAACGCTGACTGATTACGGCAGGCGCTACGCGATCGTGCAGCGCTACCTGCCGGAAATCGTCACGGGCGGCGATGCCCGGGTCATTTTGGTGGACGGCGAACCGGTGCCCTACGCGCTCGCTCGAATCCCGTCTGCCAGCGACAATCGGGGGAATCTCGCTGCCGGGGCGACCGGCGTAGCACGACCGCTGACCGATCGGGACCGCTGGTTAGCCGCACAGATCGGACCGAAGTTGCGCGACCTGGGCATGCTGTTTGTCGGATTGGACGTGATTGGGGACTATGTCACCGAGATCAACGTCACCAGCCCGACCGGAATTCGGGAAATTGACAAACAATGCGGCACAAATATCGCCGAACTCCTCATGAACGCCATCGAAAAGCGGCTAAATGCGCGTAAAAATCTGAATCCGTGAAGAACCCGTTTGCCCCCATAGGACCTGACGGCCGCCCACGCCCGAAGGACCACCTCACCACGGCGTTGTGCCTGGCGATCGCCTGTCACGTCGTGATTTTGCTGGGGGTTGGTTTTCGCGGCACTCCTCGTTCAGAGGGAGATCCGACGGGCCTTGAGGTCGTTTTGGTACACGACCCCGTGGCGGATGCCCGTACCAACGCCCAGGCTGACTATTTGGCGGACGTGAACCAGCGCGGTGCCGGCACCGCCGACGACGTGCGGCGGGCCGAAACGGTGGGGGGCACGCCTGCGACCGGCGCTAACGGCACCGCTTCCGGCGGCAGCGATCATGCTGAGGGATCGGGCGAGAACGACATCCTAGCGACTCGCCAACGCGGCAATGCCACCTCGGCCACGCTCGCGATCGCGGCCGGTGAGCGAACGCCTTTGCTCGTGACACCTTCCGGGGCCGATGACACGTCGTTCGATACGGGGGATGCGCTCGCGCTACGAGGGAAGCCGCGCAATGAGCTGGTCGTCACTGCCAATACACGGGCGTCGGGCGTGGCCGTTTACCTTGACGCATGGCGCCACCGAATTGAGCGGATCGGCACCGCGAATTATCCCCTTGATATCATTCGGCGCGCCCACTTAACAGGAAGCCCTATCGTTGAGGTCCGCGTCGGTTCCGACGGGCGCCTCGTTGACGCGCGGGTCGTTCGCTCGTCAGGCCACATCGCTCTGGATCAGGCAGCGATGAATATTTTGCGGCTTGCTGCGCCCTTTGAGCCCTTCCCCTCAGAACTCGCGGCAGCACATGACAGCCTGCGGCTCAGTTACGAATGGCAATTCAGCGATGGGGAATGGCGAGATTCTACGGTCCGCATTCCCGGGAATACGCCCTAGTCACCTTGTTCAAGGGCGGTAGTCGGCCGATACTACCCGCATGACTGGTGATTACTTGACCAACCAATTTCTTGTGGCGATGCCGACGTTAGGCGACCCCAATTTTGCCCAGACAGTCACCCTAGTCTGCGAGCACAACAAAGACGGCGCTCTCGGTATCGTGATCAATCGCCCGATGGAAATGGCCATCAGCGCGGTGTTTGAGCAACTCGATCTTGCTGCGCAAGACCTACGCTTGCGAGACCAGCCCGTTCTCCGAGGAGGCCCCGTGGCTCCGGAACGCGGATTTGTTGTGCATCCGCCGGTGGGCGATCCCGGCCGTCCTTACGACGCCACACTCGCCGTTTCCCCTCATCTGCATGTAACGACGTCGCGCGATGTGCTGGCCGCCATCGCCCGCGGCGAGGGCCCCCCACACGCACTCGTAGCACTGGGCTATGCGGGGTGGGGCGCGGGTCAATTGGAGGAAGAGATTCGGTCCAATGCCTGGCTCAATGTGCCGGTGGATGACGCGATACTCTTCCACACTCCCTACAGCGATCGCTGGCGCGCCGCGGTCAAACTGCTAGGGATCGATTCCGATCGCTTGTCGCGCCAGGCAGGTCATGCCTGAGTCTAACGCCCGGACGATCGTTGCCCTCAGTTTCGACTTCGGCATGAAGCGGATTGGAATTGCCGCCGGCGATAGTTTGACCTTGGCCGCTCGACCCATCGCAACGGTCGCGGCACGTAATGGGGTGCCGGACTGGTCTATCGTCGATCGCTACGTGCGCGATTGGGACCCCGCCATTCTTATCGTGGGCGTCCCCTATAATATGGATGGGACGCCCACTGCATTGACCGACGCTGCGGGCGATTTCGCGACCGCAATCGGCGATCGGTACCACAAGCCCGTGGCTCAAGTCGATGAAAGGCTCTCGTCACGAGAGGCCGAAGACCAACTGCGGCAGCGACGAGCGAGCGGCGAACGCGGTCGTCGGGTTGCCCGCCGCGATATCGACTCGGTAGCGGCCACGGTATTGCTTGAACAATGGCTGCGCGAACGCAGACAGATGCCTAGGACCTAAATCATGCAACCCTTCAGCCAATACGATGCCTCGGGGCGTCTTCGACACCTAATCACCCTCGACGGCATGTCCGGCGATGAAATTCGAGACTTGCTCGAACGCGCGCAAACATTTTTAGCGCCGCGAGGCAGCACACCCGTGCGAAGCCACTCACTGGACGGCATCACCGTCGGCAATATTTTTAACGAACCCAGCACCCGCACTCGGTCGTCGTTTGAGCTCGCGGGTCGGCGTTTGGGCGCCGACGTCCTGAACCTAGAAATCCAGTTGTCGTCGCGTGTGAAAGGCGAAACCGTCCTTGACACGATTCACACCCTAGAATCGATGGCCGTAGACGTGTTTATCATCCGCGATGCCGAACCCGGCATCACGCAACTGGTTGCAGAGCACGTGCAGGATCACGTGAGCGTCCTGTCGGCCGGCGAAGCGCACCTGTCCCACCCCACGCAGGGGCTGCTCGATGCGCTGACGATTTTTCGCCATAAGGGCGGATTTCGCGACCTCACGATCGCCGTTGTCGGTGACGTGAAACATTCGCGAGTCGCCCGCTCGGCCTATCAAGTCTTAACGGCGCTGGGCGTGGGTGAATTGCGGATCGTCGCCCCACCGGCACTGATGCCGGCTGTGGATGAAATGCCCCAAGCTCGTCGATTTGACTCGCTCGAGGCCGGAATCGCGCATTGTGATGTGGTGATGATGCTGCGAGTCCAGAAAGAACGGATGACTCAAGCTGCAATACCGGACTCCGCCGAGTATCACGCTCGCTGGGGCCTGACACTGCCTCGGCTGGCGCTCGCTCGCCCCGATGCAATCGTCATGCATCCGGGACCGATGAACCGGGAAGTAGAGATCGCCTCGGCTGTTGCGGACGGGCCGAGAAGCGTCATTCGTGAACAAGTCACCAATGGCGTGGCGGTCCGGATGGCTGTACTGGAAACGATCATTACCAACCGCCGATTGCGCGGAGATATCGCATGAGCAGCCAACATCCCGATCATCGGGGAAGCATTCTCGTCGAAGACGCTCGGGTGGTATCGCACACCGCGTGGGACGGCGGCCAATACGTGATCGTCCTCAATGCGCCACGCATCGCAGCGCGCGCTAAAGCCGGCGCGTTCGTACACCTAACCTGTGACCCCCATCTGCCGATGCGACGCCCACTGTCGCTGCAGCGGGTCGACCCCAGCCGGGGCACGATTGAAATTCTGTATAAGGTGGTCGGCGAAGGCACCCGTAGGCTTTCGGCGGCTCGGGTTGGCGACACACTGTCCTGTATGGGCCCCATCGGCAACGGCTTCGCTGCAGATCCGACTCGTCCGCGAGCCCTCTTGATTGGCGGCGGAGTGGGTTTGCCGCCGATGGTCTTTCTCGCCGAAGCGCTCAAGGGCACCGGGGGATACCTCCCCATCGTGCTGTTGGGATCGGAAATCCCCTTTCCGTTTCATCCCATACCCTCTGCCCACACGGTGGTAGGCATGCCCGGCGGTGCGACGCATGCGCATCCGGCATTGGAGGAGCTCGGCATCAACAGTCGACTCAGCAGTGGCGCGGGCTTCGACGGGTGTTATGCGGGCTATGTCACAGACTTGGCGAGCGAATGGCTGCAGTCTCTCGGACCTAGCGATCTTGAACAGGTTGCCATCTACGCGTGCGGCCCTACTCCGATGCTCAGAGCAGTTGCCCGAGTCGCGCGCCGCTTCAACGTTCCTGCGCAAGTGTCGCTGGAAGAATTCATGGCCTGCGCGGTAGGCGGCTGCGCCGGCTGCGCCGTCCCCGTGACAACGGCCGACGGAACCTACATGAAGCGCGTCTGTGTGGATGGGCCTGTATTTAGCGCGCAGGAAGTATTCCCGGAATCCATGTGAGACGGCTTTAATGAAAATCCAACTGACCCCTCTCGAGGCACGCATCCTAGGTGCACTCATCGAAAAGGAAATCACGACACCGGATCAGTATCCGCTTTCGATCAATGCACTCGTCAACGCGTGCAATCAAAAAACGAATCGGGATCCGGTTCTCAGCTTGGATGAATCGACGGTACAGCAGGCGCTGGACGGCCTGTCTAAGCGACACCTGGTTCTAGAACGCAGCGGCTTTGGGAGTCGGGTCGTAAAGTATCGTCACCGCTTGTGCAACGGCGACCACAATCCGATTCAGATGACGCCCCAAGAAGTCGCCATCGTTACCGAACTGATGTTACGGGGACCGCAGACCCCCGGGGAACTGCGCTCCCGCGCTCAACGTTTGGCCTCGTTCACGGACTTGGGTGACGTTGAAACCACGCTGGAAATGTTGGCAACCCGGGAGGACGGTCCTTACGTGGTCCGCTTACCCAAAGCTCCGGGTTCTCGAGAGGCACGTTACTGCCAGTTGCTCACGGGCGAACCGGATCTCGAAGCGCTTGCACAGACCGCCCCTGCCACGATGACCGTGACTGGCGGACCCGTAACGAGCGACGCGTTTGCGGAACTGCTGGCGCGCATCGAGGCGCTCGAGGCTCAAGTGAGCGCGTTAAACATCCGCCTCAATTCCGCGGATGCTATGCCCCAAGCCGACGCCTAATCAGCCAACCGTAACGCCTCAGGAGAAGTTAACGCGCGCTTCCAAGTTAGCGCGCGAGTCGGCATTGCGGAGGGCTTCTTCCATGGTGACGCGGCCGCTTCGCACCAACTCAGTTAACGCGGCGTCGAAGCACTGCATTCCACGCTCACTGGAGATGGCCAGCGCCTCCTTCACGGCAACCGTGTCTCCTTTTCGAATGAGATCTTGGATATGCGGCGTATTCAGCAACACCTCGACGGCCGCATGACGCTGTTCCGCACCCCGGACCAACCGCTGAGCCAGTATCGCGCGCAGATACTGCGACAGGTCCAAATGGACCTGCGGATGCTCATCCCGAGGGAAGAAATTGACGATGCGATCGAGCGCCTCGGCCGCATTGTTGGCGTGGAGCGTTGCGATGCATAAATGGCCGGTTCCGGCGAGCGTAATGGCGGCGCGCATCGACTCTCGGTCTCGAATCTCGCCGATCAGTACCACATCGGGAGCCGCTCGCATCGCGCTGCGTAATGCACGATGCAGCGATTTTGTATCCAGCCCAACCTCACGTTGGTTGATGATCGAACGCTTGTTTGCGTGAAGAAACTCAATGGGATCTTCGATCGTCAAAATATGATCTGACACCGTTTCGTTGCGGTGATTAATCATCGCGGCAAGGGTCGTGGACTTGCCGGAGCCGGTTGCCCCCACCATCAGCACTAGGCCTCGCCGGGCTAGCGACAGGTCACGGATGACGTCCGGCAAGCCGAGGGCGTCGAGTTTCGGCATATCGGCGGTCACGTAGCGCAAAACAATAGCCGGGTAGCCGCGTTGCATAAAAACAGCAACGCGGAACCGACCGAGACCGGGCTCGGAGACTGCGAAATCAATCTCGAGTTCTTCCTCGAAGTACTGCGTCTGTTCCGGCGTCATCAAACCGTAGGCCGCGTCCCGAACCATATCCGGCGTCAAAATTTGCTTATTGACCGGATAGATTTGCCCTTCGATTTTGATCTTTACCGGAGAATACGACGTAAAGAACAGATCGGAGGCACGCTGCTCCACCATGAGCCGGAACAACGGCTTGGTATTCAAGCGTACGTTCGGGACGTCTTCCGGCGCCTTCGACTCCTGCGACGCAGAGAGTCGATCGGACGACTCACTGCTCATCGATGATTCTCAGCGAGGCAGCCTCTTCACTGCCTTGGGGATCGAAGCGCTTGCTTTCCAGCTTAATGCGTAGTCGCAACTCGTTTTTAGAGTCAGCGCTTCGTAACGCGTCTTCATACGTGATCATTTCAGATTCGTAGAGCTCGTAGAGCGATTGATCGAACGTCTTCATGCCCATGCGATCAGACCTCGACATCACCTCTTTGAGTCCGTTGATATCGCCCTTGAAGATCAGATCAGCGATCAACGGTGAGCGAAGCATGATCTCCATGGCTGCAATTCGGCCATGGCCACCTTCGCGAGGAATCAATCGCTGCGAAATCAATGCTTGGATATTCAGCGAGAGATCCATCAGCAGTTGTTCGCGTTTTTCATCGGGGAAAAAGTTGACGATGCGATCGAGGGCTTGGTTCGCCGAGTTGGCATGAAGGGTTGCCAACACGAGGTGACCGGTCTCCGCGAATTGAATGCCATACTCCATGGTTTCTCTATCGCGAATTTCGCCGATCAAAATAACGTCTGGAGCCTGACGCAGGGTATTGCGAAGCGCGGTATGCCAGGAGTCTGTGTCGACGCCCACCTCGCGCTGTGTTACGACGCAATTTTTGTGCTGATGCACATATTCAATAGGATCTTCGATCGTAACAATATGACCGCGGGTTTCAGCGTTTCGGTGATCCACCATAGCGGCCAACGTGGTTGATTTTCCGGACCCCGTGCCGCCCACCACAATAACCAGGCCACGCTTTAGCAGCGCCACATCCTTAAGGATCGGCGGCAAAGCCAATTCAGCCACTGAGGGGATTCGCGTAGCGATCGTTCGAATCACACAGCCTGGATTACCTTGCTGAACAAAAGCGCTGACGCGGAATCGCCCTATTCCCGTCGGAGCGATCGCAAACTGACATTCCTTGGTTGCGTCAAATTCTCGCAACTGGCGGTCGGTCATGATGGAGCGGGTCAATGTTGCGCTTTGCTCCGGGGACAGCGCGCGCTCTGCTTGGGGTTTCACTTCGCCGTCGATTTTGATCGCAGGCGGGAAACCGGCCGTAATGAATAGGTCAGAACCTTTGCGCTCTACCATCCTGCGCAATAAATCCAGCATCAATCGGGTTGCCTGATCTCGCTCCATATGGGGATCCAAAGCGCGAATTCGCGCCTAGATGGACTCCTTATTTTGAGCTTTCATTCGCGCTTCCTCTTTTGAGACCAATCCCTTCATGACAAGATCCTGAAGCGATTGATCCAGCGTTTGCATACCGTAGGCCTGCCCCGTCTGGATCGCGGAATACATTTGGGCAATTTTCCCCTCCCGAATCAGGTTTCTGATCGCCGGGGTGCCGATCATGATTTCCTGCGCCGCGATTCGGTCTCCACCAATTTTCTTGAGCAAAATTTGAGAGATCACGGCACGGACGCTTTCCGACAACATTGAGCGAACCATGTCTTTTTCGGTGCCAGGGAACACGTCAACGATGCGGTCGACGGTCTTTGCTGCCGATGACGTGTGCAGGGTGCCGAACACGAGGTGGCCGGTTTCAGCGGCGGTTAGTGCGAGGCGAATGGTTTCTTGATCACGCATCTCGCCTACGAGAATGATGTTCGGGTCTTCTCGCAGTGCCGAACGGAGTGCTTCGGAAAAGCCCAGCGTGTCGCGATGGACCTCGCGCTGATTGATTAGACAGCGTTTGGATTCGTGGACAGCTTCGATCGGATCTTCGATGGTAATGACGTGGGACTGACGCTCGTTGTTGCAGTGGTCAATCATGGCCGCCAGCGTGGTGGACTTGCCGGAACCCGTGGGACCGGTAATCAACACCAGCCCGCGCGGCAGCATACAGAGCTCCTTGTAGATACGCGGTGCGTAGAGCTCATCAAGGGTTTGTATCCGCGCAGGGATCAGGCGAAAGACGGCGCCGGCACCGCGGTGCTGATTGAAAGCGTTCACACGAAAGCGCGCCAAGTTCGGGATTTCGAACGAGAAATCGGTCTCGAAGAACTCCTCATAGGCCTTGCGCTGCTTGTCGTTCATAATGTCGTACACCATGCTATGTACTTCTTTATGCGACAGCGCCGGCATGTTGATTCGCTTAATGTCACCGTCAACACGGATCATCGGCGGCATTCCAGCCGAGAGATGCAGGTCAGAGGCGCGGTTCTTGACCGTGAATGCCAGCAATTGTGAGATGTCGACGGGCATTAGGAACTCCCGGAGCCCAAGCCTCCGATTCGGTATGAGCGGAGTATAGTCACGGGTAGCGTGTCTCCATATGTTAACTAATCCGCAATTTTCACCCTCTCGGCTCCTCGCAGTGCACGAACGCATCGAGGCGGCCGTCGCTGCCGCAGGCCGCCCGGCGGGCAGCGTCACGCTGATCGGCGTGACGAAGACGCAGTCGGCGGCGGTCGTGGAGGGGGCAATTCGGTCGGGCTTGCTTCAACTGGGCGAAAATTACCTCCAGGAAGCGTTGCCTAAGTTGGCGGCGCTAGAGGCCTATCGTGAGCGGGTGACGTGGCATTACATTGGCCAATTGCAGTCAAATAAGACGCGCCCGGTGGCCGAGGAATTTGATTGGGTCCATACGGTCGACCGCATCAAGGTGGCGGAGCGTCTGTCGGCACAGCGCTCGTTTCACGGCCCTCCGCTCAACGTTTGTCTGCAGATCCGGCTCGGTGACGAACCCACCAAGGGCGGTCTGCCCCCCGAACAAGCCATTGACCTCGCGCATGCCGTGTCGGCGCTGCCTCGCTTACGACTGCGAGGCTTAATGTGTATCCCGCCGGAATCCTCCAGCCACGACGAGCAGCGCCGACATTTCGCCGCAATGCGGCACTTGCTGGAAGCACTTAACGGCGCGGGTTTTGCACTGGATACGTTGTCGATGGGGATGAGCGGCGACCTCGAAGCGGCGATAATGGAAGGCGCGACACACGTACGCATCGGAACGGCGATATTTGGTGAACGGGCATGAGTATGAAGAAGCGGACTGAAACGTGGCCACGCGTGGCCGTCGTCGGTGGCGGCCAGATGGCCCGGGCGTTGGTTGGGGGATGGTTGGCGCGCGGAGCGCCGCCGGAAAATATCGCGATTGCGGATCCCGCGGAATCACAGCGCGACTGGCTTGCGCGACGTTTTCAGCGCATCGCCCTTCATACCGAGAATGCCACTGCCGCATCCCAAGCGGATGTCTGGGTGATGGCGGTCAAGCCGCAGCAGTTGTCGGACGTCGCGAGCGCTCTGGCGCCCTTGGCATCGCAACGGCGGCCGTTAGTGATTTCCATTGCCGCAGGCATCGGCGCGGCCGATCTTTCTCGATGGTTCGGCGGGAACGCCACTGTCATCCGCGCCATGCCCAACCGACCGGCGCTGATTGGTGCAGGCGTTACCGGCCTCTATGCAGGAACCGAGGTCAGCCAGAAGGATCGCGACACGGCCGAGCGCCTTCTGGAGGCGGTCGGGACGGCGGTATGGGTCGGTTCGGAAGCCGACATCGATTTGGTAACAGCCGTTTCCGGCAGTGGTCCCGCCTATTTCTTTTTGCTCATCGAACTGTTGGAGGCTGCGGCCGTTGCTCAAGGCCTTTCGCCTGACGTGGCGCGCAAACTGGCGGTCGGGACGGCTGCCGGGGCTGCTGCATTGGCGAAAGCCAGCGGCGAGGAGCCTGCTGTCTTGCGCGAGCAGGTCACCTCCAAGGGAGGCACGACGGCGGCTGCACTCGACGTTTTCCAGTCAGCCGGTCTGCAGGCCATCGTTGCTAAAGCGGTCGCGGCGGCCGCGGAGCGCTCACGGGAAATCGCTGCGGAATTCGGGTCGGCGCGGTGATGGCCTGACTATGAGGAGTTCGACATGGCGGAACTAGTGTTTCTCATCCGCACGCTGGCGGACCTCATCGTTGGTGCCTTCTTGTTGCGGTGGTTGTTTGCCATCCAACGGACCGATTTCCGCAACCCGATCGTCCAATCCTTACACCGATTGACGAACCCCATCATTCTGCCGCTGCGTCGACTCCTCCCAGCCGTCGGTCGAATGGACTCGGCCACCGTCGTCTCACTACTGCTCGTCGCCTTCATCCGGGCAGCAGCCATCGGCGCCCTCGCCGGCGCGGGTATCGGCAATCCCCTGCTCGTGTTCCTCGGCGCGCTACTGGTTTTGGTGCGAATGCTGCTGTGGATTTTCCTTGGGGCGATCTTTTTGTACGCACTGCTCAGTTGGGTTGCCGATCCCTACAATCCCTTTTCGAGGCTGCTCGCCGATATCTCAGCGCCTATTTTGAGACCCATTCGAAACAATCTTCCGCTACTCGGCGGTTTGGACCTCAGCCCACTCGTGGCGCTGTTGTTGCTGCAGCTCGCGTTGTACTCCCTGAACATGCGCTTGGCGCCGCTGTTTTTTCCTTACGATCTGTGAATTCCTGCATCCGTCGCGAGGGCGAAGACTGGATTTTGCAGGTGCGTGTGCAACCGCGCGCGAGTCGCGATGAACTGCTGGAAGACGGCGAGAGACTACGACTGCGCATTACCTCGCCTCCGGTGGATGGCGCCGCGAACGCCCACATTATTCGCTTCCTGGCGCGAGAGTTTGGTGTCGCCAAGGGCCGCGTTGAAATCGTTCGCGGCTTAGCCGGCCGCGAAAAAACGGTACGAATTTCAGCGCCAACGGCGATTCCCAACACCGTCACACGCCTATTTTCACAAGGGTAAACGCAAAAAACCGCTTAAAACCTAGTGGATTTCGCAAATTGGTATGGTATTGTCGCCACCGAACCAACGAAATGATCTTCACTTGGAGCTGATTTTCACGAGCTTTGCTCACCGGTCGGACCCACACTATCCGCCTGTACACAGCAACTGAACGGGAAAGTCAGTCGAAAAGTCCGGGATCAAGAACAGAAACCACAGGAGATTACTCACCATGGCGAAGAAGAGCGCTGCACCGACCAAGTCGGAAATTCTCGCGCAGATCGCGAAGGACACCGAACTCTCGAAGAAGCAGGTCGGAGCTGTCTTCGAGTCGCTGAACGGTATCATCAAGAAGAGCCTCCGCGGTGCGGGCAGCTTCACGATGCCGGGCTTGCTGAAGCTGAAGGTCGTCAAGAAGCCAGCTACCAAGGCTCGCGAAGGCGTGAACCCGTTCACGGGCGAGAAGATGGTGTTCAAGGCGAAGCCGGCGTCCAAGAAGGTCCGCGCGGCTGCGCTGAAGTCCCTGAAGGCGATGGTCAACTGATCTCGCCTACCCTAACGAGAGTTGGGGTAAGGTGCAAAAGAAACCGGGGCTTGCCCCGGTTTTTTTTATTCGAATTTCCTAGACGAACGCCTGTACCGCAGACTTAAGCTCATTAAGCTTGCCGTGGAAAAAGTGCTCCGCACCGTCGATGGTCGCTACATGAGGCCGGGGGTGAACGGACTGCACCCAGTCAATCACCGTGTCGTAGTCAACGAGCTCGTCCTGAGTGCCCTGAATGACCAGCCACGGTGCGGTCGGGACCCGGTAGCGGTCGAAATCAAAGCGTCGAATGGGCGGTGCGATGGTGATGAGCCGATCGATCGGCCTTTCTGTCGCGACACGGTAAGCCACAAAAGATCCAAAGGAAAAGCCCGCCATCACGAGCGGCGCCGACGGGTAACGCTCGGCCAGCCAATCCGCGGCGCACAACGCGTCATCCGTCTCGCCGAGGCCATCGTCGAAAACGCCGCTACTCTCACCGACGCCTCGAAAATTAAACCGCAGCGTCGCAATACCCCGCTCATGCAACGCTCGAGCGGTCATATGTACGACTTTATTTTGCATCGTACCGCCGTGAAGTGGGTGCGGATGACACACCACTGCCGCCCTGCCGCTGTGACCGGTCGGAACCTCGAGGAGCCCTTCCAGACTGCCAACGGGACCAGGCAGCGTCACGCGTTCAGGCGTCGGCGGACGGAAGGGCGCGCTCGTTGTCATCAATCCATCACCTGTAAACTCACGAGAGTCACTTCAAACACGAGCGTCGCATTCGCCGGCACTTTACGGCCAACGCTCCGACTGCCGTACGCAAGTTGCGGCGGAATCACTAAATGACGCCGCCCACCGCGCTGCATCCCGGTAATACCGGATTCCCATCCCGCAATGACGCTATTGCGACCTAAACGGAAGACCAACGGATCACCCCCGTGGTCGGCCGTACTATCAAACGGCTTACCGTGACCATCCGGTGCCGATGGATCGTAGAGATAGCCCGCGTATTGGACCGCAACGATGTCCCCTTTCCCCACCGCAGGGCCGTCGCCCACCACCGTGTCGAAGACTTGAAGACCCGACGGGAATCCAGTGGGTGGGCCCAGAGGGGTCGCCGACGCCGCGGTGGCCACGAGGAGCGCCGCGCTCCAAATCCGCCTCCGTATCTGCAGCATGGACACCCCTCTCGGTGGATAGATCCACGCCATTATGGCGTGGATGCCGACCCCAACAGCAGTCGATTCATGCGTCGCACGAAATCGGCCGGCTCCGCCAATTGCCCGCCCTCGGCCAACGTTGATTGGTCAGCCAGCAACAAGGCAAGGTCGCGGAATTCAGCGTCGTCCTGCGTCGCCTCGAGGCGCGCGATCAGCGGGTGTGACGGATTGATCTCGAGCGTCGGCTTCTGGGCCGGAGGCGCTTGGCCCGCCGCCTCCATAAGCCGCCGCATTTGACCGCTCAGTTCTCCCGCGGCCCTTACCAAACAGGCCGGAGATTCCGCGAGCCGTTGCGTTGCCTTGACCCCGGCCACCCGATCCGCCAACACGTCCACCAACCGATCGCAGAGCGCATCGGCGCCTTGTTGGTCGGTGGCGGGCTCCGCCGGCACCAAATCGCCCAGGTCGAGATCACCGGCGGCGACATCTTGAAACGGCTTGCCATCGAATTCGCCGAGATACCCGAGCATCCACTCATCAATACGATCGTGCATCAGGATCACTTCCACGCCGTGCTTGCGGAGGCGCTCCAAGTGCGGGCTGTGACGCGCGGCATTCCAGGTTTCAGCAGTCAGATAATAGATGTGCTTCTGACCACTCTTCATCCGGGACAAATAGTCGTCCAACGACTGGTCCTGCTTCTCGGCGTCCGTGTGCGTTGAGGCAAATCGCAGCAATTTGGCGATGCGTTCGCGATTCGCAGGATCCTCGGCAATGCCTTCTTTAAGAACCTGGCCAAACTCCTTCCAAAACGTCGCGTATTTTTCCGGCTCGTCCTTAGACAACTTGGTCAAAAGATCGAGCACACGGCGGGTGATGCCGGCTCGCATGGCCTCTATTTCAGCATCCGTCTGGAGCAATTCTCGCGAGACATTCAACGGCAGATCGCTTGAGTCCACGACGCCCTTGACGAAGCGAAGGTACAACGGGAGGAATTGCTCGGCATCGTCGAGGATGAACACCCGCTTCACATACAACTTCAGCCCGCGCGACCCGTCCCGATTCCAGAGATCAAAAGGAGCGTGGGACGGGACGTAGAGAAGGGTGGTGTATTCGCGCTTGCCCTCGACACGGTTGTGAGACCAACCGAGTGGCGGCGTGAAATCGCGCGCCACCGTTTGATAAAATTCGTTGTATTCCTCGTCCTTAATTTCATTGCGCGGGCGAGTCCAAAGCGCCTGCGCGCTGTTCACGACCTCGCGTTCGGCGGCCTCATCGTCTTGGGTGCTCGCCTTCGGCAACCGCACCGGGAAGCCGATGTGGTCGGAATAACGTTTTACCAGGCTGCGCAGCTTCCAAGCATCGGCGAACTCGTACGCATCCTCCTTGAGATGGAGGACAACTCGGGTGCCACGTGTCGGCAACTCCACGGATTCGATGGAGAACTCGCCGTTACCATCGGACTCCCAATGCACGCCGTCGGCTGGCGACGCTCCCGCTGCGCGGCTAAAGACCTCAACGCGGTCGGCCACGATGAACGCAGAATAGAAACCCACACCAAACTGGCCGATCAGTTGCGCATCCTTCTGCTGATCGCCCGACAGTTGTGACAGAAAGTCTGCCGTGCCGGATTTAGCGATAGTGCCAAGGTGGGCTATCACCTCGTCCCGAGTCATTCCGATGCCCGAATCGGTAATGCTGAGGGTGTGGCCGTCCTTATCGAAATCGATATCAATTACCAAATCGGCCGAGTCGCCCAATAGTGAACTGTCGGCCAGTGAGCGAAAGCGTAATTTATCGCACGCGTCGGACGCATTGGAGATCAACTCTCGGAGAAAAATCTCTCTGTTCGAATACAGTGAATGAATCATGAGGCGAAGCAGTTGCTTCACCTCGGTCTGAAAGCCACGGGTTTCACGCGTCTGGGTATTGGTCATCGGTCTGCCCCGGTCGTTAAATACATGCCGCCGCCGTCATTGGGCGGCAGCCGCGAGATTGGGGGCAGCCGGCGTCGGATTCAAGAGGCGATAGCGATCGCCTCGGCTTAGCGGCTCGGGTCTTCCAACGCTTCCCAACCGGACTTCATCTGGTCGGACCAGCGTTTGTAGGTGGTATACGTCGGCAAGGTACGTGTAATCGCGCCGTGGCGGACGGCCGCAGTCTTGACGGCCGTCCCGGCGAGGGCACCGACGCCTTTGCGGGCGCGGGAAACTTTTCGTGTGGTCATGGCACTCTACTTCCCAGTTGAGGCCACACGATAGGAATTGTCGGCGCAGACCGGGAGGAACTGCATCACACGCGCCCCGGAACCACGTCACGGTTTTCGACAATCTAGGGTCGAATCTCGATGGGCGTGTCCACCCGGGTCAACAGCCACACTTCCAACATATCGTCGTTGGTGAGCGCGATACAGCCATTCGTCCAATCGTTGCGCAAGTAGTATTCGGTAGAGTGCTTAGGAACGTTCGGCAGGCCGTGGATCATGATGGCCCCACCGGGCTCCCGATGACTTCGTCGCGCCCTCTCCTGATCGTCTCGGTTGGGATAGGACACGTGTATGGATAAGAAGTACTCGCTCTGGGGATTTTTAGCATCGAGCCGATACTCACCCTCCGGCGTCCGGAAGTCGCCCTCTTGCTCTTTGTGTCCTTTGGGATCCAATCCCAACCAAACGCGGAACGTCCGGAACGGCACACCGGCCCGCATCAGATACAAGCGCCGCTCGCTCTTAACGACGACGACTCGGTCGGCCATCGGCAGCGCATCGCTCACTGCTTCGGCGCGTCTCGGCAGCAGAGCTGTCGCAACAACCGACAGCCCCCCGATCAGAAGCGCACGCCTAGAATTCATCGACCGTTATATCCGCGCAAGTCCGATTGCCAGCGGCGCTCTGCGCTCGGAGAACGTATCGATGCCCGCGGCGTGCGTCGATAACGAGCGGAAAGCGCACCGCGGCGTGATTGGCCATGACACAGTCCGCGAGAACCTCGTGGTGACCTGGAAGCACCTCGACGCGTGAATAGCCGAACCGAAGAACGACGTCATCCACTTTGCGAATCACGGCCTTGATAGGCACCCCGGAAGTCACTTGGGGTGCCCCAACGATGACAGCGAGATCGTCCTTCGCCAACTCCGGACCACGGTAGGCCCGCTCCGTCTCACACCCCACCAAACACAGCATTACAGCGATACCCAATACGCGTCGAATCATGGCTTGCTTCCTTTGCCGGCTGGCGCAGCCGAATCAACGACTTGCACTTGAGGTAGGTTGACTGAGCTGCCGACCCGAACAGTCGAAAAGTCGATATCCGGATTGTATTGCCGCAACAGCCAGACCGGAATTTGCCCTTTTTGAGTCAGCGTCCACAACGTATCACCCGCTTGCATCGCATGGCGAGCGACCCCGACGAGTCGATGTGTTGCGAAGTAGTTAGCTTCAATCTTTCGATGATACTCAACCCGACGTGACTCGAATCCGGCGGCATCAACGCCGACTAACTCGACTTTGATCCGATGGCCGAGGACCATCGAGTCACTCGCCTTCAGATGATTCAAGACGCGCAATCGGTCGGCGGAGACGCCACCCCATTTTGCGAGCATGCCCAACGTCTCCGCCGCTTGGACGACTACCGTGCCTTTGCTCACAGAGTAGTCTGCCGGATCCTCGCCACCCTCTTGCCGGTCGCGTGCCCACGGCGTGCTCTCGTCGGGACCGGTCGCCCCACTCGGGGCGGCGACGGCCCGCGATGAGGCTACCGTTGACGGGGGCGTAGCGTCACGATGAGCGGATTCTGTCGTCACGCCCGTGTCTTGTAATCGCAACTTCTGCCCTTCACGCACGAGATCCGCGCGAGCGATTCCGTTGAGCGCTAGCAGAGAAGAGACAGACACACCGTTGGCATGCGCGATGCTCGACAGACTCTCCCCATGGGCCACAACGTGAACGTCGGGGTGGGTCTGCGCCGAAGTCGGCGCAGGCACTGTGGCTACCGGCGGAACTGGGGCTGGCGTGGGAACAGTGGGGGCATCGCTCGCCGCCGGCGGTGAGCCGGACGGCAGTGCCTCCGGCGGGGCCTCAGGCAATGACCCGCTGGGTGGCACGCGCAAGGTCATCCCAGGATGCACGTCGCGGCTCGAAATGTGGTTGTACTCCGCCAACTCTTTCGTACGCAAACCGTATTGCGTAGCGATTCGATCCAGCGTGTCGCTACGACCGACCGTTACGGATCGCTCTTTCCCAGCGTCTTCCCGCGCAGAGGATCCCAACTTTGCCAATAACCGACCTGCGTCAACGCCCGCCGGCACTCGTAATTCGTAGCCTCGTGGGACGGGACGCCGCCCCTCCCAGATCGGCTCCAGTAGCGACAAATTGAGCGCACGTAGCGTGTCACGGTCCGTACCTAACGTCTTTTCGAGCGCCTGGGCCGGCATGAGGGCGGGCAGTCGAACGGTACGACTATCATCGTGCGGCATTCGGTCCACGCGCCCGAAAAAACGGTCCGCATTGCGGTCGACATTCAGCGCCGCCAAAAACGAGACGTAGAAATTACGTGATGCAAAACCGAAGGTGTGCCCCTGGTAATTCCGGACAATGGTCGTAATGTCGTCCGTGCCCAATTCTTCCTTCGCGCGACGCATGCCACCGGCACCGTGGTTCCATGCGGTGAGCGCTAACGGCCACGTGCCCAGAATCGAGTAGTTAATATTGAGAAATTGCGCAGCGGCCAGTGTCGATTTGTAGGGGTCCAACCGTTCATCGACCGTGCCGTCGACGCGAAGCCACCGCTTGCCCGTACCCCGCATGAATTGCCAGAGTCCCGCCGCACCGACTTTTGAATACGCTCGCGGATTGAAAGACGATTCCACGTGCGGTAACGCCGACAATTCACCCGGAAGCCCTTCGCGCCGCAGCGTTTCTTCAACGTGTTTTTCCCACGCGCCCGAGCGCACGAGGCCTTCCCGAAATCGATCGGACTGGCCTAACTGGAAGCGCACATGGTCCGCGGCGTCGGTTAACGCCTCATTAGAAACCGTCGGCGGGAAGAGCGATAAAACTCGCCGCTCATCGTCGGAAAGCTCGTCGCGATTACCGGTTCCCAAGTGTCGCAAGATTCGTTCGTAGTGCGCCCTAACCGTATCGACGAGGTTCGACCGCTCCTTACTGGAGAGTCCAGGAGGAAAGTTCAACTCTTCGTAGATGACATCGAGGTGTCGATCGTCGTGCAGCAATCCGCCGTGCGTACTGACCTTGGAGTAAATGCGCTCCCAAAATTGCACATCCGGCTCGAGCGCCGCCGGACGGGGAAACTGGGCCGGATCGGCCACCACGGTCGCCGTCCATGCGAGCGAAAGCACCCCCACGACGCCCGTACATACTTTCAACACTCTGGCGCTCACGGCGGGGATGGTCATTCGTCCTCCAACTAAACAACCCATTATACAAGGCGCTGTTCTGCAGATGGGCCTCGACGGAGCGCTATGGGTCTAGAATAGAGGCGAACGACTCGGAGACCCGGACCATGGACACGCCGAACACCGACATCGCGCTGATTGCCCACTCGATCCAGCTGTCTTTGGCGCCCGTGTTCTTGCTCTCCGGCATCGGCGTCCTTTTGGGTGTATTGACGAATCGCCTAGCGCGCATCGTCGATCGCGCGCGGCCGCTCGAAGACCGCCTAAGCCACGTGGACGGAGCAGCCGCAGAAGCCCTGCACAGGCAACTGAGCATCTTCGCGCGACGGGCGCGCTTGATGAACGCATCCATCACGTTGGGCGTCGTGTCCGCACTACTCATCGCCACCGTTGTCGCGCTTCTCTTTTCCAGCGCCTTCATTCGTTTCAATCTGGCCGTTGCGGTCTCGGCTTTGTTTATCGCCGCGATGTTCAGCCTCGTCGTGGCGTTGGGGGCATTTTTGGCCGAAATCCGCATCGCGACCGCGACGTTGCGCATTGGCCGTGGGCCGCATTAGTACCTGGAGTGTGCGCTCGGATCTCCGCGTCGCTGAGCATCGCCGCTCTCGCTGCTGAACAAGAATCGGCCCAGACCCCGGTGAGCCGGACTATGCATCCCTACGCAGGCTGTGATAAGTCTAGCGACAGGGGGGTTCGGCACGCTGACTTGTCAGTGCGCCGCCCTTGGTTCGTCCTCTGACGCATCCAAGGAGTTAATTTTTGTGAAGTCACGCGAGACTGAGACCGTACGCCGCATCGTACTGTTGCGCCCGAATCACCGGCTTGGAAATGCGCTGCTGCTTACCCCCGCCCTGAACGAACTCGCCCGACAATACCCGGAGGCGTCCGTGGATGTCGTTACGAGCGGGCGTGCCGGGGCCGCTGTGTTCGCCGGATTGTCGAACGTCGCGGACGTACTGAGCTTTCCGAGACTGAGCTGTCGGTCCCCGCTTGCCACTCTGCAGGCGTTCTCGGACCTGCGAAGTCGCAGCTATGATCTTGCCATTGACCCGATGCCTCACTCTCGGTCCGGGCGATTTTTGTTATCCGCCGTCAATGCCCGCGAGCGCGTCGGATACGCCGACGGATGCTACATTCGCGACCGCGTACTCACGCGCTCGACGAACGTCCGGCATGCGCCGAAAAGTTACGCTGCCATTCCGGTGCATCTGCTTCGGCACACCAGCAGCACACCGGGAAATTCGACGTCGAACTCAGCCCCTGCCTGCCCACAGATCGCGTTATCCGCCGCTGAACGCCGGCACGGCGCACAGTTTCTGAATGCTCCGACCGGAGGACAGATCACATTAGCCGTCTTTGCCAATGCCACCGGCTCAAAGTGCTATTCCCCAGAGTGGTGGCGTGCCGTCATCGAGCGCATTCGCCAACCCATCCCGAATCTGAACGTCGTCGAATTTGTGCCGGATGACAACAATCCCCGGCTCGCCGGCCTCGCTCAGCCGAAATTTACACGCGATTTGCGCCTACTGGGCGGCGCGTTGGCCGCCGCCTCGTTGGTCGTATCGGCCGATTGCGGCGTCATGCATCTTGCCGATGCAGCCGACGCGTCCGTACTGGGTCTGTTTAAGACGACCGATCCGCTGGTCTACGGGCCCCGCAATGCAAGATCCACCTGGATGAGCGCTGCCGACTCGAATCCTGCGGAGGTCGCCGCCCGCGTTGAATCTTTACTGCGCGAACGGCGCATCTAGCGAGCGGCGCTCTTCGCCGATATAAAAAAAGGCCACCCGTAGGTGGCCTTTATCGACGGTCGACACAACCGCTCTCAACCGCACTTAGAGTCCCCGCAATTGAGGCAGGTCATGCAACCGTCCAGCATGATCACTGCCGGAGTGCTGCACTTGCCGCAGAGCTGGGCGCCCTCCGGGTAATGACCTTTGGACAGCGCATCCAACTGCTTGTTGCGCGACTCGAACTCTTCACGCTTCTGCGCGATCAGCTTTTTGCGATGCTCGTCCAGCTCCGGGACGGCCAACACGCCGATCGTCTGAAGATGCTTCTCAATCACGTAACCGAGTTCGGCAATGATTGATGGCATGAATTTTCCGCCCGGCTGCCAATAGCCACCGCGCGGATCAAACACCGCCTTGAGCTCTTCCACCATGAACGAGATATCGCCGCCTTTACGAAAAACGGCCGAAATGATTCGGGTCAACGCCACGATCCACTGGAAGTGATCCAAATTCTTCGAATTGATGAAAATTTCGAACGGTAAGCGGCGCTCACTGTCCGTACCCTCATTCAAAACGATGTCATTGATCGTGACATACATGGCGTGATCGGACACTGGCGTCTTGATCTTGTAGGTGGAACCGATCAAGACGTCCGGACGCTGCATGCGCTCATGCAACTGAACGACGTTACTGACCGCTTTGGCCGCCGCCAATGCCTCGACCTTCTTCTCTTCAGCCGCTTTGGCAGCCGCCACATCGGCCGGCTTTTCAACGCGATACTTCGTGATTTTCTTGTTGATCGTATGCATGTCAGAACTTCCCGTAATAACCTTCTTTGAGGGCATCGAAGAGGTTGGATGCTGTGTGCATCTCGCCGTCGTATTCGATGGTCTCGTCGCCCCGGACCGACACTTCGGAGCCATCTTCAAGCGTAAACACGTAGGTCGTGTTCTTGAGATCTTCTTCTTTGACGATCACGCCGGTGAACACCTCGGGGTTGTAACGGAACGTCGTGCAGCCCTTCAGACCGTTCTCGTAGGCATACAGGTAGATGTTCTTGAAATCATCGTACTTGATGTCCGTCGGCACATTGGCGGTCTTTGAGATGCTTGAGTCAACCCACTTTTGCGCGGCCGCCTGCACGTCAACGTGCTGCTCAGGGGTGATCGAATCAGAGGTCACAAAGTAGTCCGGAAGACTGTCCTCTGCGGTCGTCGCGCCCGGAATGGCTCGCGGGTTAATCAACGCCCGGTAGGCCAGTAACTCGAACGAGTAAACGTCGACGCGTTCTTTGGACTTCTTACCTTCGCGAATCACGTTACGGAAGTAATGATGCGCAAAGGACGGTTCGATCCCGTTCGATGCATTGTTCGCCAACGACAAAGAGATCGTGCCCGTCGGCGCAATTGAGCTGTGATGGGAGAAGCGGGCGCCGGTCGTCGCCAACTGATCGACCAAAGCCGGCGCGACAGCGGCGATGCGCTGCATGTACCGACTGTAGCGAGCGTGAAGAATGCGGCCAGGTATTTTTTGACCGATCTTCCAACCGTCTTGCGCCATTTCGGGACGCTGGCGCAGCATCTTTGCGGTCACGGTGAATTCTTCGTTCATGATCGGCGCAGGGCCTTTTTCCCGCGCCAAATCAAGCCCAGCTTCCCAGCCGGCCACCGCCATTTCTCGCGACACGGCCTCCGTGAACTGAATGGATTCTCCCGATCCATACTTCATGCCGAGCATCGTCATCGTGGAGCCTAAGCCAAGGAAGCCCATGCCATGGCGACGCTTGCGCATGATTTCGTCACGCTGCCCCGGGAGCGGCAACCCATTAATCTCCACGACGTTGTCCAGCATGCGCGTGAAAACCTTCACGACATCGCGGTATTCGTCCCAATCGAACGCAGCGTCTGCGGTGAAGGGATTACGAACGAAACGGGTCAGATTCACAGAGCCCAAAAGGCACGAGCCGTACGGCGGCAGGGGTTGCTCACCACACGGGTTGGTGGCGCGAATGTTTTCGCACCACCAGTTATTGTTCATCTCGTTGACGCGATCGATCAGGACGAAGCCAGGCTCCGCGAAATCGTACGTGGAGGCCATGATGAAATCCCAAACGCGCCGTGCCGGCAGCGTCTTGTAGACTTTGCAACACACCAACCCGTCGTCGCGGGTGACGTAGCCTTCCGAGATCGGCCATTCCCGCCACAGGAATTTCGTGGAGTCGGACAGGTCACACTCGCCCGCCGCATACTCCTTCTGACGCAACGGGAAGGCCAGACGCCAGCTATCGTTCGCCTTAACGGCTTCGATGAATTCGTCGGTGATCAGCAGCGACAAGTTGAACTGACGAAGCCGACCGTTCTCCCGCTTCGCCTTAATGAACTCCATGACATCCGGATGGCCCACGTCGAACGTTCCCATCTGCGCGCCACGGCGTCCACCGGCCGATGACACGGTGAAACACATTTTGTCGTAGATATCCATGAAGGACAGCGGGCCCGACGTGTACGCACCGGCGCCCGAGACGTAGGCCCCACGGGGCCGCAGTGTCGAAAATTCGTAGCCGATGCCACAGCCGGCCTTCAGCGTGAGCCCCGCCTCGTGGACCTTGTTCAGGATGTCGTCCATCGAATCGGAGATTGTTCCGGAGACGGTGCAATTGATCGTTGAGGTGGCCGGTTTGTGCTCCAACGCGCCCGCGTTCGAAATGATACGACCCGCCGGGATAGCGCCCTTGCGCAGCGCCCAGAGAAAACGTTCAAACCACACCGAACGTACTTCGGGTGATTCCACGTCGGCCAGCGCCACCGCCACCCGGTGATAGGTGTCGTCCATTGACTGGTCTACCGCGACGCCATCCTTTGCGGTTAAGCGGTACTTCTTGTCCCAAATATCCAACGACGCTTCCTGAAACGGAACCGCCATTTCCTTCTGTTCCATCTTGTGGGCCGTACTCATCTGATTCGGTGCTCCGTTGAGCGATATATCGTTCTTGTTAATGCCAGGCGCGACCGCGTGTCAGGGACCCCTCCGGCGACGCGCGTCGTCGCCTGCTTCATCCCCCGTCCGCAACCGCTTGGGTTTTCGTTCAACACAACATCTTGTGCTGAGGCGTCTACGTTATTTTTGCGGAGCTCGTGAGTCAAGAACAACCTTGGACTATTTGAGAGGGTGATTTAAGCATGACAAAACAATGACTTAATGTTTTTTTAGTGAGTTTGACGTCCCCCCGCGCGCGGATTTTTTTTGTCAAGTGGAAAAAAACGGGAACACTACATCTTGTGTTTTCTGGATCGGGCGGGCGGCGTATGACCTTCGGATTCCCCCAATCCGGCCGCGCCTTGAAAACAACGGGGCTCGCCCTATTTCGATTCCACCAACCCGTTCTATAGGAGGAACGAACCATGACACTCCATCGCTACGAACCTTGGTATTTGGTGAATCGGCTGCACAACGATCTGGACCGCCTGCTCTCGCCGACACCGAGCGAGGACGGCCCTCAGGGCCTCGCCAATTGGGCGCCCCACGTCGACATTCAGGAGGAAGCCAACCGTTTCGTCCTGCACGCCGACCTTCCTGGAGTTGACCCTAAAGACATCGACGTGACGCTCGAAAAGGGAGTCCTCACCCTGCGAGGGAAGCGTGCGCTGCAAACGCGTGACGAAAAAAATGGCTTCCGGCGCGTCGAACGCGTCAGCGGCGAGTTTTTCCGCAGTTTCACGCTACCGGACACGGCCGACTCGCAATCGGTGCGTGCGCGCCATGCCAACGGTGTTCTGGAAGTCACCATTCCCAAGCAAGCGCACGTCATGCCACGTCGCATCGACATAGAAGCCGCCTAAGGCGCAGCCACGGGGCGACAGCGGTCGCCCCGGAACTTTTTGCGCCTGTCGCGAGTCTTTAAGGCCGAGAGTCACCCATCCGGCGGGTGGGTGACAATGGCCACAAAACACAACGAAGGGATTTTCATGTTGACCACTCGTTCTGCGAGCCGCACCGCTGTCTGCGCCCTCGCTGTCTTGTTTACTGCCGGCCTGATCAGTGCACGTCCGGCCAGGGCGGAAGGGCATCTCCCGATGGAGGTGGCCGGCGCGGCGATGCCGTCACTCGCGCCGATCGTCAAGAAGGCCTCCCCAGCCGTCGTCAATATCTCAACGCGCGGTACCGTCGCCGAGAAGGGCGCACATAACCCGTTGTTTGATGACCCATTTTTTAAGCGGTTTTTTGATACACCGGAGATGGCGCCGCGCCAGAGGCAGTTCCAGAGCGCCGGTTCGGGCGTGGTCGTTGACGCCAAACAAGGCTTCATCATCACCAACGCGCACGTCATCGAAAACGCCAACGAGATCACCGTTACCACCCACGACGGGCACGACTACAAGGCCACGGTCGTCGGTTCTGACGTCGGCGCCGACGTTGCGTTGATCAAAGTGAAGGATGCAAAACTCGCCGAACTACCGATCGGAGATTCCAGCAAGGCCGAAGTCGGTGATTTCGTTCTTGCGATAGGTAACCCATTCGGACTACAGCACACCGTCACCTACGGCATCATTAGCGCGGTTGGGCGTTCAGGCATCAACCCCGACGGCTACGAGGACTTTATTCAGACGGACGCCTCAATTAACCCGGGCAATTCGGGGGGCGCGCTGATCAACTTGCGAGGCGAGCTCGTCGGGATCAATTCCGCCATTTTGTCGCGCTCTGGCGGAAATATCGGCATTGGCTTTGCCATTCCGTCCAACATGGTCCGATCGATCATGGACCAACTGGTCAAATACGGCGAGGTCAAACGCGGACTACTCGGCGTCAGTATTCTCACGCTGACTCCGGATCTCGCGGACAACTTAGGCGCAAAGGATCTTCAAGGCGCTCTGGTACAACAGGTCGTCGAAGGCTCGGCGGCCGAAAAGGCCGGCCTCAAAGCGGGCGACGTGATCACGGCCGTTAACAATCAAGCCATCAAGAGCGGCCCGGAACTGCGCAACCGCATCGGACTGATGCGAGTCGGCGAAGTGGTGGAACTGACGTACTACCGCGACGGCAAATCGCATCACACGAGCGCGACCGTCGCCGCGAAGGGAGCCGCACCGGGTGAAGACTCCCCGGCGGGCGACTTGCATCGCGCGTTCGAGGGCGCTGATCTGGGCGATGCGGCGAATTCGGGTGGCGTACTCGTCCGGGCCGTCGAAGCTGAGAGCCCCGCCGCGCAGGCTGGCTTACGGCCTAACGACGTCATCACCGCCGTCAATCGCCAGAAAGTGAGCGGCATGAAGGACCTGCGGGCCATCGTCAAGGGACAGCAGAGCCTTCTGCTGACGATTCGCCGCGGCGATGCGATCTTGGTCGTACCGGTTCGCTGACGTAACGCTCGCTCTGCGAGTAGGATCCCGGTCATCGACCCAGATGGCCGGGATTTTTTTATGCAGCCTCGTAAATTTCTCATCCTCGGCGGCACGGGCTTTGTGGGCTCGGCGCTGGCGCATCGACTGGTTCGCGACGGCCACACGCTGATCCTTCCCACGCGCTCGCCCAGCCGACACCCCGATTTGCAGGTCTTACCTTCGGTCCGACTCCTCGCCGCCGATATTCACCACGAACCGACGCTCCGGCAGCTGACTGCCTCGGTAGACGTGGTGGTGAACTTGGTCGGCATCTTGAATGAGCCCGGACACGACGGCGAGGGGTTCCGCCGCGCGCACACCGAACTCACCGCGAAGGTGCTCCGTGCGTGTACCGAAAGCGGCGTGACCCGACTCTTGCACATGAGTTCACTGCAAGCGTCCCCCGATGCCCCGAGCCATTACCTGCGCAGCAAAGGGTTGGCCGAGCAACTCGTTCGTAGCGAGGCCAGGATCGCGGCGACCATTTTCAGGCCATCCGTTATTTTTGGGCGGCACGATTCCCTGACGAATCGCTTCGCCCAGTTGCTTCGCTTCGTGCCAGTCCTGCCCTTGGCGCGGGCCAATGCGCTGTTTGCACCGGTCCACGTCGCAGATGTGGTTGAAGCCATGGCGCGCACACTGGACCTCCCGGCGAGTATCGGCGCAACGTACGAGCTTGGCGGACCCGAGACGGTCACGCTCGCCGATTTGGTTCGCTACGTCGCGCAAGTCACCGGTCGACGACGGTGGATTTTTGGCATCCCCGATTGGGCCGGGCGCGTTCAGGCGTGGGTGTTCGAGCGACTCCCCGGCAAGGTGTTGTCGGTCGACAATTTCAACTCGCTGGCACTGCCAAGTGTACCCACGCACAACGGTTTTGCGGCGCTCGGTCTGCAGCCGGCGTCGCTCGCTGCGGTGGTACCGGGCTATCTCCAACCCGTTAAGCGCTAACGCCCCCTCTGCGCATAGAATCTCAGCATGGAAATCTTTCTGGTGGGCGGCGCCGTCCGCGATGAACTGCTGGGTCGACCGGTCCGTGAGCACGACTGGGTCGTTACCGGCGCCACCCCGGAGGAGCTGGAGCGCCTGGGCTTTCGCCAAGTGGGTAAGGACTTCCCAGTCTTCCTCCATCCCGAGACCCACGAGGAATATGCGCTCGCCCGCACAGAGCGAAAAATCGCCCCGGGGTACCACGGCTTTGAAACGCGTTTTTCGCCGGATGTCACACTGGTTGAGGATCTCCTCCGCCGGGATCTGACCATCAATGCCATGGCTCGCGCCCCGGATGGCACGCTGATCGACCCCTACGGCGGCGCGCAGGATCTGGAGAATCGGGTTCTGCGGCACGTCTCGGAGGCTTTTGCTGAGGATCCGGTGCGCATCCTGCGGCTCGCACGGTTTGCGGCTCGCTACGCCGCGTTGGGGTTCACTGTGGCCCCGGAAACGCAGGCCCTCATGCGCCAGATGACAGCCGCCGGCGAGGTAGATGCCTTGGTGGCGGAACGGGTCTGGGCGGAAACCGCGAAGGCGCTGACCGAACCCTGCCCGACGGCGTTTTTCGCAGTACTTCGCGCATGCGGCGCACTCGCCGTCATTTTCCCAGAACTCGATCGCCTGTACGGCATCCCGCAACCGGAGCGTTGGCATCCCGAGGTGGATACCGGTCTTCATGTGGAGTTGGTGTTGCAGGCAGCGGCCCAATTGTCCACTGAGTCGCGCGTGCGTTTTGCCGCCTTAGTGCACGATCTCGGCAAAGGAACCACGCCTCGCGACGAGTGGCCCAAACACCACGGTCACGAATCTCGCGGCGTCAAACTCGTCGAGTCGCTCTGTGCGCGATTGCGCGTTCCCAATGATCACCGCGAGTTAGGCGTCATGGTCTGCCGGGAGCACGGTATCGTCCACCGAGCGATGGAACTTCGACCGGAAACCGTGCTCACACTCTTTGAACGATGCGACGCGTTTCGCCGGTCGGACCGATTTGCTGAATGCCTGATTGCCTGTACAGCGGATGCGCGCGGTCGAACGGGTCATGAATCGGCGCCTTATCCCCAAGCAACATTTTTGGCGCAGGCCTTGGAGGCCGCCCGGAGCGTTGCAGTGACCTCGGCAGAGCGCACGGGATTGGACGGGTCCGCTATCGGCAGACTGCTGGGCCAGAAACGCTTAGCGGCATTGACGGCCGTCTGCCGGACTCGCGATCACAGCTGATCGGTGAAATCCCGGATCTGAAAGCCCAGTAGGTCGCCTTCGTAATGCCGGGTCAGTGCGATGCACTTGAATCGCTCGCCCATATCGTGAGGCATTACCAGCCGTAACGCCGCGCGCGCTGCCAAGGGTTCGCGGTCCGCCGCTAAGCGGGCACGCAGCGACGCGAGGTGCCCCTCAAATCCGCAAGCGAGCAAATAGCAACCCTGCGTGGTGTAGCCGGCGACCTCCATCCCCGCGGCGAGGCCAGCCTCGGCCACCGCAGTGAAGTCGACCCAAGCGGTGATGTCTTGCAGGCCGAGATGAACGAACGGGTCTTGATGAAGGCGGTGGCGATGGAACGCGACGAGGGTCCCGTGCATGCGCTCTGCCGTGTACAGACGGGCACGCGTATCACCGTAATCGACGAATAAGGCAACGCCCCGCGACAGGCAGCGAGTCACTTCTGCCAGCCAGCTGTTGATCGTGGGACAGACCTCGGCGTGTTGACCCGGCGTCAGGTGTATGCCGCGTTGTGCCAAGAGCGACGTCAGCGCAGGCGATGCGGGGCGGGGCGATGCGCGAAAGTGTCCGCCGTCCCGTATAACGCCGAGCTCATCCACGCTTGCCTCATTCCCACACACGCGAACGACCGGCAACGCGTCGAGGACTTCATTCGCCAGCACCATGCCTTGAAACGCCTGTTCGGGCGGGCGGTCCAGCCACATCACGCGAGCGCGGATAGCGGCGGGAAGTCGGTCGAGGCGGGCTTGCTGGCGCTCGCGCAGATCGGGGCTGGTCTCGAGGATCCAATACCGATCCGGTAGGCACCCGGATTCGGCCATCGCCTGCAGTATCTCCTCCGCCAAGGCACCCGTTCCCGCGCCAATTTCAAGCACGTCGCCACCGCCCAATGCGGATAGCACGCGACTGCACTCCGCGCCGAGGCACCGTCCGAAGACCGGCGACAGTTCCGGCGCCGTCACGAAATCCCCGCCGGCACCGAGTTTATGAGCGCCGGCGGCGTAATACCCGAGACCGGGTGCATACAGCGCCAACGACATGAACTGATCAAACCCTAACCAGCCACCGGCGGTGTCGATCGCGGCGGCAATATGGGCACGCAGGCGGGCCTCGTGAGCCTGTTCGTCGTTGGACAGCGGGACAAAATCTAAAGGCAGCATGGCTCGTGCGCAGAAGTCGAGGTTGTGTATCCTCACCCGATGAGCCACGAATCGCCACTCCCTCTCGCCGGAAAGGTTGCCCTCGTCACCGGGGGCGCGCGCCGCTTGGGCGCCCAAATCGCCCGTACGCTTCACGCGGCGGGCGCGTCGATCCTGATCCACTACCATCGCTCCGGTGACGAGGCGATCGCGTTGGTGGAGGAACTCAACACGCGAAGACCCGGCTCAGCCGAGCTCGCTTGCGCGGACCTGCTGGATGTCTCGCAGTTGCCGGGGCTGGTCGACAAAACGCTCACAACGTTCGGTCAGCTCGACATTCTGATCAACAACGCGTCCAGTTTTTACCCCACGCCACTCGGCGAGATCACGCTGCAGGCATTTGACGACCTGTTCGGCACCAACGTGCGGGCGCCTTTGTTCCTGTCCCAAGCCGCCGCTCCGGCCTTGCGGCGCAGCGAAGGCCTCATCGTCAACTTAGTGGATATCCACGGCTCACGGCCGTTGAAGCGGCACCCCGTTTATTCGTCGGCGAAAGCCGCTTTGAACATGCTCACCCAGTCCCTGGCCCGGGAACTCGGACCGGAGGTCCGCGTGAATGGCGTCGCGCCGGGTCCTGTCATGTGGCCCGAGGGGCCGATGGATCCGGAGCTCCAGCATCGGATTCTGGACCGGACTGCGCTCAAGCGCATGGGGTCGGCGGTTGATATCGCCCGAGCCGTGTTGTTTTTCGCCACCAATGCGCCGTACGTGACCGGACAGATCTTAGCGGTCGACGGAGGCCGCTCGGTGGGCGGCTACTGAACGGGCGGGCGGGCGGGCGCCGGCCACGGCCACAGGCCGCAAATCATGTGCCGCTTGGTCAAAACCGGCCCAGAGCGAGGCGATGGACTCGTGGAGTACGGGATGCCGAACCTCGGGCGCAATTTCCGCCAGCGGCGCGAGCATAAAAGCGCGTTTTAAGAGATCTGGGCGGGGTAGCGTGGCGCCCGGAAAATCGCCCACGACGTCGCCGTACAAAAGCAGGTCAAGGTCCATGCGCCGAGGCGCCCATTTCGGCGCGGTGCGGCCGCGCCCGCACGCAGATTCCACCTCGTGTAAGACCGCTAAGAGCTGCTCCAGCGACAGGTCCGTTTCAAAACCCACGACCAAGTTAATGAAATCGGGTCCTTCGAATCCCACCGCTTGATTGGCATAGGCTTGGGAGACTCTGAGCCCTGGAAAATGAGCCCTTAGTGCGGTCAGCGCCGTGGTGAGGTTCTCTTCGGGCTCCACATTAGAGCCGGCTGCCACATAAACGGAGCGCATCTCTAGAGACCGAAATCGATGCGAGAGCGCTCAATCATGACGCCGACATCGCGACTACCGCGCACGGCACCGGGCTTGTTCAGCACAATTTTGACCCACGGCAAACTGAACTCTCGGAGGATCAGGCGTGCGACCTCCTCCGCCAACGTTTCAACCAGGCCGTAATGACTGGCTTCGACAAAAGCGATGACCGTCTTGGCCACCGACTTGTAGTCCAACGTGTCCGCAATATTGTCGGTCCGCGCCGCCTGCCGAATGTCGGCTGGGAATTCGAAATCAAAGCTCACGGTCTGGCGGATGGCCCGTTCCCAGTCGTAGATCCCGATCACGGTCTCAATGCGCAGATCGCGTAAGAAAATCCGGTCGTTCATCGATGCCAATCCCACTAAAGCGCCGTCGAGGGGCTGCACCCTACCAGTGTCGCTCGCGGGTTGCACGATCAGGCGCCCGGCGGGCGCAAGTCCGTGAGCGACCATCGGGCCCGCGCCATGGGCCCGCCGACCGTTCGCTCGCCCGCTGCTAATCGCGCATGCCCCGCGTAGGCGATCATGGCGGCATTGTCGGTGCAGTACAGGGGGCGGGGGTACGCCGCGCGAGCACCGTGCATCGCCGCGACGTCGCTCAATCGGGCGCGCAAGCGGACGTTCGCCCCCACACCCCCGGCCACGACAACGGTCTGTCGACCGGTGGCCTTGAGCGCACGACCCACCTTGGTCGCCAGCGTATCGACCATCGCGTCCTCGAAGCCGCGCGCTAAATCCGCTCGAGCGACGGGATCATCCCCCGCCTTTTGAAGCGCCAATAAGGCGGCGGTCTTGAGTCCGCTAAAGCTGAAGTCAAATCCCGGTCGGTCGAGCATCGGGCGAGGAAATTTGTAAATACCCGTGCGACCTTGCTCTGCGAGGCGGGCGAGTTTTGCGCCGCCGGGGTACGTCAATCCCAGCAATTTTGCTGTTTTATCAAAGGCTTCGCCCGCTGCATCGTCGAGCGATTCACCCAATATTTGGTATTGGCCGACGCCCGCCACATCCACGATCATGGTGTGCCCCCCCGATACCAGCAGTGCCAGATAGGGGAAGGCCGGCGGATCCGGCTCCAGACGTGGCGCGAGCAAGTGCCCTTCCAGATGGTGGATACCGACGGCCGGCAGACCCCATGCCGCGGCCACGCTCACCCCCACCAGCGCACCGACCAAGAGCGCCCCGATAAGACCAGGCCCCGCGGTGTACGCAACACCGTGCAAGTCTTTCGGGCTGGAACCGGCTTCCTGCAGGACGGCCCGCACCATGGGGAGCAGCCGCCGCACGTGGTCGCGCGAGGCCAGTTCCGGCACAACGCCTCCCCAGACCTCGTGTAGATCCGTTTGGGTATAAACCCGATGCGCCATCAGCCCTTTGGCGCCGTCGTAGACGGCCACAGCCGTCTCGTCGCAGGACGATTCTATGGCTAAGACGCGCAGGGGACCCCTCGTCAAAGGGCCTGGATCAGTTGGGTTTTGATTTTCTAGCACAACCTACGTAGACTAACCGGCTCTGCGCCCGACTGGTAGTCGGGACACACACTCGATTAAAGGTCGATCTCAATGCCGAGCGTACGTATCCGCGAGAACGAATACTTCGATGCCGCCCTGCGCCGCTTCAAGCGCGCCTGCGAAAAGGCAGGCGTCCTCACGGAGCTTCGCCGCCGCGAATTCTACGAAAAGCCCACGCAGGAGCGTAAGCGCAAGAAGGCGGCTGCGGTAAAGCGCCACCTGAAGCGCGTGTCCCGCGAAGGCATGCGCGCGCCCCGTTGAGGGCACTCCGATGACGCTGCGCGAACGCATCACCGAAGACATGAAGACGGCGATGCGCTCCGGCGACAAAGATCGCCTGGGGCTCATCCGTATGCTTCAGGCTGCGATCAAACAGCGCGAAGTCGACGAGCGGATTACGCTTGACGATGCGCAGACGCTGTCCGTCATCGAAAAGATGGTGAAACAGCGTCGTGAGTCGGTGACTCAGTTTGAGGCGGGTGGTCGTGCCGACCTCGCCGCGAAGGAGAACGCCGAAATCGGCGTTCTTGCCACATACCTCCCCACTCAGCTGGACACGGCCGAAATCGATGCGTTGGTGCAAGCCGCCATCGCGGAATCCGGTGCCGCGTCCGTGAAAGACATGGGGAAGGTCATGGCGATTGTGAAGGGCAAGGCCGCGGGTCGTGCCGACATGGGCGCCGTTGGCGCGCGCGTCAAGGCACTGCTCGGCGGCTGACGCGCCTAGCCAGGGACCGCCATGTCAGGCCGGATCCCCAAGTCCTTCATTGATGAGCTTATTGCCCGCACCGATATCGTTGAGGTGATCGGGAGTCGCGTGCCGTTGAAGAAAGCGGGACGCGAATGGAAGGCCTGCTGCCCCTTCCACGGCGAGAAAACACCCTCGTTCACTGTCTCGCAACAGAAACAGTTCTATCACTGTTTTGGTTGCGGCTTGCACGGCACCGCGCTGACTTTCCTGATGGAACATGACCACCTTCCCTTTCCGGAGGCGGTCGAAGATCTCGCCGGTCGATTGGGCCTCGAAGTGCCGCGGGAAGGCGGCAGCACAGAAGGCCCAGAACGCCATTTGGACGATCTCTACGCCCTTATGGCCTCGGCCGATCAGCATTTCCGCGATGCCCTGCGAGATTCGGACCGGGCAAAAGACTATTTGAAGATGCGCGGCTTGGTCGGTGAAACCGCGGCTCGTTATCACCTCGGCTATGCGCCGGCGGGATGGGAGGCCATTCTTAAGAAGTTTGGCTCCACGGACGCCGGCAAGCAGGCGCTACTGACGACCGGGCTGGTGATTGAGCGCAACGCCGATGCGCAGCGTAATCAGGGACCGGGTTATTACGATCGATTTCGCGACCGCATCATGTTCCCCATACGAGACGCCCGCGGCCGTGTCGTCGGCTTCGGCGGTCGGGTTTTGGATCAAGGCGAGCCCAAATACTTAAATTCTCCCGAGACACCGCTGTTCCATAAGGGTCGTGAACTCTATGGGCTGTACGAGGCGCGTCAGGAACTTCGGCAGATTGATCGATTGTTGGTCGTGGAAGGGTATATGGACGTGGTGCGCCTCGCGCAGGCCGGCATCCACTACGCCGTCGCGACACTCGGGACGGCCACGACCCCAGAGCATTTGAACCGCCTCTTTCGCGTGACGGGAGACGTCGTCTTCGCTTTTGACGGCGACCGTGCGGGACGCCAAGCCGCGTGGCGCGCGCTCGAGACCTGCCTGCCTTTCGCCAAGGACGGCAAGCGCATTCAATTCCTATTTTTGCCGGACGGTCACGATCCAGACTCACTGGTCGCCAGCGAAGGACGCGAGGCGTTTGAGGCCCGGGTCGCCTCCGCGACGCCGCTCTCCGAGTACTTAGTACAGCATCTCATGGTCGACATTGACCTGAGCAGTGTGGACGGACGTGCGCGCCTCGCGGAGATCGGCCGACCTTTGCTGCAGAAGGTGCCTGACGGCGTCTATCGGGAGCTGTTGATCGACCGCCTGGCGCGTGAGGTTCGAATGAGTGGACCTCGTCTGGCCAACTTGTTGGGCCTTGGCGGCGGCCCGGCAACACCCGTCATTGATATGACGCGCCGACCGCGACCGATTACCGGACGCGGTTCGTTGCTGAGTCAGGCGCTGGCTTACGTGCTGCAGTACCCGTCTGCCGCAGCGGCGGTGAAGGACCCCGAGTCATTGCGCTTAGGTGGAGAGCGCGGTCTTGAGGTTCTTGCCGAAATCATCGAGATGCTGCACGAGTCACCGAAACTCTCGACGGCGCAATTGGTCGAACGGTGGCGGGATCGGCCCGAACACGGGCGCCTAACCGCTCTGGCCTCCCAGGTGCTGCCCGATCTGCCCAGCGAAGCCGCGCAGCGCGAATTTATCTCGGCGGTGGAGCGACTGGCACGCGAAGCAGGGCCAGAGCGTCGCGTCGATGAATTGATTCAGAAGGCATCGGATAGCGGTCTTTCTGACGATGAAAAACAGGAACTTAGAGAATTACAGGCGCGCATGCGCCCGGCGGCGAAGCCGCCACGGTGATCGACGTGCCGACGGACGGCATGATTCTTGACAAGCCCCTGATTGCGCTCGAAAACCTTGGGAAATGAGCGCGTCCGGTGTAAACTAACAGGCTATTTGTCTGCATCCCCTAGGGGTCATCCCTTGAGCGAAAAGAAATCTGCGGCGCCACTTTCGAGCGTCCCCGACGAGCGTCAATCCCAGCTCAAGCTACTCATCGCGAAAGGCAAAGAGCAGGGCTTCCTGACCTACGGTGAAGTCAACGATCACCTGCCGAGCGAGATCGTCGATCCTGAACAGATCGAAGATATCGTAAACATGATCAACGACATGGGTATTCCGGTGTACGAAAAGGCACCGGACGCCGAGTCATTGATTTTGGCAGACGGTCCTGTTGCGACGGATGACGAAGCCGTTGAAGAAGCGGCAGCCGCACTGGCGACCGTTGATGCGGAATTTGGTCGCACCACGGACCCCGTGCGCATGTACATGCGCGAAATGGGTACCGTGGAGTTGCTCACTCGCGAGGGCGAGATTCGCATCGCCAAGCGCATTGAGGAAGGTCTCGACGCCGTTCGGTCAGCGCTGGCCAACTTCCCGTCAACGTATGACCACATTCTGGGCGCTTATGAACCGGTGAAGGGCGGTCAGGGCCGATTGGCCGACATCATCGTCGGCTTCGTTGACCCCAATGCACCGGATGAAATTGCGCAGCCGCAGAATCCGAAACTCCTCGCCGCCGACAAAGCGGAATCCGAGGATGAGGATGAAGAGGGTGAGGACGAGGAAGGGTTGGAGAGCGGTCCGGATCCGGAAGAGGCCGCGCGCCGCTTTTTGGCGATCCAGAAGCTCCACGTGCAGATTACCAAGGCTTTGGACGGCACGACGCCCAAGGATCCGAAGGTCGTTAAGTTGCGCAAGAAGCTGCAGGAACAGTTCATGGAACTGAAACTGTCGCCGAAGATGTTCGAAGCGCTCATCGACAATCTGCGCAATCAAGTCGCGACCATTCGCGGGCTTGAGAAAGAAATCATGACCGTCTGCATCAAGCAGGCCGGTATGCCGCGTAAGGACTTCATCGCGGTCTTCCCAAAGAATGAGACCAATCCGGACTGGATCGACAAGCAGGTTAAGCTGAAGCGCAAGCATTCAGCCGCCCTGGCGCGACTCAAGCCCGAAGTCGTCGCGCGGCAGCAATCGATTCTCGACCTTGAGAAGACGCTCCATCTGAAGATTCACGAGATCAAAGAGATCAATCGTGAAGTCGCTGTCGGCGAAGCTCAGGCCCGTCGCGCGAAGAAGGAAATGGTCGAGGCCAACTTACGCCTCGTGATTTCGATCGCAAAGAAATACACAAACCGTGGTTTGCAGTTCTTGGATCTGATTCAGGAAGGCAATATCGGTTTGATGAAGGCCGTCGACAAGTTTGAATATCGCCGCGGCTACAAATTCTCGACATACGCCACGTGGTGGATTCGACAGGCCATCACGCGATCAATTGCTGACCAAGCTCGGACCATTCGCATCCCGGTTCATATGATCGAGACGATCAACAAGCTGAACCGGATCTCCCGGCAGATGCTGCAGGAAATGGGACGCGAACCGACGCCGGATGAGTTGGCTGTGCGCATGGAAATGCCGGAAGACAAGGTGCGCAAAGTTCTCAAAATCGCCAAGGAGCCCATCTCGATGGAGACGCCCATTGGTGACGACGAGGATTCGCATCTCGGCGACTTCATCGAAGATTCGTCCGTGCAATCACCGTTAGAGTCGGCGACGATGGAGAGCCTGCGAGAAACAACGCACGCGGTTCTGGCGCAGCTGACGCCGCGGGAAGCCAAAGTGCTCCGTATGCGTTTTGGCATCGACCTGAATACCGACCACACCTTGGAAGAGGTGGGTAAGCAGTTTGATGTGACGCGTGAGCGTATTCGGCAGATCGAAGCGAAGGCGCTGCGCAAGCTGCGTCACCCAAGCCGCTCGGAACAGCTGCGAAGCTTCTTGATGGAGGAGTAATCCTCCGTCAGGAGGCGGCCCAGAGGCGCAGCGCCGCGTACACCGCGGCGCCTGCCGCCATCGAACCGAGCATGCCTCGAGTGCGCCAAGCCATTGCAATGGCCACGACCGCAGCGGCCACTCGGGGATTCCAGACGGTAAAACCCGCCACAGACGGGTCCACGAAGAGTGTCGGCGCAATGATGGCGGCGAGTGCCGCCGCCGGCGCATGGCGTAGAGCGCCCTCCACGGCGGGTGGCAACGACAGTTTTGCGCCAAATAAGAGGAAACTGGAGCGGGCCAGTACCCCTGTAAGGCCGATACCCACCGTAGCAAGCCAAAATGAGCCGGATGCCATCACGTTGCTTCCCGATGGGTGGAGTCTTGATCGGCCCAAACCGCAGTCACGATACCCGCGACAATCGCCACGAGCACACCAACGCGGTACGGAAGGCCCCGGAGCGTCAGACTGACGCCGGCGGCAACGATGGCGCCTATAAGGGACGGCCTACGCGCCAACATCGGCACTAACAGTGCGAGCAGCGCGAGCGTACCGGCGAAATCCAAGCCCCACCGGGCCGGTATCACCGCAGCAGCGAAGATGCCGACCGTACACGCCACGTGCCAGGTAAGCCCGACCGCGACGGACAACCCGAAGTAATAATTTGCCCGGTATGGCGCTGCAAAGAGTGACGGTCCTTGGCGAAGGAATAGAACGAACCCAATGTCGGAGACGAGATAGCTCGCAGCGACGCGTGGCAGTAGCGGTAACGACCGCAGATGCGGCGTGAGCCCGGCGCTGTAAATAATAAAGCGTAGGTTGACCATCAGCGCCGACACAATTGGCAATGCGATGGGGGCACTCGACACGAGAAAAGGCAGAGCAGCCAATTGGGCCGCGCCTGCATACCCGATGAGCCCTAAGCCGACCGCTTCCCGCGTCGAGAGCCCGCTCGTTGCCATGGCGACGCCTGTCACCAATGCCCAGGCGATCATCCCCGGGGCTAGGGGCAGGAAATCCCGAACACCCGCCCATGCCGCCGATCGAGGCGTTGAAAGTTCGCCGGGAGTCACTCAGCCGCTGGCGCGGGCACGTCCCGCGTCCACCCAAAGGTATCGGGACTCCGCCGCTCTTGAATCGCCAGTAATGACTCTCTCAATTCCCGCGCCACCACGTCCACATTCTGCGGCATGAATTCACGGCCGTCTGAATCACCGAGAACGGCGATGGGAGCGACGATCGCTGCGGTACCGCAGGCAAATACTTCGCTGCACTCTCCATTCTGTATCTGCGCCAACAAATCATCGATCGGCATCGGTCGCTCGACGACCGTTTTACCCATTGCGCGTGCCAGCGTAATCAGCGAATCGCGCGTAATGCCTGGCAGGATTGCGCCATCCAGCTCGGGCGTATGCAACTCTCCGTTAACGACCGCAAAGACATTCATCCCCGACAACTCTTGAATGTATCGATGCTCCGCGCCATCCAACCACATCGCGATGGTGTAGCCGCGGGACAGCGACTGGTTGGATGCCCGTAACGATGCCGCGTAATTTGCCGACGCTTTTGCGACACCCACACCACCTACAGCGGCTCGCACATCGCGACGCTCGATCGCTACGCGCATGGGTCCGCTGGCATAAGCTTCGACAGGATTCGCGATCACCATAAATCGGAAGGTGTTCGAATTGCGGAGTAGATAGCCAGGCTCAGTGCCGAACAGAAACGGACGCAAATACAACGAGCGGCCGCCGCCGGTAGGGACGAAGTCAGCCATCGCTCCCGCTACCGCGTTGACGCCTTCTAAGAACAGATCTTCCGGTACGACCGGCATCGCCAGTCGCTGCGCGGACCACGCCAATCGTCGGCAATTGTCTAGGGGCCGGAAGAGATTCGGCAATGCCGCACCCGCGCGATAGGCCTTCATCCCTTCAAAGACAAATTCACCGTAGTGCAGCGCGCGCGCACCCGGGGCGATTTCAATCGGGCCGTACGGCAACAACTCGCCACGACCCCACTGTCCGTCGGCGTAGTCGACCGAATACATCACGGGCGCCAGCACAAGGCCAAATCCGAGTTTCTCCGGTAGAGAGAAATTGGCGAGTGCCGAGGCCACGTCGGGTGAAGTCGTATAACTCGTCATGAAGTTCGCCTCAAAGAGTAAGTAACTGCTCATCGAACCGATTGCCTGTAACGGTCGAAGCTGACTGTCTCAACACGATGCCGCCCGGCTTAACCACGGGTTCCGCCACATACAGATTAGCCACTCAAGCCATACACCAGAATGACAATAATGCCGACGGGACACAGGTAGCGCAGAGCAAAGACCAACAGCTTGCGCTGCAGGACAGAAAAGCCGAAGTACTCTGACTCGGGCACCTTCCCGCTCAACCGCCACCCTAAAAACAGGCTGACCAATAGCGTCGACAAGGGCATCAATAGATTGGAACTGACAAAGTCCACCAGTCCGAAAAAATTCATACCCGCGAATCGTGGCACCGCCGATAGCGGCCGCCAATCAGCAGCAGAGCCGAACGATAACACCGACCCCTGCCCCAGCAGCCAGCAGCTGCCGCACGCGACACCCACCGCGGTGGCCCGCCGCCAATGAAAACGCTCCATGAGCCAAGACACCCAAGGCTCCATGAGCGCCATTGTCGGCGTGAACGCCGCGAGCACGAGCAGGGTGAAGAACAGCGCTCCGATCACTCGCCCACCCGGCATTTCAGCAAAGGCGACCGGCAGCACCTGGAAGACCAACTCAGGTCCTCCAGCAGGGTCAAGTCCGTAGTGAAACACGAGAGGAAAGATGACAATCGTCGCGAGCGCCGACACGATAAGTATCGAGACAATAACCGCGAGCACGGTTCTGCCGAGTCGCTCTCTCGCTGGCATATAGCCGCCGTAGACCATCATGACGCCGACACAGATGCCGAGCGCATAGAAGGCCTGACCTGCTGCATCCAGCAGTACGTGAGGAGTCAGCCGGCTCATGTCCGGGGAAAATGCGAAGGCGAGGCCCTTGGCCACGTCGCCGTGCGTCAGAGAATACGCCGCAAGAACCACGAGGATGGTCAGTAAGGCGGGAGCGCGTACCCGATTGGCAAATTCGACCCCGCGGTTGACGCCACGCGCTGATACCCAGGCGACGAGCCCGAAGAACGCCAATTGCCAGAGCGATGCCCCGCGAGAATTACCGGTAATCGCGTGAAATCGAACGGCCGCCTCGACGGCGCCGCCCTTCGCATACTGTCCGGTGAGAAAGAGCCACGCGTAGGCGAGAACCCAACCGGCGATCATCGTGTAGTAGGAGGTCACCAAAAAACCAGCAATTGGCCCGGTCCAACCGACCACATTCCAAGCCCTGGAGAAGCCAAATCGGCTAGCGAGCGTACCGGCAGCGGTCTGGGGGCTCGTGCGCGCCCAACGACCAATCACCGCTTCAGCCACCAACATGGGCGCGCCGAATACCAGACAGGCGATGACGAAAACGACGATGAATGCGAATCCGCCACCCGCACCGGCAAGGTATGGAAACCGCCAGATGCTGCCGAGACCGACGGCCGCGCCGACGGCACCGAGCAGAAATCCGAGATTTGTCGACCAGCGTGGTGTGCTCATAGTCTCGCAATCGACAATCCGGAAGCCCGTCAGCCGCGGATAAATCTGACGCGCTGCGTCAGCGCAGGGTTTATGTTTCGAACGGCGCAAGCGCGTGGGCCGGCGCGAGCCGGCCCACGAAAGAGCCCCTAGGGAAGAATAGCGATGACTCGCGCGGGGAAGCCGGTGCCACCGTCGGGCTTTGGCCAACTCACGAACACGAGTGCTCCCGCCTCCGGCACCTTATCCAGGTCCGCCAACATTTCGATTTGGTAGTGGTTAAGACCTAGGATGTAACTCTCCAATGAGTAGTCATCCTTATCGGTCTGATAACCGGGATCCGTATCGGTGGTCTCGTGACCGGATGCCGTGATTTTCCGGTCTTCATAGAGCAATTTCAGAACGTCTTTGCTCCAACCAGGGTAATGCGCGTGGCCCTGCGCATCACGATTCTGCATTGCCGCATCGTCAGGCCACCGCTTGGACCAATCCGTGCGCATGGCGACGAAGGCGTTTTTCGGGATGCGCCCGTGCTTTTTCTCCCACGCCTTGACGTCATCCAATGTCAGCGTGTAATCCGGATTCGCCGCAACCTTTGTGTGCACGTCCAAGACGACCAACGGCATCAACATTTCCGTGATAGGTACTTGGTCCACGGTACGCAGACCATCATGAAAATGCGCGGGCGGGTCGATATGGGTGCCCCACTGGCCCACGTGAGTAAACTGTTGAACCTTGAAGCCATCTTTTGGAATGGTATACATCACATTGACGGTCTCTTCACCGAACCCTTTCCAATGCGGCGTTGATGGACCGAATGTGTGCGTGAGATCCACGAAGGTCTTGGACGATAACGTGGCATAGGCTGCCGCAAGATCCGACTGTTTCGCTGGCTCTGCCACCGACATCGCGGTACCGGCAAGAGTCGTGATCAGGCCGATCGCAACATGTCTGAAGATGGTCACGTGTTCTATCTCCTGAATGGTGGGCTCTGTCTCGAGGGCCGGCCTCCCGAGGGGGCCGGCGCCACGGTTACTGATCTCAGAACTTATAGTGAACGTTAATCTTTACCCAACGCGGCATTCCCGGATAGCGCTGCGCAAGTCCGTTGATGCCCGTGTTGTCAAAGCCCATCGCGGCGTAATGCTTGTCAGCGACGTTCTCCACAGAAATACCGGTCTCAAAGTGCGTATTCGCCGGCATATACGTCAGGCGAATATTGGCGACGCCATAAGCGGATTGCTCGACCGACGGGGTATCGGAAAGGTTAAACCAGAAGCGCGACAGGTAATTGCCGTCCACCTGCATGGCGAGATGTCCGGTGCCCACCGGGAGCGTGTAACGGACCAGCGCATTGCCCGACAACTTCGGAGCATTGCCTGGCACGTAATCGCCGTAGACCAGGCCGCCCGTGGACGTGCAGCAGCGCCCCGCCACGTTGGTGACTAATGCGTCAACGTAAGAGACGCCGAGACCCATGCGCCAATAGTCATCAGGTGCCCATTGCAGATCAACTTCGCCACCCTTGTGTTTGGCGTTTGCATTAACGATCAATTGCTCAAGGCCGACCGTATAGATCAGCGCTTGGTAATCCTTGTAGTCGTAGTAGTACACCGCGCCGTTCAGGCGAACCGTGTGCTGTAGGAACTCGGTCTTGAAACCCAGTTCATACGAGGTCAAGACTTCCGGCCGAAACGACAGCGTCGAGATATCGTTGATGGTTCCAGGGAATAGCGGGGCGGTGAACCCACCGCCTTTCACGCCACGGTTGTAGCTCACGTACATCAGCGCATCCGGCGCGAGATGGAAATCCAGCTGCGCTTTTCCGCTCCAGAGATTATCCGAACGGCTGTCGAAGTAGTCGTTCGTCAATGTCAGGCCGGCCGGACGCGTCAGCAGCGTAATTTGTCCCGGAGTGCCCTCCGGGTAGTACAGATACGGCTGCCAGCTGTAGTGGTAGTCCTTGCGATCGCCGGTGAAGCGAGCACCGACCGTCAAACCCACGAGATCATTGATGCGGTATTCGACCTGACCGAAGGCCGCGTAAGAGCGCGTATTCAACTCATAGGGTGCTCGGGTCGCCGGCATGCCGCCATTAGGATCCGGCAAGGCGCCACCGATGACATAGCCCGGCATTCCGCTACCTGTCGGATAGGCGGTCGGACTGTACGGCCATGGGCCAGGCGTCGCATCGTAGCCACTGTAGCCCGCATTGGGATTCGACGGGGTGTTGTATTCCTCGGCACCGAAAAAGGCTGGCCCTTCCCAACCTTCGTAGTAACTGCCGTCAATACCGAGGCCGTACAAGCCCGCGGTCCAGTTCATCACTTTGTCGCCACCATTCAGGCGCAACTCGAGTGATTTCTGGGTGACGTCACTGCCGTTGAAGAATTGGAAAATCGTATACGGCGATGCGTCCGAGTCTTCCTGATACGCCTTTGACAGCGTCGAGTAATCCGCGATCGCGGTGAAGTTCATACCCTCGAAATCGCGGGTGTACTTCGTCGTGATGCCGGTGGTCTTGATACGTGCGTATCCGGCCCGATTATTCGTCGTGGTGTATGGCGCTGAGCTTGGAATACCGCTGGCGTTGCACTGATTACACGTGCCCCACGGGTTGTCGTTCGGACCGGCGAGTGTGTTGTACCCGTTCGATCCGGGCACCGTCGCGTATTGCTCCCAAGCGCCCGCATGCACATCCTCGCGACTCACCCGCGCGTTCAGTAACAACTGTCCGCCAGCAAAATGCTTGAACAGGAATTGCGTTCTTACACCCCAGTCGTTGCCATTCTCGGAATCCGGCGCGCCGCCACTCACGTTGTGAAAAATCGGGTCGTAGTGGTTGCTCTCAAACGAGAAGCGCGCGTCGACGTCATCGGAGACCGGGCCATTGACGGCGCCTTCGACGCGCGTCAGGTTGCGCTGCCCGAACGTGACATCGACATACCCACCCTGCTCATCGGTTGGACGCCGCGTCACGAAATTCGCTAGACCACCCGTCGCATTACGGCCGAACAACGTGCCTTGAGGGCCGCGCAGCACTTCGACACGATCCATGTCGAACATCGAGAAGGCGAGACCCGCCATCTGGCTCACATAGACATCATCAACGTAGATGGCGGCGGGACTCTCTTGATGGTCGGCAAAGTCGTTTTGTGTCACGCCACGGATCGAGAGACTGAATGACGACGGTCCATTCGGCTGCGTCAGCACAACGGCGGGCATCGTCTTCGTAATATCCGCAGCGGTTACGGCGCCAAGCGCCGCGAGATCGTCCCCGGTTACAGCGGAAATGGCGATACCGACTTCTTGCGAGTTCTGCGCTCGCTTTTGAGCCGTAACAACAATTTCTTCCAAGCCACCCGAGACCGCAGCCGGTGTTTCCGCGGCGTGGGCAGAGGCACTAAGCACCTGAGTGACGACAAGCGCGATCGCCGTCGCTAATGTGCGTGCCCGGAGACTATCGGCGGTTCGGATTGGTGTATTCATGTCTTACTTCTCAAAAAAATGGCAGGAAGGATCGGTTATCAAATCGAATTAAGAGCACCACCATCGACGCAGATGGCTTGTCCCGTGATGTAGTTCGCCTGATCGGAGACGAGGAACGCGGCGATGGCAGCGAAGTCTTTCGGATCGCCAATTCGGCCCGCAGGGATCGTTGCGGATATCTTGGCCTCGTCGATATTGAGCTCGACTAAACGCTCTGTGAGCTGGTATCCCGGCATCAACGCATTCACCGTAATTTGGTCGCTCGCCACTTCTTTGCTCAGCGCATTCACTAGACCGTGCAGTCCAGCCCGTAGAGAGTTGGAGAGCATCAAGTTCGGCACCGATTCTTTGGCTGCGATTGAGGTGATAACGATAATTCGACCATGGCGTTGCCTGCGCATCGACGGGAGTGCCGCGCGTATGGCGCCCACTGCGCTCATCCACAATCCCTCAAAAGCACCACGCCACATGCCGTCGGTAATCGATTCAAATCCGGCGCCAGGTGGCCCCCCAGTATTCACGATCAAGATATCGAGGCCACCGAGACGCTGTTCAGCATCGGCGACAGCCGCTGCCGCCGCACCGTCCACAGACAAGTCACAGGGGATTGCCGTCGCACCGACGCCCGCTGCGACCACGGCGAGGCGCTCAGCGTCGCGGGCACAGATTGCAACGTGAGCCCCCTCGGCCGCGAGCGCTTCGGCGATGGATTTTCCTAGACCACGAGACGCACCCATGACGAGCGCACGCCGCCCACTTAATCCTAAATTCATGGCGTACTCCGCTTATCCACGCAGATAGGCGTCGGTCCCCGTCAGCCAGTCTCGCCGCGGCGGATTAAAGATATCGCAGTCCAGTGTGTCTTCCAGCGCCAATGCCCGATGGGGAACGTTGGAGGGAATAACGATGACTTCACCCGCCCTGACGGTGATCTCACGTTCATCGTTTTCGCCGAACCAAAAGTGCAGCGCGCCAGAGATAATGTAGGTCAGTTGCTCGTTTTCGTGATGGTGACGCGGGACGTCATCACCTTTCTTAAGATGAACGTGCGCGATCATCATGCGCTCGCCGGTCACGATCTTGCGGGTGATGGTGCCCTTCATCGGTTCGGCGGGAATGCTGTCCCAACGATGGTGGGTAACGGATTCAGGTCCTGCAACGCTCATGAGAGAGTTCCTGTCGTTAAATTGAGTGGTTGTGCGATGACTCAGAGAAAGCGGTCGTCGATATCAACGCCGAGCGCCGTCACCAGGCGATTGGTTTCATTGGCTAGTCCGACGATCGCGAGCAGTTCCGAGTACTGCTGCTCGTTCATACCTTTATTGCGCGCTGCGGCGCCATGCGATGCGATGCAATAGTGGCAACCGTTGGTCGCACTGACCGCGACATACAACAGCTCTTTGGTCAGTGGATCGAGGGACCCGGGCCCCATGACTTGTTTGATGTTGGACCAAATACGCCGCAAGGTGGCCGGATCGTGGGCGAGGACTTTCCAGAAATTGTTTATCCAGTCGGTCTGCCGCGTGGCCATGATGTCGTCGTACACAGCCCTGACTTCGTCCGACGCGTCAGCGTATTCGATCGGTTGCCGTTTCGCGGGCATACCCACTCCTTATTGTCATTCCCCATCCGTCGGTCCGGGGTTTCGCGCCGCCGACCGATGAACCCGGCGCTGGCCGGAGTCGGGCGCCCAACTCACCATCAGGCGCATTCACAAATGTGTTACGCCTGACGGTGACATGTCAAAAAAATGGCGTCAACATTTATTTGAGTCTACTATAAGATTGAACTGTATGGACGCCTCGCTATGGAAGCTCTCAATGGCACTCGACGCGACCGCCAATTCCTTGTCTGACCGCACCGCCAATTTGGGCGAACAGGCTTACCAGCGCATCCGCGCTGACATACTTTTTTTCCAACTTCCGCCGGGCTCCCGCATATCGGAGTCGTCACTTGTGCGGCGGTACGACCTACGGCAAGCGGCCGTCCGGTCAGCGCTTGTGCGCCTGATGCAAGAAGGATTGGTGGACAAGGGGGATGAGCGCAGCACTCGGGTGGTGCCACTGACGCTCAGGGATGTGCGGGAGGTCTACTCGCTTAGAGTACTGCTTGAACCTAAATCAGCCGCTCTCGCCGCCACGGCAGGCATGACGGATGCTGAGATCGCACGCCTCCGCGGCATTTCGCAGTGCCGATACGAGTTGGGCAGTCACTCGGCACTCGTGGCGTTTCTCAATGCCAACCGGGAATTCAATCTCTTGGTTGCAGCGGCCTCCGGCAACGCGCGATTGGCCCAGACCATCACGCAATTTCAGGACCTGACCCTCCGAATTCTCTACGTCGGGATCCGCAGCATGAACGTCTCCGAGTGGTTCCAGACGACCCACAACCAGATTGTGGACGCAATCGCGGCACGCGATGCGGCCCGGGCGTCGGAACTGTGGCGCGTCGATTTGGATTACGCCGAGCGCCTGATCTCAGACGCACTCATGAACTTGCCGGAGTTGTCCGACGTCAACTTGGCCGGGCACTCATTGACCCGACGCACCGAAGGTTGATCAGCGACCGGGGGCCGGCGGCCCCTCGTCGCCCAAGTTCGCCCATTCGGCCTCAGTCGCACGGCGGTAGCGACTGTGTACCGTTAGCGTCTTGATTCCGGTGACCTTTACTTCGACGATTCGCTCAAGCGCGCCATCGCGGGACGATCGAATCGAATCAATAACGTGAAGATTTTTTCCGTCATCAATGGAGACCACGAAGGCATCCGCCATCCAACCACCACGTAACGCGCGGGCGCCGAAACGATCCGTCAGGTTAATGGGGTCTTCATCACCGGGCACAAATGCCCGTAATCGCTCGCCACTGCCGATTCGAAAGACGGTCGATTGCTGTTGAATGTTTAATCGTGTTTCCGGGACTGCAAAATAGGTCAGGAAATCGTACGGTTTGTTTCGACCCCAAACCGGTGACGCCTCGCGCCCACTGAAGGCGCTGGGGCCGCCGGTCTCTGCCCCATTCCGGCCGGACCTTGAACCGCCGCCCTGGCGGCCGCCCCCTCGTCCGCCGCTCTGCGACGGGCCGCCACTGTTGGAGCCATCCGACACTTCATTGCCCCAACCGTCGTAGCGCGGCTGTCTGACCTCTTTCGGGTGGGGGAGCACGGCACGGACCATCGCCGTAGCGTCATCACTCGCGGCGCCATCAAGGATCCAATGACCGGACAAACTGACGGCTGCCGTCGGGGCGCTCGCTAAGCGCGGCACCCCGCTGCAGCTCGCCAACGCCGCCACACAACCGATGGCGATCACCCATCGCGAAGCCAACGACCTCACTTGACGGTATAACCCCGCCCTTCCAGGCAAGCGCTCATCGCCCGGAAATAGTCGGACCGACCCGTCGGACTGACTGCCGCCCCACCACCGCCGGAGCGGGTTGGATCGAAGTGCGTCTGTTCCGCAGCCCAACGATGGCACTGATAACGGTCCTCTGACTGCTGCACTTCGGTCTGACCGTTGCGCGGGTAGATATAGACATCGAGCGGCGCCACCGACGCCGACTCCGACGCACCCTCGGGTGGCGGAACGACTTCGTAAGCATTTCGGTCAGCGCGCCAAGAATAGTACACGTCGTTAGCGTAATAGTACGGCACGCCACCAAACCACACCGTGGAATAAAAGCCAGGCAAAACGGGCACAAACACGCCAAACGGAGGTGCGACAACGATCCAACGCGGCCCATGCGGCGCGTACCAGTTGCCACCGTGGTACCAGTAGCGGCCGGTGGAGTGATTGATCTCGTAACCGCCGTGGGGAACCGACCGAACCACCGCCCCCCGGGATATGAATCCGCCGCCATGGGGGCCGCCACCCCCAAAGTGATCGGCGAACGCTGACACGGAGCCCAACCCTAAGCAGGCTGCGACCAAGGCGATTTTGGCTAACTTTTTCATAGCGTCCTCACTTCACCGAGTAACCACGGCCCTCAAGGCAGGCCGTCAACGCGCGACGGTAGGCGCCCGCACGATCACCGCGGTTCGCGGCACCGGCCGAGGCGGCCAGCGCGGCGTCACGCTCCGCGTCGGCGCGCTCCGCGTTCTCCGTCGCCGCTCCGACCGCACCGCCGGCGATCGCGCCGACCAGAGCACCGCCGCCCTCACTGCCGTGCGGAGCGATGATCGAACCCAACACGGCACCGGTGATCGCGCCGACCGTGAGACCGGATCCCGGTATCGGCGCCTGCGCAGGGGGGCCGTAAGGCGGTGGCGATACCGGCATAGCCGGATCAAATCCCGTCTGTTGCGTCGCCCAGCGGTGACATTCGTATTTATCGCGATCCAACTGCTCGGGAGACTGTCCGCGCGCAGGGTAAGCGATCACATCCTGAAAGCGAGGCGCCACCGGCATGGGGCGGGGGTGACGGTAGTACGCCCTTGGGGGCGGGGCCTCGACACAGGCCGCCAACGTTAAAGAACCCAGTACGACAGCAACGGGCCACAATTTCGACATCATCATCACTCCCAAAATAGACCGGTGGGAATCACTCCACGCGACCAGTAACGTTCAATCTAGCGCGGGGATGACACGATATCCAACGCTGTAGGATTAGATGTCGCATCGACGGACAAGTTCCCTTGCGATCAGCCCCTACGAACAGAAAACCTGCCGCCTTCGGACTGCGCCGGTAAACTCGGGGCTGCTTTTGTCTTCGCTGGAGCCGCGCGATGGCCACCCCCTCTCCCGATCGACCCAAATCGCGCTCGTTGCGCCCGTTGGCGGCACTCACGCCGTTTCTGCGACCGTACCGGCGACGCGTGGTTATCGCGCTGGCGTCGCTGATTGTCGCTGCGGCCGCCATGCTGGCGCTGCCTATCGCTTTACGCCAGATGATAGACCACGGGCTCGCGGCTCAAAGCGCCGTCGCCATCGACCGATACTTCCTCGGATTCTTGGCCGCCGCCGGTGCGTTTGGTGCGTTCGCGGCGCTGCGCTTCTATCACGTCACCTGGCTCGGTGAGCGATTGGTCGCGGACGTCCGCCGCGCTGTCTATGCCCGGGTCGTGGCCATGGACCCCACCTTCTTTGAAGTGACGAAGACCGGCGAAGTCCTGTCACGACTCAATACTGACACGACGCTGGTACAAACCATCGCTGGCTCATCGCTGTCGATTGCGTTGCGATCTGCGCTCAACCTCGCTGGCGCCCTCGTTATGCTGGCATTAACGAGCCTCCGTTTGAGCGGTGCGTTAGCCCTGTTTTTGCCGGTCATCGTGATCCCGTTGGTCACGGTTGGCAGAAAAGTGCGTCGCCTGTCCCGGGATGCGCAAGATCGCATCGCCGACTCGAGCGGACTTGCCGGCGAAACACTCAATGCGATCCAAACGGTACAGGCCTACACGCTCGAGGATCTGCAATGTCGCCGCTACGATGAGGCCGTGGACGCAGGATTTGTTGCCGGCATCGCGCGAACGCGTGTGCGCGCGGTCCTGACCGCTCTTGGCACCGCCTTGGTGTTTGGCGCCATCACGGCCGTTTTGTGGCTAGGCGCCCACGAGGTGCTGGCCGGACGCATGACCGGGGGTCAACTGGGGCAGTTCCTTCTGTACGCCGTGTATGTGGGTAGTTCCGCCGCCATGTTGAGCGAAACGTTCGGCGAAATGCAGCGTGGGGCGGGCGCCATGGAAAGGCTGTCCGAATTGCTGCAAGCCCGCCCGGCCATTGAACGCCCAACCCATCCGCGCACGTTAGCGCCGCGCACACCGGGCGCAATCCGCTTCGAAAACGTCACCTTCCACTACCCGTCGCGCCCCGATACCGCCGCCATGGCCGGGTTTACCTTGTCCGTAGCACCGGGCGAAACGGTCGCGTTGGTCGGGCCCTCCGGCGCCGGCAAAAGCACTGCGTTTCAATTACTTCTGCGGTTTTACGATCCGGCAAGCGGCGCCGTGCTCATTGATGGCGTGGATATCGCGAGCTTGGACCCCAAGGCGCTTCGCGCCCAAATTGCACTCGTGCCGCAGGACACCGTGCTCTTCGGGGCCAGCGCCCGTGAAAACATTCGCTACGGGCGCCCCGACGCCAGTGACGCGGAGATTGAAGCAGCAGCGCGAGCCGCAGCAGCGGATGGGTTTCTGCGTCAACTCCCTGAGGGCTACGACACCTTCCTCGGTGAACGCGGGTTGCGGCTGTCGGGTGGGCAACGACAGCGGCTGGCGATTGCTCGCGCCGTACTCAAAGACCCCCCGATATTGCTCCTCGATGAGGCGACGAGCGCACTGGACGCCGAGAGCGAACGCCTGGTTCAGGAAGCGCTCGAACATCTGATGAAGGACCGCACCACACTGATCATTGCGCACCGATTAGCCACGGTGCTGAAAGCAGATCGCATCGTGGTCGTCGACCACGGCCGGATCGTCGGTGAAGGCACGCACGATTCCCTCCTGGCAGACAACCCACTGTATGCGCGCTTGGCCGCTTTACAGTTCGGAGCGCTTTGAGGCCCTCCCTTAGGACCACGGACACAGCGGTCGAACCGCACCCCCACCTGACGGCGCATGCTGGGGTGCCACAGGCTCTCGCCGCCTCAGCCCCGCGGGTCTCCGGTCGGCAACGTAGGTACGCCATTGATCGGCGCCGGCGGTGCCTCGCCTAGGGGCCGGCCGAACCTACGCTCAGCGCTACCGGTCGTGACGAACCTCACGAATCGGCGGTACGATCGGGTTCTACCGGTAACGGACGCGTGACCGGGGTGTCGGCGGCGGACGCGCCGCTGATATCAATGCAACTCTCGAGGGGGATGAATATGACTCAGCTCAAAATCAACGGGCAGGTGCTGGATACCGATGCATCGCCCGATACACCGCTGTTGTGGGTATTGCGCGATCATCTAGGCATGACGGGAACCAAGTTCGGATGCGGCAAGTCGCTGTGCGGCGCTTGCACGGTGCATGTCGATGGCGCTGCGATCCGTTCCTGCGTTACCCCGGTCGAAAATGTCGTTGGCAAAGAAATCCGCACGATCGAAGGTCTGTCCAAGGATCGCTCACACCCGGTTCAGCGCGCCTGGATGGCGTTGGATGTACCCCAGTGCGGCTACTGCCAGTCAGGGCAGATCATGTCGGCTACGGCTCTATTGGAGCGCAACCCCAATCCGACCGATGCGGATATTGACTCGGCCATGGCCGGTAACATTTGTCGCTGTGGAACCTACCCGCGCATTCGCGCGGCCATTCACCATGCGGCCGATCTGATGAAGGGAGGTGCGAAATGAGCGCTTCACCGTCAGACCTCACGCTGGGTCGTCGTGACTTTTTGAAGAGTTCCTTACTCGCGGGTGGTGGGTTACTGATCGGTGTCAGCCTGAGCGGCTGCGCCAAGCCCGCAGCGGTCGGTGTCGGCGGCTCGCCTGTCGCTTGGCTACACATTGGCGGCGATAACTCGATCACCGTTCTGATTGATAAATCAGAGATGGGCCAAGGCGTCTACACTTCGCTGCCGATGCTCATTGCGGATGAATTGGACGTTCCCCTGTCCAAAGTAAACGTTGAATTCGCGCCAGCCGGTCAGGCCTTCATCAATGTCTTCTTAGGTACACAGATTACCGGCGGCAGCACGAGCATCCGGGAAGCGTGGACCAAATTGCGGAACGCCGGCGCAGCGGCTCGCGCCATGCTGGTCGGAGCGGCCGCGGATGCCTGGAAAGTCGATCCGGCGCAAATCAAGGTGGCGGACGGGACACTCACAGGACCCTCGGGTCAGTCGGCCACCTTTGGTCAGATGGCCGAAGCGGCCTCGAAACGCGAAATCCCCAAGGATGCTAAACCCAAAGAAAACAATGCGTTGAGCATTGTCGGCAAGCCGACTCCGCGCTTAGATACGCCCCACAAAGTGGACGGCACGGCAGAGTACGGTATCGACGTCAAACTTCCCGGCATGAAATACGCGGCGCTCGCACAGAGCCCTGTGCTGGGTGGGTCGGTGCGGTCAGTGGACTCGTCTGCGGCGGAGAAAATGCCGGGAGTCATCAAGGTCGTGAAAGTCGGCAGCGGTGTTGCCGTCGTCGCGGATCATTATTGGCAGGCTCACGTGGCGCGTGACGCGCTGAAAATCACGTGGGACGCGGGATCCAACGCGCACTTGAGCACGGCCTCCATGCGTGCAGGACTGTCCTCGGCCAAAGGCGCTCCATTGACTGCCCGCAAGGACGGTGCCGGCGCAGCCGCGCTGAAATCCGGTAAGAAATCAGTCAGCGCGACCTACGAACTGCCGCTACGGGCACACGCCACCATGGAGCCCATGAACTGCACAGCCGATGCCCGAGCGGACGGCTGTGACATTTACGTGGGCACTCAAATTCAGCAGATTGCGCAACTCACGGCGGGTGCTGCCGCGGGCGTCCCCGCCGACAAGGTTGGGGTTCATACCACGATGCTGGGCGGGGGCTTCGGTCGGCGCTTGGAAGTCGACTTCATTCCGGCCGCCGTCGAGGCATCCAAGGCAGTCGGCGCCCCCGTTAAGCTCATCTGGACGCGCGAAGATGACTTCACGCATGACGCGTACGGCCCACCCGCGCACAACTCAGCCACCGCGTCTCTGGACGCTGAGGGCAACCCGGTCGCAGTCCATCTGAACATTGTCAGCCCTTCCATTACGGCTCGCATGTTCCCGCCGGTGGTCGCCAAACCGGGGACCGTGGATCCGTTTATGGTCGAAGCGGCCGCCAACTTCCTTTATGACTCTGCGAACGTACAGGTTGACGTGCTGCGCCATGAAATTGGTATCAACGTCGGCTATCTGCGCTCCGTGAGTCATCAACTCAACGCGTTCATGGTCGAAAGTTTCATGGACGAGTTGGCCCATACGGCCAGTAAGGACCCCTTTGAGTACCGCCGCGCGCTGTTGTCCAAGCAGCCCCGAGCACGTCGCGTACTCGAGGAAGTCGCTCAGCGCGCCAATTGGGGCAAAGCGGCAAGCGGCACCCATCAAGGTATCGCGGTCATGGAAGGCTACGGCACGTACCTGGCGGCGGTCGCGGACATCGTGATGGTCGATGGCAAGGCCAAAGTCAGTAAGATCACCTGCGCGGTGGACTGCGGGCACATGGTGAACCCATCGATCGTCGAGTCGCAGATTGTCGGCGGTATGGTGTTTGGCTTACCGCAGGCTTTGTGGTCGGAGGTGACTCTCGAGGGTGGCCAGGTACACCAAACCAACTTCGATAGTTATCGCGTGGTGCGCATGAACGACGTCCCGGCATTCGACGTGCATCTGATCGAGAGCACGGAAGCCCCGGGCGGCATCGGCGAACCGTCGGTCGCGCTCGTAGCACCGGCGATCGCGAACGCCCTGTTTGCGGCGACCGGCAAGCGCGTTCGGGACCTTCCGCTCGCTAAATCTGGACTCGTGTGACGTTTGTCGCGACGTGATCCAGCATGGGATCCGGCCTCCGAGGAGGGGGCCGGACTTCCCAAGGTAGCGTGGGGCTCCGGCGCGTATGTCTATGATGCGAAAGGACATCGCTATCTGGACGGATCCGGTGGGCCGGCGGTTTTTTGCCTCGGCCATGCCCATCCGGAGGTCAATGCCGCCATCGAGCGGCAACTTCACCGCATTGCCCACGGCTACCGCTATTCGTTTACGAGCGACCCGTTAGAAGAACTGGAGTCCATCGTCACTCGCCTCGCGGGAGACAACTATCGCACGATGGTTTTTGTCTGCGGCGGATCAGAGGCGGTCGAATCCTGCCTGAAGCTCGCGCTGCAATATCACAGCGCTCGGGGCGAATCCCGGCGGCGGCGGTTCATTGCGCGACGCCGGTCCTGGCACGGGAATACGCTCGGCGCACTGTCCGTTTCCGATTTCAAAGCCCGACGCGACCCATTTGAAGGTGCACTCGTCCCGGCGTCCTTCATTTCAGCCGTGAACCCCTACCGTCTTCCGCCCGGGGTGACCGGCTCAGACTTGGCGCATCACGCGGCCGAGGAGCTCGAGACGGAAATACTTCGACTGGGCGCCGAGAATGTGGCGGGTTTTATCTTCGAACCGGTGGTCGGCGCGGCAGGCTGTGTTATCCCCTCACCTCCCGGTTACGCACGCGCCATACAAGCGGTCTGCCGACGCCACGGGGTACTGCTGATAGCCGATGAGGTGATGTGCGGCGCCGGTCGTACCGGCACGTGGCGCGCGCTCGCTTACGATGAGGTCGAACCGGATATTTTTGCGATCGCCAAAGGCCTTGCCGGCGGGTACATCCCACTGGGCGCAGCACTCTGCACCCATGCCGTGGCCTCCGTACTCGCCGCGGACGGCGGCATACTCACCGGGCACACCTTTACGGGGCATACCCTCGCCTGCGCTGCCGGGGTCGCGGTGCAATCCATCATCGAACGCGATGGCTTGCTACAGCGAGTCGCGTCCAACGGTGAGGCGCTGCTGACAGAACTGCGCTCACAACTGTCCACGCTAGACGCTGTTGGCGATATCCGCGGCAGAGGTCATTTCATTGGTATTGAGTTCGTCTCGGATCGTCGACGGCGCACGCCCTTTGCCGCCGATGCCGAGGTGAGCGCCCGTATCGGCCGTGCTGCCGCCAAACGGGGTCTGCTCATTTACCCCGTCGGCGGCAATGTCGACGGCACTCTCGGTGATGGAATTCTCCTGGCGCCACCGTACGATGCAGAGCCGGCGGTATTAGAATCACTGATTGAACTCACGGTCCTCGCGATCCGCGACGTCGTCCCATAGCACCCCTGCGGTGATTCGCGGCATCGACGGCAAATCGAGGAACCCAACCCCCCGGAGTGGAACCTCGTCATGCTGAGTAGAGTATCGTTCTGCGGCTTCCTGGTGATTTCGTTGACGTCAATCGCCGCGGCCGAACCGATGACGCCAGAGGCGCGTTTCGAAAAAGCGATCACTTTGCTTCAAGCGGGGCACTATAACGATGCGATTCCGTTGCTCGAGGAACTGACCCGAACCGTTCCGAAGGCGGCGAATGTGTACTGGAATCTCGGGCTCGCCGACGAGGCCATCGGCGCCAACGATCGGGCGCTCACTGCGTGGACGGCCTTCCATCAGTTAGAACCGAACGATTGGAAGGGCCGAGAGAAACTCATCCAAGCCCTCGAAGCCAATGGACGGGAGAACGACGCCGCACGTGAGAGCGACGCGTTAGTGACCCAATGGCACCGCGAACGGGACTCCGAACTGCACCGCCAGAAATCTTTTTGCCGTGAAATCGTGAAGACTGAGTCGGGGACGGTGGCCATCCTCGAGACCTTCGACACCACGAGCCAGCCGGCGACGTACTACACGTTCGCGGTGCAAACCGGCGAACGCACCGGCGTACGGTTGTCTCTCAATAATGATGCCGGCGTAGATGCGAAAATGCGCAGCGCGGGCCGCCTTGCGGAGAATGAGCACATCTTCGTGCTTGATCTTGCGACACCGACGCTGCGCGAGACGTATCGTCTGTATAAACAGATTCCGGCCTATACTGAACTTCGTAAGGACGCGTTGGCTGCGCTTGCGGGAAAAGAAAAGCCCCTTTCATCGTTGTCCGTCGATACCCATAGCAGCCGCTAGCCCACACTGCGGCATACACTGTTCGGCGCAGAAGCGCGTAGAGACACCCATGCAGATACGGATGGAATCGCCGAGGCAAGCTGACGTGCTCGCACTCATCGAGGCGTTGGATGATTACCAAAAGCCGCTGTATCCGGCTGAGAGTCACCACGGCATTGATCTCAATGCCTTGAGTGCTTCGCATGTACTTTTCGCTGTGGCTCGCTCCGATGACGGAACCGCGATCGGGTGTGGCGCGATCGTCCTGGAAGGCGAATACGGAGAACTGAAGCGGATGTATACCGCGCCAAGCGCGCGCGGGCAGGGCGTTGCTAGGGCCATTTTGACGCATCTGGAGTGCGCCGCCTCTCAGCGAGGGATAGCGGTTTTTCGCTTGGAGACGGGATACTTGCAGCCAGAAGCCATCGGCTTGTATGCCCGCTGCGGTTACCAGCGACGAGGCCCATTCGGCGATTACACCGACGATCCAAACTCCGTCTTTATGGAGAAGCCGGGACTGCCGCCGGGGTATCGACTCCGTACGGCTGAACTGGCCGACGCCGATGCAATCAGCGCCCTCATACAACGCTCGGCCCGGGACGTCGGAGGCCAGGATTACGAGGCTGCCGTCATTGAAGGTGCACTGACCGGCGCCTTTGGCGTTGATACCCAACTTTTGCGAGATCGCACGTACTTTGTGATTGAACACGGCGGCGCGTTGGTCGCGGCGGGCGGCTGGAGCCGTCGACGGACTTTGTTTGGCAGCGACAGTCGCCATGATCGCGAACCGGAGCTGATCGATCCTACGAAGGAAAAGGCGCGTATCCGTGCATTTTTCGTGGATCCGGGGCACCTGCGGCGCGGCCTCGGCACCGCCCTCCTGATGGCCAGTGAGGCGGCGGCCCGGACCGAGGGCTTCGTCGGCTTTGAGCTCATGGGCACCCGTACTGGACGCCCGCTGTATCGACGTCACGGCTACGCGGAAGATCCATCGCTCCACTATCCCGTAGGCAATGGGCTTTCGATTGAGTTTTTCCCGATGAGCAAGCACGACCCGGTGATCTAAGCCCGACAGTGTTATGGCTTTTCTCGGCGTCCACGGACACTTTCGGCGAACGGTTGTCGAATCGACACCCGCTCGCATCGGACGCACGATCCACGCTCAGCCTAGCCAGACTCATATTACTGCGAGAAAATTGATGCATTCAGGTCGCTCGACACCAAGGATTCAGGAGTCATTTGTGAAACGTTATTTAGTTCGCCTGGGTCTCGCTGCTGCGCTTGCCAACGCCCACGTTGCGATTTGCCAAGAGGCGCCGACCGCCTCGGCGAAAGCCGGTATTGACACGATTGGCATGGTGGAAGACGCGGTCGTCACGGGTACCCGCCGAGAGGGCCGATCAGTCCTCGAATCAGCAGCAGCTATAGACGTGCTGTCCGGGGCCGATCTGGTCGCACAGTCGACTTCCAACATGCTCGATACGCTCGCGAATGCCGTACCCAGTTTCGTGGTAGGGCAAAATTCGATCTCCGATGCCTCCAGTTTTGTCCGGTCGCCGTCGCTCAGAGGGCTGCCTGGGGATGAATTGCTGGTGATGCTCAACGGCAAGCGCTTCAATCGCTCGGCCCTCGTGCAGGTATTTCAAGGCGGAGAGACCGCCCTGTCATTTGGATCGCAGGGGCCGGATCTCGCGTCGATACCGTCCATCGCGATCCGCTCCTTGGAGATACTCAAGGACGGCGCCTCGGCTCAGTACGGCTCCGACGCCATTTCGGGCGTTCTGAATTACCAGTTTCGAGAGAATTCGAGCGGCCTAGAGGTCGATGCTAGGTACGGCGAATACGTGACGGGCCTCTTTCCGCGCGACGGTTCCGATCGAGAAGTCGCACTCAATTGGGGGTTGCCGTTAGGCTCGACGGGTGGGTTTGCCAATCTGTCGGTGGAATGGGCAGAGAACGGTCAGACCATCCGCAATGCGACCCGACCGGCTGCAGTGGCCTTTGCGGAAGCGTACCCGGACTTGGCGTCGCTCCTGCCGCATTATCCCGGACCGGTGCAGGAATTCGGCACCCCGCCGGCTGAGAGCGTGAAAGTCTTTCTGAACAGTGCGCTGCCTCTCGCGAACGGCGATAAGATTTATTTTTTCGGCAATTACGCTCACATCGCTGCGAACGAAAGTTTCAATTACCGACTCCCCACCGACGTGACGGATCAATACGGCAACACGTTCGGTCGCAATGCCACATTCAGCACCATTTATCTTGATGCCTGCCCCGCGAACTATAGCGGGTGCCCGAGTGGCGGCTTCGTCAACGACGCCCACACGTATAACTTCGCAAGCCTTTATCCGGCAGGATTTACCCCCCGCTTCTTCGGCACCACCGTAGAGCAGTTCGCTGCGGTCGGATACAAAGGCAAGACAGACGCGGGCCTGACGTACGATGCGTCGCTGACAAGCGGTCACAACGAACTCTCATTGAGCCTGCGAAATACCCTTAATCCGTCGTTGGGCCCCAACACGCCTCAGAACTTCGATGACGGTGCGTTCGTCCAAGACGAGTACACCGCGAGCCTCGATCTATCCATTCCATGGAAAGTACCCGGCTTCATCGCGCCGGTTTCTGTGGCCGGCGGACTTGAACTTCACCACGAAAAGTATACGCAACGGGCCGGGGAGCCCGCGTCGTACGCCTCCGGGCCGTACGCGTATCAGCCCCTCTACGATTGTGTCGGGAGCAACTGCACGCCGACGCTGGATTCGACGGGCGCTCAGGTGATCTCAACACACTCAACGGCATCCAACGGATACGGCGGAAACACGTCCACGTTCAGTGCCTCGACGCGCAACTATGCGGGTTATCTCGACCTCGAAGGCGACCTGACGGATCGACTCACCGTGGGTGTCGCGGGGCGCTATGAGAACTATTCAACCTTCGGATCTACGACGCTTGGGAAGTTTCAGGTCCGTTACGCTCTGACGGATCTCGTTGCGGTGCGCGCGACGGCAAGCAACGGCTTTCATGCACCGACGGCCGGCCAACAGAACGTGCAGACGGTGGCGACCACGTTCACGAACATGGGCACCCAAGTGGAGATTGGCACCTATCCGGTGGATAGCGTGATCGCCCGGCATTATGGCTCGAGGACTTTGCGGCCCGAAGCGTCCACCAATTTGAGTGCAGGCATTGTCTTCAACCCCGGGAACGCATTCGTCGCTACGCTGGACGGCTATCAAATCGATGTCCGCGATCGCATCACGATCAGCGAAGCGTACAACGTCACGCTTGCGGACATTCAGCAACAACCCGCTTTGTCCTATGTCGGCGAAGGAGGCTCAGTTCAGTACTTCACGAACGGCTTCAATACACGCACACGCGGCATTGATCTTGTGATGACCAAGAGTGCGCACATAGGTGACGACGCGACGTTGTCGGGCACGCTGGCCTACAACTACAACATCACTGACGTAACCAAACGCGATCCTGCCGTCGTCGCGGACTATCAGGTCGTTGATATCCAGCACTACGCACCCAATCACCGTGTGAACACAACGCTCAACTATGTTCAGAAGAAGTGGACCGTAGGCGTGCATGAGAATTATTACGGCACTTATAGAGATGAATTTGATTATCCCGGTCAATTGTTTGGTGGGAAGTTCACGACCGATCTGGATTTGGGTTACGAGGTGGCTCCCAAAGTCATGTTCGCCGTTGGCGCCCGAAATCTTTTCAACGCGTTTCCGGACCGCATAGCGAACAATGAAGCCGTCGGGAATACCGTCTATCAGACCACGCACAGCCTTTGGGACGGGGAGTACTACCCTCGTACGGGCGGTCCCTTTGGCTATAACGGTCGTTTTGTTTATGCCCGCATCGGCGCCAAGTTCTAGTCGGACCGAGGCGAGCCGGTTACCCGGCTCGCCTCGGTCTTTACGAGTGACTCGCCGGAACGATATAAGGGTGTACTAACGTTGTAAGGGGATGCCGCATGCCGGTCACGCCTGATTCCGGCTCGCGACGCGACGCGTCCCTACCGATCTTTTTATATTTCGGCTCCTCAACCATCCTTCTGCTGCTCGTCGCGCCGGATGGATCGTGGCTGGATGTCGCCACGGCATACATGCTACAGACGAAATTGCATGCAAGTGCTCCGGAGGTATCCGCGTTCCGGTTGCTCACGGGCATACCGATCTACATCGGCTTTTTGTTCGGGCTCGTTCGAGATCTTTGGAGCCCGTTCGGGCTGCGCGATCGTGGCTACTTGCGGCTATTTTCCGTGATTACGGCACTCGTCCTCGCAGGGCTCGCGATACTCGATGTTCAGTACGCGACGCTTTTTCTGGGCGTGCTGTTAGTCAGCGTCTGCACGCGGTTTTTGCTCGCTGCGCAACAAGGCTTGATGGGCCTCGTCGCACAGGAGCATCTCATGTCCGGTCGTATGGCTGCGCTATTTAGCGCCTGCTACTTCATCCCGCTCATTCTGGGCGCTCTGTTTGCCGGCGTCGCTGTTGACCTGTTTTCCCCCAAGGCACAGTTCCTGACCCTGGCCGCAGTGGCGTTACTCGTTGGCATATTCGGGGTTTGGAAGCCTAAGAGTGTGTTTGATCACACCTACGAGCTACCCGAAGCGCAGGGGTTGGATTTACTCGGGGATTTGCGTCGACTCTTTCAAGACAGGGCTTCACTTGCCGCTGTGGCCATGATCTTTCTCTGGCAATTTGCGCCTGGATTGCAGACCGTCATGCAGTTCCATCTGACGGAACATCTCGGTGCACCAGAGTCTGCGTTTGGGTATTGGACATCGATCTACTACGTGTCGTTCCTGCCGGGGGTTATCGGCTACGGCTATATCTGTAAGCGCATCCCGTTCGGAAAGTTGGGGACTTGGGCAATTTTGGCCAGCGCACCGCTCAATTTTGTCCTGCCTTCCCTGACCACTCCAGAGCAACTGATGTGGTTCGCGATTCCATTAGGTCTCTCAGGCGGCGCGGCATTCGCCGCCCTGTACGACATAGCGATTCGCGCCTGCCCACCGGGCCTTCATGGTGCGCTGATGATGGCGGTGGCCGGCGGGAACCAACTGGGTTGGCGCGCCGGCGATGCCTTCGGAACCTGGATTTACGCTGCGGGCGGCAGCCACGGATTCCTGTATGCATCAATTGGCACGGCTATAACCTCCGGAGCAGCCCCGCTGTTCCTAGCCTTGGCGCCGCGCTCGCTACTCGTCACTCGGGATGGCGAGCCG